>Ga0326728_10004035_pt1 | contig 44231 bp, 39 predicted proteins | sample MB3enrmetagenome_FD_207602 | JGI IMG/M metagenome (GOLD analysis project Ga0326728, IMG submission 207602) | Lab enriched peat soil microbial communities from McLean, Ithaca, NY, United States - MB31MN | ecosystem: Environmental > Terrestrial > Soil > Wetlands > Peat | place: USA: New York...
CGGGAGTGGCAGCAGCGAGCCTGCTGGTAAGCGGGCGGTGTTTGGCACAGGGGCCGGGCGGCGCGGGCGGTCCGGAGGGCGGAGGCGGGATGGGCGGGCAGAGTGCGCCGCTCGATCCTTCGATCAAGCGGACTTATGTGCAGGTGGCGGGCGGGGCTTATCTATATGAGCCGGTTACGCCGGGCGAGAAGGCGCATATTGCGATTCTGGTGATGCATTCGGACGGCAATTATATGAATCATTCCGCATGCACGGAGATGTCGAAGCGCGGGTACCGGGTGTTCTGCGAGAACCGCAACGGAGCGGGGACACTGGACCAGGGGATCGCGAATCTGCGGCAGGGGATGGCGTATCTGCGCAAGGTGGACGGGGTGGAGAAGATCGTGCTGCTGGGCCACTCGGGCGGCGCGACGCTGATGAGTTCCTACCAGATGATCGCGGAGAAGGGCGTGGCGAGCTGTCAGAATCCGGAGCGGCTGCACAAGTGCCCGAACAGCATGGCGGGGATGCCGGCGGCCGACGGGGTGATGCTGCTGGACGCGAACTGGGGCAACGCGGAGATGTCGCTATTCAGCGTGGACCCGGCGGTGATTGAGCAAGACAACGGGATGAAGATCAATGCGGATCTGGATCTGTTCAATGCGAAGAACGGGTTCAACGCCAAGGGCAACTCGGACTATAGCGCGGAGTTCATCAAGAAGTGGCAGGCGGCGGTGGCCAAGCGCGAACAGACGCTGGTGAAGCAGGCGCAGGACGGTCTGGCGGCGGTTGCGGTGGGCACGGCGCGGTTCAGCGACGACGAGCCGATGATTATCGCGGGGATCAGCCAGACGAGCAACAAGCTGTTTGCGCAGGACGTGAATCTGATGTCGCACACGGCGAAGGCGCGTCCTCTGCTGCATAAGGACGAGACGTTTACGACGGAGATTGTGCACACGGTGCGCAAGCCGCGGAACTTTACTCCGACTACGGCGTCACTGGCGCGGGGCGGCGAGGAGACGACGGCCAAGGACTTCCTGAACGACCACGCGATTCGGGTGACGGACAAGTTCATGTACGACGCCGATCATGTGGAGGGAGTGGAGTGGGATTCGACCTACTCGAGCCCTCCGGGCAACGTGAAGCAGATCGACGCGCCGATCCTGATTATGGGCATGACGGGGAGCTGGGAGTATCTGGCGTCGGAGACGATCTACGAGCTTGCGGCGAGCAAAGATAAGACGATCGGTTTTGTAGAGGGCGCAAGCCACGGCTATAACACCTGCAAAGAGTGCGAGACGACTCCGGGACAGTTCGGCGACACGCAGAAGACGCTCTACAACTATGTGGACAGGTGGCTGAGCCAGAAGGGGCGGTTCTTCCAGGAGTAGAACGGATCGCTCGAACCCAGGGAAACTGAGGATACAGGACCAGCGGCGCAGACTCGCCTTTTACCGGGCGGGCTGCGCCGTTGCTTTTCCGGGTCTTCTTGGGAGCAAGATCCGATTCGCAGGCGTGATGTGCGACACGCTGCTCTCACGCCGCAGGACCTCTCAACGGCTGCCTTGCTTCCCTTTTTCGCCGGCTCGCAGTCGAAAGCACCGGATTCGACAAATTCTCTGTTGAATTCTGGGCGGATTGGGCGGAAAATGCCTACCGTCTTCCAATCCATTCGAGGCAGGTACCTAACGCAAAGAGCCGGGAGGAAATCATGAGCTGTAAATGGGCCACGATCAGCCTTCTCACCGCAGTTTTCTTCTCCATTCCCCTTGCCGCCAGCGGCCCTACCGGAACCATCACGGGCACCGTCACGGATCCGACCGGTGCGGTGATTCCCAGCGCCCATATTGAGATTCTGAACGAATCCACGAACGCCACTCGCGGGGCCACGTGCAACAGCGAAGGCGATTACACGGTGGCGCTGCTGCCGCCGGGCCACTACCGGGTGACAGTGGAAAGCGCGGGCTTTCGCCGAAGCCTGGTGAACGGCGTGGTGCTGGATGTGGACCAGACGGTGCGTGTGGACTTCAAGCTGGTAGTGGGCGCCGTGACGGAGGAAGTGACTGTCTCAGAGACTCCACCGATCGTGCAGACCGACACCTCGACGCTCGGCCAGGTGGTGAACAATCGCCTGGTTCAGGAACTGCCGCTGAACCAGCGCAACTTTCTGTCGTTCGCGCTGGTGGTTCCGGGCAGCGAGATGCCGACCCAGGGCTCGGAGAACTCGACGGAGGGCGGTTCGCTGAATGTCAACGGCGCCCGCGACCAGTCCAACAACTTTCTGCTCGACGGGGTCGACGACAACGATCCCTACCTGAACCAGTACGTGGCGCTGCCGTCGATCGATGCGATCCAGGAGTTCAAGGTGCAGTCCGGCGGGTATTCGGCCGAGTACGGCCGCGCAGGCGGAGCCCAGATCAATGTGGTTCTCAAGAGCGGGACCAACGCGTTTCATGGCGGGCTGTTCGAGTTCGTGCGCAACCGCCAGTTGGACGCCAAGAACTACTTCGATCTGCCCAACTGCACCACCAACTCGGTGGCGGGCACCTGCGGACCGATTCCGCGCTACGATCGCAACCAGTTTGGCGGCACACTGGGCGGGCCCATACGCCACAACAAGACGTTCTTCTTCTTTTCCGACGAGCAGTTGCGCCTGCGCCAGGCAATCACGAGGGAAGCTACGGTACCGTCGGTGGTTCAGTGGCAGGCGGCTGAAGGCCTGGCGGGAATGCTGCTCTCGACGATTCCCTGCCCGGGTTCCAGCGGTCCGTGTCAGAACGGTCTCACGAGTGGTCAGAAGGTTCAGAATCTGTTTCCCACCGCCAACGTCGGCTCTAACCTAACCACATCGAACACCTATCTCTCCGCTCCGGTGATCGACGAATCGCTGAATCTGATCTCGGCCAAAGTGGACGAGCAGGCAAATCCCGGCGACCGCATCTCGTTTCACTACTCGCTTACCGACGAGGGCCGGTTCGATCCGTTCGATCCGGTCAATTCGTTCACCTCCCTGCCCGGCTATGGCAGTAATACTTCGATCTACGGCCAGAATGCGGGCGTCGACTGGACTCGCGTGTTCCGCTCCAGCCTGGTGAACGAGTTCCGGCTGGGGTTTACGCGCATGGGCGCCACGTTTCTCCAGCAGAACCATGGCGTGAACCTGGAATCGCAGCTTGGGTTTCCCGACGTACTGACCAATGGCATCGATTTGGGCTATCCCAATATCAATTTGAGCGGCAGCCTGATCGGCAGTCAGATCAGCTTCGACGGGATCGGGAACCCGGTCGAGTACCCGCAGAACCGCCGCGACAACACCTACCAGATCTCCGACAATCTGGCCTGGACGGCGGGCCAAAACCAGTTCAAAATCGGCGCCGACCTGCGCCGCGTGCAGATCGGAAACTACATCGACTACCTGTCCCGCGGCGAGTGGTACTTCCAGGGTGGGACTGTGAATGGGATCCTGGCGAATTACGTGAATTATCTCTATGGCCTGGGCATTGTTTCCAACCCCAACCCCGCCCCCTGCAACGGCGCGCCGCTCTATCTCGGCGGTCCCAGCTTTGACAGCGCCGCCTGTGTCCTTTCCGGGTTGCTGATCGGGGTACCCGACTACGCGATTGCGGCGAGCGGCACCACCAACAGCGACCTGGGCAGCCATGGGATCAGCGCCTACGTCCAGGACGACATCCACGTCATCCCGCGCTTGCTGCTCAATGTGGGGCTGCGCTACGAGTACAACAGTCCGCCGGTGGAGGCCGGGAACCGTTTCAGTGTTCCGGTGCTGACGCCGTGCCCGGAAGGCTCCTGCGTTCCCTCTCCATCGTGCCCACCGCTGCCCGGCACAACCGTATGTCCGCAGTACGTGCAGGCTGGGACGAATGGAGTCCCCCGCGCCACCTACTACGCCACCCGCAGGGACATCGCACCCCGCATCGGCATTGCCTGGCGGCCCATGCGGTCGGAACGCTGGGTGATTCGCTCCGCCTACGGCATCTTCTACGACCTGGCCATCGGCCAGATCAACGTGTTTCCGCGCAACAACCCACCCTTCTACGATGTGGCCTACCATCCTCAGACGGGGAGTTGTCCGGATGGTCTCGGCGGCCTGTGCCCCATCCAGGACATTCTGAACCAGCCGGGGTATACGTCACAGAGCAACATGATCGATCCCCACTTCCGCGACGGCTACATGCAGCAGTGGAACCTCGACTTGCAGTACGAATTCATGCCGAACTGGATGATCGACCTGGCGTATGTGGGCTCGAAGGGCACGCACCTGACCACCTTCATCGATCGCAACCAGCAGGATCCGCTCACGGGCTATCCCTACGCCCAGTATTCTTCGATCTTCTACATCGAATCGGCCTCGGCAAGCTCTTATCACTCGCTTCAGTTCCGTACCGAGCGCCGGGTTACGAATGGGCTGGCCTTGCTGGGCGCCTACACCTGGTCGCGTTCGATTGACAATCTGTCGAACATCTTTGGCGGGAGCGTGGGCTCGGGCCAGCCGCAGAACTCTCAGAACCTGAGAGGCGATCGCGGCCCCTCGGACTTCAACGCCACCCAGCGTGTCTCGTTCAGCACGGTCTACGATCTTCCCTTCCGCCATTTTGTAAAGAGCCATTCGGAATGGAGTGCCGTTCTGCTCGACAACTGGCAGGCCGGCGGGCTGTTCTCGGCGCAGTCGGGATCGCCCTTTACCGTCGTACTGGCGGGCGCGCCTTCAGCCGCAGCCGCGGCCTTTGGCAATCCGCAGAGGCCCAACCTTGTAGGTGACCCCAACAAGGCGGGGCCGGTGGCTGCCAATCCCACATGCCAGGCTCCAGCGCAGATTCGCACGGCGAAGAATTGGTTCAACCAGTGCGCATTCACCCTGCCTGCCTACGCGACTTACACGTATGCCCATGGCAGCGAGGGCCGGAACGCTCTGGTGGGACCCGCCTTTGCCGATCTCGATTTCTCGCTCTCCAAGAGCTTCCCATTCAACACCGAAGGGCATCGTTTTGAACTTCGCGGGGATGTTTTCAATCTGCTCAATCACCCCAACTTCGACGATCCGTACCACGACTTCGAACTGACGGCCTGCCCAACCGGCGGATTGCAGTGCCCGGCAGCAAGTTACGGGGCCGTTCTGTCATCCAACGCCCGCGGCGACAGACCGCCGCGGCAGATTCAGGTGAGCTTCCGGTATACGTTCTGAGGGAACTAAGCGGGTGCGGCGGGAACAGGCGGAGGGGGATTCCCGCCGGCACCCGCAAGACGGTGCGCCGCGGCCAACGAGCGGCCTGAGGGCGCTCTGGCACCCGCGGCTCGGTCAGGCATACTGGAATCAGCGCTGGCATGAACGAAGAATCGAAGCTGGAGTCCCCTTCCCCGATGCAATCGAGATACGCGCACGCGTGGCGCGCGCTGCGGCACCGCAACTTCCGTCTGTACATCGTGGGCCAGGGGATCTCGGTGATCGGGACCTGGATGACGCGGATCGCGATGGCGTGGCTGGTATACCGGCTGACGCACTCGGCGTTGATGCTGGGCACGATCGGATTCGCGAATCAGATTTCAATGTTTTTGCTGGCGCCGGTGGCGGGGGTGGTGATTGACCGGGTGAACCGGCAAAAGCTGCTGATGTGGACCCAGGCGCTGCTTATGGCGCACTCGCTGACTCTGGCGGCGCTGACGCTGACGCACACCATCACGGTGCCGACGATCTTCTGCCTGGCGATCTTTCAGGGTCTGGTGAATACCTTCGACATGCCGACGCGGCAGTCGTTCTACTCGCGGATGGTGGAGGACCGCGAGGACCTGACAAATGCGATCGCGCTGAACTCGGCGATCTTTAATTGCGCGCGGCTGCTGGGGCCGTCGCTGGCCGGAATGCTGATTGCGGCGACCAGCGAGGGCTGGTGTTTCCTGATCGACGGGATCAGCTTTGCGGCGGTGTTGACGTCGGTTGCGATGATGCGGATTCCCGCGGAGGCGGAGAAGAAGGAGCGGGCGCACCCGGTGGAGGAACTGCGCGAGGGCTGGAACTACATGGTGCAGGCGGTGGCGATCCGGGACCTGCTGGGACTGTTCATGGTGGTTTGCCTGATGGGCTGGCCGTTCACGACGTTGATGCCAGTGTTTGCGGCGCAGGTGCTGCATGGCGGGCCGCACACGCTGGGCTTCCTGATGGGCGCGCTGGGACTGGGTGCGCTGACCGGCTCCGTCTCTCTCTCACTGCGGCGGACTGTGCGGGGGCTGGTGGGAACGCTGCCTCTTGCGGCTCTGGGGATGGGCTGCGGGCTGATCCTGTTTGGGTTTTCGAAGGTGCTGTGGGTCTCTCTGATCCTGATGCTGTTTACCGGCTTTAGCCTGCTGCGGGGCACAGTGGGGACGAATACGCTGGTGCAGACGCTGCTGGACGACAAGATGCGCGGACGGGTAATGGCCTACTACACGCTGGTGCTGGAGGGCATGGGCCCATGGGGAGCGCTTTCAGCAGGCACGCTGGCGGAGCGACTGGGTGCGCCGCACGCGGTGATGATCAGCGGGACGGCGTGCATTCTGGGGAGCGTTTGGTTCTGGCTGCGGATCGGAAAGGTTCGGGCGGCGATGCGGCCGACCTTTGAGCGGCTGGGGATTGTGCCGGTGCTGGTGGTGAGCGACGGGATTGAGAGCTAGGGCGGAGGCGCTCGGCGAAAAGAGGAAGGCCCGCATCCCTGGGGATGCGGGCCTTGTTGCGTTTGCGCGTTTATTCTTCCGGGTTCCAGACGTATGCGCCGGGCTGGGGCAGGCCGATGTGGGCCAGTACGCGACCTACGAAGTTGCGGACCATGGTGAGCGTGTCTGTGGGCTTGTCGTAGAAGGCGGGCATGAGGGGGAAGATGGTTGCGCCGGCTTCGGCCGCGAGTGTCATGTTGCGCAGGTGGATGCGGTTGAAGGGGGTCTCGCGAACGCAGAGAAGGAGGGGGCGGCGCTCCTTTAGGCAGACGTCGGCGGCGCGGGTGAGCAGCGAGTCGGCGATGCCGTTGGCAATGGAGGCCAGCGTTCCCATGGAGCAGGGCAGGACGATCATGGCGTCGGTGCGGTAGCTGCCCGAGGCGATGGAAGCGCCGATGTTGGCGTTGCTGTGGACGGTAATCTTGACGGGCGGCGCGCCCAGCATCTCATCGAGGAGCTTGGCCTGCTGGGTGAGGCCGAGTTCGTCGGCCATGACGCGGCGGGAGTGCTCGGACTGAACGAAGTGGACGCGGGCGACGCGGGTGTCGGCTTCCAGGGCGCGAAGCAGTTCGCACGCGATGACGGAGCCCGATGCGCCGGTGACGGCGACGATTAGTTCGGCAGCCTGCACGGTTCTCCTTGGGCGAGCGGGATGGCTCGCGACTGCGGTCCGGTTCAGGATAAACCGTTAGGGTTGCGGGTTGGGTGGCGGTTGAGTGGGGCAGGTTGAGTCTGTGGTTTCCCAGGTTCCCAAATGCTGTGGTGGGTTGGGAGTGGCTGGTTGAGTTTGGTGGTTTCCCACCCAAACGGCAAAGAACGCCGTTTGGATGGGGCACCCAGATGATGGGGCACCGAGATTTTGTGGTTGGTTGAGCGCTGGGTTAGCTGGGATATGCGCCGGTGATGTAGCCATGGAGGTCGCGGATGGCCTGGGCCTGCCCGGTGATGATCCACTTGACGAGGTCTCCGATGGAGACCAGGCCGACGACCTTTTCGCCGTCGACGACGGGAAGATGGCGGAAGTGGCCCTCGGTCATGAGGTTCATGCACTGGTCTACGGTGTATTCGGGACCGACGTAGGTGACGGGGCTGGTCATGATCGCGGTGATCTTGGTTTGCCTTGCCAGATGTCCCTTGAGTACACCTTTGCGGGCGTAGTCGCGCTCGGAGAGCATGCCGACGAGTCGTCCGCCGGAATCGATGACCATCAGGGCGCCGACTTCATGCTGGGCCATGACGGAAAGCGCGTCATAGACGGTCTTGTCGGGTGTGATGGAAATGACGCCGTACTGCTTGGTCTTGAGCACCAGGGAGATGGGGTCGGTAACGTTCATGTCTTGCTAACCTCCGTGCAGATAGAAAGCCGGGAATTGGGGAACGGCACGCGAGTACTATAGCCCACCGTGAATAGGAAGGGGAAGGGGTTTTGGCCCGCTATGAGAAGAGATGCAGGGAGAGCGGGATGGATTCGGAAGGGGTCGAACATCTGTTCTGAACGAGCGTTCATGCAGAGATGGCAGCCTTTTCGATGGCTTCCCTGTAGACTTTGACGTACTCCGCGGCGGCTGCCTGCCAGCCGAAGTCCCGTTCCATGCCGTTTCGCATGAGGATCTGCCAGGCAACCTTGTCCGGGAAGGTGTCGAGGGCGCGGTCGAGGGCGGCAAGAAGGGCGGCCGGATCGAGGCCGGCGAACTTGAAGCCGGTTCCGGTTCGCTGTGCGGGGTTCCACTCGTCGATGGTGTCGTCGAGGCCTCCGGTGGCGCGGACCAGGGGCACCGAGCCGTACTTGAGGGAGTAGATCTGGTTGAGTCCGCAGGGTTCGTAGCGGGAGGGCATGAGGAAGATGTCTGAGCCGGCCTCGATCTTGTGGGCCAGCGCGTCGTCGTAACGGATACGAACCGCGACGCGCGCGGGATAGCGCACGGACCAGGCGCGGAAGAAGCTCTCAATGGCGGCTTCGCCGGCGCCGAGGACGACGATGGCGAGGTCGCGGGCGATGAGTTCCTCGCCGATGCGGGCCACGAGGTCAAAGCCCTTCTGGGAGGCGAGACGGGAGACGATGCCGATGACCGGGGTGGTTTCGGCAACCTGGTCGAGTCCAACGGCGGCGAGCAGGTCGCGGCGGCAGGCCTGCTTGCCGGTAAGGTCCTGGGGCGAGTAGTTGGCGGCGAGGTTGCGGTCGGTGGCGGGGTTCCACTGGTCGTAGTCGACGCCGTTGAGGATGCCACGAAGGCGGTCGGCGCGGCCCTGGACCACGCCTTCCAGGCCCCAGCCAAACTCCGGGGTCTGGATCTCTTCCGCGTACTTGCGGCTGACGGTGGTGAGCATGTCGGCGAAGACCATGCCGCCCTTGAGGTAGTTAAAGCGGTCGAAGTGCTCGACCTTGTCCATGGTGAAGACGCTCCAGGGCAGGAGCAGGTCCTCAGTGGTGCCGGGGGGAAATGCACCCTGGTAGGCGATGTTGTGGATGGTCATGACGGTGGCGGCGCGGCGAAGGACGGGGTCGAGGGAGTAGACGGTCTCAAGGTAAATGGGGATGAGGCCGGTTTGCCAGTCGTGGACGTGGAAGACGTCGGGGACACCGAGGACTTTTGTGGCCTCGAGAACTGCGCGGGAGAAGAAGGCGAAGCGCTCGGCGTTGTCTGGGTAGTCGCCGCCAGCGGGGCCGTAGAGCTCAGGACGGTCAAAGAGGTCGGGGCAATCGACGAAGTAATATTGGACGCCGGAGCGCAAGCCGCCGTCGACGATGGAGGCAAAGCGGTTGTAGTAGCGGAAGGGCACGGTGATGGAGCGGACGGCGTAGCTGGGCTCGGGAAACTGGGCCCGGAGCCGGGCATAGAAGGGGATGTAGACCGTGACCTTATGGCCGAGGCGGGCGATCTGGGGCGGCAGGGCACCGGCCACGTCGGCCAGGCCACCGGTCTTGGCAAAAGGAACACACTCGGAGGCTACGAAGACGATATGCATAAAAGCCCTCTCCAACGGGAAAGTCTACTATGCGGGACCGGGTGTGGCCGTGGAGTCGCTGGCGGGAGGGTGAAAACTGGCTAGAGGTTCACCAGGTGGGATGAAAGGGCGCCAAATGGCACTCTGGCCCTCGTCGGCTGTTCATCATTGTTAGCCGGTACTGGTAATTTATGTAGGGGTAGATCGCAGGCGCACATGTCATCCTATTCTTACGTTTCGCTCGCAGTATTATTTCTGGCGGCTCTGGCCTTCGGGTTGGTACCGCTGGGAATGGCTTGGGCGTGGGCCAGGTTCTTCTCTCCGCAGAAGCAGAATGCGGTGAAGAACTCCATATATGAGTGCGGCCTGGTCTCCGAGGGCGACGCCTGGGTACGTTTTCGCTCGGGCTATTATTTGTACGCCATCATATTTTTGATATTCGATGTGGAAGCCGTCTTCCTGCTGCCGTTTGCCGTGGCCTTTACGGGCCTGAGCGCTGCTGCGTGCGCGGCCATGCTGGTATTTGTGCTGCTGCTGGTGGAGGGCCTGGCGTGGGCTTGGGCGAAGGGGATCCTGACCTGGGCGTAAGAGAAGCAGCTTCCAGCTACTAGCTTCTAGCTACTAGCTACTAGCTCGTTCAGGGGCAGCTTCTGGCGACGACCCAGGCTGAAATGGGATCACGACGCGGCCGGGCAAGTCATGGAAGCCGAGATTGAAAAGAAGGGCTAGGGACTAGCAGCTAGAAGCTAGCAGCTCATTGGAGCAAAGCGACATTATGGCCATGGACCAAAATCTGAAGATCGAGCTGGGCAAGCAGGGGGTGTTTGTCACCACCCTGCAGGAGCTCTACAACTGGGGCCGGCGGTCGTCGGTGTGGCCGATGCAGTTTGGGCTGGCGTGCTGCGCGATCGAGATGATTGCGACGACGATGGCGCGCTACGATCTGGCGCGGTTTGGAGCAGAGGTCTTTCGTCCGTCGCCGCGGCAGGCGGACCTGATGATTATCTCCGGCACGGTGACCAAGAAGATGGCGCCACAGGTGGTGCGGCTCTATAACCAGATGGGCGAGCCGCGGTACGTGATCGCGATGGGCGCCTGCGCGATCTCCGGAGGGCCGTTCAAGCAGGGCTACAACGTGCTGAAGGGTATCGACCGGTACATTCCTGTGGACGTACACATCCCCGGTTGCCCGCCGCGGCCCGAGGCGCTGCTGGATGCGTTTATCACGCTGCAGAAGAAGATCGATGCGCAGCCGCTGACCGGCCCGGACCGGCCCCGCCATCTGAACGCCGAGGCGCAGGGCGAGTTTCCGGTTCCCGAGCAGGGCGAACACGACCTTGAACCGACTTCCAATCCCGGTGTGTGGACCGTTCCGGTGGTGATCCGCTGATGAAGACGATAGAAGAGATCAAAGCGGCCATCGAGGCAGCCGTACCGGACGCCGAGGTCGCGATTGTGACGAACCCGGGCCCTTCGGCTCAGCACTCGCTGCTGGTGGGCGCGGCGAAGGCCGTGGCTATCGCGGAGTTTCTGCGCGACAACGCGGAGCTGGCGCTGGACTTCTGCTCGAACGTGACAGGCGTGGACTGGCTGGACAGAGAGGTCGCAGAAAAAGTGAAGGTGACGAGGACGGTCACCAAGACCGTGGACGGCGTCGAACAACAGGTGGAAGAGACGGTCGAGCAGATCCACAAGCGCTTTGAGCCCGGGTATCTGGAGTGCGTGTACCATCTCTATTCAATTGCGAAGAAGCATGGGCCAGTGGTGCTGAGGATGCGAACGGGGAACCGCACCGACCAGGTGGAGCTGCCGTCGGTTACGCCGGTATGGCGCGGGGCGGAGTTCCAGGAGCGCGAGATCTTCGACCTGTACGGGATCGTGTTTACGGGTCACCCGGATTTGCGCCGGATTCTGATGTGGGATGGGTTCAAGGATCACCCCATGCGCAGAGACTATGTTTTGCCGGACGACTTTGAGTACGAGCCGACACCGCACGACGATGTATTGAAGCGCGCCGAGGCGTACCGGGCTGGCGTGGCCGCCGCGCAGGAAGGAGCCGCGCAATGAGCTCCTACACAGTTGAAAAGCGGCCGGCAAACTGGAACCGTCCGGGGGTGATCGCGCCCGAGGGCGACGGCGAGTTGCTGGAAGTTGCGATGGGGCCGCACCATCCTTCGACGCACGGCGTCTTCCGGATGGATGTAACGCTGGACGGCGAGCGGGTTATCGCTCTGAAGCCGGTCTTCGGCTACCTGCACCGCAATCACGAGCAACTGGGCGAGAAGATGAGCTACCTGGCCATCATGCCCTACACGGACCGGCTCGACTACTTCAGCCCACTCTCAAATAACTGGGGCTACGCGATGGCGGTGGAGAAGCTTGCCGGCATCGAGGTCCCGGAGCGTGCCGAGTACATCCGGGTGATCCTGGCCGAGCTGACGCGGTTCCAGAACCATGCGTCGGCGATCGGATTTCTGGCGCAGGAGATGGGGGCCAGCGGCACACCGCTGATGTACGCCTTCCGCGAGCGCGAGAAGATCCTGGACCTGTTCGAGACGCTGACCGGTGCGCGCATGATGTGCAACTTCATGCGCTTTGGCGGCTGCCGCAGAGATCCGACCGAAGAGTGGCTCGCCCAGACCCGCAAAGTGGTGGCCAGCCTGCCCAAATTCGTGGACGAGTATGAGAACCTGCTGACGGGCAACGAGATTCTGATGTCGCGCACGCAGGGCATCGGCGTGCTGCCGCGCGAACTGGCAATCAACGCCTCGATTTCAGGTCCGATGGCGCGGGCCTCGGGCGTGCCCTACGACATCCGCAAGGTAGACAGCTACGGCATCTACGACCGGTTCAAGTTCCGGATTCCCTTGGGCGAGCACGGGGACGTCTACGACCGCTACATGGTGCGCATCCTGGAGATTCGCGAGTCGCTCTCGATTTTGGAGCAGGCGCTCAAAGAGGTGCCGGGCGGGCCGGTGCAGGATCCCAAGACCAAGTCGCGCGGCATCCGGCCCAAGGCAGGCGAGGCCTACGCGCGCATCGAGGCGCCGAAGGGCGAACTCGGTTTTTATGTGATCAGCGACGGCAGCGGGAACCCGTACCGGTACCGCATCCGTCCGCCGAGCTTGATCAACCTTACGGTGCTGGAAGACATGTGCCTGGGGCACAACGTCGCCGATGTGATTTTGATCTTCGGCAGCGTGGATATTGTGCTTGGGGAAGTGGATAGATAGCTTTTAGCCGCTAGCTTCTAGCTGCTAGCTCGTTTGTTCTGGGATTTGCTTGTTTGGTTTTCAACCAGTAACCGGGGCGCACCAGGAATCGATTCCGCGCTCCCGGAAAGTTACAAAGAGCGCAGTTGCGCGATGAAGCTGGAGGCTAGGAGTTAGCGGCTAGCAGCTTGGAGGAGCCCTTGCTGGGTGAAGGAATCATCAAAGGCCTGCTGGAGACGGCGAGAAACTTCGTCGGCAGCTATGTCTCCAAAGAGCGGCTGACTACGGTGCAGTATCCCGAGGAGCGCTGGGAGCTGCCCGAGGCCGCCCGGAGCTTTCCGTTTTTGATCTACGACGGCGCGGATTCGCATGCCGGTCTGCGCTGCGTGTCGTGCCAGATCTGCGAGAAAGAGTGCCCGCCGAAGTGCATTTATATCGAGAAGTCGGCTGACAAGAAGCCCGACGCAGTCGGCAAGATGCAGTTCTATCCGGAGCGGTTCGATATCGACATCTCGGTCTGCATGAGCTGCCGGCTCTGCGTGGAGGTCTGCCCCTTTGACGCGATCAAGATGGACAAGGTGTTTGAGCTGTCGACGGACGACCGGTTTGGCGGGCTGCTGCTGGACAAGGCACAACTGTCAAAGCCCAACTCCTACTATCACAAGATTCGCCCCACAATCGCCGCCCGGATAGACTCCCGGCTGGCGGCAGAGCATGCTCTCGCCAAGGCCAAGACATCGGTTGCCATGACAGCCGCCAAGAGTGCCGCCAGCAAGGCAGAGACGACCGGCGGAGGAGGGATTTAACCCCATGGCCCAAGAAACGGACCAGATCTTCGTCCTTCTCACCGGCTGGATTCTCTCCTACCTGCCCGAATGGCTGAGGCCCTACGGGCTCGCGGTTCTGGGAGTGGTTGGAGTGCTGGCCGTCTATGTAACGCTTTTTGCGCTGACCACGTGGTTTGAGCGCAAGGGCCTTGCACGCATGCAAAACCGTTACGGCCCGAACCGCGTAGGCCCGTTTGGGCTTTTTCAGCCCATCGCCGACGGCGTCAAGGCGCTGGTCAAGGAAGATGTGGTTCCCTTCCGCGCCGATCAAGTGCTGCACTTTTTGGCTCCGTTGATTCTGCTGATCGCGGTGTGCATGGAGTTGGGCGTGGTTCCGGTGGGCCGCAACATGGTGCTGGTGGACATGGACGCGGGTCTGCTGTTCTTCTTCGCCATGGGCGCGTCGACCGAGTTGAGCGTCTTTATGGCCGGTTGGTCGAGCCGCAACAAGTACTCGCTGCTGGGGGCGATGCGCGCCATTGCGCAGATGATCAGCTACGAGATTCCGCTGCTGTTGTCGGCGGTGGCCGCGGTGATGATCGCAGGAACGCTCTCGCTGCCGAAGATCGTCGAGGCGCAGTCGGGATTCACCGATATGCTGCCGCACTGGTATGTGTTTACGCCGTGGGGATTTGCCGGCGCGCTGATCTTCGGCATCGCCGCATCGGCGGAGACGAACCGCTGCCCGTTCGATTTGCCGGAGGGCGAGAGCGAGTTGGTGGCCGGCTACTTTACCGAGTACTCGGGGTTCAAGTTCGCCATCTTCTTCATCGCCGAGTACATCGGCATGTTTTCGATCTCGAGCATTTCGGTGACGCTGTTCTTCGGCGGCTGGGGCGCGCCGTTGTCGTTCCTTTCGTTTATTCCTTCGTGGATCTGGTTCTTCGCGAAGGTGATGACGATGATCTTCGTATTCATCTGGGTGCGCGGCACGCTGCCCCGTCTGCGGCAGGACCAGCTGATGAACTTTGCCTGGAAGTTCATGCTCCCCTTGTCGCTCGTCAACCTGGGCGTGACCGCGTTGTGGCGGTTTATGAACGACGACTGGCAGCGCTGGGCGGCATGCACGGCGATCCTGGTTGTCTCCTATGTGGTTTTGGGCCTCACGGGCATGCGCAGCCAGCACGTGGCCCCAAGAAAGTATCGCTATGCAGAATAACGGCATGGGACCAAGGGACCAAGGGACCAAGAGCCTTGGCACTACAGCGTTGGATGCCAATCATCCTCTTACGGAGGCGTACACATGAGCCCCGTTTTTTATCTTCTCGCCGCGATTACTGTCGGCGGCGGCCTGGCCGCGGTGCTGCTCAGGAACCTGATCCACTGCGCGCTTGCCGCCGCGGTTTCCTTCGCCGGGCTGGCGCTGTTGTTTCTTTCGCTCGACGCGCAGTTTGCCGGCTTTGTGCAGTTCCTGGTGTATGTGGGCGCGGTGGGGATTCTAATTGTGTTCGCGATTCTGCTCACGCGCAACGCCGACGAGCAAGAGGGCGGTTTATTCAGCCGCACCTGGCTGATGGGCCTGGCGATTGCCGCCGCCGTGTTTGCAGTATTGGGCTGGGCGGTGCTGCGCAGCGGATCGGTGCTGCCGAATCAGCTTGCCTCTCCGGTTGCCAGCGTGCACGACATTGGCGTGGCCCTGGTGGGACGCTACGTGCTGCCGCTGGAGATCGTCGCCCTGCTGCTGACCGCCGCCACCATCGGCGCGGTGATTGTGGCCATGCACGAAAAGGAGGGCGAGCAATGACGCCACTCACGGGCTATCTTCTGGTTGCCGCGCTGGTGTTCGCCATTGGACTTGGAGCAGCGCTGACGCGCCGCAACGCGATCCTGGTGCTGATCGGCATTGAGTTAATGCTCAACGCGGCAAATTTGAATTTGATTGCATTCTGGCGGTATGGACCCAACCCCGAGGCGCTGATCGGCATGATGTTCGCCATCTTCTCGATCGCTGTGGCCGCAGCCGAGGCCGCAGTGGGCCTGGGCCTGGTGATCGCGATCTATCGCCATCTGCACACAACCGACCTCGACCAGTTGAACCGGATGAAAGGGTGAGAGAGTGATACAGGAAACTGCCTTAACCTTCACCCCGCAGACCAGCGCCTCCGCAATCACGGGGCTGCTGTGGTTGATACCGGCGCTGCCGATTGTGGCCTCGGGCGTCATCGCGCTGCTCAAGCAGCCGAAGCGAGTGCCGGCCGCCGCGCTGGCCATCGGGTCGCTTGGCATTTCGTTGCTGCTGTCGTTCGCGGCCTTTGCTCACGTGATCGCAGGGTGGCTAGGCCACATGGCGGTGCGCGAGACCTTCAACTTCACATGGATCCAGGTGGGCGCGGCACAGGTTGAGCTGGGCTGGGTGCTCGATCCGCTTTCGGCCGTGATGCTGGTGATGGTCTGCTTTGTGGGCCTGCTCATCTTCATCTACTCGGTGGGCTACATGGCCCACGACGAGAACTTCACACGCTTCTTCTGCTTCCTCTCGCTGTTCGCAGGTGGAATGCTGGGCGTGGTGATCTCGAACAGCATTCTGCTCTTGTTTATGAGCTGGGAGATCGTGGGCCTAACCTCGTATCTGCTGATCGGCTTCTGGTATCAGAAGCCCTCAGCGGCGGCAGCGGCAAAGAAGGCCTTCGTGACGACGCGCGTGGGCGACATATTTTTCCTGCTCGGGATCGTGTGGCTGTTCTCTTCGACGGGCACGTTGCTGTTTTACAGCCATGGATCGGGCTCGCTTGAGAGCCTGTCGCTGGCGAATCTGCTTACGCAACATGCTGGGCTGGGATTGAGCGCGGCGACGGCAATCGGCCTCTTGATTTTTGCCGGAGCGGCGGGCAAGAGCGGCCAGATTCCGCTGCATGTGTGGCTGCCGGATGCGATGGAAGGCCCGACGCCGGTTTCCGCTTTGATTCACGCGGCGACAATGGTTGCGGCCGGCGTTTATCTGATCGCCCGCGTGTATCCGTTGATGTCGGCGGGTTCGCTCGTTGGCGGCACGACGGTTGCGCTAACTGTAGTGACGTGGGTTGGCGCGGCTACTGCGGTATTTGCCGCCTTGATCGCCGTAGCGCAGAACGACATCAAGAGGATTCTGGCTTACTCGACGGTTTCGCAGTTGGGCTACATGATGGCCGGCCTAGGACTGGGCGGCGTGGCTGTGGGCTTCTTCCACCTGATCACGCACGCCTTTTTCAAGGCGCTGCTGTTCATGGGCGCGGGCTCGGTGATCCACGGCGTTCACGAGGAGCAGGACATCCGCCACATGGGCGGGTTGAGCGCGAAGATGAAGACCACCTTCGTGACCTACGCGATCGGCATGCTGGCGCTTTGCGGTTTTCCGCTGGTGTTCTCGGGCTTCTGGTCGAAGGACGGGATACTTGAAGCGGCGCACAACGGCGCCATCAAGGGCCCCTTCTACCTGCTCGTGTTTGGCGCGCTGCTGACGGCGTTTTATATGACGCGGCAGGTCAGCTACGTCTTCTTCGGCAACGAGCGCGCGCACACGGAAGCGCATGAGAGCCCGCGGGTGATGACGGCGCCGCTGACAATTCTGGCCTTCTTTGCGATTGCGCTGAGCGCGATCGGCACACCGGCCTGGCCGTGGTTCAAAAGCTTCCTTAACAATGAGCCTGTGCGGTTTGATTTTGCCGGGTTCTCAGAACCGGGTCTTGCTTCGCTGATGCTGGTCTCTTCCTGCATCGTGCTCTTCGGCATAGGCCTAGGCTGGCTGATCTACGGCAACCGCAAGATGGACGCGCATGCTCCCGATGCGCTGGAGAAGGCGCTCGGGCCCATCTGGACATTGCTTGCCAACCGCTTCTACGTGGACGAACTTTACGGCGTGACGGTGATTGCACTGTACAAGTGGTGGGCCGGCGTTACGGACTTCTTCGACCGGCGGGTGTGGGGCGGCATCGTTGCGCTGTTCGTTTGGATCTTCGGATTGTGGGCGAGAATTAACCGCTTCCTCGACGAGACGGTTATCAACGGCGGCTTCGACAAGGGTTGTGAAGAGATTTCGACCGGCGGCGGCATGCTTTCGAACATCGAGAGTGGCCGCACGCAAAACTATCTTCGTTATCTGGCTGTCGGCATGATTGTTCTTGTCGCCATTCTGCTCTGGAGCGCACGGCCATGAATCAATTGACTACAGGCTTCGGGCTCCTCACGCTGATTACCGTGCTGCCCGTGGTAGGCGCGCTGATCGCGCTGTTTGCGGGCCGGCACGCTCGCGCTGTCGCGCTGATCACCGCGCTGTTCTCGCTGGCGCTATCGCTCGTCATCTGGACGCACCTGCCGGCCGACGGGCGCATCGGGCTGGTCGAGAGCATTCCCTGGGCGCCGTCGCTCGGCATCGAGTATCACCTGGGTGTGGACGGGCTGGGCGCGCTGATGGTGGTGCTGTCGGCGATTGTGGGCCTGATGAGCATCGATGCGGCCAATCGCGTACACCACTCGCCGAACCTCTACTTTGCGCTGGTGCTGCTGCTTGAGGCGGGGCTGTTTGGAGCCTTCACGGCGCTGAATTTTTACCACTGGTTTATCTTCTGGGAGCTGAGCCTGATACCGGCGTTCTTCCTGATCAAGCTGTGGGGCGGGCCGAAGCGGGGACCGGCGGCGACGCAGTTTTTTGTGTACACGATGGCCGGGTCGGTGGCGCTGCTATTGTGCTTCCTCGCTGTGTTTCTCGCGACCGGCTCGATGGACTTCATCCATCTCTCCGATCTTGCCCACTCCGGCATTCTGACGCAGGCTGTGACCGAGAAGCTGGGACCGGTGATGCCGTGGCTTGCAGTTGGCGTGCTGGCGGGCTTCGCGGTGAAGACGCCATTGATGCCCTTCCACACCTGGCTGCCTGCCGCCTACGCCGAAGCGCCTACATCGGTGACGATGCTACTGACGGGCGCGATGTCGAAGATGGGCGTGTACGGATTCCTGCGGATCGCGGTTCCGATCTTCGGGCCGCAGATCGCGCAGATGCGGACAGTGCTGCTGGTGCTCGCGGTCGCCACCGTGGTGCTGGGCGCATTCGCCGCAGCCGCGCAGAAGGACCTGAAGCGGGTTCTGGCCTACTCCTCGGTGAACCACCTGGGCTACTGTTTGCTGGGTATCTTCGCAATCGCGGTTCCGGCGAGCGGCGCACAGATTACGAGCCAGGCCGTAGCTTTGAACGGCGTGATTCTGCAGATGTTCAATCACGGCATTACGGCGGCGGCGCTTTTCTGGTTTATCTCGATGCTGCAGTTCCGCACCGGCGGGCCGCGCGGCATCGACGACTTTGGCGGACTGCGCAAGCCGGCTCCGGTGCTGGCCGGGCTGATGGGGATTGCGCTGTTCAGTTCGCTGGGGCTGCCGGGACTCAATGGGTTTGTGGGTGAGTTCCTGATCTTCCGCGGTGTTTTCCCGTTGAGCTGGATTTCAGCGACGGTTTCCGTCCTGGGGCTGCTGGTAACCGCGGTGGTTCTGCTGACTGTGATTCAGAAGGTTTTTACGGGCCCGGTGCCCGCGCACTGCGCTCATTTCCCCGATTTGCACGTAAGCGAGCGGCTGGCCATGGTTCCTGTACTTGGGCTGATGCTGCTGCTCGGACTTGTGCCCCAGCTTATTGTGGGCGTTGTGAATCCCACGGTTCTCAGGCTGCTGTCGCACTGGAGCTTTTAATGTTGGCTTGGACGATCTACCTTTCATTTGGCGGCGCGTTGCTTGAGTCTCTGCTGCCCAAGAGCAAGCCGGGACTTGCGCGCGTGCTGGCTTTGCTGGTGGCCGTGGCTGGACTCACGGTGGCGGTTGCAGGTTACGCGGGGGGCTTCGCGCAGGGCAGGATTACGGTCACCGATCTTGCGTGGGTTCCGTCGATGGGCATCCGCTACACGCTGGCGGCCGACGGCATCAGCCGTGTGCTGCTGCTGCTCACCGGACTGGCCTCGGTTGCCGGAGTGCTGTTCAGTTGGAACATCGAGCTGCGGACCAAGCAGTTCTTCGCGTTTTATCTGGCGCTGATCGGCGGCGTGTATGGCGTGTTCCTCAGCTACGATCTGTTTCTGCTGTTCGTGTTCTACGAGATCGCGATCGTGCCCAAGTACTTCATCATCGCCATCTGGGGCTCGACGCGGCGCGAGTACGGAGCGATGAAGCTGGCGCTCTACTCGTTCGTTGGCTCGGCGATGGTGCTCATCGGACTGCTGGCCTCTTACGCTACTGCGGGCGCGCACTCGACGGGTTTAGTCGATCTGGCGCACGCAGGGCTTTCGACTCCGTTTCAGATGTGGTGCTTCCCACTGGTGTTTGTCGGCTTTGCGATTTTGGCAGGCATGTGGCCGTTTCATACATGGGCGCCTACGGGCCACGTGGCCGCGCCGACTGCTGCATCGATGCTGCTTGCCGGCGTGGTGATGAAGCTGGGAGCGTACGGCTGCCTGAGAGTTGCCATGGGACTTTATCCGCATGGGCTCGACCCATGGGGATTCACGCTGCTCGGCCTGGGTTCGTGGCGGGATGTCTTTGCGGTGCTGGCGATTATCGGCATCGTCTACGGTGCGCTTGTGGCGCTGGCGCAGACCGACTTCAAGTTCGTCATCGGCTACTCGTCGGTGAGCCACATGGGCTTTGTGCTGCTGGGCCTGATGACGCTGAATCAGATCGGCCTTACAGGCGCGGTGCTGCAGATGTTCTCGCACGGCGTGATCGCAGGCCTTTTGTTCGCAATTGTGGGCCGCATTGTTTACGAGCGGACGCACACGCGGCAGTTTGCCGATCTTGAGAAGATGCACCTGGGCAGGCGGATGCCGTTTGCGGCCTGGGCATTTGTGATCGCGGGGATGGCCTCGATGGGGCTGCCGGGCTTCTCGGGGTTCGTGGCAGAGCTTCAGATTCTGGTTGGCTCGTGGCGCGCGGCTCCGTGGTGGGCGATCACCGCCGGCATCGGAATCGTGATCGGCGTGGCCTACACCTGGCGCGCACTTCAGAAAGCATTCTTTGCCGATGGGCTGCCCACGGCGCACGAGCTTGAGGCCGAGCGCTCTCATCCTTTTGCGCCGATTACGTGGGCCGAGGTCAGCGGCGTATCGCTGCTGGTTGCCGCCACGCTGGTGGTTGGCGTTTACCCACGACTGCTGCTCGACCAGATTGAGCCCGCAGTCAAGACCTTCCTTGCCGGAGGAGTGCAATGAATTACTACGAACTCTTCCGGGCCACGCTGCCTGAGACCGTTCTCGAACTCGCCGCGTTGCTGGTGTTGATCGTCGACCTTGGGCTGCTGCGGAAGGCCGGCGTGCGGACTCGCTCGGTCTCCGCCGCATTCCTGGGCGTAATCGGCTGCGGCGTTGCTGTGTGGGCTGTTTCGATTGCGCCGGCGCTGCACTTCGGTAGCACGCTATTGCTCACCGTGGGCGGCACAGCGGGAGTTGCACAGTGCTCGATCCTGATTCTTACCGGCATCACGCTGCTGCTGCTTGTCGATTGCATCTTTACTCGCAACCCCGGCGAGTATGTAGCGGTGGTGCTGATGGCGGCAGCAGGCGGCTTGTTAATTGCAGCCGCACAAGATTTGCTGGTGATCTTTACCGGACTGGAACTGCTATCGGTGAGCTTGTACATTCTGGCCGCATTTGCGAAGAAGTCCGCGGCGAGCGCTGAGGGCGCGCTGAAGTACTATCTCTTCGGCGGCATGTCGGCGGCGTTTTTGCTGTTCGGCTTCAGCTATCTCTACGGGCTTTCGGCTTCGACGAGTTTGCCGCAGGTTGTGCTTGGAGTTTCGATCGCGAGCCTGAATGGCGGAGTAGCGCTGGTCTCGGTGGCGCTGGTGATGATTGCGGTCGGCCTTGGGTTCAAGGTGGCGGCGGTACCATTTCACTTCTGGGCTCCGGATACCTACGAGGGAGCGCCTGCCCCGGCGGCGGCGTTCATCGCGTCGGTCTCAAAGGTTGCCAGCTTCGCGCTGCTGATCTCGATTGGCACGGCGTTGATGCCAGGCCACGCCGCAGCGCAGAGCTGGTCTCTGATCCTGGCGGTGCTGGCGGCGGCTTCGATGATCCTCGGCAACCTGGCCGCGCTGGCGCAGACCAGCGTTCGACGCCTGGTTGCCTACTCGGCGATCGCTCATGCGGGCTACATCCTGCTTGGGCTGGCGTACTTCAAGGCCGACGGGCGCAGCGCACAGGCGATCCTCTACTACATCCTCACCTACGCCCTTACGACAATCGGAACCTTCGGCGTGGTGAGCGCTGTGGAGCGCGGCACGGGCAACGACTCGATCGGCAACTTTGCCGGGCTGCACCGCAGGAATCCGGTACTGGCCGCTGTGCTGCTGGTGCTGTTCCTGTCGCTGGCCGGCATTCCGCCGCTGGTGGGCTTCTGGGCCAAGTTCAACCTGTTCGCGGCTGTGCTGATGGCCGGGGGAGGAATTGCTCCATTCGCATTGGTGGCGCTGGCGGTGGCCTTCAGCGCCGTGTCGCTCTACTACTATCTGCAGGTGCTCAAGCAGGCCTACGTGGCGGCTCCGGCGCACGATACCAAGATCAAGGCCGGCCCGATCACGATGCTGGTGCTGGTGGCGATTGCGCTGGCGGTGATTGCGCTGGGAGTCTTCCCGGCATACCTTCAGAACTGGATCGCCGGCTTCTATCCAGCGATGTAGGTTGCAGGATTGGTAATGGGAAAAGGCCGTTCGGAGATGGACTCCGAACGGCCTTTGCATTTTTTCGCTTGTTTGGATTGGTGCTTTCCCGGGCCTCAGAAGCGAGACCCGGGGCATCCACAGTTGTGGTTGATTTGGATGGTTAGTACTTGACAATCTTCTCGAAAGAGTCGGGCTTGAGGCTGGCGCCGCCGACGAGAGCGCCGTCGATCTCTTCCTCGCCGATGAGTGCGGTTGCATTTTCGGGCTTGACGCTGCCGCCGTAGAGGATACGCATCTTTGCGGCGACATCTGCTCCGAGCAGTTTGGCGACTTCCGCGCGGATGATGCGGTGGGCTTCTACTGCCATCTCGGGCGTGGCGGTTTTGCCGGTGCCGATGGCCCAGACGGGCTCGTAAGCGATGACGATGGGCGAGGCGGCCTCAGGCGCGATGCCGGCGAATGCGCCGGTGACCTGAGTCTTGAGCACGCTTTCGGTCTTGCCGGCCTCGCGCTCCTCAAGCACCTCGCCGATGCAGACGATGGGAATGAGGCCGTGCTTGAGGGCGGTGTGCAGTTTCTTGTTGACGATCTCGTCGGTCTCGGCAAAGTACTGGCGGCGCTCGGAGTGGCCGATGAGCGTGTGCGTGCCGCCGATGGCCTGGAGCTGGCCTACGGAGGTCTCGCCGGTGTAAGCGCCTTCTTCGGCGAAGTGAATGTTCTGCGCGCCGACGGCGACGTTGGAGCCCTTGCATGCGGCCACGACTGTGGGCAGCAGAACGGGCGATGGGAAGAGCGCGATTTCGTCGCGGGTGTGGCCGGCTACGAGGGGCAGAAATGCCTTAACGAAGTCGGCGGCCTCGGCGGGGGTCTTATACATCTTCCAGTTGGCTGCGATCAGAGCTTTGCGTGGCATATGAAAAGTATCCTCAAGAGAATTTTAGACGATTGATTTTGGCACACCGAGTGACAGTGGATACGTTTGGGAATCTGAAAACAAGGGAATGGCTCGCAACTAAATTCCTAAGACCGGTTTTACGGCTAGTATGGGTAAGGCGTTCCCCGCCGCCCGGAGGTCTTGATGAACAGGATTAGCAAGCTGTTGGTATCCCTATTTGTCTGCGCGCTAGCCGCGCAGACCGCATTTGCAGGCGTCCCCATCAAGGGCGTGGACGTAAAGCTCGGCAAGAATCCCGGTGGCTCCGTCGCCGCGCGGGCATCAGGAGAGAGTGGCGAGGCTAATTTCGGAGTTCTGCCGCAGGGCAGCTACACGGTAACCTTCAACGCGACAAATCTGGCCGCCGACGCGCGCACTGCAAAAGTCAACAAGTTGCATGTGGAGATAAGCGGCGGCGCCCAGGGGGCGATTAAGCACGTGCTGCCCGCGGCCACGGCCGAGACGCTGGAGCCCATTGAAGTGCTGAGCGACGGCAAGACGCCGCTGGTAGTGCATGTGAGCGACGGCGGGAGCGAGCCGGTGGATTGGGCGAGGGTGAAGAGCCACTCCAACACCAACAATAATTAGGCTGCCGGCAACCATCGGCAGAAGAGACTAATCTTTGTGGCCGGCCACGCGTACCGCGGTCAGGTCCTCGGGCACGTCGCCGTTCAGGAAGGCTGCGCGGTGATCCGGGTCGCCTAGGTCCATCTTGAAGTGGTGCCACTCGTCGTCCTTGTAGACGCCCATGTTCCACGGGCCGGAGACTGAATCGGAGAACTGCCAGACGATGTGATAGCCCTCTTCGTTGGTGAAGCCTTCGCTGTCGGCCTGGAGGATGGCTTCTCCGCGCTCCCAGAGCATGTTGCGCAGAGCATGCAGAGCGTTGCTGCCGTCCACGGTCTCCGATCCCAGCAGGTGCTGAAAGGCGTAGACCGTCTTTACCTCGTCGAAGAACGCTTCTAGCCACTCGACGCCGCTCTCGGGCCTGGCGTCGCGAAGATCTTCGAGGAAGTCCGCAATCTGGTCCTGACCGAGGGAGCCGTCGTATACGGGGCAGCGCTCAATGACAGCAACCTCGACCTCATCGTTGCCGGAGAGCAGAAGGCTCTCCCACTCGTCTTCGGTTCCCTCTTCGATGGTCAGTTTGTAGTCGGGATGGTCGGCGCGAAGAAACTCTGTCAGTTCTTCAAGGGATGGGGATTCTTCCTGTTTGGACAGGACGCGGGTGTAGTAGGGCATGGCTTTCCTTCTCGGCTCTCGATAATTCCATTCTCGCAGGGAAAGGCGGAATCAATGAGAGAACTGCCGCCGGTGGATATGTGGGTGTTCTGGCCGTGTGCGCCAGGGTGGTTGACAGGATTCCGAGTTTAGCTGCAATATGACCATGGTCAGTGACCATGGGAGTTTTGCCATGAAGCCCAATACTATCCCCGCCGGCGAGTTCAAGGCCAAGTGCCTCAAGCTGCTCGATGAAGTTGCAGAGACGCGCAAGCCGCTCATCGTCACCAAGCGCGGCAAACCGATCGCGCAGATCGTTCCGCCTCGCGCAGAGTCGGAGTTAGTTGGCTGCATGAAGGGAAGCGTAATCTTTGAAGGCGATATCATCTCGCCGATCGATGTGGAATGGGAGGCTATGAAATGAGAAGGGCATCCCACGCCCAGGAGCCTGAGCGACGAGGCCTTCTCCTGCTCGACACACACACCCTCATCTGGTCGATTGAAGAGAGTCCGCGTCTTGGTCTGTACACGAAGGAGTCTATTCGCGCAGGCACGCGCGAAGACCGCGTTCTTGTCTCCGCCATTTCCCCATGGGAGATAGCTCTGCTGACGAGCAAGAGCCGGCTTCAACTTGGCATGGAGACCATGGAGTGGATTCGATATGCGTTGTCCAGGCCGGGCGTGACACTTGCGCCCCTGGAGCCCGAAATCGCCGTGGCCAGCACACAGTTGCCATTTGAGATTCATTCCGAACCGCCAGATCGGATCATCGTCGCCACTGTGCGGCATCTGGGTGCGACGCTGGTTACGGCGGATCAGAGCTTGCTGGCGTTGGGGAAGAAGGGGCACTTCAAGGCGATGAACGCGGGGAGATAGAGCAAGACCGATTCGCGCAGATCGATGCTGCAAACAAAAGCCGCATCCGGCAAATTGCCGGATGCGGCTTTTGCTGACAACTGATCACTGAAGTCTGATCCCTATTTGTCGGTCAGCGCCTCGACGCCGGGGAGCTTCTTGCCTTCAAGGAACTCGAGGCTGGCACCGCCGCCGGTGGAGATGTGGGTGATCTGGTCGGCTACGCCGGCCTGGTTGATGGCGCTTACCGAGTCGCCGCCGCCGATGATCGAAGTGGCAGAACGGTTGGCGGCGACGGCCTTGGCGATGGCGTTGGTGCCGACGGCAAACTTCGGAATCTCGAAGACGCCGGCCGGGCCGTTCCAGACGATTGTTTTTGCAGTCGCGATAACTGCCTCAATGGCCTTAATGGTCTTGGGGCCGATATCCAGACCCATCCAGGCTTCGGGGAAATCCTTCGAGGTATCCCACTCCTGGGTGTTGGCATCGGCTGAGAAAGCGTCGGCGATGACGTTGTCGACGGGCAGCTGAAGGTTGACGCCCAGGGCCTTGGCCTTGGCGATGGCTTCACCGGCCATGCCGATGCGGTCTTCCTCGACCAGCGATTTGCCGGTCTTGATGCCGAGGGCGCGGGCGAAGGTGTAAGCCATTCCGCCGACGATGACCAGAGTATCGACCTTGTCGAGGAGGTTCTGGATGACGTCGATCTTGCCGGAGATCTTGGAGCCGCCGATGATGGCGACGAAGGGCTTCTCGGGGTTGGTGAGCGCCTTGCCGAGATAGACGATCTCCTTCTCCATCAAGAGGCCTGCGACGGCGGGCTTGAGAAAGTGGGTGATGCCCTCGGTCGAGGCATGGGCGCGGTGGGCCGCGCCGAAGGCGTCGTTGACATAGATGTCGGCAAGCTTGGCGAGCTTCTGCGAGAACGCTGCGTCGTTGGCCTCTTCCTCGGCGTAGAAACGCACATTTTCAAGCAGCAGCACCTGGCCGGGCTGGAGGTCGTTGGCCATTTTTTCGGCGACAGGGCCGACGCAGTCGGGCGCAAAGGCGACGCTTACGCTGGGGCCGAGCAGCTCGCGCAGACGGTCGGCTACGGGAGCGAGCGAGTACTTGGGGTTGACCTTGCCCTTGGGGCGGCCCAGATGCGCGGCCAGAATGATCTTGGCCTTGTGCTCAATGGCGTACCGGAGCGTGGGCAGCGTGGCCACGATGCGGGTGTCGTCGGTGATGGTCTTGTTGTCGTCGGCAAACGGCACGTTATAGTCGACGCGGATGAAGACGCGCTTGTTGGCGATATCGATGTCGCGGATCGAAAGCTTGGCCATGAAAATTCCTTCCCTGTCTGCTATTCAGCCCTACCGAGGACTTCCCATCCGACTACCCTGACCAGCTGGTGAACTGGATGAATGAGTCCTTTCTTGCATGATTCAGATCGCTCACTCAATTGAATCTTGAGCACTTCACTCGCAATCACTTCAAATGAACGGAAAAGCGGAGACAAGTCGATGGCCGGTGGATCGTGTTCATATCCGATAACAAGTACAGCTTTTCGCTCGCTGCCCTTGTAATCGAGAAGTTTCAGGCAATCCCCCAAGACACTTACGTTCCCTGGGTATGGATGAAGTAGATTGACCGACCAGTCTTCTGCTTCTCGTCCGTTATCTCCGAATGGCCGCGCGATCTTGACTTCAACCGCCCAGCTCCCACTGATCAACAAATCGGGTGTGCGCTTGGTAGCTGCTCTTCCCGAATAACCGTAATCATGGTTCAGCTTTTCAGCAATGAGTTTAACGAGCTGTGGCTCGCCAAATGGCCCTACCCCAGGATGAAAGTCCTTGAAGCGCGCCCCCGACGCATCGATAGCAGCGAGACTGCTCGATACGTCGGAGACGAGTTTCGAAAGTTCATCTGGCATCCCAGCTGACCCCTCGTTCTTACAGCCCCTTCTTCTCGAGGAAGCCGATCAGGTCGATGACGCGGTTGGAGTAGCCCCACTCGTTGTCGTACCAACTGATGATCTTGACGGTGTTGCCGCAGACCTTGGTCAGCGGAGCATCGACGATCGAGCTGCGCTTGTCGCCCTTGAAGTCAGAGCTGACGAGCTCGTTGCTGTCGCAACCGAGGATGCCCTTGAGCGAACCCTCGCTGGCGGCCTTGAAGGCGGCGTTCAGCTCGGCGGCGGTGATGGGCTTCTCGGGGGTGAAGGTCAGGTCGACGACCGAGACGTTGGGGGTTGGGACGCGGATGGCGAAGCCGTCGAGCTTGCCGGCGGTCTGGGGCAGAACCAGCTTGAGAGCCTTGGCTGCGCCGGTCGAGGTCGGAATCATCGAAAGAGCGGCGGCGCGGGCGCGGCGGATGTCCTTGTGCGGCGTGTCGAGGATGACCTGGTCGTTGGTGTAGCTGTGGATGGTGGTCATGAGGCCGGAGACGATGCCGCAGGTGTCAAGGATGACCTTGACGGCCGGCGCGAGGCAGTTGGTGGTGCAACTGGCGTTCGAGATGATGTTGTGCTTGGCCGCATCGTACTTGTCGTCGTTGACGCCCATGACGATGGTGATGTCTTCGTTCGAGGCCGGAGCGGAGATGATGACCTTCTTGACGGTCGCACCCAGGTGCGCCGCGGCCTTCGTGCCGTCGGTGAAGAAGCCGGTGGACTCAACCACAACCTGTGCGCCGACTGAGGCCCAGTCCAGCTTGGCGGGGTCGCGCTCGGCGAAGACCTTGATCTTCTTGCCGTCGACGACGAGGTACTCGCCCTCGACCGAGACGTCGCTCTTCAGGTTGCCCAGGATCGAGTCGTATTTGAGCAGGTGGGCCAGCGTCTTGGGGCTGGTGAGGTCGTTGACCGCGACAAACTCGATGTCGGGGTTGCCCATTGCGGCGCGAAAGACGTTGCGGCCAATGCGGCCAAAACCGTTGATGCCAACCTTTACTGCCATGTTGTTTGTCTCCTTCAGCCCCGATTCGGGGGTGTGATGATTTCAAGAAAACTTGAGGTTCTCCGGCGATGCAGGGGATTCTGTGGAACCGAATCCGAGGGGAAGACCGCCGAGTAATGTGCAATTCTGTTGCCAGAATTCCGGCTGCCACATTAGAACCCCGGCCGCATGCTCAAAGGCCGGTGGACGCAGGCAACGAAACGTTCCTTCCCTATTCTTTCATGCCATCGAGCGGATGCATCCCGCCCTTGCGACGCTCCCAGTGCGCTCAGCCAGGTTTGACCGGCTTGAGAGGTGCCGCAAGGACAGGAATCCTGGAAATGCCGAATCCGATTCGGCTTGCCCCAGCCCCCGCGACCCTTCGTTCAGGGTGCGCGCGGGAGGGGGTCCAACCGCTACCGCTAGGATGTGGCCGGACGCGCACGATTGTATGTGACGGAATGCACATTATCTTGCCATGGGCGCGGATCATTTGCTGCCCCCTTGCCCGCTGTGATATTCGGGTACCATAGGTCTAGTTTTTGCCGCGGATGCGGCCTGGCCGCGACAGGAAGACAGGTTCTATTGCCCCCCATGAGAAGACGCTCCAAACGCCCGCCTAATCTCTCAGAAGCCACTGGCAAGATCGGCCAGGAGATTCCCACCAATCAACCTGCGCCGCTGGTTCCGACGTATCCGGACGACCGTCCCACGTACCGCAATGCAGAACAGCCATCTGGCCGGCAAGCAGAGCCGCGCCAGGACAGAGGGCCGAGGCAGGCTGAGCCAAGGCAGGCTGAGCCAAGGCAGGATCGTCCCGCGCGGCAGCAGTCTGCGCCGCGCACGGACTGGAACGAACCCGCGAGCTCGGGCCGGCTCGAAGTTGAGACCCAACCCGAGATGTCGTCGGCGCAGCCCGAGGTCTCCCGCTCGCCCGATGCGCCCAGAGGGTTTGTGGTTCTGGCGATCGGACTGCCGGGTTCGGGCAAGACGACCTGGTTTGGACGGCGGGGCATTACACCGCTGTCGAGCGACCTGCTGCGCGGCATTCTCTTTGATGACGTGGAAGAGCAGCGCTACCAGGGGCTGGTCTTCTCGACGCTGCGGTCTCTGCTGCGGGCGAGGCTGATCTCGAAGATGCCTGCGAACTATGTGGACGCGACGAATCTGTCGATCCACGAGCGCCGGCAGTGGATCAAGATGGCCAAGAGCTTCGGCTACGAGGTGCAGGCGGTGTTCTTCGACGTGCCGCTGGACGTGTGTTTGCAGCGCAACCGCTCGCGCGACCGCATGGTGAGCGAGGACGTGATGCGCAAGATGGCCGAGAAGCTGAAACCGCCGATGTTCGAGGAGGGGTTTGAGAAGATCACGGTGGTTCGGGTGAAGAACGCGGGGTAGGGATCTCGCGGTTTCTGACTGAGCCTGGTTGTTACGCAGGGGCGCGGATTGATCCGCGCCCCTGTTATTTTGGGGCGTGACCGATGGGCCGGGGTGGCCGGCCATCCGTACCGCATTGCGACACGTATTATAAGTGTATGAATAAAGGGTGTTTACATGGCATGTTTGATTTTGAGGCCTAATCATGTAAGAGTATCAAAACAAATGACTTATCCACTTCGTGTTTCATAAGTGCCGAATCTAAAGGACTTAGCATTTTGTCCCGTATTGCCGTTTCGGTCGAGCGGAATTGGCGGCACTTTCAGATTACGCGGAAGCTCGATAATTATCGGCAATCGGGAAGTGAGTTGGGTCGATTTCCGGCTCTCTGCGAGGTCTGAGAGCCAGGTTATTGCGGGGTGGCGGGGATCGATATCCCGCCACCCAGACGATTTGCCGGGGTTCCTGCACCCCTCCCGCTCATCGCGATAAAGCGATGAACGGGCACGACTGCTTCTGGCTCCATTCATCTCTTTACGTTCTTTGACCGGACCACCCGCCGTCCCTTGAGCGTCTTAACCTCTTCCGCTTTGCCTCGGCTGCGGCGCGCGCTCGGGTGTAATTTCCAGCGGGCCCATCCACTTCAGTTGATCGTCGATCGAATCGGGAAGTTTGAAGGATGTCTTGATCGCTTCCAGCTTCTCGCCTCGCACTTCGATATTGGACAGGTCATAGTTGCCGATCCCCATTTGCCCGGAGTACTGGAGGTAGCCAATCCATTTCGGATCCATCCCCATCGCCTCGAGAGCGGCACGGTCGGCGGCAAGGTAGTCCGTGGAGGCGATTGCGACCTTCCAATCCACCTTGGCGCCGCCGATCGGACCATTCCCCTCCATCGCCTCAAAGCCATCGAGAACGGTTGCCCCCCAGTAAGGCGCCAGATGCTGCGCGACCAGGAGCATGTTGTAGTTGTGCTGCCAGTGGCCGTTGACGTGAATTTTCCGTTTGTCGCTCCAACCCGGAGTTTCCTTGATCGGGCTGCGCAACGGTGCGCCCATGGCCATATTCTTGACGGCTCCGGTGTACGTGACAGAATTATGTGTTTTCGGAATACAGCAATTGATGATGAATGCGTCCGGATCGACGAGCCGGGAGGCGATGCGAACGGCCGTTGGGTGAATATTCGCGTCGATAGACTGCATGAGGGCGTATTTTTCCAGGTTGAAGTCGACCAGGCTGACCTTCTGCGACTTGAACTCGGTCACGAGTTCCTGGTAGTGGAGATTGTCAAAGCCGGCCATCGTATCGTTGGATGACGCTTCGCCGACGGCCACCGGCCCCTTGAAGCGCGGACCGAGGTAATCCAGAATACCCGCGACCGCGTCCCGGTGCGTGGAAGCCAGTTGGTTGGTAACGCTGGTGAGATTCACCTTGATCAGGACAGACTTCTTACGCTTCAGCCCCTGAAGCATCTCCCGGTCGATGCCGACCAGGGCATCGTGGGTCGCCTGCCGCCTGCTTTGTCCGCGCACCACGCTCACGGCGGAGTGCCGGGTCACAGGGACGATCGGAGGCGGTGGAAGTTCGAGCGCGGGCGTGGGCGGGTGCTGGGCAAAGAGCCGCCTTCCCCCCGTGAGCGCCAGCGCAGCCGCGCTGGCAACTAACAACTGGCGTCGTGAGAATTCTTTTGACATAGGGATCGTATCCTTATCGTGAAGTATTCCACCAGGTTCCGCCTGGACCGAAGTGCATGATGAGCTTCCGGGCCAGCATGAGATCGAACGGCTTGGTTCAGGTGCCGGCGTCAGTTCCGCTGACGGAGGGATTCACTCCCTGACCGCCAGTGGTCCCGTTGCCCCACACGTTGGCTTTGTAGTTGTGACAGGCGGCGACACAGGAATGGATCATCCCTCTGCCGTCTTGGGCGAATCTCAAGTTCATGATTTGAGCGTCGTACCAGTCGCACGCGGCCGGGGCGCAGCCGGTGACCGGGGAGTAAGCGAACAGGGCCACGCAGAATGGCGCGGAAAGCGCTCGCGCCGAGACGAGGCAGACTAAAGCCCTTCCCATTGACTCCAGCGCCCGAGTAATGCCGTATCGAGCTGCTTCGGTCCTTGAGGTCGCGGCTTGCTGCGAACAAACCGCGAGAATCGAGGTTTGGGCGGACTTCACGATGGAGCCCTCCTGCATGGCTACACCAGTTCCTGCCAGAAACGATAGTCCTTTCCTGCGCTACGAGGGTGTGTTTTAGATCACAGACGTGAAAATTGCCTGACCGAGGAGAAGAAGAGCCGTCGAATTCAGGTTGTTGCCAACGGCCAAGTCACTCATCGGGCAACGTTTGCGGCGAATAGGAGGAATAGGCCCCTGAAACGCCGCAGGGGCCAGGGACGGGGTAACGACTGGAACGTCTGTTCCCCGTGAGTGACGGCTCAGTGCGGCGAGGCAGCGGAGTAAGAGTCAGTCGACCCCGATCAGGACATTCGATGCCTTGACGATCGCGCTTGCGCGTACGCCGGCCTTGAGCGCAAGAGCGTGGGCGCTGGTCTTTGTAATCGAAGCAACGATCTCCGCACCGCCCGGCAGGCGCAATAAAACCTCGCTATTCACGGCGCCATCGGTCACCTGGGTGACTTCTCCCGAGAGGATGTTGCGCGCGCTCAGCTTCGATGGGTCGATCTCTTTGCCGATCATGACCTCTGAAGCCTTGACGATTGCGAAAGCTGCTTTGCCAGACGTGAGTCCAAGCGAGGCGACACTCGAGTTGGTGATGATCGCGGTGACGGTCTCGCCGCCCTTGAGTTTGAGTTGCACCTCAGAGTTGACCGCGCCCTTTTCGACCTTCTCGACAGTTCCTGGAAGTACATTTCTTGCGCTGATTTTCATTGGCTGCATCCTTTCCGCGGCCGGCCACGGAGCGAGGCGGGCCGTGGGGAGATATCATAGCCATTCTCAGCTGTTGTTGTGCATGGAGCAAGAACAAAAGCCAGACTTCCCGGCAAGATGCCGAGAAGTCACCTCAAGTCACATTGAAACGAGACTGGGCGGCGATTGCCGGTTTCAGGCTGTGGGACGAATCCGGAGGCAAGTTGCGGGACCCTTCGCCTGGCAATCCGCAGGTCTAACCCGCTGCTCCGGAGGAAAATAGGAATCTCAAGCCTGGAAGGGGCCTGAATCGGCTGAAAACAGTGTCTGGAATCGGCTATGATGGTGACCTGGAATCGGCACCCCCCACGGCGGCCCGAACCGGCTGGACTTCACTTTCCTGGCAGCCGGTCGAGAGGTCTCTTCGGATAAGTACTTTAGCCGCGAAGGGTGGCTGGTTCTGACGAAGTCGCGGGCTCCTCTGGAGGTAATCGCTGTGGCCAGAATGTTCAGTGTTCCTCGCACCTGTCTCGAGTTCGGCCGCTTTGTTTCCTCGCGGCTCTTGAATACTCGCGGATTAGTTTTGCCGGTGTTGCTGCTGGGTGTGAGCATGGCCTGGGCGCAGACCACGACAATCAGCGGCACGGTGTACGATCCCCGCACCACTTCGGCGTCGCTTCCGATTCCCAACGTACTGGTTTACATAACGACCTCTCCGGTTGCAGCGCTGCCATCCGGGGTGCAGTGCCTTACGTATCAGGCTCCATCGGGCGCCATCAGCTATGCGTATACGGCTGTTGACGGCACGTTTACAATTCCCGACGTTCCAGTGAGCACGACCTACACCGTGGTGATCCAGGCTGGGAAATGGCGGCGGCAGTTCACGCAGGCGGTGGATACCACGCCGGTCACTGGTCTGGCACTACACATGCCGGCCAACCACAGCCAGGGCGATATTCCAATGATCGCCATCGCCAGCGGCTCAGTGGACGGGGCCGAGTGTGTGCTCCGTGACATGGGTGTCGCCGATACGGAGTTCACCGACGACAACGGGACCGTGAATGCGGGCGGGCACATCCATTTCTACAAGGGCAGCTCTTCGGCGGGCACGCAGATCAATGGGTCGACGCCGTCGGAGACGGTGCTGATGAACTCGTCTACGCTGATGAACGGCTACGACGTGGTAATGTTCCCTTGCCAGGGAAACCCCAGCAACCAGGCCACGGCTACCGGCGCCACCAATCTGTTGAATTACGCAAATGCCGGCGGGCGCATCTTTGGCACGCATTACAGTTATGCCTGGCTGGTGCCGGCCTCGCCCTACAACGCGCAGTTTCCGGCGGTGGCCAACTGGACCTATAACACGGAGCAGAGCGTCACTACGGGCACGGGGACGATCGCTACCAACTTCAGCGACGGCGCGACGCTGGCACAGTGGCTGCAAAATGCCGGAGCCACCGTCACCGGTACCGGCAACCAGATCAGCATCAATACGCTTCGCACCGATGTCGGCTCGGTGATTCCGCCGACCCAGTCGTGGTTGACTCTGAACAACGGCACGTACAGCGGCATCAGCATCACGAACACTCCAGTGATGCAGATGACGTTCAACACTCCGGTCGGTTCGCCGGCGGCCCAGCAGTGCGGCCGCGTGATGTACAACGATTACCATGTCTACAACGTTTCTTCCTCCAGCACCGCCTTTCCCGCCGAGTGCCCCAACCCGGCCACACACGTAATGACCGCCCAGGAAGAGATGCTGGAGTACGCACTGTTCGACCTGTCGGCGTTCGTGCAGCCGGTAGTGGTGCCGACGCTGAACATCACGTTCAGCCCCAGCCCGCTGGTGGTCTACCAGAACGATGCCGCGGATCAGGTAACGGTGAACGTGATTAACACCTCCGCTACAACCGCGACATCGAGTTCGGCGATTCTGACCTTTACCCTGCCGCAGTTGATGACGGTTACGGCGATGACCGATGCGACGGGCAACTGGCAGTGCACGGTGAGCACGCTGACTTGCACGCGCAACGCCAGCCTTTCGGGTGGGGCCACGGATTCGGTTGTACTGACGCTGGCGGTGGGGGCCTATCCGACAGGCGGGTTGTCCAACTATACCGGCCAGATCGTCGCCACGGTTTCGAGCGTGACCTTTTCGAGCAACGTTACCGGGTCGGACAACGTGATTTATCAGCAACTGCCGACCATCACCTGGCCGACTCCGGCGCCAATTGTCTTCGGTACTCCGCTCAGCGGCACTCAGCTTGACGCGTCGACGACAGTGGCCGGTACGTATACCTATACTCCGGCTGCCGGGACCGTGTTGACCGTTGGCCAGCACACGCTGAATGTGAGCTTTGCGCCGACAGACACGACGCACTACGTTTCCAACACCGCAAGCGTAACAATCACCGTAATTCCGGCCACGCCGACGGTCGGCCTGACCACCTCGGCCAGCCCTGTGTTTTTGACCACGGCAATAACGTTCACAGCCACGGTTCCGTCGCCAGCGGGCACACCGGGCGGCAGCGTCATCTTCTATGACGGCTCGACGCAGATCGGATCGGCCAACCTGAGCAACGGCTCGGCCAGCGTTACGACGTCCTCTCTGACGCAAGGAACACACTCGATCACGGTGGCGTATTCGGGAGACAGCAACTACGGCCCGGCCACCAGTCCGATACTGACAGAGGTTGTAGAGGACTTCACGCTGGCTGCCGGCGGCGGAGGATCGGTTGCGGTAGCGCCAGCCGGCCTGGCCACATTTACGTTGATCGTTACGCCCGTGGGGGGCAGCACCCTGCCCGGCGCCATCAGCTTTGCAAACGCGACTTTGCCCTTCGGCGCGACCTCAGTATTCCTGCCCGGAAGTGTTGCTGCGCTCTCGCCAACTTCATCGGTTACATTTCAAGTCCAGTTGCCCGGGAACGCCGAGTTGCAGATGCCGCAGCGCCCTTCGCGCCGGTCGAGTTTGCCGGTTTTAGCTCTGACGCTGCTGTTGCTTCCGCTCGGCCGCATCCGCAGAGTCCGCTCGAAGCTGAGAGGCTGGCTCATCGCGCTCATTGCGCTCACCGCGCTTGCGGCCGGCGTCAGCGGATGCGGGGGCTCACTCACGCCGCAGTCTTACACCATTACTGTAACGGCAGCATCTGGAAACCTGAACCATAGCACCACGCTAAAGCTAACGGTGCTGTAGGCGCAAGAACAGGAAGCCCCTGAAAGAACAAGAGCCCATCGGACACCATTACTGTCCGATGGGCTCTTGGCTTTTCGGGGGTGCGATCAGCCGACGCTGAGCACCATCTTGCCAAAGTGGCTTCCCTCTTCCATCTTTTCGAGGACTTCGCGCGCCTGAGTCCAATGGAACTCTTCGCCGATGGGGCGAAGCTGGGAAAGAGTCATCGCGCGGTTCATCTCAATAAAATCCTGGCGCGAACCAACGAAGATGCCGTGGATGCGGGCCATCTTGTGCAGGATCATGGGGATCTCCAGCGGCTCGGCCGCACCGGAGAGCACGCCGATCTGCGCTACCGTGCCGCCGAAACGAACCGCCTTGAGAGACAGGGGCAGAGTGCCGGAGCCGCCCACCTCGACAACGAGGTCGACCCCTTCTCCTCCGGTCTGCTCCATGGCCCAGCGGTCCCACCGGGGAACCTCGCGGTAGTTGACGCCGTCATCGAGACCGATGGCTCTGGCGCGCTCCAGCTTTTCGTGGCTCGATGAGATGCCGATGACACGCGCGCCGCGCAGCCTTGCGAACTGGAGCGCAAAGATCGAGACACCGCCTGTGCCCTGAATCAATACGGTTGAACCCGGTTTGATGTCTCCGGCGACAAGTGCATTCCACGCAGTCACGGCCGCGCAGGGCAACGTGGCTGCTTCCTGAAAGCTGAGGTGTTCTGGAATCTCAACGAGCCCGTCTTCCCTGAGAACGATGAAGTCGGCGAGCATGCCGTCGATGTCGCCGCCGAGCGCCCCCTTGGTGCGTTCCCGGGTGAGCGGACCGTCGAACCAGTTCTGCAGGACGATTCCAGCTACACGGTCACCCCGCTTCCAGCGCGTGACTCCGGGGCCAACATCGATGACCTCGCCGGCGCCGTCGGAACATGGAATCCGGGGCAGCGCCATGCGGGGATTGTAGAGGCCCTTGACCATCAACAGGTCACGGAAGTTCAGCGAGACGGCGCGTACAGCAACCAGCACTTCCCCGGGGCCGGCGACCGGTGTGGCGCGCTCCACGAACTCCAGAGAATCGATGCCAAATGAGGAAAACTGCCAGGCGCGCATGCGCCCTCCTATCCATTCGCGGCTCTCGGCGCTTTTACACTAAGAACTCGAAGACGCCGGACTAATTCGAGGCCTCCGAGCGATGGACGAGCAGGGAGTTGGCCTGGTCTACCGCCGAAAGCGTGATGCGTGCGATGTTGACATGGGCCGGCCGCGTAACCGCCCAAACAATGGCATCGGCGATGTCTTCCGCGAAGAGGGGCGTCATGCCATGGTAGACCTTGGCCGCCCGGGCCGAGTCGCCATGAAAACGCACCTGGCTGAACTCGGTCTCGACCAGTCCCGGGTCCACACAACTGACGCGCACCGGAGTGCCGAGAAGATCTTCGCGCAGGCCGTCGTTGATGAAATGCACTGCCGCCTTGCTGCCGCAATAGACAGCACCGTTCGGGTAAGCGACCTCGCCGGCCATCGAACCGAGATTTACGACGTGTCCGCGGCCCCGCACCACCATGCCTGGAACGACTGCACGGGTCACATAGAGCAACCCCTTGACGTTGGTGTCGATCATCTCGTCCCAGTCTTCGTACCGGCCGGTATAGAGCTTTTCGAGTCCGCGGCTGAGGCCGGCGTTGTTGACCAAGACATCGATCTCCGCCCACTCGGAGGGCAGCTCATCGATGGTGCGCTGGACGGCGTGGCGGTTCCGCACATCCATGTGGATGGAGTGAACAGCCTCCGCGCCCTTCTCCAAAGCCATTGAGGCAACCTGAGCGAGCCGCCCTGCCCGGCGGGCGCCCAGCAGCAGGCGCGCTCCCTCGGCAGCGAAGGCTGCGGCTGTCGCCGCCCCGATCCCCGAGCTCGCGCCGGTAATAAAGACTACCTTTCCCTTAACACTTATCTTCGCCATGGTCTCTCTGACGGGATCCTTTCAAGGCAATTTCACTTGCGAAAGTGACCCGGGCCAACGGCCAGGGTTTGAGACTGATCGTGAAAAAGTGCGCCGCCCTTCAATTCGGGATGCCGCGAAGTTCCGTTCGCTGCAATTGGCACTCGGCACAGGCACAGTTGCGGCGCAGATACTCCCAAGAGTAAATGCCGGAGCGGTGGCCGTCGTTCCACTCGAACTCGATGGCGTAGCGGCCAACGCCCTTGGCGCTGGCGGGCTTAACCGGGGGCGCGTACATGGGCAGCAGCGACTGAGCCCTGGGCTTGGGCTGCCCGGGACTGCGCCCTTCTTTGCCGCGCTCTTCCAGGCACGTTGCGCAGGGGCAGGCGTCGCGGAGGAACGCAAAGCTCCAGGCGCTCTGGTGGCCGTCCGCCCAGTCAATCTCCATGCCCTTGCCCTCGGTCAGCAGAACGCGCACCTTTGCCGGCGCAGTTGCGCTGCGATCCAGCGGCTTGCTCTCCGTGCTCTCACGGGCCTGCTCATCGGCGGACACAAAGCGAATTCCCTCATGACTCATGAGAACAGTTTACAGGGATCAGGGGTCAGGGGTAGGGTTGGCGCGCAGAGCTAATCTAGTCCCCAGTTCCTTGTTTCCCTTCTTTGCGCCAAACGCTGGGAGGCGACCTCTCCTGCGCCGGCTGTCCATCACCCGCTGAGCCCGGACCTCCGGGCCTGGCTTTGGCTAGACGCCGTTCTTCCAGAAAAACCAGGCGGCCATGGAGACGCCGATGGCAACAACCACGGCGCGGAGCACCGCCTGGGGCACCCGCCGGGCCAGGCTGGCCGAGGAGTAGCCACCGAGACCACAGGCAATCATGGCGAGTACACAATAATGCCAGACGACCTGGCCGTTCAAGACAAACAGCAGAGCCGCGGTTCCATTGGCCAGCGTCGTGGTTACCACCTTGATGGCGTTGATTTGGTGGAGATCGTCAAAGCCCGAGAGACTCATGAGCGTGATGAGCAGGAAGCCCGCACCGGCCCCGAAGTAGCCTATATAGAAGCAGACTCCTACTGTGGCAAGGAGAACGGGTATCAGATGGGGATGGCGCCTGCCGTCATGGACGGTAGTTCCGCTTCTGCGCCGGACGAGGCGGTTGATTGGACCGGTGAGAGCAAAGATGGTGGCAGCAAAGAGCAGCAGCCAGGGGACCAGATGCAGAAAGGTCTTCTGCGGGGTGTGAAGGAGGACCAGCGCACCCGCCGATCCGCCCAGCAGGCCGGCCAGACCCATAGGCCAGGCCAGGCGCAGGTTGCGGCCGACTTCGTCCCGATAACCGGCGATCGAGGTCAGCTGACCGGGCCAGACCGCGACCGTATTCGTGGCGTTAGCCGGAACGGGCAGCACGCCCATACCGAGCAGGGCCGGGAATGAGAGAAACGAGCCTCCGCCTGCCACGGCGTTCAGGACTCCTGCGATAAAGGCCGCGAGAATCAGGCGGACCCAGCGCCAGTCGAGGGAGAGGAGAAAGCCGGGGAGGTGTGCCATTCATTTTCATTCTAGAGGGTGGGATACCGGCTTCCCGGCCATGGGCGCTTTGAATCCGTTGTTTACGCTCGCCGATTGTCCGCTGAATCGCGCTCCTCGCGTTTGGGAGGCGCTGAAATGGCAAAATTGGTCGAGTTTCGGACTCTGTCAAGTGCTGGCGAGCAGATATGTGCGATAAATATCGTATTGAAAATAAATTGTTTATACGCATCTATTCATTTTCTTAGTCTATTACGCTAAGATTTTATGCATCCTTTGTGCTATAGTTTCTATCAGATCAATTGAGTGGCCGGGATTCCATCTCCCGCCATCAAAACTTCGATGCATATGGAGGATCATTATGGCTATCACTCGTTGGGACCCCTTCCGGGAAGTACAGTCACTGCAGAATCGCGTCAACTCCCTGTTCCGCGACTTCAATGAGGGCGAAGGCGCGATGACCACAGCCAGCTTTGTGCCGGCCGTCGACATCTACGAGGACGAAAAGAAGATTGTCCTCAAGGTCGAGGCGCCGGGAATCGATGAGAAGGATCTGGACGTGAGCGTGGAACGCAACACGCTGACCGTCAAGGGCGAGCGCAAGTTCGAGAAGGAGGAGAAGGAGGAGAACTTCCACCGCATCGAGCGCCGCTACGGCAGCTTCTACCGCGCCTTCACTCTGCCTCCGTCCGTCGACACGGAGAACGTCAAGGCCGACTACCATGCCGGCGTGTTGAAGCTCGAGCTGTCGAAGAAGCCCGAGGCGCAGCCCAAGCAGATCAGGGTGAGCGTGGGCAAGACGCTGGCGGCGTAAGGCCAGCTTCCGCAGTTCTTGCATAAACTGGCTTGTACGGATCGAACGCGCTGGGGCATTTTGGGATTCCCGGCGCGTTCCTTTATCGAAATCGATGTTTGAAATTGAAATTCTCTTGAAAGCCACTGGACTCCAGCCGCCCGGCAGGATGAAGCTAGGAGCTAGTAGCTAAAAGCTAGGAGCTATCATTCATGGCGATTCGCTGGGAAAAACTGACCGTCAAATCGCAGCAGGCGATGCAGCGGGCGCAGGAGCGCGCCCAGGAACTCGGCAACCCCGAGTTACAGCCTGTCCATCTGCTCCTGGCGCTGATTGAGGATCGCGAGGGCGTGATTCCGGCGGTGCTGGACAAGATCGGCGTTCCGGCGGAGCGGCTGCAACACAGCCTGAATAGCATCGAGGAGAAACTGCCCCGGGTGTCTGGTTCAGCGACCCAGCCGGCGCCGGGTCAAAGCCTGAACCGCGCCCTGGAGCAGGCCTTCAAAGAGGCTGCCAACTTCAAGGACGAGTATGTCTCGACCGAACATCTTCTGCTGGGCATTGCCAGCCTCAAGGCCGATGCGGCGCGGGATGCGCTTGCATCCGCCGGGGCGACGCACGAGGGCATTCTCAAGGCGCTGACTGCGGTTCGCGGCTCGCAGCGAGTTACAGATCAGAACCCCGAAGCCAAGTTTCAGGCACTAGAGAAGTACGCCAAGGACCTGAACGAGCTGGCCCGGCGCGGCAAGCTCGACCCGGTGATCGGCCGCGACGAGGAGATCCGGCGCGTGATCCAGGTGCTGAGCAGGAGGACGAAGAACAATCCTGTATTGATCGGCGAGCCGGGCGTGGGTAAGACGGCGATCGTCGAAGGCCTGGCGAGGCGCATTGTTTCCGGCGATGTGCCGGAGAGCCTGCGCGAGAAGCGCGTGATTTCGCTCGATCTGGGATCCATGCTGGCCGGCGCCAAGTATCGCGGCGAGTTCGAAGACCGGCTCAAGGCCGTGCTTAAGGAGATCGAGGAGTCGAACGGCCAAATCATTCTCTTTATTGATGAGTTGCACACGCTGGTGGGCGCGGGCGCGGCCGAGGGCGCCATCGACGCGAGCAACATGCTCAAGCCGGCGCTGGCCCGCGGCGATCTGCGGGCCATCGGCGCCACCACCCTCAATGAGTACCGCAAATACATTGAAAAGGACAAGGCGCTGGAGCGGCGTTTCCAGATTGTCTACGTGGGCGAGCCCAACGTAGAGGACACGATTGCGATCCTGCGCGGGTTGAAGGAGAGGTACGAGTCGCACCACAAGGTGCGTATCAAGGACTCGGCGATCGTTGCCGCGGCCACGCTCTCACATCGGTACATCAGCGACCGTTTCCTGCCCGACAAGGCCATCGACCTCGTGGATGAGGCCGCGGCTTCGCTCGCGGTTCAGTATGGGTCAAAGCCGACGGAGATCGACCAGCGCGTGCGCGAGAAGACATCGCTCGAAATCGAACTGAAGGCTCTCGAACGCGAGACCGATGCCAACAGCGAAGCGCGCCGTGAGGAAGTGAAACAGGAAGTGGCCGCGCTGACCGAACAGATCACGGCCATGCAAGCGCGGTGGGACACGGAGCGTGAAGCCAGCAGCCGCATCAGCGAAATCAAAAAGAAGATGAGCGAACTGCGCGATGAGGCTGAGCAACAGAAAGGCAAGGGAAACCTCGACCGCGTTTCGCAAATCCAATATGGCGAATTGCCGGTGCTGGAAGCCGAGGTAATGAAATTGAGCGCGGCGCAAGGCGGCAATGCAGGTGTGGAGCGCATGTTAAAGGACGAAGTTGACGAGGAAGACATCGCCGCCATCGTCAGCAAGTGGACCGGGATTCCCGTCACGCGGATGCTCGAGGGCGAGGTAAAGAAGCTGGTCCACATGGAAGAGCGGCTGCGCGATCGTGTCGTGGGCCAGGACGAGGCACTGGGCATGGTTGCCAATGCGATTCGGCGGTCGCGGGCCGGACTGAGCGATCCCAAGCGGCCCATTGGTTCGTTCATTTTTCTTGGGCCAACCGGCGTGGGCAAGACTGAGACCGCGCGGGCGCTCGCCGAGTTCCTCTTCGACGACGAGCAGGCCTTGGTGCGCATCGACATGAGCGAGTACATGGAGAAGCACGCCGTGTCGCGGCTGATCGGCGCGCCTCCGGGCTACATCGGCCACGACGAGGGCGGCCAGCTCACCGAGGCGATTCATCGCCGGCCGTATGCGGTGATTCTCTTTGACGAGATTGAGAAGGCGCACCCGGATGTCTTCAACATCCTGCTGCAGGTGATGGACGATGGGCGGCTGACCGATTCGAAGGGGCGGACGGTGGACTTCAAGAACACGGTGCTGATCATGACCTCAAACCTGGGCGCTGCGTTCTTGACCGCAGAGGGCATGAAAAACGAACGGGACTTTGAGAATGCGCGAGAGAGCGTAATGCGCGCGCTTCGCGAGAACTTCCGGCCGGAGTTCCTGAACCGGGTGGACGATATCGTGATCTTCCATCCGCTGGGCAACGCGCAGATGAGCAAGATTCTCGACCTGCGGCTGAACGAGCTTCGGAAGATGTTAGAGGACCGCGCTATCTCGATGGAGTTGACCGAATCGGCACGGCAGTTGATTCTGGCAACCGGTTCCGACGCGGCATACGGTGCGCGCCCGCTGAAGCGAGCCTTGCAGCGCATGATTCAGGATCCGCTGGCAATCAAGATCCTGGATGGCGAGATTCTGCACGGCGCGCACGTAAAGGTGGATGTGGACCGGAAGTCGAACCAGCTGAAGTTCGAGCCGATGGGTCGGGAAGCGATGGCGTAACTTCGGTGAGCTACACGAATTAGGGTTCATCCTATGCCAAGATATCGTCGAGGCTGTGGCATGGCTATTTTTCAGCGGATGCAACAGTATTTCTATATGATCGACGACGCAGTAGAAGCCACTCAGCCGAGTCATCTCTTTACGGCAAGCGAGCGATTTTTTCTCAGGCGCTTGTTCACGTCTACAAGTGAGAATGCCTCGGACTGGAAGTTTGGTCCCACCCACTCACGCAATTCCTCAAATAGCGGATGCGCTGGATCGGTCAATGCATCAAGCAGTTCCTGATATCCATATGGTCCTCCGCAGTCTTCCGGAGGGCTGTTGCGCGCGCCGTCTGCTACACGCGGATACTCCACGCCTGCTTCGGCCTCTATGACAGCCTCAAGGAGGATCGTATGATACCAGTCATCCCCAAAATCGTAGAGATAGAGGAGTTGCGCTTTGGGATACTGAAGCAATTCCGCAATGCGCACTCTTCCTTCGGGAATTACGCCGTCACCAAGTCCATCTGGATCGGCAACGCCAAATCGAACCTTTCCGGAAATGAACTCATGCAAATGGTAGTCTTGCCACCCAAACGCGATCTGCAAGATGCGGTGAAACTGCTTCAGCGTCGTTTCGTCTGAAAGCTCGATCCGCCTCCAAATCGCCGGCTTAATATTCGTTAAAGTAGCCTTTACGCGCAGAATTCCCATACACCCCTCACGCCGCCGACTTCCGCCCCGCCTTAGCCTCTTGGAGCGCCTCGTGAATAATCATCTTGAGATACGTCTGATATCGCAGGCCGCGCTTCTCCGCCTGCTTGCGAGCTTCTACGATATCACCGGGATCGAGCCGAATGGTCGTGGTGGGCGTCGGCTTCGGCTCGGGCATCGGGATTCCGCGCTCGGCCAATAAACGCCGCACGCCGCCGCCGCGCAACGGGCCTGCTTTGGCAGCCTTTTGAAACTCGCCGGATACGAGCTCGCGGTTCTCGTACCACCACCTGGCTTCTTCGGCCTCATTCGCAAACTTGGGAGGTTTGAACTCACTCATTGCTTTTCTGCCTTGTATTCTAGATATGTGAGTTCGTCACGTTTCGTCGGCTTGAATCCCGTAACGACTCGAATTCTCTTGCCTCGCATCGCAATGACGACCTGAAGCACTCTGCCCTGCGCGGTTTCTCCGACGTAGTACCACCGCTCCTCGCCCATCGTGCCCGCATCGAAGCCCTTCTCCAGAGCATCGCCCAGCACAACCTCTTCGGCCTCTTCTTCTGGAGTCAGGTCATGTTCGGCAATGTGCAGAATGTTGGCATCGTCCCAGTCAAAGAGCTTGTCGTTCATGCTCCCGATCCTCCGGTGCCGACATTTGAATTGTAGCTACACTGTAGCTATTTGTCAATCGCGGTTCCTACATCTTCTTCAGTGTGATCCCCATGCCGCCGCCTTCCATGTAGAAGATGGTTTCGAGGCTGGGGTTGGAGTTCACGGCCTTGACGTATTCGGGAACCATGTCGATGTTGTGG
>Ga0326728_10004036_pt1 | contig 44228 bp, 39 predicted proteins | sample MB3enrmetagenome_FD_207602 | JGI IMG/M metagenome (GOLD analysis project Ga0326728, IMG submission 207602) | Lab enriched peat soil microbial communities from McLean, Ithaca, NY, United States - MB31MN | ecosystem: Environmental > Terrestrial > Soil > Wetlands > Peat | place: USA: New York...
GGCAAGTGTGCGTATTGTGGCAGCGTAATTCGCAAGCGGAACCGCTCTCCTTAACTTAACGTAGTAGTACTACTGCCTACTGCCTACTGCCTACTGCCTTTCTGCCTTCCCGCGAGTTCCTGTACGAACGTAACAATGCGTGAGTCCTGCCAATCCACTGCCCCAATCAGTTTTTCCGCTACCCTGCCTTCCTGGTCGAGAATGTAAGTTTCCGGGAACTGGAATGTCCCGTAACGGTGGGCGAGAGAGCGATCGGGGTCACGCAGGATGGGAAACGAGAGGTGCTGCTCGGCGGCAAAAGTTTCGAGCGCTTTGCCATCCTCGTCCACGCTGACGCTCACCACGGTAACGCCCTGTGAACGCATCTGTTCGGCGAACTTTTCCAGCCCGGGAGTCTCCTCCACGCAAGGGGGACACCAGGTGGCCCAGAAGTTCAGCACCACCACCTGCCGGCCGAAATCGTGAAGTGAAAGTGAGCCCTGGGTGAGAGTGGGCAGGGTGAAGTCAGGGGCTGTTTCTCCAATGTCCACGGGGTGCGGCTGGCGCAGGCGCCATGCCACGAAGCCCGCGCCGCCCAGAATCAGCAACAGTACGAGGATCTTAACCGCGTTCGTTTTGCTCATGGCGTGACTCTCCATTATAACGTACCCTGCTCCCTGGCGCCTCGCGCCTGCCCTTTTGGGCAGTGGCGTCGTTTGGAATTACCTCCCTTACGAACCACGCGGTCATTCCCGCGAAGGGGGGAATCCAGCCTGTGGAAAGGGACGTTCCCGAAGGTCTGCGGAGTGGATTCCCGCCTTCGCGGGAATGACGACAGCGTGGAGCGCCGATGTCTCGCAAATGACGCCAGTACCCCCTTCACCCCCGCACTTTTCTCTTGACATGTTTTCCGTCTTAGGATAGCCTATCTGAGTTGTCGCAAGAGAACTCCGGCAAGCGGCGGCAAGCAAGGCGAGCTGGGTGCGCGGCAGGGGAAGCTCCGCGAACGGCAAGGAAAGCCGGGTGAAACAAAGGTCAAAGTCCCTGAGGAGACCGGCTATGACCAGAGCCGCGATTTTGGGCTGGATAGCGGTAGTGATTTCCACAATCGTATCGAGCTTGTGGGCCTTTTGGGGCGCCTTCGAGAGCTTCCATGAAGGATGGTACTTTAAGTCCCTGGCTCCAAATCTGCTACTCACGGTCAACTACCTGGCCCTAATGCTGATCTTTGTTGTGCTATCGGTGATTGCTCTCCGCTGGCCCAGAGCAGGAGGAAGCCTCTACCAGTTGTTCGGCATAGCCTTTTGCATCTGGATTTTAGTAACTCGCAAGGTCCTCAGCCTCGGTGTCGTGTTGGGCTGGCTACCGGTGATCCTACCGATTCTTTTCCTTGGCATGCTTTTCTGGGCAGGCCGTCCCACACCCGTGAGCCTTGCGTACAAGATCAGCATTATTCTTCCTCTGCTTGTGGCAGTGGGACTTGGAATCGAGCCAGTCACGCGCATTGCGGGCCGCATCGACGATGGCAACCGTGGCCTAAGGATTGTCCAGGGAAACGGGGTGAAGCTGATCTGGGCGCCGGAGGGCCCGGGCTGGCCCAACCCAGATCCCAGTGGCAGAATCTGGGTGACCCAGTGGCGCGGTCCCACCTGGGAAGAGGCTCAAAAGGTGTGTCGGTATCTCACGGCAGATGGGAAATCCATCGCAGGCAACCCGCAGGACATCTGGCGACTCCCTACTGTAGAGGAAGTCGTCCGCTCAATGGCCCGTCACGGAACCAATTGTGGAGGAGTGTGGGACCCCATCAACGCCCGCGCCTCGTATACCACAAAGCCAGACAAAGAGTCCCCTCTTTGGAACCCCTATTCGCCGGTCATCTACTGGTGGACTTCCTCAGAACAGAGCAGTAGACGAGCCTATAGCATTGACTTTAATGGCAATATCTATGGTAGAAATAAGGAATCAACCCTAGGTAGCCAGGGCTTCAGGGCTGTGAGGGAGCCACGGGAAGGCGCTGTAAAGAACCAGATGTGACATGACCCTAGCCTCCCATCTTGCGAGCGAGTTCCTGCACGAACGTAATAGGGCGGGCGCCAGGTGGCCCGGAAGTTCAGCAACACCACGGAAGAGAACTCCGGCAAGCGGCGGCAAGGGAAGGCGAGGGGACTCGCCAGGGGGGAAAAAGCGGGGAATTAGGAAAAAAGATGTTTTTTAGGGGGAACGAACTCAACCATCTATTGCAAACAAATGACTTAGCGTTTTCTGAGTGGTCAAAACGAACTGGTTTTTGATGCCAACGAACCCAAAACGAACCCCCAAAAGGGACCAAAAACCCACCTTTCGTACGGCCTCGAAGCGCCATTCGCGCGTCGCATGCGCAGGCAAGTACAGGGGGGCTACATGAGCCACGAGATGATTCAAGACCATCCCGGTTCGGTCTCCATCATCGTGCCCGCTCGAAACGAGGAAGCCAACATCGAGCGTCTGGTTCGTTCCCTTGCGGCCCAGCAGGGCGTGCGGGAAATCCTCGTGGTCGATGACCAGTCGGAGGACAGGACCCGTGAGATTCTCGAGGCCCTGAGGGCTGAGGCGCCGCTTCTCCGCGTGTTCACTGTCGACTCTTTGCCGGAAGGCTGGCTGGGCAAGGCCTACGCTGTCTCCCTTGCGGCTCGGGAGGCGACGGGCGATTGGCTGCTCTTCACCGATGCCGACACGGAGCACCTGCCGGGAAGCCTCGCCGCCTTGCTGGAGCTTGCGGAGCGGGAAAGGGTCGATTTGCTCTCTCTCTCGCCCGGCCAGATAACCCCGACTTGGTGGGAGAAGGCTGTTATACCGCTTATCTATGTGAACTTGGCGCGCCTTTACAGGTTCGAAGAAATATCTGACCCTCGATCAAGTGCGGCTGCGGCGAACGGCCAGTATCTTCTGATCCGGCGCGAGGCGTACGCGCGCGTGGGCGGGCACCAGGCAATCCGCGACGAAATCCTCGAGGATGTGGAGTTGGCCAAGCGCGTTAAGGCGGCGGGCGGTAAACTGCTTTTCCTGCCCGGAGCAGCCTGGGTTCGGACGCGCATGTACCGCACTTTTAGCGAAATGTGGGCCGGGTGGAGCAAGAATTTGTTTCTCCTTTATGGCCGCAGCCCGGCCAAGATTTTCAAGACCGTGGCTGAAATTTGTGCAGCGGATTTGCTGCCGCAGGTTTTTTTCATCATACTCTTAATATGGTTATTATCGGGGCGGGGAAGCGGTGTCGTTTTGGGCGGGGCCCTGGGCTGTCTGCTCGTTATCGTGGTGCAGCACGCCCGGTACCTGCGGGCCGTCACTCAACTGGGATTTGACTCCCGTGTGGCGCCGTGGAGGCTGGAAGGAGCGGTGATTCTGAGCGCGCTGTTAGTCAACTCGGTATTCGCTCATCGCCTTTCGCATCATGTCGATTGGAAGGGACGCCGTTATTCAACCAGGGGGTAGAGGATGATTCACGTCACACGCCGAGCGGAGTTCTCCGCTTCACATGTCTATCACAATCCTGACCTTTCTGCGGAAGAGAACCGGCGCATCTTCGGCAAGTGCAATAATCCTCATGGACACGGGCACAACTATACCCTGGAAGTTACTGTTGCCGGTTCGATTAATCCAACAACAGGTATGGTGGTGGACTTGAAGGAGCTGAAGACGCTGCTGGAGCGTGAAGTGTTGCAGTTGATGGATCACAAGTTCCTTAACCAGGAAGTGGCCGCCTTTGCGACCAAGATACCGACGACAGAGAACATCGCGGTGGAAATCTGGCGTTTGCTCGCTCCGAAACTTAGCTTCGGCAAATTGCATCGTATAAGATTGTATGAAACCCCGGATCTTTATGTGGATTACTACGGTGATTAATGGTCTATCTCACCCGGCGTTACCGCTTTTGCGCTTCCCATCGGCTGCATAACGAGGCGCTGTCCGATGACGAGAATTTGCGCATCTACGGCAAATGTGACAGTCCTTATGGCCACGGTCACAACTATGTGCTGGAAGTGACAGTCGAGGGGCCGATCGATCAGGAAACAGGCATGGTCTTTGACCTCGTGGCGCTCGACGGCATCGTCGAAAAAGAAGTGCTCGAGCGCTTTGACCATACCAATCTCAACCTGGACGTCGAAAACTTTCGCGCCCGCGTGCCCACAACCGAAAACGTCTGCACGGAGATTTTCCATCTGCTTTGGGACAAGGTTAAAGGCGGCGGCCGGCGGGGCGCCGCTTGCCTCTCGCGCGTGCGGCTCGAGGAGACCAGCTCGAATTTCTTTGAATATGAGGGCGATCCGCCCTCCGCGTCGTAGGGGCAACCCTTGTGGTTGCCCTAGGGCGGCCACGAGGGCCGCCCCTACGCTCGACGACCCACAGGTGCGGGAACTGAGAGGGTGAGAATGATTGAAGATCCAACGGCGGTATTGAACGATCTCGAAAAAGAGAAAGAATCCGACCCACTGGAGGGAGCGATTCACACCATGCTTCGTGAGCTTGGGGAAGATACCCAGCGCGACGGCCTGCTCCGAACTCCCGGCCGCGTGGCCAGGTCGCTCCGTTTTCTGACCAGCGGCTACCACCAGGATCTGGACAAGATTCTTAACGGCGCCCTTTTTCCAGTGGCCTACGATGAAATGGTGATCGTGAAGGATATCGAGGTATTCAGCCTTTGCGAGCATCATCTCTTGCCGTTTTTTGGCAAGTGCCACGTGGCTTACATTCCCAACCAGAACGTCATCGGACTGAGCAAAATTCCTCGCGTCGTGGATGTCTTTGCCAAGCGCCTTCAAATCCAGGAGCGCCTCACCAAGCAAATTGCCGAAGCGCTGATGGAAAGGATTAAGCCTCAGGGAGTAGGCGTAATCATTGAGGCAAAGCACCTTTGCATGATTATGCGCGGGGTTGAAAAGCAGAATTCCGTCGCCGTCACCTCGCACATGATGGGCTCATTCCGGAAGAGCGAGTTGACGCGTGCGGAGTTTTTGCGGCTGGTGCGCGAACGGGGTTGAAAATTATGAATAGTGAATGGTGAATAGTGAATTACAAATAGTAAATTGTAAATTATAAATTGCGGCGGAGAGATTGCCTTCCATAGCGCGGGGGTGGAGGCGTGACAGAATTATGAAAGGTAAATTATGAATTACAGCGTGGCGTGTCCAACGGCTGCACTTCGGCAACTGGAATTTATAATTTATAATTCACTATTTATAATTTACTATTCACCATTCACCATTTACTATTCACAATTTAATTATGGCTAATCTCGAAGGTAAAGTGATACTGGTGACCGGCGGCAGCCGCGGAATCGGCTTGGCGATCGCCCGGCGATTGGGAAACGAGGGCGCAAGACTGGTGTTGGCGGCGCGGAAAGAAGAAGCGTTGCGCAAGGCCGGCGAGGAAGTTCCCGGTGGGGCGCTGGTGGTCAAAGCGGACGTGACGCAGGCTGGGCAAGTGCAGCGCTTGTTCAAAGCAGTGGAACGCCGAATGGGGAGGCTTGACATCCTCATTAACAATGCCGGCGTCTTCACCTATAAGCCCTTTGTCTCGACCTCACTCGAAGAGTGGCGTGCGAACCTCGACACAAACCTCACCGCCCTCTTCTTGTGCACCCATGCCGCCCTCCCTCTGCTTCGCCGCAGCCGCTCGGCCCATCTGGTGAATATCCTTTCGGTCTCTAGCCTGCACGCTTTTGCGAACTGCTCGGCCTATACTGCTTCTAAGTTCGGGGCGCTGGGCCTGACGCGGGTGCTTCGCGAGGAGTTTCGGCCTTGGAAGATTCGCGTCACAGGCATACTGCCGGGCTCCACCAACACCCGCCTCACCAATCAATTTGGATTCCCTGTCTGCCGCCTCGACCTCATCCAGCCGGTGGATGTAGCGGAGGCCGTCTTTAGCGCGCTGACACAGCCGCCACGGACCACGGTGGAAGAAATCCTGCTGATGCCTTCGCAAGGGAGCGTGGGAGAATAGTGAATAGTAAATGTTCAACAAAGGGGCTAGGGGCTGGGGACTAGGGGCTGGGGGTTGCTCTGTCCGACCGGCCAAGAACGAGCCGCGGACCTCGAAGGCGGAGGTCCACGCTACGTAGGTTCGGCTTTCCCCAGCCCCCGGTTCCCAGCCCCGTTCGGTTCGATTTTCCTTTGCCAAGAACTTCAGGCTCGTGTTATCCTTTAAGAGTCGAAAAGTAGAGATGAAAAGCGAGGAGACAGCGGATGCCGTTGACCAGCGAATCCAAAGGCAACCTGATTGAGCGTTACCGAGTCCACGGGAAGGACACGGGTTCGCCGGAAGTGCAAGTAGCCCTGTTGAGCGAGCGAATCAACTATCTGAATGAGCATTTCAGCGTTCATCGCAAGGACCACGCCTCCCGCCGTGGCTTGCTCATGATGGTGGGCAAAAGAAGGCGCCTCTTGGAGTATCTCAAACGCCGGGATACGGAGCGTTATAAACGGGTCATCGAACGGCTCGGCATTCGCAAGTAGCTGGTTTTGAGCGGATACTTCGGGAATTCCCAAAGGGACAAATTTTTCAGTGCCAAGCGACCCCCCGCCCTGCGGGTGTAGGTCGCTTTTTCGTTTTATTGGAGGATATGAGATGCAAAGAGTAGAACTTGCTCTGGGATCACACACCCTGAGCATTGAATCTGGCAAAGTGGCCAAGCAGGCAAACGGTTCGGCCGTAGTTCGGTTTGGCGACACGGTGGTGTTGGCCACCGCATGTTCCACTGAGCCGCGCGAGGGTATCGACTTTTTCCCTTTAACAGTTGACTATCGTGAATATAACTACGCCGCAGGGAAGATTCCCGGCGGATTCTTCAAACGTGAAGGAAGACCTACCGAAAAGGAAATCCTCACCAGCCGCCTGATTGACCGCCCGGTCCGGCCTCTGTTTCCGGAGGGCTTCAACGACGAGACCCAAGTGATTGCCATGGTCCTGTCCGCGGATTCGGACAACAACCCCGACGTCATTGGGATGGTTGCCGGCGTGGCGGCGCTTTACCTTTCGAACATTCCATTTTACGCGCCCGTCGGAGCGGTCCGGGTAGGCTTGGTGGAAGGCCGGCTGGTGACGAATCCTACCTATGCCGAAACCAAGTCCAGCCTGCTCAATCTGGTTGTGGCGGGCACCGAGGATGCCATCGTGATGGTGGAAGCAGGCGCCAAGGAAGTTTCGGAAGAGACGATCCTGGACGCTCTTCAGTACGGCCACGCTGAAATTCGTAAGATCGTTGCTATGCAGAAAGAGCTCTTCGAAAAGCTCGGCATCAAAAAGCGCGAATTTGTTGCGCCTGCCCTCGATGAGGCGTTTTACCAGGAAGTGCGGAGCAAGGTCGAGGCCGAACTCCACGAAGCCATGGACACCTCGAAATTCGCCAAACAGGAAAGCCAGCGTCGAATCGTCGAAATCCGGTCCAAGCTGTTGGAAGGCTACCCCGAGGACGACGAAGAGAAGCGCCGCCTGGCCGGCCAATACTTCAGCCGTCTCGAGGAACACCTCTTTCGTGACGATGTGGTGGAGAAGCGCCAGCGGCCTGACCGGCGTGCTTTCGACCAAGTGAGGGAGATTAGCAGTGAAGTGAGCATCTTACCGCGCACGCATGGTTCCGCCCTGTTTACCCGAGGCGAGACGCAGGCGCTGGTGACCGCAACGTTGGGCACCGCCGAGGATGTGCAAAGGCTCGACGTGCTCGAGGGCGAGGCTTTCAAACGTTTCATGCTTCACTACAATTTTCCGCCTTTCAGCGTGGGCGAGGTGGCGTTCCTGCGCGGTCCTGGCAGGCGGGAAATCGGCCACGGGGCGCTGGCGGAGCGTGCCCTGATCAACGTAGTGCCGGAAGAGACGGAATTTCCCTACACCGTTCGGGTGGTTTCGGACATTCTCGAGTCCAACGGCTCGTCCTCGATGGCGACCGTCTGCGGTGGTACCCTCGCGCTGATGGATGCGGGCGTGCCCATCAAGGCGCCCGTGGCGGGAATTGCCATGGGGCTGGTGAAGGAAGGCGAGAAATACGCCATCCTGACGGACATCGCCGGGAGCGAGGACCATTACGGCGATATGGACTTTAAGGTGGCCGGCAGCAAAGATGGCATTACGGCCCTGCAAATGGACATCAAAATCTCCGGCATCAACACTTCCATCATGGCGGAGGCGCTGGCTCAGGCCAAGTCGGCCCGCCTGCACGTGCTGGGAAAAATGCTGGAGACCCTTTCCGAGCCCCGCAAGCAGATCTCCGAGTTCGCTCCCCGCATCTACACCCTTCATATCAACCGGCAGAAGATCGGCGAGCTGATTGGGCCGGGGGGCAAGGTGATTCGCGGCATCATCGAAGAGACGGGGGTGAAGATCGATGTGGAGGACGATGGCAAGGTCAACGTCGCCGCCACTGACGAAACTGCGGCTCGCAAGGCCCTCAAGATGATCAAAGACCTGGTGGCCGAGGCCGAGTTGGGTAAGACCTACCTCGGCAAGGTTGTCCGGCTGGCGGACTTTGGCGCTTTTGTGGAGATTTTCCCCGGCACGGATGGACTGCTGCATATCAGTGAAGTGGCTGAGCACCGTATTCGAGACATTCGTGACGAGCTCAAAGAAGGGGACCAGTTGTTGGTTAAAGTGATCGCCATCGAGGGCAATAAGATCCGTCTGAGCCGCAAGGCTGTCCTCCGCGATCAGAAAGCCAAGACCGGCCCCAAGCACGACCAGCACGCTCATCCCGAGCATCCGGAAAAGACTTAACGGAGTTGTCAGTTGTCAGTAGTGGCCAGTCGCTGTAGGGGCGGCCCTTGTGGCCGCCCGCTGGCGATTCTGACTTCTGACTTCTGACTCCTGACTCCCGACAGGTGAACCATGGGCTACCTCGACAAGCTCGATCTCGATAAGAAGCTCGAGTCCAAGCAGGAGTACGAAGAACTCCTGGAAGAGTATCAGCTCCGGCTATTGAAGCTGCAACGGAAGATTCTTGAGCAGGGAGTTGCAGTCTGTGTGGGTTATGAAGGAGAAGACGCGTCGGGAAAAGGCGGCAACATCAAGCGCTTGACCGAAGCCCTGGACCCCCGCGGCTTCGAAGTTTATCCCACCGGTCCCCCTACCTCCGAGGAACTCAGCTATCATTGGCTGCGCCGCTTCTGGATGCACCTCCCGCCTCGCGGCCGCATCGGGATTTTCGATCGCACCTGGTATGGCCGGGTGCTGGTTGAACGGGTGGAGAAATTTGCCAAGAAAGAGGAGTGGCAGCGCGCTTACCGCGAGATCAATGAATTTGAGCGAGCGCTGGTGGACGACGGCATGGTGCTGGTGAAGTTCTGGATCCACATTTCCAAGAAGGAACAGCTCGACCGCTTCCAAAAGCGCGAAAAAGATCCCTGGAAGAAATGGAAATTGACTCAAGACGACTGGCGTAACCGCAAGAAGTGGGACCAGTACATTCAAGCTCTGGAAGACATGTTCGCCAGAACGGATACGGACTACGCTCCCTGGACCATCATCGAGGGCAACTGGAAGTGGTGGGCGCGAGTCAAGGCGCTAAAGACGGTCGTCAACCAAATTGAAGTGCGTCTGTGAAGGCTCGGTTGTCATTCCTTGTTGCTCAGAAAATGTCCTGTCATTCCGAGCGAAGCGAGGAATCTCGCTCTGGTCTTTTTTTCGTCAATCCAAACCGAACCAGAGCGAGATTCCTCGCTTCGCTCGGAATGACAGTTGGCCATGTTATTACCCTCGACTTGAGTGAATCAGCCATGAGTTTGGAAACGGCGCGCAGGGTTCTGGAAATCGAGGCGAAGACCTTGAGCGAGCTCATACTCCGCCTCGATCAGAGATTTGTGCAGGCCGTGGAGATCCTCTACGCCTGTCGCGGCAGAGTTGTAGTCGCCGGCATGGGAAAGTCCGGCCTGATTGGCCAAAAGATCTCCGCCACGCTCTCCAGCACGGGTACGCCGTCGTTTTTCTTGCATCCCTCGGAGGCCTTGCACGGCGACCTGGGGCGCTTGGTCCGGCACGACGTCCTGCTGGCGCTTTCCTACAGCGGCGAAACCGTTGAACTGCTGCAATTGTTGGACACGGTCAAACGTCTGGCGATTCCGCTCATCTCCCTCACCGGCAATCTGAATTCCACGCTTGCGCAGGCCAGCGACGCGGTGCTTGATGTGGGAATTCGGCAGGAAGCATGCCCGCTGGGCCTGGCTCCCACCGCCTCGACCACCGCCATGCTGGCCATCGGCGATGCCCTGGCCATGGCGTTGCTCGAGAAACGCGGCTTCGACGAAGCGGACTACGCCGCGCTCCACCCGGGCGGGGAGCTCGGGGTTAAGCTGCGCCTCGTCGAGAGCGTTATGCACACGGGAGATCAACTTCCCCGCGTCGGCCCGCTTACGCCCCTGCCGGACGTGATCTACGAAATGAGCAGGAAGGGTTTGGGGGTTACAGCGGTCACCGGCGAGTCCAACGAATTGTTGGGAATCATCTCCGATGGCGATCTGCGCCGCTTTTTTCAGCGGGAAGGGAATCGAGCTCTGGACTTGAAGGCCGCCGACGCCATGACGCGAGATCCTGTGACCATCGGCCGGAAAGAGCTGGCTACCAAGGCCCTCAATCTCATGGAGGCCCGGAAAATCACCTCCCTCCTGGTCGTGAACGCCGACGGCAAGCTGGAGGGTGTCGTCCATATCCACGACCTCTGGACAACACAAATGTTTTAATGTCACCACCAAGACACAAAGACACCAAAGGAAAGGGCAGATTCCAGAACAGAGAATGATTGTTCTTGGTGTCTTAGTGTCTTGGTGGTAACAACTGGATTTTCTTGCACTCCGAACCATTGAGGACGAACATGCCTTTGACCTCCAATCAACTCCGGGCGCGAGCCCGCAAGATCAAGCTCCTGCTCATGGACGTGGATGGCGTCTTGACGGATGGGCGTTTTATTTACCTTCCGCGCCCAGGTGGTGGGCTGTTCGAATCCAAAGCCTTCCATTCTCGCGACGGCCTGGGATTTCGCATCGCGCACCAAGCCGGGCTCAAGACAGGCTTCATTACGGGCCGTAGTTCACCCGCTGTCGAGTACCGGGCCAAGGAAGTGGGCGTTCACTTTCTGAAGCAGAATGCGCGAGAAAAGCTCGGGCCTTACGAGGAAATACTCCGTGAGGCGCGCCTCAAAGATGAGGAAGTGTGCTATGTGGGCGACGATATCGTGGACCTGCCCTTGCTTCGACGCGTCGGCTTGGCCGTTGGAGTAGGTGATGGCCACAAACTTCTTCGTCGGTACGTTCATTATGTGACCCGGCAGCCGGGTGGCTTCGGCGCCGTGCGCGAGACCATCGAGCTGATTCTCTCTGCACAGGGCAAGTGGGCAGCGGCTCTCGATCATTACCTGCGATGAGAACTGTATACTGAATTCATGGACATATGGAGCAATGAAACAGACTCAGTTCTTGAGGCTTTCCGCCGCTGGGGCTACCTCCAGGCGGACCTTGACCCCATCGGGTACCTCGAGCCGGAGCCGCTTCCTGAACTCGACCTTACAGGGGAAACTGCGGAGTACGCCCGGCGCATTTACTGCGGCAAAATCGGGGCCGAGTTCATGCATATTCCGCAAGCCGAGAAGCGCCGCTGGATCGCGGAACGACTTGAAGCGGACGCGATAGCGCCGGACCGGCCGCACATTATGATGCGCCTGATCGAGGCGGGAGTCTTCGAGCAGGTGCTCCAGTCACGTTACCCCGGCACCAAACGTTTCTCGCTCGAAGGCGTGATTGCCCTGCTGCCCTTACTGGATGAGGTCTTGGACAGGGCGGGGCAGTCAGGCGCAGAACAGATCGTCCTGGGGATGAGCCATCGCGGGCGGCTGAACGTGATGGTCCTGGTGGCTGGAAAATCGCCGATGGATATTTTTGCGCGATTCGAAGATATCGACCCGCGACGAGTGCTGGGCGGCGGGGACGTCAAGTATCACCTGGGCGCAACGGGCGATTACCAAACCGCGCACGGTCAAATGCTGCGCATCCACTTGGTTTCAAACCCCAGCCACCTCGAGGCGGTCGACCCGGTGGCCGTGGGCCGCGCACGCGCCAAGCAAACGCGCCTGGGCGAGGAAGGTCCACGGCGCGTGTTGCCCATTCTGCTGCATGGCGATGCCGCTCTTGCGGGCCAGGGAACGGCGGCGGAAACGCTGAATCTCGCCACCCTGCGCGGTTTTTCCGTGGGAGGCACGGTGCACGTGGTGGTCAATAACCTGATCGGGTTCACGGCAAACCCGGAGGACCTTTACGCTTCGCGCTTTGCTTCCGATGTGGCGAAGCGCCTGCCCATTCCGATCTTTCATGTGAACGCGGAAGAGCCTGAGGCGGTAGTGCGCGTGGCGCGACTGGCGGTGGAATACCGCTATGCTTTCTCGAGCGACGTGGTTGTGGACCTCATAGGTTACCGCCGGCACGGGCACAGCGAATTGGACGACCCTACAGTGACTCAGCCCGTGCGCTATCGCAAAATCGCTCAGACGCCGCCCCTTTCGGAGTCCTATGCGTGCAAGATTGGCGTGGACCCGGCGGGCACGATTCAGAAAGTCCGCGCTCAATATGAGGCGGATCTGAAAAAAGCTCGGACGATCCGCAAGATCCCCATGCTGCGAGAGTTGCCGGCTTATTGGGACGCTTACACCGGTGGCGCGTACGACGCCGCGTTTGAGGTTGATACGCGCGTCGCGGCAGAAGAGCTCCGCCAAATTGGCGAAGCGCTGGCGCGCCCGCCGGAAGGGTTTAATGTTCATCCGAAAATCAAGCGCCTTATCGAACAGCGATTGCAGATGGCCCTTGGCGAGCGCCCCGTGGATTTCGGAATGGCGGAGGTACTGGCGTTTGGTTCGCTTCTGTGCAAGGGGATTCCCATTCGCCTGAGCGGGCAGGACAGCCGCCGAGGCACTTTCAACCAACGCCATGCGGTGCTTTTCGACACCGAAAGCGGAGTGGAATACACGCCTCTTTGCCACCTGCAAGCCGGACAGGGCCGCTTCGAGATTTACGACTCAATTCTCTCCGAGGCTGCGGTTTTGGGATTCGAGTATGGGTTTAGTCGCGACTACCCGGAAGCTCTTGTGATTTGGGAGGCGCAATTCGGAGACTTCGCGAACGGCGCACAGGTGATGATCGACCAGTTTATTGCCGCCGGCGAGGACAAATGGGGGCTGCTCTCCGGAGTGGTCTTGCTCTTGCCTCACGGCTTCGAAGGACAGGGACCGGAACACTCGAGCGCGCGCCTCGAGCGCTTCCTGCAACTTGCGGCGCGCGATAACATCCAGGTGTGCCAGCCGTCCACCGCCGCTCAGTATTTTCATCTCTTGCGCCGGCAGGCCTTGCGCGCCTGGCGCAAACCGCTCGTCGCGCTCACGCCCAAGAGCCTGCTGCGCTATTCGGGCGCCGCATCCAGTCTTGGGGCTTTCACTTCCCTCCAGTTTGCCCCGGTCATCCCTGACCTCGAGACCACGCGAGCGGAGCGTCTGCTGGTCGCCACGGGTAAGATCCTGCACGACCTGCGCGCCGAACGTAAGAAGCTGGGCGACACTCGAACCGCCATCATTGCCCTCGAGCAGCTTTATCCTTTTCCCGAGAATGAGCTGACCGTGGAGATCAACCGCCATAGCGCGGCGCGTGAAATCGTTTGGGTGCAGGAGGAGCCCGCTAACATGGGAGCGCTTTTCTACGTGATGCCACGCTTCCGGCGGATCTTCAGAAATCGGCCCGTGCTCTCCATAAAGCGTTCAGCCAGCCCCAGCCCTGCAACAGGCTCCGGCAAAGCGCACGAACTCGAGCAAAAAACGCTGCTTACCCTCGCGTTCTCGACAGCGAAAATGGCGGCACGGTGATGTAAGCCGTCAGCTATCAGCTATCAGTTATTAGCAGTCGAAAGGACCTTCCCTCTCCCGAGGGGAGAGGGTCCAAATCAGGAATACATCCCTCTCCCTTGGGGAGAGGGTTCAAATAAGGCATACATCCCTCTCCCCTGGGGAGAGGGTGTCCCGCGACGGCGCTTTCATCAGCCGACGCGGGACGGGTGAGGGGTTGGTTGCGCGGAGGATACGGACAGCTCATCCGCCCTACCGAATGACTACGCCGCAGGCAATTCGCGCCCCGGCGTTCCCCGCGGGGTCGGTCTTGCCATCATCCGGTTTCGCATGGATAACCAGGGCGGTCCCACCCTCATGAAACAGTGACTTCGGCCCTTCTCCCAGCGATACGCCCTGTACCAAAATGCGCACCTTGGCTTTTCCGTCCGGGCCCACGTCCAGGTTCTGCAAATCGCCCAAGTGGTGGCCTAGGGGATTGTCCCAGCCGTGTTGCTTGCCCTCCGGATTGAAGTGCGGGCCCGCGGACGCGAAATCGGGCGCTTGACACCGTCCCACCGCATGAATGTGGAACCCGTGCAGCCCGGGGGGAAGGCCAAAGACCTTAAGGTCCATTTGCACGCCATCTGCTTTTTCGGTGAATGTCGCTGTGCCAACCGGCGCGCCTTTGGCGTTAAGCAGGTCTGCCTTAGCCTTTTTGGCGGCTTGCACAGAGATTGAAAACACGAAAAGAGAAACGACTCCACAAAAGAGCAGCAGTTTCTTCATTATTGAGTCTCCTCCTGTGGGATTTGGTTGTAATGAACCGCCATCGACACCACATTGTACACTAGGTCGAAGGGTTCGCCCTCACTTCCGCCTACAGCACAGATGTCAACGTGATCCGGGGGATCGAAGTGTCTCAATTTGACGTGGCACGGGCATCCTGCCCGTGAAATTTCATGGCCAAGATGGCCATGCCACTTCAAACTGAGACACTACCCGGGGGATGGTTTGGCCGTGCCAACCTTAACACCACACATCGGTACGCCGGGATCACTCTGCGAATGAAACAAGCTGCCGTAGCGACGTGCCTGCCTCCCGTTGAGACCTCCGAGACATGCCGCCCCCACACCCGATGGCATAAGGACGAGGACTTAATGAAATGGCTTTGTGCGCTATGATCATTATGTGGCCATCAGGAGGCGGCCCGCCGTCTGTGAGCGGTTGAGAGGAATCGAGTTCGGGCTGCGCGCGTCGGCGCAGGGCACTTCGTCGGCAAGGCCGTTTAACCGTCAACTTGACCGCCTCTGTCCAACTTCCGGGTTGCGCGTGATTCACCCGTGATCCAAGCAGGTCGCAATTGATACATCCGCGCGCTCCTGTTCTGTCATAGGCTAGAGGTCCAATGAAAGCGGCTTCACAGGCGCATTGCCACTAAACCTGGTCTTCCCATTTACGATCAATTCAACGTTCCCTGAGAGGTTCAAACCGGTTGGCCCGAAATTCACTTCGATTTGTTTCGCGTCCCAAGTACGGATGCGGGTGGTAGAGCCCTCAATCCAGCATTCGAACTTTACGCGTGGTTCAGCTTGCGGATAGGCATCGGGATAGATTCTAGGAATGGAGATGCCCCAGATGCCGCGATGCTGGGGCGTGTCCACGATAAACGAGAAATGTTTGGGCATCTGCCGAGTGTGCTGCATCAACCAGGTTTCTAACGCAACTGCATCCTCCGCGCGATAGTTGTGTCCGACTCCTGCTGCCACCACGATCGTCGGGGGATTACCGACCGCAGTCAAGGAAGTTCGAAAGTCGTCGAACGACGACTTCCGCTCTTTGTCCTCATCGCCGACCCAGAGATAGAAGGGCACGTGGCTTGCATTGGCTACCAGGCCCAAGGCACCCGGAGCCCCAACTGGGTTGCCTGCCATGATTCCGACAGCCGCCCATAGATCGGGTGTACGTTGGGCAATGGACCATGCGTCGTCACCTCCCCACGAATGTCCGGAGAGATACCAACGGTTCGGGTCAACTGTTGCGAAGCTCTTTACATCCTCGATCGCTTCCCAGACATCAGGCTCCGATCCGTTCTCATTTCTCCACTCACCGTTACCGCGCAACCAAGGAACTATCGCGATCAGGTCAGCGTTTTTTGCCTCGTTCTCTTTTGGCGGCTGGAATGTGTAACTGACATAAGCTAGCGGGATGTCTGGGCCTCTGCCGTGCAAATGTACATACAGCGGATAAGCTCTTCGCGGATCCCAATGCGGGGGCAGACTCACGATATAAAACTGAACCGTTTCATCGCATTGCGAGAGCCGCGCGAGGGTTAGAGAACGCCTGCCCTCGACGAGATAAGGCTCGGCCTTTTCACCGTCCCCATCTAGACCAGTTTCAATGGTGTTCAGGTATCCAAGTAGCTCCCTTGCTCGCTCGTCTTTTTTTGTTCCAGCAAGCCGCAGCTTCGAGACTTCCTCTTCACTCAAAGCCAGCACAGATTCGAGATGTCTTGCAAACAGCTCTGGTTGAGGTCTGTTCAGCAATGCCTCGATATGTGCTCTAATTCCTGAGAGCGTGGCTTGGGGAGTACTCGGGCCTGGGGATGGCTCGGCCTGCGAAGGTACCCTCAGAAGCAACAAGAGAATCGCTGCGAAGCTGGTCGCTGAAAATGTCAGGGGTTTGGATTTCTCCCTCATAAGTCCGATTCGATCCGACACAATTTAGACGCGTGCCAATGATTTCTGGTAGCTACCAACGGGATTATAGCTGCTCGATGCGTCATCCGAAGCAACGGTTCTGGATGGATTGTCAGCCACTCGGACAATATCCGGGCGCTAAGTTGACGATATGTCGGCTTGTCGGAAACTGGCCGCTGTTCTTACGTTCCCCCGCCGCTGAGGCGTAGAAGCCGGGTCCCCTCAGACTGATGGTTTCGTTTCGATTCCCGTCCTATCGAGGTGCTGAAGCCATCCAGCAACTGCGCTAGCGTAAGGGCAGAGGACACATAATGGGGGCCGGCACAAAATCGCGGAGACGCTTAAGCGCTGCTGCCACAACGTCCGAGTCTTGTAGGCTTAATTCCTTGTGGTTGAGAAGCATTTCGACCGCAGAGGCAATTTCGGCGGGAATACGGTCGTACACGGCGGAAAGGACCCAAGTTGCTTCGGCGAGGGCCAAAACTGAGACCCAGGCGCCAGTCTCCACCCAGCGTTCGGCTGAGGCAGCCTGCCGGGCATCGTCGCGCGTGATGAGTCTGACGAGCACGTTGGTATCAACGGCGTGCATGGCCCTCCCGCGCGTGATTTCGGATTCCCTGTTTAAGCTCATCAAGGGTGTAATTTGCATCATTCAGTCGCACCAATCCACGCGTCATTCCCGCGAAGGCGGGAATCCAGTTCGTAAGGCGCCCAGTTCCGAAGGTTTGTGGGGTGGATTCCCGCCTTCGCGGGAATGACGTGTGGTTGGGGACGCCCGTATTGTTCAACTGACACCAGCAACCAGGTTTTGGGTAGTCGCGTCGTTTGGATTTTCTAATCGCGTGGCGGGCAGAGATGGTTTTGACTTTTGCTTTGTGTTCTCCTAGAATCGAAATCCATGAGCTGGATTGATGAACGCGTGGAACAACGACGCAGGCTGACGGAACGCAACAAGGCTGTGGCTGAGGGCGCCGAGGTGCTGTTCAATGGTTTATGGGAGGAGATTTCCGCCCAGACCAAAGAGGCGCAGGAAAAGTTGGTTCCTTGTGGCATCAACGGCTCTGGGCATGAGAGGATTGTGTGGGCGCCGAATGTTTCCAGTTTGGCTCAGCCCACGAATCGCCGTGAGTTGAAAATAAACCTCCTCAAGGAGCGTGAACAAATATCCGTATCTGGGACCGAGTTTTCAATGAATCTATCAATAGTCGTAGGCGAAGACGGAGTGGTTTGCCTCAAGCACAACGGAAAACCCGTGCTGATCCAAGAGGCCGCCAGATTAATCCTCGACCAATTTCTGTTTCCTGAACTTCAGCCGAAAAAACAATAGCCAGAATTTCTTCAGCGTGCTGTGACGACAGGCAGTTCAACGAAGCTCGCATGGTCAGGCGCGTGGTAGACCCGTTGCGTGGCCCGGCGATAATCGCCCGGCTTGGCCCAGAAGATGACCGTGTGCAGCTTCACACCGTCACGCATGGGGATCATCACATCGCGTTCGGTGTGGTCGAAGCTGGTAGTAACCGGCTCGAATTTGGCGGGCGTCTCGCTCGGAAAGTCGGGGTACTTGGGCTCGGGCGGGTTAGTTTGCGCCGCCGCGAGGTCCACAAACAAAAGGATGCCGAGCATCGGCCGCAGCAAAGCCAAAACACGAACCGGGCCCATGGCCTTCACGATCTGTTCCTTGGCGCAGGCTGCAGGTACTCCATCGCGTGGTGCTAGCTGGCGTGCCACTGTTGTTCATCCTGTCATCGCAGGCAAGCCCGCGCATCCCAGTACGTCCTCACGCGCCAGTTCCGGAATAGCGTTGCAGCAGGCTCGGGAGTTGGCCGACAAACGCGGAACGCGCCAGGATGAGGTCGCAGCCGGCGCCTCGCGCCGCAGTGATCAGTTCGTTTTGGACGTGCGAGACAAAACCGACGATGGCGACGTCTTTCGTCCTCAAATCAGACTTGAGAGTGCGCAAAAGTTCCAACGCTTTGCCTGACCGATGGTTGAGATCGATGATGAAAGCCCTGGGAACACCCTCGGGGGCCATCGCGGGCAAATCCTCAGGCCGAGCCGATTCTACGCCCACGCCCAGGTGTCTGGCGGTCTCCTGAATCTTGGAGAGGAACAGGAGGTCATCTACCACGGCCAGAATCATGAACGGCTCACTCCTGAAAGCGGAATCGTGAGATCGGGTGAACAAAAAGACATAGTAACACAGCGCCCCGCAGCCGCAAAAAACACTTGACAAGCTAAGCCGAATATGGTAGGCTATTTCGGATGACTTCTGGTTGTTCCGGGCTCGACTCTTCGCTTCTCATAATGCAAGGAACAAACCGGGAATGTATATGAAAACAAAGGATCACAGAAAACGGGCCGACCCCCGGGGACTAGAAGAAAACATATGACTCCTTGTCACTCCAATCTCGACTCATCGCCTCGCTTCTCAAAAACGCACGGAACAAACCGGGAATGTTGATGAAAACAAACGCGGTAAAGTCAAGAAGTCGAGGAGTCAAGGAGTCAAGAAGTCGAATGCCAGAGCAGAGCCGGCCGGCGAGCTGGAGCGCGTTTGTTAACTCCTAGACTCCTCGACTCTCAACTCCTCGACTCTCGGAAGGCTGACGGCTGATAACTGAGAGCTGATTGCTTTTCTACGGAACAAACCGGGAATGTATATGAAAACAAAGGATCACAGAAAACGGGCCGACCCCCGGGGACTAGAAGAAAACATATGACTCCTTGTCACTCCAATCTCGACTCGTCGCCTCGCTTCTCAAAAACGCACGGAACAAACCGGGAATGTTGATGAAAACAAACGACAATGTCAAAAAGTCCAGGAATCAGGAGTCAGGCCTGGAGGAGCATTCGGAAGACTTTTTGTCACCAACACCGCCATTCTCCTGATCACCCTATCACCCGATCACCCGATCTCCTGATCTGTAGGTGAGCTGGGCAGAATGGCCCACTTCCCCGACTTGCGAGTGCTTCAAATGCCACAACATCGTGCGCGGAGTTGACCTTTCCAGCAGCTTATTCCCTGGGTCCGCAAAGTGACAGACCCGGCAGGCTGCGAAATGTCACCGAAATTTGGCGCAGGTCGGCTGGAGGGCTGGCAAAGGAATTGCACCTAAGCTCTGTGATTGGAGCGACCGCAAGTTGACACCATGCTGCTTGGAACCCCACGCATCGGGAATCCTCAAGAGAAATCTGACGCAGTTTGAAGGAGGCTGACGTTGAACACAGAGATCACGAAGGCTACAGCGAGTTCGGCGCCCGAAAGCCGGCCCAAGGTAAAACCCAACCCCAAAGCACCCCGTCAAGCATTGCCGCTCCTCTCGCCGGAAGAGCGCCTGCGTGGTCCGGGGGAGGTAGCCCTAGGCTTCTCGCTCGCCCAGGTTCAAGTCGAGGCGCTGCGCTGCTTGCAGTGCAAGAATCCCGTTTGTCTCGAGGCCTGCCCGCTGCACATCAACGTCAAAGCCTTCATCGGCTTGATGGCGCAGGGGGACTTTGCGGGGGCGTTCGACAAAATAAGCGAGGAGAGTCCGTTTCCGGGGATTTGCGGACGCGTCTGTCAGCATGAACTCTACTGCGAGCGTGCCTGCCTGCTGGGAAAGAAACTGCAACCGGTGGCGATCGGCTCGCTGGAGCGGTTCGCGGCCGATTATCACCGTCAAACAGCCTCCACTCCGCCGCCACGACTGGAGCTGAACGGGCCGCGTGTGGCTTTGGTGGGAAGCGGCCCCGCTTCCCTCATTGCGGCCTACGATCTGGTGCGGCACGGCTACCGGGTCACCATTTTCGAGGCGCTGCACGGCCTGGGCGGCGTGCTTGCCTACGGCATCCCCAATTTCCGCTTACCGCGAGATATTATTCGTGGCGAAGTAAATCGGCTGCGAAGCATGGGTGTCGAGTTCCGCACGGATTTCATCGTAGGCAAGACGTCCGCAGTAGAGGAATTATTCGCGGAGGGATTTCAGGCCATCTTTCTGGGCACCGGGGCCGGCCTGCCGCATCTGATGAACATCCCTGGCGAAAACTTGATCGGCGTCTACACGGCCAACGAGTATCTGACCCGACTGAATCTGATGGAGGCGTATCGCTTCCCCGAGTCTGATACGCCGGTGCGCATCGGAGCTCGGACGGTAGTGGTAGGCGGCGGCAACTCCGCCATGGATGCGGCGCGTTGGTCGCGACGCATGGGCAGCGACACCACCATCATGTTTCGCCGCGGGCGCGCCGAATTGCGTGCCCGCCTGGAAGAGATCGAGCACGCCGAGGAAGAAGGGGTGCATTTCGATTTTCTGGCCGCGCCGGTCCGGCTCTTCGGTGACGAGAAGGGCATATTGCGGGAAATGGAGTGCATTCGAATGCAGTTGGGAGAGGTTGACGAGTCCGGCCGCCCCTCACCGGTTCCGATGCCGGGATCGGAATTCCGCATGCCCGTGGACACGGTGGTGATGGCGATCGGGCAGAGTCCCAACCCTACAGTGCAACGCGCCACGCCCCAGCTTCTTACCAAGCGCGGCAAGGTCGTGGTTGACGCCAGCGGGCAAACCAGCATGCCGAATGTCTTTGCCGGTGGCGACGTAGTCCGAGGTGGTTCTACCGTAATTCTGGCGATGCGCGACGGACGTGCTGCGGCGGCCGCCATTCATAACGCCCTCCAGTATCAGGCATCTGTGACACAGGCGCCCTCACCCGTCCCGGCCGCCGATAACACACAGGCAGCAGTGCCTGAGCCAACAATCCTGGGCAATCGGATCTTGGCCAAGCGTTCGCTTACGCCGGAGATTGCCTGGCTACAAGTGGAAGCCCCCGAAATTGCCAGGCGCTGGAAACCGGGCCAGTTCGTCATCATCCGGCCGACCCCGGCGAGCGAGCGCATCCCTCTGACGATTGTGGATGGAGACGAAGCGGCGGGAACCATTACCCTCGTCGTGCAAGCACTTGGAAAGACCAGTCGCACCACGGTTCAACTCCAAGCCGGCGACCGCTTGGCGGACCTCTTGGGACCTCTCGGAGAACCGGCGAGCATCGAGAAGGTCGGGAACGTCCTGTGCCTTGCCGGTGGCGTCGGTGTCGCGGAATTACTGCCGGTTGCGCGGGCATTCCGAAAGGCAGGGAACCGCGTCATTGCTTTGTGTGGAGCGCGTTCTTCCTCCCTCATCATTCTCGATGCGGAACTTCGCTCGGCGGCCGATGAGGTGCATTGGGCGACCGATGATGGCACGGCAGGTCTGCACGGCACGGTGGTGGATCTGATGCGCGCCTGGCGGGAAAGCAACTCCTGCGAGATTGGGGCAGCCCATGTTATTGGGCCGATCCCCATGATGCGCGCGGCGGCTGCGGTTACTAAAGAATGGGGGGTCTTGACTTACGCCAGCCTGAATCCCATTATGGTGGATGGCACCGGCATGTGCGGAGGGTGCAGGGTCACCGTGGGCGGGAAGGTTCGTTTCGCGTGCGTTGACGGACCGGAGTTCGATGCACACCAAGTGGACTTCGATGAGCTAACCCGCCGCACGCGTGCCTACCTTGAACAGGAACGCGTGTCCCGCGAGCGGCATGAATGTTCAATCGGTTTGGGGAAGATTGTTGCGTGAGCTTAGCGAAGAGTCTCCAGGCTAGAGCAACCATTCAGGGCAGACGGGTATCATAGTCTTGTGACTTAAGAGGCTCTCACGGGAGCCTTGCAGTGGCGGCTTTACCCCGCCATGGTAGTTGTAGAGCCGGATTCTCAATATAACCTCGAATCACCATTATGGCCCCAGAACAAACAACAAATCAGAGCCAAGAGAAGCGGGTGAGATTGGTCCGCCCATCGATCGTTTTGCTTTGCGGACCTGCCGCCTGCGGAAAGTCAACATTTGCCCAGCGTCATTTCCGCCCCACGCAAGTCATCTCCTCTGACTGGGCGCGAGGGCGCGTATGCGACGACGAGCGGGACCAGCGCTTCCACACCCAGGCGTTCGCTCTTGTCCGCTACCTCACGGAGTTGCGATTGGGCTTGAACCGGCTCTGTGTGGTGGATTCTACTGCGCTCGCGCCGCCCCATCGAAGGGAATTCCTTGAATTGGCAAGGCGATATCAGGTTCCCTGCGTGGTCTTCCTCTTTGATGTTCCGCTGGAGAAATGTATCGAGCGGGACCGCTCGCGTGAAAGGACGGTAGGGAGCCAGGTGATCGAGCGGCAGTATCTGGCGTTTGCTCAGACTAAGGCGGACATTCGGCGGGAAGGATTTGACCAGATCCTCGACCTTGCTGATGTGGACATGGACAACGTCCAGATTGAAATCGTCTTCCGTCCTATTCCCCAACCTTCCGCGACCCCGGGCCGGCGTCCCCAGGGGGAGTCCCGGCCTGCTCCTCGCCCGTGGCAGCAAAGGACTGGAAGGCCACCCGCCGCGCACGATGCCGGACCGCCTTCGCCTACGCAGCCTTCACCCCCGGCGGCCAAGCCTGGGGCAGGGTCCACCGCGCCCACGCAAGCTGCGCCCACGCCGGCCAAACCCGAGGCGCGGGCTCCGGGTCCGCCCCCTAAGGCAGCAGCTACTGCGCCACAGCAAGGGCGCGTTCAAGCGCCCCCGGGTGCGGGCCCCGCGGCCCCTGTTGAGCCCCCTTCCTCATCCCAACAGGGCACAAACCGGCCGACGCCGCCAGGCGCGAAGACATAAGAACACACTGCCGGGGCGGCCCTTGTGGCCGCCCTGGGTAACCACCCCGCGTCTGCGCGACCACTGCGACACCGAGGAGCAGACTAGCGGTCCGGCCTTCCTTCCAAGCGGTCATACACGGTTCGCGCGCAAGTTGAGCCCAGGGACTCGTTGTAAAGGGATCGCAAGCGCAGGATTTCTCGGATTTCCTCGTCGAAGCGGTGGAGTACCTGGAGATCGGTTTTTCGAATAGGGAAGCGCGTGTCGCCATGGCGCCAGAACTTCTGGTATCCGCGGTCTTCGAGTTCACAGTTTAAGCCGCGGATTTGAAAATAAGGCGGGCCAAGCGGAAGCCACAGTTGGTCACTCTTCAATTCCAGGTATTGCAGGCAATTGTACTTCCTTACGCCCATTGAGCCGGGTGTTGGCCCCGCCTCCACAATTTCAAAACCGGCGTTCGTGAATTGTTTCCGAATATCGGCGCTTGCTATTCGTCCAGGTTCCATCCCTTTCGACCCCACAAAGTTTACGGCTATAAAATCCAGAGCCTATAATCTGAATCTAATCTATCGATGGCAAGAAGCGCAAGATCTTGACAGGGATATTTCATGGCTCTGACGATTAGCAGATCGCACGTAGCGGCGATTTATCAGCGCGGCGCGCGGGATTATCCCAACGAGTGCTGTGGCGTCTTGCTGGGAAAAGTGGAAGGAGACGCGAAGCACGTGGCGGAGGTTGTGGGGCTCAAGAACTTGCGCTACGATCCGAGTCGTGCGCAGGAGCTCCTGCCTGTCGAGGATCCCGCGCGCGAAACGGAACGCAACCGCTTCCTCATCGATCCCCTCGATCAGTTGCGAGTGGAGAAAGATGCGCGAACGCGCCGTTTGGAGGTTCTAGGTTATTACCATTCTCATCCGGATCATCCAGCGCGGCCTTCAATTTATGACCGCGTGCACGCTTGGCCATGGTATTCTTATATTATAGTTTCGGTGGAGCGGGGCAGCGCGAAGGATTTGACCTGCTGGGTCCTCGCTGAAGATGGGCGTGATTTTTGCCCCGAGCAGGTTGAAGTTGTTGAGTAGAACGGTTGCGATTTTGGCCTTTGGCAAGAATCGCCGGCTATTCTGCCGCATCCAATAAGCAGGGTTTTTGGTGTGATGTCGAAACTTGTCAACGACGCGAGGAGTGGGAATGGCGGCTAGAATGGCGGTTCCAACCCTCCTGCACGAAGCCCACGCACGCGGCGGCGTTCCTTCCATTGCTGGCGGTACAGCCCTCCAGTGTATCTGTACCTAGCCTGGGCTCATTACGGCTTTGGCCGTAGGGAGTGCCAGGGGTAAATCCAAGATCACTTCTGGTTTTTACGAGGTCTCACTCTCGGGATGGGGAAATGGGATTTCTTTCCTGAGGGTTGAAACTTGTCGAACAAACCAAACGATTACCAACTTGAGTGCAACCAATTCACTATGGAGAGGATATTCAATGTCGAACATTTTCCAGGATAATTCGTTCAGTATCGGAAGAACTCCGCTCATTCGGCTCAACCGAATAACGGACGGAGCCAAGGCCACAGTGTTGGCCAAGATCGAGGGCCGCGGCCCCGGCTATTCGGTTAAAGACCGCATCGGGGCGGCTATGATTTGGGATGCGGAGGAGCGAGGGGTCCTGACCCCTCAGAAGGAGATCATTGAGCCCACCAGCGGCAATACAGGCATCGCTCTCGCCTTCGTTGCCGCCGCGCGCGGTTACAAGTTGACACTCGTCATGCCGGAGACTATGTCACTCGAGCGCCGGCGGGTCGTGGCTGCGTTGGGCGCCAACCTGATCCTCACACCAGGACCGGGGGGTATGCCCGGTGCAATAAAGAAAGCTCAGGAGATTTATGAATCCGATCCGAACCACTATTTCCTGCCGCAGCAGTTTGAAAATCCCGCCAACCCCAAAATCCACGAAGAGACCACCGGCCCCGAGATTTGGAATGACACTGACGGTACCGTCGATGTGTTAGTGTCCGGGGTGGGTACCGGCGGAACCATCACAGGCGTTTCCCGCTTTATTAAGAAGAGCAAGGGCAGACAAATCCTGTCGGTGGCGGTCGAACCCACGGCCAGCCCTGTTTTAACTCAGACCACTTCCGGCCAGCCTCTCAAGCCCGGTCCGCACAAGATCCAGGGTCTGGGAGCGGGTTTTGTCCCCAAGGTTCTCGACCTGTCGTTAGTTGACCGAATCGAGCAAGTATCGAACGAAGAGGCCATCGAGTTTGCCCGCCGCTTGGCCAAGGAGGAAGGTATCCTGAGCGGCATCTCTTGCGGCGCCGCTGCCGCTGTGGCCGTTCGCTTAGCCAAGCAGCCGGAGTTTGCCGGGAAGACGATCGTTACAGTCTTGCCGGATTCCGGTGAGCGGTATCTGTCCACAGTGCTCTTTGAAGGGGTCGGGTAAACTCACGAAAGGCAAGCACATGCACGATAAACGATTAGAGAACCTCGCAAGCGAGTTTAAGACGGCACTGGACGCGCAGCTTTCCGGCGATTATGGGTGCGAGTTTCGGCTCCCCAGCCGGGAAGCTGCGGCGCAGGTCTGCCGTCACTACCTCGGACTGCTTTTCCCGGTTTTTTATCACAGCCAGGACGCGGCCGTGGATCGCGCCGCGACAGGCTCGCGGCAATATCTGGCAGAGATGGAGACGCTTTTGCGCGAGCAATTGTGCTCTGCGATGCGCTTCGATCGGCGTTGCCAAGGGGACGAGTCTACTATCGACATCGAGGATCGTGCCCAGGAATTGACCGAGCAACTGTTCGAGCAATTACCGGAGCTGGCCAGGTTGCTGGCGTCGGATATTGAAGCTGCTTTCTGTAACGATCCTGCCGCCGCCAGCCATGAGGAGATCCTGCTCAGCTATCCTTGCATGGAGGCAATCACCGTGCAACGCTTGGCGCACCGGCTCTACCTGATGGGAGTGCCTTTTCTTCCCCGCATGATGACCGAAGTGGCGCACAGCCACACAGGCATCGACATCAATCCTGGCGCTACCATCGGTGAGTCGTTCTTCATCGATCATGGGACCGGGGTGGTGATCGGCGAGACTGCTAGCATCGGCAAGAAGGTGACTCTCTACCACGGCGTGACACTGGGAGCATTCAATCCTCTTCGCAAGGACGAACAAGGTGAATTGCGTCGAGGGCACGAAAATAAGCGGCACCCCGACCTCGAAGATCACGTCACCGTTTACCCCAACGCGACCATTCTGGGTGGCCAAACACGAGTGGGTCATCACAGTGTTATCGGTGGCAATGTGTGGCTCACGCATTCCGTGGAGCCTTACAGCAAAGTTACACTCAAGGACCCCGAACTGCTGATCCTCAACGGCGAGCCCAGTTCGTAGCCTCGGGTGGCGGTTTAAGCCGAGGGTTTACCACCGATGATCACACCTACTTCCATCCCTCGATTGGCTTTCAGCATCCGGGCAGCGGAGCCGCGGTTGGTGCAGATTTCGATGAACCCGGAACTCCCCACAATGGCAAAAGCCTCCGAGGGCCGCCCCATCGAGTAGGATAAATTGAGGCGCGTAACTTCCTGCTGGTTGATGATTATTCTGAAGGGCGGCGGATTCTCCGAAAACAGTTCCGGGACGTCTCCCGGGGTGATGTTAGTGATGAGGTTTCCAAACGAGTCCACCTTTAACGTCATGCCCTTGATCAGACCCTCAGCCACGCGTCTGGGCTTGGGAGAACTGAACTTGGCGTAATCCGTGATCAGCTCGCCGAATTTTTCTTCTTCCACCCCCCTGCTCAGCCACCCCGCTACGGGCGCAAAGACATCGCGACCCTGAAAGGTGTGACTGACGGGATTCAGGAAATAGTGATCGGCGGTGATGTGCCGGACGCTGACATTCTCCTCGCGCCCATAAAGGAGTGAGAGTACCCCATTGTCAGGAGCTACGAATCTGTAGTGCCCGGCACTAGCCAAGATAGGCCGTCGCGTGGATCCCACTCCGGGGTCCACAACCACCAGATGGATGGTATCGGGTGGGAAGAACCTGTAGCTTTGGACCAGCGCATAGGCGGCCTCAAAGACATCGTAGGCTGCGATTCGGTGGCAGATGTCAACAATCTGAACCTCAGGGTTGATGTTCAGGATAACTCCCTTCATCGTCCCCGCGTAATGGTCGGTCGTCCCGAAGTCGGTGATCAGAGTAACGCAAGGTCTGTGCGGCAAGAGATCCTCCTCCTTCACGCGATGCAACCACAACCTACAGTTACGCCTTTCCCGCTTGGGCGGGAATGACTCCGTCTTGAAGGGCCCTTCGTTGCATCCCTCTAAAGCATCATGTGCCTTGCAGGATGGCGCGGAATTGTTCCAGCGACATGGGCGCCGCCAAGGCCGTACCGAGATTCTCCTGCACATGTTGGAGATTGCTCATGCCCACCAGCGCGCAAGTGATGCCTGGTGTGGACCGCACAAACTGGATGGCGCGTTGCGCGTCGGTTTGCATGCGCGGAAACCAGTTTCGAAACTTGCCGGGCAGTCCCTCGGTGAGTTGGCCCTCCAGGAGGCTGGCGCTCGCGAACACCATGAGTCCATGCGCCCTGGCGATTTGTAACACGGGGACCAGCTTAGAACCCGCTTGCTGAGTGCTCGCTACGGCCGCTTCAGGCATGCCGAGGTTGAAAGGCAACTGGATGGCGCGGAAGCGGTGGTCCTTGCCGCCTACCTCTTCCGCCACGCGCAGCACGTCAGTCAACGAAAGGGCTTCGGCCGCGGTCGGACTCACTCGGTAAGCGTTCCAGGTAGCTGTCCCATACATCCGAATCTTGCCGTCGGCTACGGCTTTCTCCAGCGCCGCAAAGGCCGCACGCAAGCGGCGAAAGAACTCCTCGCGGGCCAGTTGGCTCAGTTGTGTCTCCGGGTTGTGAACGTAATAAACATCCAAGGTTTGGAGGCCAAGGTTCCGGCGGCTGGTGTCAATTTGATTCTCCAGGTACTTGGGGGAGATGACGTGGCAGCCGGCCACCACCTCCTCCATACGGATGATGCCGGGGTCCAATAGCTTCTCCTGGAAATAAGCAGAAGGGTCGGGCGGTTCTTCCGCATCGAAAGTCAGGAACCCGCCCTTGCTGGCCACCACAAGCTCGTCGCGCTGTATTTCGCCGGCGGAAATCGAATCTGCCAGCGCCTGGGCGACGGCGCGTTCACTGCGTTGGTGCCTGTAATTGATTGCCGAGTCCACGACGTTGACGCCCAGCGACACCGCTCGCCTGATAGCCTCCCTGTACCGTGCATCATAATCGGCTGTGGGGTCACCGAGGTATGTGCCGATGCCGATCGAGGAGATCCAGAGTCCTTGCGCCTCGCGAATATGCCCCGGCAGGCGCGCCGCAAACCGCTCGCGAAATCGCGCCGTACCTTCCGCCGTGGCGAAACCTGGAATCAGCATGAAGTCACAACCTCACTTGAGCTTACACCTTCTCCAGACTCAGTGACGAGTGACGAGTGACAAGTGACGAGCAGGAACGATCCACATTGTTGGTGTTACTCGTCACTCAAAACCGTGCCAGACCCTGCCGCGGATTTTACTCGTCACTCGTCACTTGTCACTCGCCACTAATCGGGTCTGGCCTTAACCAGGAAGATCGGGATCTCACTTTGGTGGCGGACCTTGGTGATGGTTGTTCCGTGGATCAGGTCCGCAATCAACTTATGCCCGTGGGCCGCCATGGCGATGAGATCGCAGCCTTCGGCTCGCGCGGTTTTCAAGATTGCCTGCGCGGGCTCACCTCGGTCGTGCCGCGCCGTCACCCGCAGACCTTCCTCGCGCAGCCGTCGCGCTACGCTGTCCAGGTACTCGCGGTCCTCCTTGATCTCCTGCGAGTCGGAGAGGTTCAAGTTGTCCTGCCATTGCGCCGCCCAGCCGGTTGAGACATGCAATAAAAGAACCTCCGCATGCATGAGGGTCGCGAGTTCCTGCACCTGTGGCAACAGAACATTGTCGGCCTTACTGTGATCGAGAGCTACCAGAATCTTCTTGAACATGAGTATCCTCGCCCAGCCGGTAGCGGCGGGTTTACCCCGCCATCTACCCTTTGACGGTCAGAACCAGGAGATAGGCGTTCAAAATGGCAATAATCCCCGCCACCACCCAAGCGAGAATCTTGAGCCAGAGTGGGTTTACGAATTCACCCATTCGTGCTCGGTCGCTGGTGAACTGAACCAAGGGAAAAACCGCAAACGAGAGTTGCAGGCTCAAGATAACTTGGCTAAAGATCAAAAGCTTGGCTGTCCCGCTTCGTCCGAAGAACGCCACGGCAATAATGGCGGGAATAATAGCCAGCAGCCGCGTGATCAGCCTCCGCAGCCAGGGCGCCAGGCGGAGATTCAGAAATCCCTCCATCACGACTTGCCCCGCCAAGGTGCCGGTCAAGGTGGAGTTCTGACCGGAACAGAGCAGGGCAATGGCAAAGAGTGCAGCGGCCAATTGCGTGCCGAGCAGCGGCGTCAAAGTGTAATAAGCATCCTGGATTTCCGCCACTTGGTTCAGCCCGTGGCGATAGAAGGTGCCGGCTGCCATGATGAGAATCGCCACGTTGATGAAGAAAGCAAGATTGAGCGCCACAACGTAATCCAGCAGGTTGAATCGCAGCGCGGTCCGGATTCCTTGCTTGCTGCGCTCGATCGCCCGCGTCTGGACCAGGGAGGAATGGAGGTACAGGTTGTGGGGCATCACCGTGGCGCCCAACATGCCGATGGAAATGTAAAGCATCTCAGGGTTGGTCAAGAGCTGTGGAGTTGGAACGAAGCCTTTCCCGATCAGAACCATATCGGGTTTCACCAGGATTATCTCCACCAGGTAACAAGCGCCAATCGTCCCGATGAGGCCCACCACCAGGGCTTCGAGATACCGGAAGCCCTTGTGCTGGAGGTAGAGAATGGCGAGCACATCGAGGGCCGTCAAGCAGACGCCGATCAAGAGCGGAATATGGAAGAGCAAGTTGAGGGCAATCGCCGACCCAATCACCTCCGCAAGGTCGCAGGCGGCGATAGCAATTTCACACAGCACCCACAAAATCATGCTGGTCCGCCACGAATAATACCTGCGGCAAGCTTGCGCCAGATCGAGTTGCGTGACGATGCCTAAGCGTGCGGCCAGCGCCTGGACCAGGATCGCCATCAGGTTGGACATGAAGAGGACAAAGATGAGTTGGTAAGCAAAGCGCGACCCACCGGCGATGTCCGTCGCCCAGTTGCCGGGGTCCATGTACCCAACCGCCACCAGAAAGCCCGGTCCGGAAAAGGCCAGCACCTTTTTCCAGAAGGACGTGCCGGTGGGGATGCCCACTGTCCTGTGGACCTCAGGCAGAGAGGGCATGGGGAGTGAGCGCCGATCTGAAGTGAGGTGCGGTTCGTCCATGGTCTACAAACAGGTTATCATGAAATAAATAATACTTAGATAAATACCACCTATGACCGAGCAGGGCGTTGTAGGGGCGACCCTTGTGGTTGCCCCAGGGCGGCCACAAGGGCCGCCCCTACAACTTGGACCCTGCGCTCCACGCTGTCCAGGAAGTCCTGATCTTTGATGGATGGCAAGTTGGCGCGGACGTTCTCGATCGCTGCGCGCTGGGCGGTGCCGGCAAGGTCGAGCGCGACGGCAAGGTCCGGGGCAGCCAATGGGATGGTGATCTCACGCAGGCTGGAAATGACCTTTGCTACTTCGGCGCTCAGTTCAACCGTTTCAAGCGGCACCATAGTCGCATTCTTGCTGGCCTCTTCGATCGCTCGCGCGCGCCCGGTTTTTTCACTCTCTGTGGATTTTGGCAGCTTGAAGGCTGCCATTACCGCTTCGTAGCTTCGCGCATCACCGTCAACGTTTTCCAGCAGGCGTTGGCGCAGCGACGTGAGCCTGTCCTGCAACTCTTTCAGCTTCGGATGGTGCGCCTCAAGTGACTGGCGTTTGAGCGAGATCCCGCAAACCATCTCGCCGAGCCCCGCAGCTAGCGCCCCCGACAACGCAGCGACGCTTCCGCCCGCAGGCGTTGCCGTCGGAGCTGCCACGGCACTTACGAATGCTTCGATCATGGAGCGGAAATTGCCGGCCTTTTCTGACGCCCATTCGGTCTGTTCCCTGATGATTTGCTCGAGGCGGTTCTCAAATACCAGTTGGGGATGATAGTTCTCTACCTTGAGGTACTGAACTGCAGTGTTCTCCAGCGCCTTGCTGGGAACCAAGCCTACAATTTCGCTGCTTAGAACCTCAACGCCCTGGGCAGCGGCTTCTCGCCTTACCGTATCGAACACCGTGGCGATCGAGGTGGTCTCAAAATCCGTCAGGTTCATAGAAACCTGCCCCAGGTGGCGGGATTTCAGTTCCACACCCATCGCCTTTACGCAGGGAAAGCCACCGCTCGAGGCGCGTATCTTCTTGGCGATCGCCTTCGCCGGCGCCACGTCAGGCGTATTCAAGTTGATGTTGTAGGCAATCAGGAATTTCCTGGCGCCCACCACGGTTGCGCCGGCCGTCGGATGAAGGGCCGCCTCGCCGAAATCGGGGAGCCGTTCGGGATTGGTGCGCACCTCCTCACGCAGGCCCTCGAATTGCCCCCGCCGAACGTTTTCCAGGTTGCGGCGTTCCGGCCGGCGCGCCGCCGCTTCATACAAGTACGTGGGGATTTTGAAGCGGCGCCAGGCCTGCTCGGCCACCCATTCGGCGATGCGCACGCAGTCCTCCAGGGTGACGCCGGAGATGGGGACGAAGGGCACAACATCGGAGGCGCCGATGCGGGGGTGGGCGCCGCGCTGTTGATTGAGGTCAATTAATTCCGCCGCCTTGCCGATGCCGCGCAGAGCGGCTTCCCCGACGCTCTCGCGCGTGCCCACAAAGGTGATCACGCAGCGGTTATGATCGGCGTCCATTTCCCGGTCTAGCACATAAACATCCGGCCCGTCCAGCACCGCCCGAACGATGGCCTCCACTTTTTCAGGCTCTCGTCCCTCACTGAAATTAGGTACACATTCGACGATGGTTTGCATGGTGAGAATTTAGCACGAATTGTCAGTAGTCGGCTGTCCGTGGTCAGTAGTCCGTGGTCCGTTGTCCGTCGTCAGTGGTGCGATGTCATTCCGAGCAAAGCGAGGAATCTCGCCCTGGGCTGGAGTGGGCCGGAACAGGGTCAGAGCGGGATTCCTCGCTTCGCTCGGAATGACATCAACCGGGACAATTGTAACCACAACGGACCACGGACAACTGACCACGGACCACGGACTACTGACCACGGACGACGGACAACTGACGACTGACAACTGACGACTGACAACTGACGACTGACAACTGACGACTGACAACTGACGACTGACAACTGACGACTGACAACTGACTACTGACGACTGACTACTGACGACTGACAACTGCCCCCGCCTTGACCGTCATCCGGCAATGATTCACGCCAACATAGTACGGAATCTCCCGGTAGTCGCTCACGTCCATCACGATAAGATCAGCTTGTTTGCCGGCCTCGAGAGAGCCAAGGCGGTCGCCCCGGCCGAGCGCCCAGGCTCCGTTAATGGTAGCCGCGGCGATTGCCTCGGCCGGCGTCATGCGCAAGGCGGAGCAAGCCAGCGAAAGGATGAATTGCATATTCACTGTGGGGCTGGTTCCGGGATTGAAGTCAGTGGCGAGGGCGACGATCGCGCCGGCGTCAATCAGCTTCCGGGCGGGAGGGTAGGCCCTGAGCCCGAGATGGAAATTTGCGCCAGGAAGCAGCGTTGCCACAACATCGGTGCGGGCCAGGGCGCGAATGTCGGCGCGGGAGAGCTTATCGAGGTGATCGGCTGAGGCTGCGTCGAGCTCCACTGCCAGCCGGCTGGCGCCGGTGCGAGTGAGCTGCTCGGCGTGGAGGCGTGGGACCAGGCCCTGCTGCGTACCCGCCTTCAGCACCTGCCGGCACTGCTCGACGCTGAAGGCGCCCCGATCGCAAAAACAGTCGATGAATTCTGCCAGCTTCTCGCGCGCCACTTCCGGAATAAGCTCCCGGACGACTGTTTCTACGTAGTCGTCCGCGCGCCCGGCGTATTCAGCAGGCAAGGCGTGCGCGGCCAGCAGAGTAGGCACAAGTTCGAGCTGGGAAGTATGGCGAAGCCTGCGAATCACTTCCAGCAGCTTTAGTTCCTGTGCGACTTCCAGGCCGTAGCCCGTCTTCACTTCCAGTGTGGTGGTGCCGTGGGCGGCAAATTGCTTGAGAAAGCATTCCGCCTGGCGGACCAGCGAATTTATGGAAGCTTGGCGCACTCCATCGGCCGACAATTTTATTCCGCCGCCGGCGCGAGCGATTTCCTCGTAGGTTTTCCCCCGCAATCGCTCTTCATAATCTCCCACACGGCTTCCGGCAAACACCAGGTGGGTGTGCGAATCCACGAAGCCGGGCATCACGACTGAGCCTCGGCAATCGATCGCCTCGGCCTTCAGCCGCCGCGCTTTTGCTTCCAGAGCGCGCGTTTGACCAACCTCCAGAATCGTGGCCCCGTGGGTTAGTACTCCACCTTGGGTGATGATCCCAAGTTTGGAAAGAGCATTGCCGCGCCGCGGACCGGGCGGGCCGGCGAGGGTGAGCAGTTGCTCAGCGTGGCGATAGAAGACCGAACCTGGCGTCGAGTGTCGCATCGGTGTCCTTGACTTGCACGGAGCTCAGATTGGTTACTCCTCTAAGTTCGTGCGCCAACGGCTCCGCCGGCGTGCCTTGCGGAAAGGCTTCGCCTTTCCGGTGGGGGCATCAACGTTTTCTCTTACGTTGAGGCTGCGCCTCAACCGGCGAGGCGCAGCCTCGCCGGAAACCAGTAATTGGATAGCGACGGTCCGGAAAGGCACAGCCTTTCCGCAGGACGGGGCGGCAGAGCCGCGCGGCGCCGGTCCGTCTCTTCGGTGACGAAAAGGGCATGAACCTGAGTCATCACTATTTTTCTTAACGCTCGAATTCTCTGCTAGAATCATAACCAACAAATCCGGAGGGTGGTGGCTATGCCGCAATACGAATACGTCTGCAATAAATGTAACAAGACCTTCAGCTTGATCATGACACTGGCGGAATACGACAAAGGGAAAGCGGCCTGCCCGAAATGCAAGAGCAAGAAGGTCGAGCAAAAGGTCGCGTCCTTTTTCACGGTCACCTCGAAGAAAAGCTGAGAAGGGCGGTCAGTTGTCAGTCGTCAGTTGTCAGTTGTCAGTAGAGAACACTCTCTTTGGCAACTGACAACGGACAACTGGCGACGGACGTCAGGGGGCTTCACAGCCTCACCCAACCGCTGGAATTTTAACTCCTGACTGCCGCGCAAACGCCGCGGCTTCCTCATAGCCTGCATCCACGTGGCGGGCAACGCCGATGCCTGGATCGTTCGTCAGCACTCGGTTCAGGCGCACGGCCATTTCCGGAGTGCCGTCCGCCACGGTGACCTGGCCTGCGTGGAGCGAGTAACCTATGCCCACTCCCCCGCCGTGATGGAAGGAAACCCAGCTTGCTCCCGAGGCGGTGTTCAGGAGCGCGTTCAACACCGGCCAGTCGGCGATGGCGTCGCTGCCGTCTTTCATGCTTTCGGTCTCACGAAAAGGCGATGCCACCGAGCCGCAATCAAGGTGATCGCGGCCGATCACAATGGGGGCCTTCAGCTCACCTTTGGCTACCAGGTCATTGATGCGCTCCCCGAACAGCGCTCGCTCGCCATAGCCCAGCCAACAGATTCGCGCCGGCAGGCCCTGAAACTTCACCTGCTTGTGCGCCAGCCGAATCCAGCGGTCGAGGATGGGATTGTCAGGGAAGAGCTCGAGCACCAAGTCGTCAGTCCGGTAAATATCGGAGGGCTCGCCGGAGAGCGCGGCCCAGCGGAAGGGGCCGCGTCCCTCGCAGAAGAGAGGGCGAATGTAAGCTGGCACGAATCCAGGGAAGCTGTACGCCTCCTTTACTCCCCCATGCTCGAAGGCCATGGTGCGAATGTTGTTGCCATAATCGAAGGTGGCCGCCCCCAGCTTCTGGAGTTCGAGCATGCCGGTGACGTGATGCGCGATGGACTCATAAGAGCGCTTCAAATATTCGTCGGGGTTGGTTTGACGAAGCGCAACGGCTTCTCCGAGTGTCAGGCCCGAAGGGACGTACCCGTTTAACGGGTCGTGTGCGCTGGTCTGGTCCGTGAGCAGGTCAGGCACCACACCGCGCCGCGCGAGTTCGGGGATCACCTCCGCGCAGTTCCCGACCAGGCCCACCGAGACGGCGTTTTTCTGGCGCACGGCGTTTTTCAAGATGCGGAGCGCCTCGCCCAGGTCGTTCACGCAGATATCGCAATAGCCGCCACGGATGCGCCGGGTGATTTTTTCGCCGTCTACCTCGATTCCAAGAAACGCCGCGCCGTTCATGGTGGCAGCTAAAGGTTGAGCTCCTCCCATGCCGCCCATTCCTCCGCTGACGACCAGCTTGCCGGCAAGGTCGCCCCCGAAGTGTTTGCGTGCGGCGGCGGCAAAAGTCTCGAAAGTGCCCTGGAGGATCCCTTGCGTGCCAATATAGATCCAGCTTCCCGCGGTCATCTGGCCGTACATCATGAGGCCCAGGCGCTCGAGTTCCCTGAACTTTTCCCACGTGGCCCAGTGCCCCACCAGGTTAGCGTTCGCGATCAACACGCGCGGCGCCCATTCGTGAGTTCGGAAAACGCCCACCGGCTTACCGGACTGCACGAGAAGGGTCTCATCGTTCTCGAGCTTCTTCAGGGCGGCTACGATCGCGTGATAGCACTCCCAATTCCGCGCCGCTTTGCCCGTGCCGCCATAAATGATGAGCTCTTGCGGCCGCTCGGCCACCTCCTCGTCGAGATTGTTCATCAGCATCCGCATGGCGGCCTCTTGCTGCCAACCCTTGCAGGAAATCCGGCTGCCGCGCGGGGCGCGAACGGGCTGATAGGCGGTTGCTGATGGCTGGGCTTTATCCAGGATGGCACGCTCCGTCATATGTCACCTCCAGTGTCCAATCTTAGCCCAGCGCCGTCGAAAGAAAAAGTGCGGTGGCGTTTCGGGCTGCGGCGGCTTCCCGCAGTTGTCGAGCAGCGACCTTTGGGCGGCATTTTCGTGCCGCCGAGCTAGCCCGCAAAGCCGCTTTCGAGCTTCGCCAATTTCACGGGTGGCGCATACGTCCCGACGCTTCTTGTCGGGATGTATGCGCCCTTGGGTTTGCCCGGCGTGACGCATGGCGCAGACATGCCAAAAAACGGCACGTCTGCGCCACCCGCCACCCGCGCTCAAAAAGCACTAAAAAGCTGCTTGTTTTCGCAGAATCCGTGTCATTTGGGCGTAAGCGGCGGCCTTCGTTGTGAGGAATTGTGCAGGAGCGCTCTTTTGTTTTCATAGACATACTGGCTTCGCTCGTAAAAAAGGGTATCCTTTTTCAGGAACCCTGTGGCCGGAGCAGGTTCCGGTACTGCAGGGCCGCTTTCGAGCTTCGCCAATTTCACGGGTGGCGCATACGTCCCGACGCTTCTTGTCGGGATGTATGCGCCCTTGGGTTTGCCCGGCGTGACGCATGGCGCAGACATGCCAAAAAACGGCACGTCTGCGCCACCCGCCACCCGCGCTCAAAAAGCACTAAAAAGCTGCTTGTTTTCGCAGAATCCGTGTCATTTGGGTGTAAGCTGCGGCCCTCATTGTGAGGAATTGTGCAGAAGCGTTCTTTTGTTTTCATAGACATACTGGCTTCGCTCGTAAAAAAAGGAATCCCTTTTCAGGAATCCCGCGGCGGGCGCGGTCTCCGGAACCGCAGGGCCGTCCCAATTTCCGCTTGGCGGAATATCTCCACCAGTTGAGCAAACAAGGGGTGCGCGGCCTGGGCGGGAGTCAAAGCCGCCCGGGCCGTTCGAGCGACGGCGCAAGGCGGGGCATTTGCCAGGGCCAGCAGGAGATCACCATAGAGGCGCGAGCGCCCCCCGCTCCGCAGGCTATTCAGCCGCGACTGAGACTTGCCCCGCGCCGTGCGCGGCCCGGTGGATTTTTGAGCGTTGCGGCGGTTAGCCTCGAGGCGGGCAGGACTCATGGGGTTCTTGCGCAAGGCCATGATAGCACCTAGCCCACTAGCATATACTTCTTGCCTACATTTGTCAAGCAATTTTTTTTGCCGGGAGTGGCGTCATTCGCGAGACATCGGCGCCCCACGCCGTCGTCATTCCCGCGAAGGCGGGAACCCACTCCGCAATTCTTCGGGTATGTCCCATTCTACGGGCGGGATTCCCGCCTTCGCGGGAATGACCGGTGATTCATAGGGGAGGTAATTCCAAACGACGCCACCACCCTTTTGCTGGCGAAGCTTGTCAAGCTCTGAGACAAAATTCCACAGCCTGCACAAAACCTGCAACACAGTTCTTCCCAACCTAACTCGACTCTTCACATCGATCCTGTTTAAACTTGGAGCATAAGAAGACGAGGTGTGAGGAGGAGGGCCATTGCCTATGCTGCTAGACCCGAGACTTACCGGGCAGCATGGGCCCAATTAAAGACAGTGCCCGCTACGAATCGCCTTTGCCAGTGACCTGGGGGCGGGCTGGGGTAAGCAAGCGACCTGGAGGCAGGCAGAGCCTGGCTTAGTGCGGACGCCTGCAAAGCGCCTGATCGGCAGGCCCTGAGAAGTGACCGCCGAATCCGTGAGTTCGAATTCCACCCTCCTCGCCAGATTATCCAGTGTGTTTCCTTGTGGCTGCTCGCCGCGATTTTTTCGTGTCCCTCTCGCGTACCCTTCGTTGCGCGAATAGGTCCGCCGTCCTTCCGAACTGACACCTGATACAATACGTGCTGAAGTGGGGGCGCTCCCTCCAAGGGTAACGTCATCCGAAGCGAGGGGCAGATGACAGACCAACCGTTCAGCGTGACGCAACTCGCGACTTTTAGAAAGTGTCCGAAAAGGTTTTGGTACAGGTATGTGAGGAGGCAAGAGGGAGGGTTCAAGACAGTTGAGGCGGTGCTGGGGGACGTCGTCCACCAGTCGCTCGCTTGGCTCTACCGCAGGCCGAGACAAGAGCCCAGGGTTGCGAAGACGGGCCTGTATAGCTATTTCCGGGAGACGTGGGAGGCGGAAGTCTCTCCGGGGGTGAGGGTCATCCGCCCGGGCGATTCGCTCGAGCACGAGCGCGCGCGTGGCATACACATGCTCGACCAGTATTTTGACAGCATCTACCTAAAGGACCGTAAACAAACGCTGGAAATTGAATACGAGTTTCAATTGCTTCTCAAAGGTAAATATAGGCTCGTTGGGGTTATAGACCGGCTTGCCGCTGATGGCGACGGAGACATATTCGTCATCGACTATAAGACATCGAGGCGTGCCGCGAGGGGACTTGACGAGGACACGGACTTACAGATGGACGCTTACGGCTTGTGGGCTTTGCTGAAGAGAGAAGTCGGTTGCGTATACCTGCGGGTTGAGCTTCTCCAAGACGCCACGAAGTATACTATTAATCTGAAGCGCCGCGAGGGAAATGCGGTTGTGAACGAGCTGGTGGCGCGCATTGAGGAGGTTCGAAAAGAAACAGTGTTTGCGGCTAAACCCTCGCCGCTATGCGGCTGGTGTGAGTACCGTGAGATTTGCCCAGACCGCTGGAGAGGGTCAAAGCGCCCAAAGCAACAAAGGTGGCCAAACGGTGGCTGAAAGGGCGGCATGGTGCGACATACTATCCATTATGGGCCTGTATCTGTTCTGCGATAATTCGAATCTGTTCATTGAGGCGCAGTGGGCCGCCGGGAGAGCCGACGGCTTGAGAGGGCCGAGCTAGGAATTCCGCCTGGACTATGGGCAGGTTATTAGCGTCTGTACGACGGGTATCCGAATAGCCAGTCAATTGCATTGAGCACGGCGAGAACAGCATCTTCAGCGGTACCCAGGGGGATCGCTGTCCTCCCTTCATGCAGCAGCTTATTTCTCCATTCCGACAGCCGCCGGATGCTCTCCTGCTGACGCTCGTAGAATTCGTCGCCGCCCATTCCAGCCGATTCGTAGAAAAGCGGTCCGCCCTTTGCTGCCTTCGCGAACTCGGAAAGTTGCGGAATATTTCCACCTCGCGACGCGACGAGGTAGGCAGGATCGCGATGCGAAGCTACGTTCGCCAAGTAATGCCTTAGCGCTGTTTCCCATACGGCACAGGCCATGATGATTCCTCGCAGTGGGTCGCCTCCCGAGAAGTAAGCTGCATCGAGGGCAAAACTGATGTAGGGAGGTACTGTTTCCCGGTCTGCAAGTCGGCGTTTTGCTTCCTTCCAACACTCTCCTGTAATCGTGATCGTGGGGATACCAGTGAGCGGCCCACGATAAATTTCTGCGCCGTTGTATAGCCATTCAAAGCTGCACGTTCTTACTAACGGATTGTCCTGAATCTCTTCTGCTGGCGCGACTGGGTATCCACCTAAGGTAGATAAACCACCCGGACTACCTCCTCGGTACTCGTACTCGCGGATGGTTTCGAACAGCAGCCAAAATGCCCTGGCAGCATCGGTTGGGATACGCAATTGCCTGCAATTTGTGAACGTCTGATCTCGACCTCGTTCGTCCTCACATTCCCGCTTAACATGGATCAAAAGTTGGGCAAATTCACCGAATGGGCCCTGCGCTACGGGAGGGCCGCTCTGCGGCGGGTCTATCTGCACTGCGTTTCCGGTTTCATGGAAAGTGATTTCGATGGGCTCTTCCAGGGGGGCCATGACCATCACCGGATGAGCCAATCCGATCCTGAATATGACTTCCAATTGACCCATTGAAAAAACTCGCTTTCTGGGCTTTGCGCTCAAAAGAATCTCGCCTAAGATTGTCCTGTCAGAGGGACAGTATGCCAGTTCTTACTGAACTTCTGGAAGCATAGAGGTGGTTCTTGTTGTATCGCCCGTCCAACTCCGCCTGACATCTGCCTCCAGTTGTTCCTGACGTGCTCGCACCCACGGCGAATAATGCCCCTCCGTGACCTTGATGCTGGTGTGTCCAAGCAACACTGAAATTCGGTCCATCGGTACCCCTGACTGAAGCAAGCCCACGGCAAACGTGTCGCAGAATCGGTGCGCGTGCCCATCGGAGTTTTCTGCTTCCTTGAATACACCCTTAAGTGCCCGCTGCCAGTCACCCGTTGCGCTGTCCCTCTTCGATTCGCCTGACCAAAAGAAATATTGCTCGCTGATCTTCGGGGCGGCTTCAAGCGCGGTCAGCACAAAATCCGGGAGTGGAAGGTACACAGGTGTGCCAGCCTTGGCCGTGTAGGGGAATAGCTTATCTGGTCACTCGGCTTCGTTCGAGCATCACAGCATCGCCGATCCGCAAGCCACTATACCGTAACAGGAGCACCAAAGCCTTGATGCGCCAGCCGGCCCAATCGAGTCTTTTCTCTGCGAGTCCCGCGTCTTATACTCGGTTAAAGCTAAGGCGACATGGAGTGTGGAATCCTGATTCGAGGGGACTATGACATCAGAGGACAAGCGCAAAGGGCAGGCAGCACGAGAAGGCGCGGGGCGTCGCGTAATGGAGCGCTTGAAACCGGAGGAGGCTGCAGCCGTCTTGCGGCATCTCCTGAAAGTACATCCCGATCTATCGAGCGAAGCCGAAGAGATGGCGCGATCGCTCCTGCGCGAAGTGAGGTACGAGCAGATCGCGGCGGAGATTGAAGATGAAATACGGGCGCTGGATTACGAGGCCCTTAACGCTCGCGCGGGCCGTCATGCGTGGGGGTACGTTGAGCCTGCGGAAGCGGCTATGGAAATTCTTGAGGAAACGGTGGGGCCCTTCCGCGAGGATATGAAGCGCCACCTCGAGCTGGGACTGGAAGCGGAGGCGCTGGAAATCTGCAAAGGCCTGGTGCTGGGCTGTTATCGGCTGAGCGAGCGTGCAGGGGGCGACGTTTTGGGATGGGCGCCCGACTTCCCGGGAGAGGCGGCCGGCTATGCTCTGGAGGTCTGGTATACCGGAACAGACGACCCCAAGAGGCGTGATCCGCACCGCAAAAAACGCCCTCCACTTCCTCCGGACTTCCTAAGTCTGGTCCCCAAGTGGATTCCCATGATCGAGCGTATAGGGAGAGAAAAGAAGTGACTCCCGTGTCTGGTAAAAGGGGGTCGCACAAGGCCCCGTAGGAGCGCGAAGCAGACGGCGAGAGGGTCTTTATTCGACCCTTTCAGGGTCGCGGTTGGTGAATATGCTCGATTCCGGGGGCGCTGCCCCCGGCTACTTTATGAATCCCCTTCGGGGATTCCGGTGAGCCTCGAGATAGTCTGGCAAATTAGGTCCTATGCGGCTCGCGCCGTGGGCCGGAGAACTCTGCCGTTACGCGGCCTTCACATTTTAACCTTTACCCTTTACCCTTCACCCTTCCCTCTTCCCCCTTTTGAAAATCGAACACCACTTTGACGGTGCGATGACTGTGCTTTTGACGGCCGACAACAAAGGCATCTTCATATTGTTCGAGCCGGAAGCGGTGGGTGATCAAGCGCGCCGTGTCGAGTCTTCTTTGAGCCAATAGGCGCAGGTAAATCTCCATGGCGTGCATAGATTCGCCTTCGAAGTTCTCCACTCCGAAAGCGTTTGATCCGACCAAGGCGATTTCTTTGAAGTAGAGGGGCGTCCACTCAAACCGCGCCGGCTGGTCCACGCCGGTCACAACGATCGTCGCTCTAGGCTGGGCCACACGGACTCCGATCTCGAATGATTCGGGCGACCCAATCGTGTCGTAGATCACGTCAACTCCGCGCAAGAGCCACGGCTTTCCATTACGCGGGCGCAGTATAGGAGCGCCGACGATTCCCGCGATGATCTCAACGATCTCAGCCCGATCGCGCGTGCGGATAACAAGGCCGGCGCCCAACTCGCGGGCGAACTCCTCTTGATGTGGGTAGCGCGCGATAGCAACGATGCGAGCACTGGGGAACAGCGCGCGCAGGATGGCAATTGACAGGAGCCCGAGCGTCCCGCAGCCGTAGACCAATGCCAACGCGCCGTCCGCCGGCGGAGACTTCAGGATGGCGTGTAAGCTGACCGAAAACGGGTCGGCCAGCACCGCCTGGTCGAAGCCTACGCCGTCGGGAATCGAGAACAACTGAGACTGGTGGGCAGCCAAGAGGGGCGCAAAGCCTCCAGTAACGGCGCGGCAATTTCCAATGTGTATGCCCGGCGGCAAGAGGCCATCCGTGAAGTGCCGGCAGGAAAAATACTGCCCACGCGAACAGGCGTCGCAGGGTGGAGTAATCCCCCGCGGCCCGCAGGAGAGCCAGGGATTGAGCACCACGCGCTGGCCGACTTGCAGGTTTGTGACCAGCGGCCCCACGCGTTCAATCGTGCCTGCCACTTCATGTCCAAGGACCGCCGGAAAGGAGATGAGCGCCGTGAGGGGATTGTCGAAGTTGCCCTCCAGGAACACTTCCTTCAGATCACTGCCGCAAATCCCGCACAAAGCCGTTCGCACAATAGCCCAGTCATCACCGGGGAGTTCGGGTTCAGGAACCTCCTCCAAGGCCACGGGTCCTGGCGCGCCCAAGTAGGCGCGGGGCGTAAAAGCGCCCAGAAGGTAGGCGAAGGCGAAGCGAGGCAGACTATAGCGAAAAACGATAGCTTTCATCTTAGGCCCATAAGCATTTGTATCCTCTGGGTGAGGGTAAAGCAAGTTCAAATTGCCTGGGACCGCCCATATCTTTGGGTGGACACCGGAGCTGCCCAAGTTGGAAATATAGCCCCCTCCCCACGGGAGAGGGTGTCCGGCGACGGCGCTTTCTCCAGCCGTCGCCGGACGGGCCTTCGCCCGCCGGAGGGTTATGGACGCTCAGCGCGCACAGCCCGCTTCGGCCCGCAGGCGGGTGAGGGGTTCCTTCCCTTCGCCAACCACCTTGTCCGGCTAAAGCTTCGCATCTGCTATAGTCTCCCCCTGCCCGTGCGGCCTGCCCGTTACGGCTCAACCAGACCGAAGCTCAAAACGCTACATCGTCCTCGTGGCACGACCGGAGGCTGAGGGCAAAGGTCCGCAAAGCGGAAGAACAAGTCAAATGGCAAATCGCAAATGTCAAAAGTCAAAGGTACGCGCGATCGCTACTTTTGCAATTTGCCTTTTGCGTTTTGACTTTTGACTTGCTCTGTTGATTCGTGCAAGAGACCCCTCACCCGTCCCGCTCCGGCTGGAGAAAGCGCCGGCAGCGGGACACCCTCTCCCCAAGGGAGAGGGCTATGATTTCCACCTTACCCCGTGTCCAGCGAAAGATGTGGGACATGCTCAGTTATGAAGGAGGGGTCGGGGTGGTTGACTGGCGCGGGGACGCTGGGACTCACCACCCCCTACCCCCTGCTCCGCCGAGGACGGGAGTCATTTCCAAAGCAGCAGTTCGTAAGTGGTTAAGACCCGGAAAGGATAACTAAAGAGATTCTTCGCCCGCAGAAAGCGGCGGGCTCAGAATGACTGAAGATGTGCTAAGATGACGGGGCAAGCAGAGGGCATAACATGTGACGGGATTACGCCTGACAGGATATGAGTTCCAGCGATTTCAGTACTCTCAACGAGTTGTTTCTTAAGGCCATCGAGAAGCATAACGAGCCTGACTGTCTCATGTACAAATCGGAGGGGCGGTATCAAGGCATATCCTCCCACGAGGCGTTGCGCAAGGCTGCAGCCCTGGCCTCCGCCTTGGAGCGTTTGGGGGCCAGGCCGGGCGAGCGCATCGCGTTGCTCTCGGAGAATCGCCCCGAGTGGACGCTGACCGATTACGCCATTCTTGGTATGCGAGCCGTCACGGTTCCGCTCTATCCCACCCTTCTCGAGCCAGACCTCGAGTACATCCTGCGTGACTCGGAATCCAAAGGCATCGTGGTAGCCACGGACCCGCAACTCCGCAAGGTCCTCAACATCTGGGGCAGGCTCCCGGCCTTGAAGTTTGTGCTGGCTATGGGCTGCTCGACGGTGGCGGGGACGAAAGCAGATTGCTGGGAGGGAAGCGTCGAAAGCGAACTGGGATGGAGCGGCCCCACGCTTATTGAGGCGTTCAAAGCCAAAGCGCTGGATGCGCGGCCGGAGGACCTCGCCAGCATCATTTACACCTCCGGGACAATGGGGCAGCCGCAAGGCGTCCTGCTCACCCATG
>Ga0326728_10004037_pt1 | contig 44225 bp, 38 predicted proteins | sample MB3enrmetagenome_FD_207602 | JGI IMG/M metagenome (GOLD analysis project Ga0326728, IMG submission 207602) | Lab enriched peat soil microbial communities from McLean, Ithaca, NY, United States - MB31MN | ecosystem: Environmental > Terrestrial > Soil > Wetlands > Peat | place: USA: New York...
CTTCTTCTTAGTGCGGAAAAGTTTGTTGAAGCGAAAAAGACTCCGATAAAAACTGCGGCGACACCAATGATCTGCAGAGAATTTAATGCTTCCGCGAAAAGAAAAGCTGCGAGCAGGACTGTTATAACCGACCAACTGGAGGTTATCGGCGCGACGACGGAGACGTTACCTTTTCCGAAGCCTCTGTAGAAGAAGATGTATCCAATGACTCCCGTGACGCCTGCCAAGACGGTTTCGCTCGCCAGAAGAGGCGTCAAACTGGGTATTTTGAAGAACAGGGTTCCGATGATAATGATGGGGACGAACGCAACGGCTTGGTTTATGACTATGCTGGTTCTGTAGCCGACTTGATCGATGGCTTTTTTAGCCAAAAAGTCCGCTACTCCCCAGCTAACCATTGCAGCAACAGCAAGGGCTATTCCAAAGTCTAAAGCCATGTGGTCCCTCCTCTTAAGCCATTAGCCATAACATTTGATACCCAGAATTTAAGTCTAAGACCCAGAGAATTTTGGCGCCTGCTCTCATTGAACTGGGCGTGTGATTCAGGTTTTTGAGGTCTTGCGTTTTCTTTGCAGTTTCGGGATAAGCATGGGTACATTCTTTTTGTAATCAATGTATTTTTGCCCCCATACATTCACTAGATCCATCTCTTCAGTCTTCACCAAATACCACCATAGTGGAAGCATAAGCGTCGACGCTATGATTGCGTAATAGCTTAGGACCGCAAAAGAAACCGCGTAGTTCAGCACAATAACGGTAGAATAAAACGGGTGCCTAACGTAACCGTATGGACCCGTCGTCATAAGATTTGGGAAATCGGCGGCTTCGGTGTGTTTCTTGGGAAACCTGCTATGTAAAACGGCCGCGGCCCCCACGCACGCAACCGCTAGTCCCGCCGCGACGAAAGAAACAGCCGTGCTCAGGAAGCCGAGTTTAAGCGATTCGAAACCAAGCCAGCAAGACCCCAGTAGAACGACGAAGTTGATCGTAAAAATTAATGTGCGGGCTGACATGTTTTTGGTCCTGACTGAAGTTATTGATCCTGATTGCTATAAATAATTTTATAATGATATTTTTTGGTTTTTCGAAAATGTAGTTGATTTCGAAGGTGCTTTTGATGATTTGCTTAGTTCCGCTTTACTTAGCATACTGCCTTGCCGTTTTTGTGTTCGATAGCCTTTATTTTTTTGTCGATAGCTTTCTGGGTGTCTTGGTCTTCTTCTACATCTTTTGCCTCAACTAGGAGGTTTTTTGCAACGCGGAGACTTTTTTCGCCGAAGATTTTCGAGAAGTTGCTGGATCGTTTTTCAACCAGGCGTAAGTATCGGGGCAGGATGCAAACGAAATTGAGCGGGTAACGTCTGCTTCTGTCTAGGTCTACGACGACCAGTTGGACGTTCCCGTCGATTTTTTGGTTGTCTTTTTTTGCTGCATACAGTTTTAGGTTCACTTTCTCCCACCAACTTCTGACTTGTCAGGTTTTTGTTAACCTCAGGTTAAACTTTTCTCCACTCCTCTGTTTGGTTTCAGCAAACATTAACTTTCTTGCAAAGTCCAATCGAATTATTGGTTAAGCCAATTTCCTAACATTAGCCTTCAAATCCTAACCAATCCCACTGACCCTGACCGATTGGTTTTTCAGGCATAACTCGACGTTTTCAACGTAAAGAATTAAAACACCGCTTTGATCAGTAGGAATTAGAAAAAAATGCAAACACAGCCCGCTTTTAGTTTGCTTGCGAAACCAGTTCAGAAAGCCTTAGCTGAGCTAGGTTTTTTGGAGCCTACTTCGCCGCAGATTCTAGCGTTTCCAGCGGTGCTTGAAGGCAAAAACGTGCTTTTAATTGCTCCCACGGGTAGCGGAAAAACAGAAGCGGTTCTTCTACCTATCTTCTCTCGGCTAATTGAGCAGCAAGACGAAGGTCAGAAGGGTATTAAGGTGCTCTACATTACTCCTCTTCGCGCCCTGAACCGCGATATGCTAAAACGCATGACTCTTTGGGCTCAGAAGCTTGGCTTGACAGTCGAGGTTCGTCATGGCGATACTGAGCAAAAAACTCGTCGCATGCAGGCTAAGAAACCGCCAACCATGCTTGTTACCACGCCTGAAACTTTGCAGGCTGTGCTTCCGGGAACTCAGATGCGAAAGCACCTGCGGAATGTGGAATTCGTTGTTGTGGATGAGGTGCATGACTTGGCTTCAAGTAAACGGGGGGTCCAGCTTTCTTTGGCGCTTGAGCGGTTGAGGTTGGTTACGGGTCGCGAGTTCCAAAGAATCGGGTTGTCAGCTACTGTCGGTAACCCGAAGGAAATCGCCAAGTACATCGCTGGACCCCGCCGAAAAATAAGCATTATCCAAGCATCGCCAGAGAAAAGCTATAGCTACTACGTTGAAAACCCTTCGCCGGCTGAATCCGATTTTGAGTTGGCTGGAAAATTGGAAACCTCGCCCGAAGCCGCTGCAAGGATTAGGAGGATTTTGGAGCTTGTGGATTTCCATAAGTCAACGCTTATTTTCGTCAACAGTCGCACGGTCGCGGAGGTTTTAGGGCATAAGTTTCTGCAGTTGAGCCGGGATGATGTTGCGGTTCATCATGGGTCAATAAGTAAAGAAGAAAGAATAGCTATTGAGGACGAATTTAAGAGTGGTCAATTGAAAGCAATTATTTGCACGAGCACTTTGGAGCTAGGCATCGACATCGGAAACGTTGATTTGGTTATTCAGTATATGTCGCCTCGGCAGGTTAACAGCCTTATTCAGCGGGTCGGAAGAAGTGGGCATAGCTTGGACAGAGCTTCCGAAGGTACAATAATCACGGTTTACCCCGATGATACCTTGGAAGCTTTAGCATCGGTAAAAAACGCGAAAGTCAACATGATTGAACCCGTCCTGATGCATAAGAACGCGCTTGATGTTTTGTCGCATCAAATCGCTGGGTTGCTGATGGATTTCGGAGAGGTAAGCTTTGAGGAGCTTAAACGTTTGTTGCACCGTTCTTACTCGTACCGAAACCTCCAGAAAAAAGAGTTGCTTGACCTGATACGCTTTTTAGACAGCCTAAACAATTTAAGATTCGACGAAGTCGAGCAAGTTTTGGCTAAAACACGCAGAACCCGCGAGTACTACTACAGCAATCTCTCAATGATTCCAGACGAGCGAAGGTACCCAGTCATAAACATTCTCTCCGACCGCAAAATCGGCACCCTAGGCGACGAGTTCATGGCTCTGCACGCCCGGGTAGGGTTAAACTTCATCATGAAAGGCAAAGTATGGCGCATAGTGCAGATAGAAGAGGAAGCTGGAACGGTGCATGTTTTGCCGTCTGAGGACCCGTTAGCGTCGGTTCCAGGATGGGACGGAGAAATCTTGCCTGTGCCATTCGAGCTTGCTCAACAAACGGGACGGAACAGGGAACGAATCGCCCAAGTACTCAATGAAACAGGTGACGTCAACGTCGCGGCTGAGGCTTTAGCCAAAGAATTAGGGTCAGACAGGAGCAGCATGATAAACGCGATCTCCGAAGTTGACGAGCAAATCAAGCAGAACGCGCTGTTGCCTACTGAGAAACACGTGGTTTTGGAGGTCTACGACAAATATCTAATTGTGCACGCCTGTTTCGGAGAGCTGGTTAACAAGACTTTGGGTGGAGTTTTTGACAGCGTCTTGTCTGAGCGGGAAATTATAACGGGCTGGTGGACGGACGGCTACAGAATTCTGATTGAACTGGCGCGGAAACTAGGCAAGCAAGAAATTGCTGAACTGCAGCAAATTCTTTTTGGTTTAAGCGACGAAGCAATTGACTCCGGGTTCGAGAAATATTTGGAAGCCAAGTTCCCGTTTGGCTACAAGATGAAGGCTGTGGCGGAGCGGTTCGGAGTTTTGGTCCGTGGAAAAACGATGAGTCCCAAGAGGCAAAGCGAACTGCGAACCCAGTTTAACAACACGCCTGTTTATCGCGAAACCATCCGCGAAGCCATGGTGGAAAAAGTAGACCTGCCCCAGGCCAAACAAATCATTCATGACGTTGCAGCGGGAAAAATCAAGCTTACAACCTACATAAGCTACGAAAAACCCACGCCGCTCGCTTACCGCATATTGGCAAAATACGCGGATGTCACCGAGTTGATGGCTCCTGAGCGAGTAATTGTGAACAACATTGAAAAGTTGAAAATGGCAATTGATGCCCGAACTATCACGCTGATGTGCATGAAATGCGCCCAGTGGACAGGACAAGAAAAAATCAAGGATCTACCCCCGCAACCAGAGTGCCCCAAATGTGGCTCAGGTCTCTTAGCGCCGCTGTACCGTTCACAAGATGCAAACGAATTATGGGATGCTTTAGCGCGAAGACGGGAAGGTAAAGAGTTAACTCCTGAAGAACTTAAAGAGCTTAGTCAGGCGCGGCGGAAGGCAGATTTGGTTTTGAGTTATGGCAAGCAGGCAGTGCGGGCGCTACAGGTGAGAGGTGTTGGTCCTGAGACAGCTTCGAGGATTTTAGGCAAGATGCATGCGCAGGAAAACGGGTTCTATATGGACCTTCTGAAAGCGAAGGTTCACTATCTGCGAACAAGAGAGTTCTGGGACAAATAGACACCTGCTGCGGGTTTCTTTTTGACGTTTCGGCCCGTTTCTTTCTTCAACTCGGTAGCTATTAACTCTAACATTTATTCGCTGTTTCAGTTTGGGGAAGATGTGGTAATGAAGTATTTTGTTTAGGTGCCCTTAACCGCACGTTTTTCGGTTGCCTCCTTCAGTCAAGATAAAGTTGAATTACAGTTTTACTTAGTATTTTCCAAACTAAATCCGACATTTTTGTGTCAAAGCAAAACGTAAGATTGCGAAGCGAAGTTTTGATGCGATAAGAATTTTAACCCTGTCTAGACCTATGTGTTAGGAAAAATCCGATGCCAATCAAAGCCATTTTGTTTGACATGTTCGATACGTTAATGATGATTAAGAAAAATCATGATTTTTACAGTCCGTCCCTAATGCGGATGTACAAGTTCCTGTTCGGCAACGGGGTAAACGTGCCACTAGAAAAGTTCCAAGAAGCATATGACAAAGCCCGCGAGGAACTCTACGCTGTGGCTGATCCAAACCTTGAGGAGCCACACTTCAACGTTCGACTTGCGTTAACGCTGAAAAAGCTGGGTTACAGCCATGACGCCTATAGCCCTCTCGTTGTGTCTGCCAGCTCCGTCTTTTGCGACTCGTTCATGACCTTCGTTTCCTTGGACGAAGATGCTGAACCCCTGTTGCGTAGCCTGTATGGCAAATACAAGCTGGGTATTGTTTCGAACTATGCCATTCCCGAATGTCTCTACGAACTGCTTAAAACATACAACCTAAACACCCTGTTTGACGTGGTTATTGTGTCGGGAGCGGTTAACAAGCGTAAACCCAGCCCAGAAATCTTCACCAAAACCCTAAATGTATTAGAAGTTACTGCTGCTGAAACAGTTTTTGTCGGCGACACATTTGACGCAGACATCGAAGGCCCAAAAGCAGTCGGCATGAAAACAGTTTACATCAAGAGACGCGAGGAAAAACAACCTAAAAATATCAAGCCAGAAGCCACAATAACTAGCTTAGCCGAACTTCCCAAGGTTCTTCAAAAGCTATGAAAAACGCAGAAGCAAAAAAGGCGTGGCTCATCGCGTGGCAGCTGGTGTGATTCTTGTTTTCTCATTCTCGCCGCTCAAGAATAATAACTAAAAATCAAAAAATGGCTGGGAAGAAATCAAATATTTTTTTCCATAAGTCTGTAACCGACTCGTGATTTGTTTGGTACCACCGGTGGACACAGAGACAGACGGAGGGGGTCATCTGCTTTAGTTTATAGCCAACGGAGAGGCCCTTGTCAATCTATCTGCACTTGCAATAAACTGTAAAAGCTCTTGACGAGGGGTCTAAAGACGCGAAAAGCGGTATCTATTCTTTATCGTCTGGTGGGTTTGGACATACAGTTTTTTTAAAAAGTTGATAATAAAAGAAAGAGAGGGGTTTAAGCTCTTATTGGTAGGGGTCTTTTTTGCCGGTCATGTATGCCCATGCGCCGACTAGCACAACTGTTAGGCATGCACCCGCAAAACCTGAAATCAAGTAGGTTGTTGCGCCAGCTAAGGATGGCAAAATACTGATCATCCATGGAATAAAGTAGGTCGCAGTGACTTGGGCAATGATGCCTGCTACGAAGCCTAAAAGAGCTATTAATCCGAATATTTTCAATCTGCTATTCATTTAACTCACCTTTTTTGTTTTAGCATTACTTCCCCGAGCTTTTTAGTCTAACTAACATATTTCTGTCTAAACAGATTAGCACTCATATCATCTTTAACTTGTATGATGCAAGCTTCATGGACTTTTTTTTTAGACGTATATTCCCACATATATACGTGCATATTCTGATCATATTAGATATGTTAATGGCTACGCCAGGGCATTTCACTGCTTTAGAGGTAATCAAATTGTCAGAAAACTTCGCAAAAAAGTGGGAAAACAAGCGGGACGACACTCCCTTCCAAAACCGCATTAAAGACGCAGTGAAGCCACCGGGCCCATTGAAGCCACGACTTGACTTCGCAGTCAGACGCATTGATCTTCAAGTACAGAAACTTGACCAAGCAACAGACAGATTCAGCCAAAGAGACAAAGCAATTTTCGCAAGAATAGTTGACGCATACGCAAAACATGACAGTGCACGCGCAAACGTCTTCGCTAACGAGTTAGCCGAAGTACGCAAAATGTCAAAACTAATTATGAACGCAAAACTTGCACTCGAACAGATCACTTTAAGATTACGAACAGTAACAGAACTTGGCGACGTAGTTTCAACCTTAGGTCCAGCAGTAGGAGTTCTACGTTCCGTCAGAACAGGCTTAGTAAGCGTGTTCCCAGAAGCAGAAAATGAACTGGGCGAAATCGGTAACATGCTAAGCGGAATAATGATCGAAGCAGGCCAAGGTAGCGGAATGACACTTAACTTTGACACAGTAAACGAGGACGCATCAAAGATACTAACTGAAGCAGCAACCGTCGCGGAGCAAAAGATCAAGGACAAATTCCCAGATCTGCCGCCTGGAATGCCAGCAGCCCCACAAACAGAAAAATCAACACAGGGTTTCTAAAGTAGGAGGATAAAACACAAATGTCTAACTCCAATCTTTTTCTTTACATTGGTAAACCCGTGAAGAACGAGTATGGTCGAGTAATCGGCAAGATTGGTTCTTTCGCATTAACACCCAGCGGAAAATTTGACGCTGTTTACGTTGAATTTGGCGATGGGCAATTTACAAAGCAGCCCATGGAAAGCTTACGCTTCAATGGCGCTGACATCACTTTCATAACAAAAATCAAATCTCAATCAGGGGTTTTATGCGACCACATACCCTTAATTTGGCGCAAAGACCAAGCGTTAAAAGACCTTCTGGAAAAGAAAAAAATCACGCCGGAAGTTTATCAGGACCTGCACAACAGCTTCACAAATGTACTTTCCTCGCTTAAAAGAGACGCACAGGAAATTGTTGACGACGCCGCAGTGGAAATCGAACGGTGCAAGGACGAAATAACCTCTCTTAGCTACGCCATAGCTAACCTGGAAATTGAACACGAAATAGGCAAGGTTGATGAGGAGAACTACAAGAATGCGTTTGTGGCGCTTCAAGATGCTCTTAGACGTGCAACTTCAGAGAAAACAGATTTTGAGCTGACAAAAAGTAAAGTTTCGAGCGTACTCCTTGGAGAAACTCAGGATGCCCTTCAAAGATCGAAAACTTACGCTGAACAGGTAAATACTGCAGCTCAAAAACTTCCTGAACCCCCAGTAGTTGTTTACGTTAAAGAAGTAGGAAAAGCGGGCATCTAAACGCCGAAGGATAGTGGAGACGCCACGCGGAGGGAAAGGGCATCAAAGTTTTAAGCAACCCTACTCCTCCTATCCGTGAAGTCGCCACTAGATCAATCAGCACACTTAAAATTCAGCAGGGCAAACTTGAACAAGCCAGTTTCCGCTTAAAAGAGCGAGACCGCATACTTTTTGAGTCGTGTATGGGTGCACTGAAAAAGAATAACCGTGAAAAAGCATCAATATGTGCAACTGAACTGGCTGAAGTAAGAAAACTCGTAAAATTCCTATACAACGTCCAGTTAGCTATTGAACGAGTAGTCATGCGCCTTGAAACCATTCGAGAACTCGGCGACATCGTTACTGACTTAAAGCCTGCCCTGCGTCTGCTTCAGGGTGTTTCACAAGAACTGTTCCAGATTCTTCCGGACGTGAGTTCGGAGCTTGACAGCGTTAACGTTGCAATTCAGGATACGTTACACGCGGCGAAAATCACAACTGACGAAAACGTGATTCCAGTCGGAAAAAAGACCGAAGGCGGCGAAGAAATCCTAAAAGAAGTTACTTCGTTTATGCAGCAGAAAATATCTGAAACCCTTCCTGAACCTCCAGTTGGAGCTCCCAAAGTGCAGGAAAAAACACCTATCAGGGAGATGGTTGCGCTCACCGCGACTTCTTCGCAGATCATCGGGCACAAAACCACAGAGGAAACTGGGTTTGACCCCGCGAAATCTTTGTTCTCTTACAAGAAGCAGGAGATAAAAGAGTTCACGATGAAGGTTCAGAACTCGCCGCTGGAAGACGTGTTGATGGAGTACGTGCGTAAAACTAACGGTGAAATCGATCTCAGTAGATGTTCAAGTGAACTTCAAACTTCAAACGAAGAAATTGAGCGTGCCCTCGAAAGTTTGGGAACAAAGGGCAAAATAAAAATCGAGTTAAAATCGCCAGAGTAGAAGAAAGGAGAAGGAAAGAGAAAACATGAGTGCTTCAAACGAACTTGAAAAAGCGGCGACAGCTTACGCTTTAGATGCTGTACGTCTAGATAAGCAGGGGCAAAAAGGGAGAGCTATAACCCTTTACCAAAAAGCAATCGAAGCTCTCCTACAGCTTGTCCAGCTTTACCCAGAATACGGATTAAACAAAGTTTACGTCCAGCGAGCAATCGCTTACCAGGAAAGAATCAAAGCATTGCAAGGTGCTGTTTCCTCAAACGAGATGAATGAGGCAGCAAACAACAACGACGTAGGAGGCGGAGCAGCAACCATGGAGGGCAACGGCGGAGTCTCCAAACCCAGCGAAGAACTCGTCTTAACCGAGAAACCTAAGGTCAACTGGGACGAAGTAGTCGGCTTGGATGTTGCCAAAAAAGCCGTCAAAGAAGCCATCGTTTACCCAGTTCAAAGACCCGACCTGTTCCCGTTAGGTTGGCCACGAGGCATACTGCTTTTCGGTCCACCTGGTTGCGGCAAAACTCTGCTGGCGGCGGCAGTTGCAACAGAAATCGACGCCAACTTCTACTCGATCGACGCAGCATCCATTATGTCCAAATGGCTTGGGGAAGCAGAGCAGAATGTCTCTAAACTCTTCGGTTCAGCCCGCAAATCTGCAACCGACGGCAAACCAGCCATAGTTTTCGTCGACGAATTAGACTCACTCATGGGCGCACACGCAAACGAAGTCGGCGGAGAAATACGAGTCCGCAACCAATTCCTAAAAGAAATGGACGGCATAGTTGACAAAGGCAAAAACCTGCACGTTTACGTTATCGGCGCAACTAACAAGCCTTGGGATCTGGACTGGGCGTTTATCAGGCGTTTCCAGAAGAGAATTCTTGTTCCGCTGGCAGACCACGCTACAAGACTGAATATGTTCAAAGTTTACTCAGCTACTTTGGTGATATCTTCAGACGTGGACCTTGATGAGTTGGCGCGGATTTCGGAAGGGTTCTCAGGAAGCGATATACGCGATGTTTGCCAGTCGGCACAGCTTAAACTGATCGGGGAATTCTTCGAGTCAGGCAAAGCAATGGACAAAGCAGCCACGCCAAGACCTCTAACGATGGGTGACTTCAGACAAATCCTCGAAGAACGCAAACCAAGCGTCTCCCTTGACATGTTGACGGCTTATAACCGTTGGTTCGAAGCGTTCAAGGCATTGTAGTCACGGAGGGCAAAAACAAGACCGAAACAATGGGTTGGGTGGAAAGGTTTGGAGACTTATGTTTTTTGCACGCTCTCCCTTCTCCCCCTCAAATTATCTCCAGACCCCACAACCCAATAAAATCCCCTTTAAGGTCGATTAGAATCAACAATACCGCAAGTAACCGCTGTTAAATGGCTAAAAAGCGCAGTTTGTAGCCCATACCAAAATCGCGACTTTTCGATTTTTTCTGTTGTTCTTCTTGTTTCCTGATTGAATCGCGGTCAATTTACACTTATGTTACAGCTGAAACCAAAAACCATCCAAAAAACAAAGAACCCATCCTGAAAGTCGTAACTTTCACTTGGCGGAAAGACTCAATTTGAGAATCCAGCAATTAACCAAGAAACCTTTTATCAGCCTTCAAACCAAGTTTTTCCTCTTAGCGCAACCTTAATCTTTTTCGCAAGCACAGTCAATGTTAAATATTTCTTATACACAAGGTTTCTCTATGAGCTTCAAATCTCAATCGGGCCCGCGTCGAAGCGCTGTGCGCCGCCAAATCTCAAAGTCCGAGCATGAAAAGAAAACAAAAGAGAAGAAGCAGCGGGTTGCTGCCGGAAAGTATTTGGAAGAAGAAACGCAAGTTTCAGCAAAAGACGTTGTTGACAAAACGTTGTGTAGCTTAACTCGACTGGGAAGCCAGGTTTTTGCTCTTTCACCTTTTAGCCAATACTTTGACCCTTGGCTTGTGAACCTGCGGCAAATCACATTGGAATTTGAATCGAGCCCCACCGTAAAAGTTGATGAACAATTCGTTAAGGAACGCACCCAGATTTTTCTCGATGTTGAAGGTGCACTTGCCGAAAAAAGAATCCAGGAGTCCAGTCTCGACGGAGAAGCCAAAGAATTGGCTGACAACAACCATCTACTGGTAGAAACCGACAAAGACTATGCTGAGAAAACAAGGCAGCTAAGCTTCAAACGAAACGCCGACGTTCAACGTTTAAGCACGGAAATCCGCGAGTTAGAAGACGACGTTGCAAGCCAGGAAAAAATCAAGATCAGCTTTTACAAATTCAACGCCAAAAGAAAAGCTGCGGAAAGCCTCGCTAAAGCACGACAGGCACTGAAAGCTAAAAAAGCCGAGTTGGAAGTAACCCTTTCAAGTTTTGCGGCTGACCAGGAGAAACTGCATGACGAATACGAGAAGAAGAAACAGGAAATAACAGATAAAATTGAAAGTTTGCATAAGGCGCTTGAAAAACTTGAAACAGACACATCCATTGAATCCCGGCAAGTAGCATGTAACGCTTTGACATGTGCAGTAAACGCTCTTATTCAGCGAACACCGCCGGCAACAGGCTAAACCAAGTTTCGATGTTGCCGTTATACAGGTTGAACAACACGCTTCTACAAGCGCCCGCGATGGCTCCAAATGCCCTTGCAGTATTCTGTTCCTAAGCGAAGAAATGTGGCTGAGAAGAAAAACTCAAAAAGAAAGCACAAAAAGAGTGGCCGCTTGAAACAATTGCGTTTAGCCTCTTTTTAGCCACACTTTTTAGGAAACTGATAATCGTCAGCCTGTGGTTTAATTGGCTTTAAGCTGGTTTACGTTTGGCTGCTGGTTAAGTTGCCCTTGCGCCATAATCGTCTTAAGCATTTTAGCTTCTTCACGCAGCGAAGCAACCTCGGTTTCCAACCTGGCGACTTTTGCATCAGCCATTTTCTTAAGTTCATCGATTTCAGCGAGAAGACTTTTTTTTTCAACTTCTAAATTCTTGATTTTCTCAACCGTATTTTGCAGGCTACTCATACCTGTTACCCCTAAGCGGTTATACATTACCCTTTGCACACTTAAGACTTTTGCCGCGTCAATTCAAAAAAGCATTAAGGAAACGAGTCGCGGCAAAATTTCCAAATTAAGTATGAATTATTTTGGTTGCAAAAGAAAGAGCGGATATTCGCTTGTAATGTAGTTTTTATATAGGAATTCGCTGATTAAACATACGGCTTAACATTCATATTGTTGGATTGAATCTGGATGAGGAAGACCATATTTAAGAAGCTTGAAGCCCAAGGGCTCATCGCCAATTACAACCGACTGCGGAAGAATTTACCTCCTAAACTTCCTGACCGCGCTTTTATCTGGGATGAAACCTTTCGGGAAGGCATCAAGGCGCCAACGGTTTATTTAACTTACTCTGAACAGGTCAGGCTCGCAAAACTGATGGATGAATCAGGAATCAATGTAATCAACGTAGGGTTCCCCGCCTTGTCCGAAGATGAAAAACGAAACATTAAACGCATCGTAAACGAAAGTTTCAACAACGTAAAGCTAACCGCCTCGGCTGAACCGACCAAAAACAGCATCAATGCTTGCTTAGAATGCGGAATCAAAGACATAACCATTGAAACACCCATCAACGGGTTAAACCTACAGTATAAACTGAAACTAACTAAAGCCCAGGCTTTGCAGCGGCTTTCTGAAGGTATCGATTATGCGAAACAGCGTGGGGCAAACGTGGACTTCGTGCTTGTGGACGGCACACGAACGGTGCTTGAAGACATCTTGGATATTTTCGGGGTAGCCGCTAAGGCAGGAGCAAAAAGCCTTGGAATAGCCGACAGCGTTGGATTCATCAGACCGCTTTCAATGCGGTATTTGATGGCTCATGTACGAGACGGGTTACCTGACTCGATACGAAACAAAATCCCCCTGTCAGTTCACTGCCACAACGATTTCGGATTAGCAACAGCAAACACTTTAGCCGCCATGGAAGAAGGTGTCGCTTACCTGCACACATGTATCGCTGGCTTTGGGGAGCGCGCTGGAATAGCTCCCTTCGAAGAGGTTGTAACTTGCGCAGAACTACTCTACAACATTGACACAGGCATAGACATGGGAAAGATTTACCGCCTTGCTCAAGCAGCAGAAAAAGCATTCGCTCTCCCAATCCAATTCCACAAACCCATAATCGGCGAAAACATTTTCACACATGAGGTCGAAGAAGAAGTGGAAGAGATGATGGCTCAACCCCTGCTTTACGAGCCTTTCCCACCTGAAATCGTAGGCAGAGAAACCACGATCTTCATCGGCAGAAGTACAGGTCAAACGTTGATTCAGAAGCTTTTGGAAAAAGCTGGAGTTCGCGCGTCGCCTCGCCAGATGGATGAGCTTTTCCGCCGCATCAAAGGACCGCAGGAAAACTTGGATAAAGGCGAAGCACAAATGACCTATTACCAAGTGAAACGGCTTATGAAGGACCTGCTTAAAGGCTACACGATGGATGAGTTTTGGCGTCTAGTTGAGCAAGTGACAAGGCAGAAACCGAAGCTTCCCAAAGACGAAAAGAAATCCAATCAGACAGCCGACCAACTGATCGGTTAAATTTAAGCAGGCCAGCGCTACGGTAAATTCGTAAATTGCTGCTTGATAGCTTCCAGTTCGTTTACAGTGAGTTTTCGGGGATAGTTGTAGATGGGTCCGCTGGGTTTTTCGTTATAGAACGGTCTGTTGCAGCCTGGGCATCCCGAAGTCATAAACGGCTCACCTGACTCCAATACCTTTTCTAAATCTTCTTTTCTCAGCCCGAAACCTGCAATCCTGCCTTCAACATCAAAACGCATAAGGTCAGCCCGTGTCAGTCCCTTAACAATCAAAAACCTAGCAAGCTGCACTCGCCTGTAAAATTCCAACTGAGGCGGCGAATTCTTTTCTAACGCGGTTCCGCGGACAGGTGTGAAAGCAAAAAGAGCAGGCAAAACACCCAGATCCGCGCACTGCTGAATCACCTCTACTCCCTCCCGCTCAGATTCTCCTAACCCAACAATCACGTGCGTGCTGACATTTCCCCTCCCAAAAACTGCCAGCGCCTCGTATAGCATTTGGAACTGGCTGTCCCAAGTGTACGAGCCATCTGCACTTTTGCCCTTAACCTTGTCGAATAATGCCTCAGTTGCCGCGTCCAAAGCTACCCCCAACCTGTCAACGCCTGCCTTAGCCAAAAGCTCAATATTTGCCCTGTTAAGAGGCTGGCATGAAACCGAAACGGGAACGGGCGCTTCTTTTTTTATTTCTTTGACGACGGCTTCAAGGTGCTTGAACACTTCAGGGTAGTTTAAGGCTTGGATGCAAATGCGCTTGGTTTTGCCCTGCCTGAAGGCGTTTCCAAGCGCCGACAGGACCGCTTGGGTGGGAAAGGTTGGCCATGTAACTCTGGAAAGCAATTCTGCACTGCTTTTGCTACCTCGGGCTTGAGAGCAGAACCCGCAGTTAGCCGTACACTTGCCAGAATTGTAAGTCATAAAGTACGCGGTCGTCGGCTTAGCATCCAACTTGCTCTCCGACAACCCAAGGACAATGGCTGTACCTAATGAAACGCGAATTGATGTGGGTAAACCCTTGTGCTCGGCTTTTTGCTTCAATAGTGAACTGCCCGAGCGATTGTTAGGTGCATCGTATCTATTTATGTTTATTTTTCCTGTGCGTCAATAAAATCGCGAACATGTGTATTGCACCGAACATCAATCCAGTTATCTTTGGAGTAAGATGATCTGGGAAAATGACGGAAATTCGTCGGCTGCCAGGTAAATATTATTTTCAAGGATTTACAAAAAGAGAAAAAAAGAATGAGACGGTTGGGAAAACCAACCAGACGCGACAAAGAATTAAGCATTAATTTGGGTTCTTTTTCTGTTCTTCCTTAAAAAGAGAAAAATTGATAGTATCACGCTGATACTTATTATCGCTCCGATGGCAATCCCCTGGAACAATTTTGTGGTGTCTAAAGGTGGGTTTGTGTCTGGTGCATTCAAGTCAATGGTTACTTGGTGGGCGCTGTGATGGTAGTTGAAGTGTAGCATCCAAGAGTCGGCGGTTGAGGAAATTGTGAAGGTGGCAGCGTCTCCGTCGATGAAGGCTTTGATTGTTGAGGTTTCGTTAACCAGCGACTTTGCGATGTAAACGTCGGCGTAGCCTCTGGTTCCGCTTGGGCCAGTCACTGTGAAGCTGAGTTGCCCGCTTGTGGAGTTGAAACCTAGATCCGTCACTGTTGAGTTAGAAGCGACTGAGAAGATATCCTGCGAAACCGCGGAGTTGTAGGGGATTACGGCAAAGCTAACAACGGTGCTCGTTGCGGCAAGCGTTACATTCCCCGCGTAAGTGGCGTTTATGACGAAGTTTCCCGTTACTGAAGGCAACCATTCAGCCAAAAAGTCTCCGACTGAATCCGTGTTTACCATGGTGAGGTTCAGCCATGAGCCGCCGCCTGTGACGCTGTAGGCAAGCAGGATCGGAGCATCGGGGATGCCTACCCCGCTTTGGGTTAAGTTGCCGCTGATTTCTACCCTGAAATTGTCTAGTGACGTGAAACTTTGGCAGAAAACCGCAAGTTTAGGCTCTTGGGGTGGAGGCGCAAAATTCGACGTCATCCCCGAGTTTCCAGCCACCTTCGTTTCGTAAATTGCCACTCCGCCAGTGGTCATCACTACTATTCGAATAGGGTCTCCCGAAAGAAGTTGCCATTGCCCGTTGCCGTCGTTGAGCGCGGAGCCGAAGCCGCCGAGTATAATCTGGCCGTCTGACCAGTTGTCTAACATGACGCCGATGGAATCCGCTCCCGTGCTTGGTCCGTCTTGTGTGCCTGCCTCCCAGCCGTCCCATCCATCATTATGAACCTGAATCACCGGGGTACTGCCGCTTCCTACAGTATCAACAGACCCGTCGCCGAGGCTCATAAGCTGCGGCTGAATGTTCCCAAAACCGCTGCCTGTAATGACGATTTTCTGAATTATGCTCGTGGAAATCTGGCTGACCAAAGAAATAATCGGAGTAGCACCGTTGTTGCTTGTGCTCGGTAGAGAGCCAAGAACGCTGGTGCTGTATGAAGCCACCTGCCCCGACACCTTCACCAGAACTTGGATTGGGTCTCCAGGCATCAAGTTCCATTCTCCTTGCCCCGTGGTGCTAAGCGACCGTCCAAAGCCTCCGAGAACTATTTTGGTGTCTGACCAGCTTACCAAGATTATGCCGACCCCGTTGCCTTGGTAGCCTCCCGTCCACCCGTTGATGAGGCTGTTATCGCGAACCTGCATTGACGGAGTGTAACCTCCATCGATTGTATCAACCGAGCCATCTCCGAGACTTTGCGTTTGAGGCAAGACATCTCCGAAGCCGCTTCCTTGAATAGTTATAGTTTGCAATAGCTCATCCGCAATCGAGCTCACCGAAGAAATAACAGGATGGGAACCTGGAGAGGTAGATGAAGAACTTTGAAGTGGATGACCTGAAATTACCTTGGTAGTGTAATTCGCCTCTCCATTAACAGTCTGCACGTCGATCAGCATCGGGTCTCCAGACGAAATGAGCCATTCGGTTTGACCGTCCGTACCAACTGCGCTTCCGAAACCTCCAAGCACTATCTTGTTATCTGACCAACTCACCAATATTATGCCGATTGAATCCCAACCCCAAGTTGAGTTTTTCTGAATGCCTGCCTGCCAGCCGTTCTCGGCGTTTTCATCTAGTATGAATATGGTCGGAGTAGTGCCTCCCCCGACAGTGTCAACTGATCCGTCGCCTACATTCATCAGAGTCGGCTGAAGGTTACCAAATCCACTGCCTTGGACAGTTATCGTCTGCGATACCGCCGCGGTTATCGGGCTTACTGAAGAAATGACGGGTGACCCCTCGGGATTTTCCCCTGTTGCTGGGCTCTGGGCTGCACCTAAACGTGAACCGCCTGTTATCAGCAATCCGCAGAGAATTAACATGCCTAAAGACGTTTCCAGAAGAGCCTTCTTCATCATTTATCACCAGTAAGACATGCAAATTGGAAGCCTTATAAGCGCTCGTTTTTGCTACGGAGAATTTCGCAGAAGTCCCATTTTACAAACAAAACGGCGAAAGAAACGCGCAAACTTTAGATCTTAGCATTTATCAATTTAATGATCAAAATACGCCTAAAATTACAATCTGCTAAGCGTTTTTGAAATTAATTCTTCAAAAATGGGTTTTCATTTGTTTTGTCCAGTAGGTTCGTAGGCATCTTGTATACTCATACAAGAAATCAGCCAAAACACAAAAAACTATACGTGCATGTTATTTTGGGATGGTTTTTTCGCCATACTTATTGTTCGGCTTGCAAGCGAGACTACAAGGAATCCGACAAAAGCCCACTGTACAAAGCTGAACATGGCTTGTGTAGGAAGAACAAGCGTTAGCACGACGCCGATGTAGAGTGCACTGCCTATGTATCTGCCGATTGGGTCGTAGAGTTTCCTGGCGTAGATGCTTGAAGCTACGAATTGGAGGAACGATGCTGCAATTAGGAGCGGAAGCCAAAAAGGGTACAATCCTTGCAGGCTGAAGAAGATGAATATGGCGATAACGAAGACGAAGTCGGTTGTAGCGTCAAAGTAGCCGCCCAATTTAGAGGTCACATTTAGTTTCCTAGCCAAGTGCCCATCCAGCAGGTCTGTGATTGCTGAGGCAGCGAAAACGGTTAAGCACAAAGCAGTATCTCCCGCGTTGTACAAGTAGAAGAACAGAGGTAAAACTGCAATTCTTACTAGGGACACGGCGAGCGGGACAAGACTTAGTTTCAGCATTTTCGGCAATCGTCATTCTTCCATCATTTTTGGAGTTAAATGTCTACCTACAAAAACTCAGGTATATTCAGGAAAAACTCCGAACATAAGATCAGCGTCACCATTCAACAGCCAGCAAAACTAGCGTTGGCAAAACTTAATTATTACAACCTTCTAGGTCAACTGGGTCGTTCGATGGCTAAACTCAGCGAATTAGGTTTCATGAAATGCGCGGTTGTAGAAATTCTAGTTTCCACTTACAACCGCGACGGGTCGTCGAATGCTGCTCCGATGGGTGCCACCCTCCAAGACGACCGGCACTTAGCCCTCAACCTTTACAATTCATCCACAACCCTCGCCAACCTAAAAAGCGGCAGATGCGCCGTCGTAAACTTAACAGGCAACATAGAAGTTTACTATAGAGCAACCTTCAAAGAAGCAAACCCAGACGGCGTGCTCCCAAAGGAGTGGTTCGAAAAAGCCGCGGCGGTCAACGCGCCCAAACTGCGCTTGGCGGAAGCTGCAGTCGAGGTTTCCCTGACTGATCTGGCGGCGGAAGGCGAGGAAAAGACGCGTGTGGTTTTTGCCGTGGAGCAGGTGCACGCGGAGCAGGGGTTCCCTCGAGTTTATTGTCGCGCGTTTGGGTTGACGCTTGAAGCTATTGTCCATGCGACTCGGGTAAAACTTTTGGCAGCCGACCCAGAGGAGCAGGCTCATGTCGGGGAGCTCTTGAGAAAAATTCGTGACTGCAACGACGTGGTCGATCGTATTGCGCCGAACTCCTCCTACTCCACAGTCATGGCTGATTTGGTGAAAAGGGTGGATGGGTGGCGTCAAAAATGAAAGTGCTCCTAGTAACCAGTATGCTGGAGAAAGGCGCGGTTGAATGCTATGCCAAACAAAGCCGAGTCCAAACCCAAGTGTTGGCGTTCAACGTTGCCGTCGCCGCCTTTTTAACGCCTAAAGCCATCAGCGAAGCCCTAAAGAAAACAGACCTGAAAGGCTACGATTTAATCCTTACCCCAGGCTTAATCTGCGGCGACACCGCAGCCATCTCCGAAGCCGTCGGTACACCAGCGTTCAAAGGTCCCCGGTACGACGCCGACCTGCCATATGTGCTCGATATGCTTGGGCAAGTTAAGCTTTCGACGGCTGTGCCGGCCGACGATCTGCTTCGCGAGCAGCTGAAAGAAAAGGCGTTGTTTGAAATTGAGAAGACCGAGAAGGACCGCAAAGAACTGCTCAAGGAGCCTGGTAGTGTTCTTATCGGCGGTGTTGCTGCAGGCAAGGTTTTTCCGATGCGGGTCCTCGCCGAAATCGTCGATGCTCCCCTGATGGATGAAGAAGCAATCACGCGGCTGGCGAAACGGTACGTTAAGGATGGCGCAGACATCGTTGACGTCGGCATGGTTGTAGGTGGATCCCACCCTTCAGACGCGAAGCGGATTGTTGCGCTTGTTAAGGAGGCGGTAAATGTGCCTGTGAGCATTGACTCGCTTGACCCAGCGGAAATACAGGCAGCTGTTGATGCGGGCGCAGACTTGGTTCTGAGCGGGGACGCAGGCAACATCGAAGCCATCGCACCCTTCACTTCAAAAGTTGCTGTCGTCGTGATTCCAACCAACCAGCGGGAAGGGTTCTTCCCAAAAAAAGCGAGGGAACGCGTAGCTTTCCTGGAACGAACTCTCGCGCAGGCAAAAAAGCTCGGCATAGCAAAATGCATCGCCGATCTTATCCTTGACCCAACTGACATTTTGGGGTCGTTCACGGCTTTTCACATTTTCGCCCAAAGAAACCCCGATGTACCCCTGTTTGCGGGTGTTTCAAACGTTACTGAACTGATGGATGCGGACTCTGTCGGGGTCAACGGTTTGCTGGCGCGTCTTTCTTCGGAGGTAGGTGCAAGCATTCTGCTGGCAACCGAGAAAAGCAACAAGGCACAGGGTAGCGTGAGCGAAGAAGCCACGGCGGCCAAAATGATGTTTCTCGCCAAAAAACGTGGTTCCGTCCCAAAAGACCTCGGTGTAGACCTGCTCTTTTTCAAGGATAAAAGAAACAGGGAAGAACCATACGATAAGTTATTGGAGCAGAAGACACTCTTAATCCGAGCTGAAAAACCTTGCATGGCTGAACTGGATTCCTCGGGGGCTTTTCGAATCGTCCTTGACCGCATCGGCGGAGACATAGTTGCAATCCATTACACGGGTCAAAAAACGGGTACGCCTGACCGAATCATTAAGGGCAAAACGGCAGACGCCATCTATACGCACATAGTAAGCTTGGGTTTAGCGCCGCAGCCTCTTCACTTGGCTTATCTAGGCGCCGAGTTGGCGAAGGCTGAAATCGCCCTAAGAACACGAAAAGAGTACATTCAAGACACGCCGATGTTCACGAAATAAACGCACTGAGGAAACTCGAGTTTTTTGGCAAAAGAAGCTTTATCATTTAGTTGCACAAACTAGTTTTAGGATAGGTGACTTTGAATTTGGAGAGCAATCCGTTACGCGTGAGCCTCGCTGGCTTGGATCTGCCCAACCCGACGATTCTAGCCTCTGGAGTGTTGGGTTTCTCAGCGGAATTCTTCAACCGCGTGGCTAAAGGCGGCGCAGGCGCAGTGGTATCAAAATCCATAGGCGTGGAAGCCCGAGTCGGCTACCCGAACCCAACGATCGTTCAGGCTGAATCAGGATTGATAAACGCGATGGGCTTACCCAACCCAGGCATCGACGAGTACAGCGGAGAAATAGAATATTCAAAAACTATCCTCCGCATCCCGCTCATAGTCAGTGTTTTCGGCTACACCGAAGACGAATACGCAGCCGTTGCCGAGAAAGCAGTCAAGGCAGGCGCAGACGCCGTGGAACTCAACGTTTCATGCCCCCACGTCCAGTTCACAGGCTCAGAAATCGGTCAAAACCCCAAGCTTCTCGCGCAAGTGGTTGAAAAAGTAAAGGCAACTATAAACAAACCCGTCATCGTAAAGCTTACGCCAAACATCACCGACATCGCCGTTTCGGCAAAAGCAGCGGTTAAAGCAGGCGCAGACGCTCTAACAGCTGTAAACACGCTTAAGGCAATGGCGATCGACGCGGAGACAACTCGTCCGGTTTTGAGCAACATCAAAGGCGGCTTGTCTGGAGCAGCCATCAAACCCGTGGCTTTGCGATGTGTTTTTGACATTCGGGAAGAGTTGCCTGATGTTCCCATAATCGGCTGCGGAGGTGTAAGCGGCTGGCGCGACGCCGTCGAGTTCATGCTTGCAGGCGCTTCAGCCGTGCAGGTCGGAACCGCCGTGGCTTGGGAAGACACATCTGTTTTCCAAGATATAACAAAAGGCTTAGAAACTTACCTTAGAGAGAAACATGTTGGGAGTGTGAAAGAAATTGTCAACCTCGCTCATCGCAGCTAACACTATTAGAACCTCGGAAATCGTTCGGGTCCAAACGGAAAGCCCAAACGTTAAAACCTTCACAATCTACGACAAGCTATGCTCCAAAGCGAAACCAGGGCAATTTTTGATGCTTTGGCTACCAGGCATAGATGAAATCCCACTGAGCGTAATGGAAGTTGGAAAAGACTTGGCTTCCGTTACGGTTAAGCAGGTCGGCGACGCAACCAGACACCTGCATGGCATGGAAGCAGGTGCAACCGTGGGCGTTCGGGGACCCTTCGGCAACAGCTTCACTGAGAGCCGCGGCAGAGTCCTGCTAGTCGGCGGCGGCACGGGAACGGCGCCGTTGCTGTTTTTGGCAAAGCAGCTTGCAGCCAAAACTGAGCGGTTATCCTTTGTTGAGGGCGCAAAAACCAAAGACGAACTTCTCTTCATACGGGAACTTGGCGGCATCTGCAACGAGAAAACCCTAACTACAACAACTGAAGACGGTACCTACGGCTTACAATGCCTCGTAACGGAGCCCCTAGCCAATTTGCTGGATCACGAAAAATTCGACATGATCTACACCTGCGGACCAGAGGTCATGGTGAAAAAGATTTTCGAGATAACCGAACAACGTAAGCTGCCTTTGGAAGCGAGTTTGGAGCGGTTGATGCGTTGTGGCATAGGATTATGTGGAAGCTGCGTAATTGGCAAGTATCGTGTGTGCAGGGATGGACCCGTGTTCACGGCAGCTCAGTTGAGGGAAGTCAAAGACGAATTGGGAATTTCGAAGTTAGGCTTCGACGGCACAAGAATACCATTCTAAGGCGTCGCGATGTCTATTGGACAGCAGGAACTGGAACAAATCTTAGCTAAAACCATCTCCCTTTACAACAGACTCAGAAGCCCCGAAATAACGGTTAGGCAGGTTTCAGTTTCCCCCTTAAGCGTCACGGTTTCCTTTTCGGGTGGCTTCTGCTACGGCTGCGGCGTAATCGATTACATAGATGAGTTCGCTCAACAATTCAAGACTTTGAGCGGTAAGGCGAAGTTGAAGGTTTGCAAAACAAGGGAAATAACTCCAAGAACCTTCGAAGCAGACTATGCCGTCAAAATCAAATAGGAAAAGAGGAGAAAACTCTGCTTTTTGTTCGAATGTTTCCCCCGGTTTTTCCATGATTATTTCTGTTTCATGAATGATGTTGTTCGGGGATGTCGTGATTTACATTCTCGTGAATCAGGGGATCGTTAGCCTGATATTCATGGAGTCCCGGGAGTTTTTCCACTCGTTTTCGAATGTTATCTGCGCCATTTTAACGAATTGAGGATTATTGGTCCACATGCTGGGCACCTTTGACGAATTACCTGATATGCACATGTCCACTTCTTTATCATCAAAGATCGCCAGGTCAAAATCGATAGGCGAAGAAGCGAATCTGATTTGGAAAAAAGGACTTTTCATTAAAGACTCCAGTTTTCCGCTTACTAACGGTTTTATTTCCCTCGTTTCTGTGACCATACGAATTCTTGCACTTTTTGCTATGGCAATTTTAATAACTTCGAAAAGATTGAAAACAACAAAGTTCCAAGCGTACGCCGGAAAAATCAAGTCACAGTTTGTAGCTTCCAGAAACGATGTTTGGAATCTTTTTACCAGCAGTTTTTTTCCTGAAATGATTATGAATTCAGTCGGCTCTTTGTGGCTAATGGAATCAAAACCCAATTTTTCGTTGTTGCCGTTGTTCAAGAGTTTCTTGTCCTTTCTCCGTAGCGTCGTTTCTTCAATTGCTCTTTCCGAAAGCAGCATCTTGAAGCCGTCTTCGCGAGGCGTAGCTTTGTACAGTACGGGCGTGGCAATTATTTTCTCCACTAGACCAATTTTTTCAAGCGTCGGCATTATCCGATAGACATCTTGTCTAGCGACGTTAGACGCCTTGGATATCATACTCGCTTCAGCTGTGTCCAGCTGAGTGAGTGCTAAATAAGTCTTGGCTTGCAGACAAGTGAGCCCTAAATTCATTAATGCTTCCAGCATTTTGTCTTTTTGCAAGGGTTCCTAGGCTCCCTTGATCGATAAGCACCCGTGTGTTATTTGGGATTTTGTATTTAACACTTTGGAAAGAAAATAGGGTTAAAATGCCGTATTATTTCCCATTTTTCAAACAACACACAATATCATCAATTGGCAATTATTAAAAAAAAGGAAGGTTGAGTTTTTGTTTTTCTTCGCTTTAAGGTCGTTTTCTCAGCATCAGAACTGCCAAGACGGCGACGCAGACGATTATCACAATTATTATCGATGCGACTCCATACATGATGTCGTTCTGAGTTGTTGTCATGCTAAGTGGCGTTGCGGTTGGCGCTTGTGTCGGTGCTGGGTTGCTGGCGTAGAAGGCAGTTTGAGCGGAAGAGCCATAGTATGATTGTGTGCCTGCGAACGTGGCGGTGACTGTATAGTTGCCTGATATGTCAGGTTTCCAATTGAAGCTGTAGAAGCCGCTGGCCGTGGTTGTGGTCGTGCCGATTGTTCTGTAGTTGCCGTTAGAATCTAAGACAGATATGGTGACGGGTACTCCTGTTACGTTGGTTGGCATTGGCTGCTGCTCATAGACTGCTTCCATGAACTGCGTCATGCTTGCGTCGGAAACGCATGGTAAGCCGTTGGGGAAGTTAGCTGCAACTGCTACTTGCGATGCACCTGCGGAAATGTCAGTCACTGTGCCAGTGATGGTTATCGGTGTATCGGTTATTACGCCTACGTCAGGGGCTGTTACGGTGGTCTTGCTCGGCCCAACGCCAAACCCGTATATTTGTCCGTCGTAGCCGTTCCATCCCATCATTTCTCCGTCAGCTATAGGTGATACGTCTCTTTGGAATGCACCGTTGATTTCCCAAACTTCTTGGCCAGTGTAGCAGTTCAACGCGATTTTTTCTCCGCCTGGAAACAGCGGTGGATCGTAGCAGCGTCCTTCAGACAGGAATAGCATGCCGTCAGCGATGCTTTGCGTGTCGAAGACCCAGTTTGGATACACACCGTAAGGTGTGTTGTATCCTGCACTTCCTCTGGTCCATGTCCAATCGATTTTTCCAGTCGTAAGGTTGAGAGCGTTTACGTAGCCTCCGATGTCCCAAATGTAGACCTGATCGTAAGCGATAGCGCCGCCTGAGTATAGAGTGCTTAGTCCGTTTCCTACCAGCTGTGTTGGTCCCCAGAGCCGGCTACCTGTTGACAGCGAATAGCCATATGCTTGATCTGTATCTTTGTCAAGTCTTACGTACACGCCTTCGCCTGCTGCCAAAAGGTTGTAATTATGCCCGCTTTGTAATGTCTGGTTTGTGGGTCCAAAAAGAACTGCGCCAGTCATAGGATTGTATGCTATATCGTCAACATAGGCTCCACCGTACTGTGACAGCGCTGCGAACATGCCTGCTCCAATAAGGTATGGGGATGATGTCAAAAGAATTCCTTGGTTGGTTTCTGAAGAGATGCCGAAGTTTGGATTGGCCACTGGAACGGGTACTGACCATTGGATGCCTATATTGAAATTGTAAGTTCCAGTTGGCTTAAAGTCACCTGTGTAGATTTCAGCTGAAAGGCCATTTGCTATTGTACCACCAACAAGGCAAAGTGATGAATTCCACATAGTTAGCGATTCAGCTTTAACAACTCCGCCTGGACCATAAGTGTCGTTCGTATAGTAGAGTAGTATTGACCCTGCGCAGTTGGGTTCGGTGGAGTCCATCAATGCGTTTGTTGATGTTGAAAAGAGGTTAGCTATGTTTCCAGGAACGTTAGATACGGTGGCCATATAGTTTCCTGTGAAGGGATCCAATATGTCGTAGTTTCCGGTTGAGGGATTGTACACCCACAGGAGCGCTTGAGAGCCGAATTCCTCAACTGTGTGGAATGTGATCACTTGACCGTAAACCAATGTGTCAGTGGTATTCTTTACCCATAACGTTTGTCCGTTGAAGAGGTCGACTGCAACTATGCCTGCGTAGTCGGTTTGAGCGGGGTACCAGCTGTAGAAAAGAATTCCATCCAGAATTATCGGTTCAAAGGTGTGGTAGAGTGGTGAGTTTGCTGCAAATGAGCTCATTTCGTTCGCCGGGGTTTCGCCGCCTGGTTGGCCTCCGGTTGTGATTAGTTTTGTCCAAAGTATGTGCGCTGTTGTTGGTGCGGTACTGTAGGGTTGGAAGTTGTTTCCTGAGCCGTCGTATCCGCCTGTGTTGTCGAATCCTGGTCTTCCCATACCATACCAGTTTCCGCCGACTGATTGGGCCCAGTAATAGTTTGATGCGTATATTGGTGTTGTCCAGTAGCTCGTTGGAAGAGGTGTATTAGGGAAGTATGATATCGGGGTTTGTTGCACGACAATTGTGACTGGTGGGCTCGTTGAGGAATCCACATTATAGGTTATTCCGGTCGTTTGATCCGTTCCTAATGATTGTCCAGGAAACACCGCTTGGAATGTGTAGTTTCCTACGACTGTGGGCACCCAGCTAATTGCTGGGACGCCTCCCGTGGTGTCTGTTGTGTACGGGCCGAGGGTCATGTTGGTTCCGTCTGGTTTAATGACGTTGACTTTCAGGTTTGTGAGTGCTGCTCCAGCATTGATGAAATTGTTGTAGTTAAGTAATGTTACTGGTTTGGTGAAGAAGAGTGTTATGTACACTGTTTGGCCTACGCCGACGGGGCTAGGTGATGCGTTGACGTATAGAAAGGTTGGAAGGTTTACAGGTGCCGTTGTGGCAGATGTTTGTGCAATCATCATTGTCATTGGGGCTGTTAATACTATCATAAGAGCTAAAGCGATTAAACGATTTTTTGTTTGCATTTTTTGTTTTCTCCTTTTGTACCGTGAAGTCGGATTTATCGAGAAATTGTTTTAAGCGTTTGCAAGAAGTGCCTCTTGCGACAGAAAACATGCAGGAATAACGAATCAACTAACCAATTGCTTTCTACTGCAAGGCAGAAACTTTTGAACTTTTGTCAGATCAATCGAAAACCAAAGTAAAACCTGAGCATATGTTGATGACGACTTGACACTAATACAGTTCCTTAATGCTACGACCGCGGCGTAATGGATTACGAGGATGAGTTCGCTCAACAATTCAAGACTTTGAGCGCTAAAGCGGAGTTGAAGGTTGACAAAACCAGAAAAAATTTGGCGATCACGAACACGAAATCTTTTAGGAGCCATTTTTTACCGGGGCAATTTTCATTAATTGTAGTTGTGATTTTATGGAAAATAAACAGACTAGCGTCTATGTTGAAGATCAGGACAAAGCACTCAAGTTCTATACTGAAGTTTTGGGGTTCGTTAAAAAACTAGATATTACCGCCGGAAAATATCGGTGGTTAACGGTTGTCTCTCCCGAAAACCAAAATGGAGTACAGCTGGTTCTTGAGCCAAATGACCACCCGCCGCGAAAGCCTATCAGGAAGCTCTTTTTAAGCAAGGTGTTCGCGCAACATCCTTCTTTGTGGAAGACGTTCAAAAGGAGCATGCAAGGTTGAAGAAGCTTGGTGTTAAATTTACATTGGAGCCAACAAAGGTTACTGGATCAACCATAGCAGTACTTGATGATACCTGCGGCAATCTTACACAGATAACACAATTACAAAACTAAAGAAGCGACTAAACTTCAAAAGAAATATTTTACTGTGATGTGATGACCAAGGGGCCACTTAGATTCGTATTAATACCTTGGAACGGATCGCAAACGTCTTAAGGTCGTCTCACTAAGACAGTCACGGAGTGGAAGACTGTGGCTGAGGATGGGAAGGAAGCTGAGAAAGCGCAATTTTGTGAATACGCCAAAGCCGAGACCGGTTTAGGCGAATTCGAGTTAAGTGTTCGTGAATGCGGTGGTTCAACCTGTGCTTACTCTATTTTTTCTGATCCCACGATCTACGGAAAATGCCCTCAACGCCTAAAATACCAAAAAGAAGGCGGACCTGTGACTCAACCTGAACCGAAAAAGGTTTTCGTCCGCGTCCACTCTAAACACGAGTCAGTCCCCAAATTCACCGGTATCAGCTGCAACGGCTGCCAATTCAAAGCAAGCTCTTACTGCTGGGGGCAATGCACAATGAACGTGTGGAAGAGAAAACCCGACTGGTAAGCTTCGACTAAACGCCCTTTCAAGATGGTTTGAAGGCATATTTGGAACAAAAAATGTCCTGCTACCCTAAACTTCAATGCTTGCATTTAGGCACTGCCATTTAATACGGTGTATGGCTAACTGCAGTTTAGCTGTACGCGCTCCTAAAGACCCGACATATCTTCATAGGCTAATCGGCCTGTGGCATGTCGATTATGGACGCCTAAAAAGAAGTCGCAGAGATTGTAGGAAAACCATGAAAGAGCAACAAGTAGTAATCCAATTTTGCAAAGCCTTTCCGTCGTCTTAGCCTGCGCCATTTTTTGTCAACCCGATAAAAACAGGTCTGCAGATTGCGTTGCCTTAGCATATTGAATTTGTCAACATCCGGGTTTGGAATAAAGTGACCAATTTTCCAGTTTTTGCGTTAAGGACACAGTTCCAATCTACAGTTCCTTCGGTTGAGCCCTAAGCTTTCTGGATGTTCGATGCTGCTTGAGTCCTTCTGGCGGGTTTTAGAGAAAATGTAATGTGGTTTTTGGATTCTAATCTTTCCAGCAGCAATCCGATCTTTCTATTTTGGTTTCTTGAAGTTCAACTTTTCCGTCTTTGATTACTATGGCGTTCACTTTGCCGAAAAACTCTGTGTAGCCAATCACTTTACTTTGGGTCATACTTACTTCAACAAACCTTCAGTCTTGGGTCTTTCAGATTTCTTTTTTCCCTTGATTCTTCTATTCAACCGTACGTCAGATTTAAGAATTATCTTCATGCTAAAAGTAGTTGCTTTCTTTCCCTTTGCATTAAAAAAATGTTTGAAAGATGTGGATGTAAAGGCACAGTCACGTATCTTTAAGGATTATTTTGCGGTTGGTTTCTTGTTGAAGCCGAAAATTACCGTGAAAAAGAAATCGGCTTCTATGGAAAAGGAACTTGCTTTTCGCGTTGCAACAAAGTTGTTTTGGTATCTTGATTGGGAATAAGATATCTTTTTTAGAGCATTTCTAGATTAAAATAGAGATTTCTATAGAATTTTAGAGTTTTGTAGAGATTTTGGGAAATTTTAAGAGATTTAAGGCCTAAATCTGCAGAGGATTCAAGCTCTTTTGCAAAAAAAGCAACCCAAAATACAAAGAGCAAACGCGCTAAAATTTCCATAATTTGTTGAAAGACACAAAAAAGAAAAAAGTTGATTCAGCTATCTAGCGAAACTAGATAGTTAGCTTTCTTCTTGGGGTAGCCAGACTCTGCGCATGTAGTCCCTTGCGTACCGGGGATTATAGGCGAGCAGTTCTTTGCTTCTCAGTAGCCTGCGGTCTAGGCGATCTAAGGCGACGCGGAACGTGGGTTCGATGCCCCAACCCTCTGAAGCGCTGAAAAACGTGCCCCGAACAGTTCGGAATTGGAGGCGACAATGGATCATCGGTGTGCCCCTCAGGTTCGTGTTGCCGTGGCTCTTCATGTAGACGAAGAGTGTGCCCCGCTGGAAGGCTTCTTCATATTTGTGGGTGAAGGAGTCGAATTCATCCATCATGAATGCCTGCTGCTCAGGGGTGATATCGATCTCTTTAGTAGCGAACTGCACCGACAATTTGCGTTCAGCAGTTTCCAGCTGGCTGATTGGCTCAAGAAAATCAAGCTTCGTCACAACACCGACTAAACGGTCGTTTGAGGTGACTGCCAAGCAGGAAACGTCGTCGGCATTCATCATCTTCTCAGCAGCGCGAAGGGTCATCTGGGGACCAACACTGACCACGGGCTTGTGCAGTATGCCTTTAGCTGGAATACTCAAAGTTTCAATCTTCTCTCCAACAATGTCACCCGTTGTTTGACGCCTCTGCGGCCAGTAGATGCTTTCCAAAATATCCTCAATGCTGATCATGCCCACCAATTTTCCAGCGTCCAGGATTGGAACATGCGAAATGCCGTACTCTCGCATCACGCTAAGAACTGCTCCAACCGAGCGATCGGCTTCAAGAGTGTGCGGCGCTCGAGTCATAATTGTTTCTATTTTGGTGTTTCCCCACTCTTGCATTACTGCCGCATGAATAATGTGGTCTTCAGTTATGAAACCTAAAAGTTTGCTTTTTTCAAAAACAGGAAGCTCTCTTAATCCACTTTCTATCATCAACTTCGCCGTTTTGCTAAGTGAAAAATCAAGATTTACCGGCGGAGCACTCTTCATCAGCGTCTTGACTTTAGTGGCGTTGAGGTCGAGTCTGGATCTTAAGATCGCGCGGTGAGTAATCATGCCTTCATATTTTCCTTTATCGTTTAATACAGCTAAGACAGGAAGCATTCCCTTTTCAAAAGCTTCTAAGCATCTGGAAAGAGTATCATTTTCTTGAACGCTTCGAAATTCTTTTGAACATACATCTACAGCAGAAATTGAGCTTGCCATAATAATCCCTTCTGTTAAAGAGTAAAAGCGCCATATAACCCGCAAGAAGCAGGTTTTGCACTTTTAGTTTAAAGATTTCCTCCTTGAGAAGTCATGTTTGTAATATTCTTCTTGTAATATAAAAACCAGACTGTTCTCAAGTTTTAATTGATTGCTCCACCAGATTACTGACGGTTCATGAGGGGCTCGGCTGACTTTGGTCCGCTTTTATTGGAGGTGAATGAATGTTAAAGAAAAAAAGAAGCTAAGGACGCCCGAAGAAATAAGTTGCTGCCGGATGCTTTTTTTGTTTGTGCGGTTGGCTGTAAAAATGGGGGGAAGGTTGGCGTTTTTTTGTTTAGTGCTTAAGATTAAATATATTCAGTTACTGAATAATTCAGTTATTGAATATGATTTAGGTTCATTGACCGAAAAGCAGAACTCGACGAGTTAAACAATCTTTACAGGCTTTCACAAAACAAGCTGTTTGTAGTCGCTGTTTATGGTCTTCGCCGAGTCGGAAAAACTCGGCTTCTGCTCAAGTTCCTGTTCTTTTTACCGTAGAAAAGATGGGTTTATTCAAGCAATATTTATATCAAAAGCGTTGCAATTTCTTCCAATTAAACTGTTAGTCGCCGTGAATGGCCTGTTCAGTGCGGTAGGGGAATCTTGGTGGATAAAGATGCCGTTTAAAACCGTAAAAAAAGATGCGGCAGATGCCTTAACCATAGAATGGGGTTTGCAGGTTAAAAATTACAAGTTAACCCTTGACAAAAAACGCTGCGTCTCCTGTCAAATATGCACTTTAGCCTGCCCTAAAGAGGCGATAACAACGCAAAAACAGCCTAAAACCGCCGGGGAAAAGACTAAGAACGCCAAAGTCGACGTTGACATCGCAAAATGCAATTTCTGTGGAATCTGCGACGTCACCTGTCCCTACGGCGCAATCAAGGTTACTTTGAATGGCAATCATGACCTTTCCATATTGGCTAAAGACAGCTTCCCGCAGCTGGTTCGGGACATCAAAGTTGATACTTCCCAATGCCCCAAAGAATGTGTCGAATGCGAAACCGCCTGTCCCCTTGGGTTGATAACGGTGTCTAAAGTTGGTTTTGACGGTAAACCCGTTGAAAACATGGCGGATTCATCGCCGAGTTTCAAAGAGCGAATTCAAGTTAACCTTGACTTTAAGAAGGATTACTGTCCAACTTGCAGAGTCTGCGAGTTCAAATGCAACCCAGGTGCGATAAAAGTCAAGAAAGCCTTTGAAGGAGTAATCGACATCGTTCAGGCGAAATGTCCCGAAGGCTGCACCGACTGCCTAGACGTTTGCCCTATCCCCGGCGCGTTAGCTCTGGAGGAAGACGAGAAAGTTCATACTAACGATTTATTCTGCACCTACTGCGGCGCATGCAAAAATGTTTGCCCCGTGCCTGAAGCGTTAGCGCTTAAACGAACAAAAATAAACCATACCCCAACTCATTCAGGCGCATGGAACAAATCTTTAGAAAGATTAACATCGCCCGTTGACGCCGTTAAAGAGTTGAAAGCTCAAGCTGGCGTGAACAGGCGCAAAGCAGTTTACAGAAGACTCAACTTAAAGGAGATAGTGAAATGAGCAATCTAGAAGCCCCAAAACAATCCGAAACTCAAAAACCAGAAGAACTGCGGATCGGCGTTTTCGTCTGCCACTGCGGCATGAACATCGCCGGCACAATTGATGTGCCTACAGTCGCCGAGTACGCGAGAACCATACCTGACGTCGTCTACGTGAAAGAAAACCGCTACACCTGCGCTGACCCGGGACAAGAGGAAATCAGGAAAGCAATAAAAGAATACAGATTGAACCGTGTCGTTGTAGCCGCTTGCAGCCCAAGGATGCATGAGCCAACATTTCGAAAAACTGTAAGTGAAGCAGGGCTAAATCCCTATGTATTTGAAATGGCGAACATACGTGAATTCGATTCGTGGTGCCATCCAAATGATCCAAAAGAAGCCACAGCAAAAGCAAAAGATATTGTAAGGATGGCTGTGGCCAAGTCGAGGTTGCTCAAGCCTCTTGAAACCATGGAGGTTCCTGTAACCAAAAACGCCTTGGTTATCGGAGGAGGCATTGCCGGAATCAACTCCGCTCTGGATTTGGCGAATATGGGGTTCGAAGTTTACCTTGTCGAGAAGAACACGAGCATAGGCGGACACATGGCGCAGCTCGACAAGACTTTTCCAACTTTGGATTGCAGCATATGAATTGAAGGACCTAGGATGGTGGAAGTACTGCGCCATCCTAAGGTCCAAGTAATAGCTAATGCGGACATCCTCAAAGTGGAGGGTTTCGTAGGCAATTTCAGAGTTAAGGTTCGCAAGAACCCCAGATATGTCATAGCCGAAAAATGTACTGGTTGCGGAGAATGCAAAGACGCATGCCCAATAGATTATCCTAACGAGTGGGATATGAACTTAGGCGTAAGAAAAGCCATCTCCATTCCGTTTGATCAAGCAGTGCCTCTCATCTACTCGATAAACAGAGATTACTGCATAGAGTGCTTCAAATGCATAGACGCCTGCGGTGAACGTGAAGCCATCAACTTTAACCAGGAGCCGGAAGAAGTTGAATTGGAAGTTGGAGCAATCATTGTTACAACTGGCTGTGACATTTATCTGCCATATGAGGATGCTAGGTACGGCTATGGAAAGTACGATAATGTAATCACAGCTTTGGAGTTTGAGCGGCTCATCACAGCAGGCGGCCCAACAGCCGGACACGTAGTCCGCACATCCGATGGAAAAACACCGAAAAGCGTCGCCATCATTCAATGCGTCGGTTCAAGGGACATAAACAAGTACGAGTACTGTTCAGGTTTCTGCTGCATGTATGGCCTCAAAGAAGCCATCCTTCTCAAAGAACACTACCATGATGAAGTCGAAGTCTACATTTTCTACATCGATATACGCACCCCAGCCAAAGGATACGAAGAATTCTATCGAAGAGCCCGCGAAAAAGGAATAATCTTCATCAGAGGAAAGCCGTCCCAAATAATGGAAGACCCCCAGACCAAAAACTTGGTTGTCCGAGCTGAGGACTCGACGCTCGGCCTGCCTATCGAAGTCGAAGCGGAAATGGTTGTGTTAAGCACGGCCGCCATACCGAGCAAGGGAGCTGAAGAATTGGCCAACATCCTCCACATAACGCGGGGACCAGACGGATTCTTCATGGAAAGCCACCCGAAACTCAAACCAATGGACACACCCATGGACGGAGTATTCCTAGCAGGTGCTTGCCAAGGACCAAAGGACATACCCTACAGCGTAGCCCAAGGAAGCGGCGCGGCAGCAAGAGCAGCAACCATCCTTTCCCAGCCGATATGGAAGATAGAACCGATTGTCGCGATAGTTGACGCCGCCAAATGCAGAAACGTGAAATCCAAGTGTGGAGTGTGCGCGAAAGGTTGCCCGTTTGGAGCCATAAGTGCAGCTGAGGGGCAACCAGCCAAGGTTAATGCCGCCCAATGCCATGGTTGCGGAACATGCGCTGCTGAATGCCCACAAGATGCCATAACTCAGATGCACTTTACGGATGAACAAATACTTTCACAAATCAGAGCTGCTCTAGAAAAGGATCCTGACGACAAAATACTGACGTTTATGTGTAACTGGTGAGGTTACGCCGGCGCGGACCGAGCGGGGACGAGCCGGCTTGAATACCCCCCTACGACACGAGCAATAAGGGTAATGTGTACTGGGCGGGTAGATCGAGACTTCGTAATGGAGGCATTTAGGCTGGGAGCCGGAGGGGTACTTATTACCGCCTGCCATCTTCCCAACGACTGCCACTACATCTCTGGGAACGTAAGGATGAAAGCGCGCATGGACGCCTTGGCTGGCATGCTTCAAAAGCTTGGGTTGAGCCCACAAAGATTCAGGGTTGATTACGTTTCATCAGCTGAAGGAGAGAAATTTGTCCATATAGTCAAAGAAATGAACGACCAAATGAAGGCACTGGGAAAGGAAAAGATACTAGCGGAAAACGCAAAGCTTCGTCCAACCTTAGAGAACATGCTTAAACGCAAAACAGCAGCCCCAGCCCCTGCGGCTAAACCCGTCGACCAAGCAGTTGCCAAGTAAGCAAAGAATTCGTTCTTTGAGCCGTTGCGGTTATGCGCGGGCATATCCTGGCCTGGCGCGTGCCACTTGACGTATGACTGCCAAATGCCAGTGGTAACAATAAGATGAAAACTCAGGAAGATGCGTTAATGGACATGTGAAGAGGCCTCGAACGAGTCCGCGTGGTTCAGAGCGGAATATGTTTATTTTGCCGAGTGAATACAGAAATCGCACTCTTGAGCCAGCGAAGACGAGACAAATTATTCAACTCTTGAAGGCATCAGTTGAGGGCGTCCCACAGCTAGGTGGTCCTAGCATCGGACTTCAAATCCGGTGAGCCCGCAAGGTCTCGGGGTCCGATTCCCCTTGGACGCCGCCACTATGCCACAGTTTTCAAAACAGTGTCTAACCTCTTTGCTGCTAGGATGATTTCGTTTTTTTGTATTCCTATGCTGGCGTCGAAGTTGATGTAGGCTGAGACATACTGTGGGCAGCACACTCCGAAATCATTTTTTTCCAGCGCTCTCGCACCGTTGACCCTTGCCGCGTACAAGGCCTGGCCTATTTTCTTCGCGTCCCTTCCATCTAGCGTCATAGCCACCGATATTGGATTGTAAACATTCAGTATATGCTGCGAATGCCTCTCTGCAACCTCCTTGAGGGATGATTCAAGGAACTTTCGGTTTTCTTCTTGCTGGGTTCTCAGCTTCTCATAGCCTTCTAACCCTATCGACAGAACGGCTGCAAGGAATTGCACTATGGGAGCGGCTGTTGCCCTCCCTGCATAGGTTTCAGACACCGCGTCCAAAAATTCTTCATTGGGCGAAGCGACTATGGCTCCTCCGACTGGGGTGAGGAAATTCTTGTCTGTGCTCTGGATTATCGCATCCACACGTCCTGCGTCAGCTGCGCCTCTTACGAGCTTCATGATCTCGCGGCTTTGCACTCCGAAGGCGTTGTTTATGATATGCGGCACTTTTTTCTCCTCCGCGATCTTTGCAATTTCTTTGATTTTATCTGGTTCTCTAGGTGAAAAAAACGTGGTCGTTGACAGAATCGCCGCCGTATTTTCATTAACTGCTTTTTCTATCTCTTTCGCGGGAACGTTTACTGCTTCGCCGCAAACTTCTCCTTGAACTATTCTTTCTTTGAGACCTGCAAGGTGAATCGCCTTCAGTGGAGTCTTAAGGTCAACCTGTGGGAAAACGACCTCTTTTCCCCCAGTTTGGTTTCTTGCGGCGCACAAGGCAAGAGCAAGCGTCATTCCCGTTGCAACAGGAAGAACTGCTGCCTTCTTGACGTTTGGCGCCCCGAACCTTTTCATGGCGTCAGTTGCCAACTTGTTAGCGAAGTAGTACATGAGGGATGCGCCTGCCGCCTTAGGCTGGGCTTCTGTTAAGTCGCCTGACCTTCCTACTCCATGGTGAAATCCAGATGCCAGCTTAGAAACTGCTGGAGATGCAACTCTGCCCTCTCTTTCGCCTAGAAAAACTGCTTTGTTGTCCTTGTCCGAATCCATTGCAGCCAGCAAATTCAGTAATGCTTCGATTTGGCTGTCTATCCACCCTTCTTGAGGTATTCTTCTTTGCTCGAAAAGCAGTTTAATCGGCTCTGACTCTGTGCCAAGCACTGTCAGGCCCCGCTCAAGTATGCTCTTGGGGATTGTGTCCTTTAGCTTATCAAACGGTAACATAGGACATACCTTTAGCCCTGTCGGGCTCCCGAGTTGTCTTTCCCAGTATATAAATTGTTAGTTAGAGAGCTCCGTTAACTCTTCGGTTTTGGAGATAAGTGTTAAATGACTAATGGTGAGTTGATTGTTTTGTGCAAGTCTTTAAATCTGTTTCTCAGAATTACTTTCCTTCACCCGTAACGCTCGGTCTTTTAGAAGAATTTAGGAAAATGCTGAATGACTGCATACGCATTGGTTTAGCAGAAAAGGTCACATCCAAGCAGTCGCTCACTAAAAGGGTGTACAGTCAGCTTGCAAGATACAAAGTTCCAACGTATTATCGCCTTTCAGCCATAAGCAAAGCAGTCGGAGTCATCAGCAACTACCACAAAACCCTCAAAAAACATCCACATGCAAAGAAGCCATTTGCAGCAAAAAAGACTCTTACGGACTGCTACGGCTTTAGAATCAGGGAGTCAAACTTGAGAATTGTTGGCAGATGCAACAAAGGCACATACATCAAACTTAACAGTCACACGTTACGGTCGATTTCAGGATACGACGTGAAATCTGTTACTTTGACGACTTGCAAACTCGCCATAGCTTTCTCGAAAAAGACAAGTATAACAGACGTAGCGGGATCTAATTGGCTTAGACCGCAACCTCGACAACGCAACTACCGCAACTTTAGATGGCAAAACAGCTATCTATGATTTATCAACAGCAACCAAAACCAAAGCCCTCTACCGAGAAGTCAAATCACACTTCAAACGCAACGATGTACGTGTGGCAAAACGAATTCAACAGAAATACGGCAGAAAGCAATGCGACAAGGTTCAACCAATCCTTCACAAAGTAAGCAAACAAATAGTGCAACAAGCCAAAGCCGAACATTTAGGCATAGTCATGGAAGACCTCCAAGGCATAAGGAAGCTTTACCGAAAAGGCAATGGACAAAGCAAAAACTACCGTAGTCGACTCAACAGTTGGAGCTTCTATGAATTGCAACGGCAAATCGAGTACAAAGCCGCTTGGGAAGGTATCCAAACAGTTTATGTTCATGCTGCAAAGACATCTTCACTCTGTTCAATATGTGGTTCATCTATAACCGAATGTACAGAGAGAAAAGTCTATTGTCACAAATGCAACAAAATCCTTGACAGGGACGAGAATGCAGCGTTGAACATTGTTAATGCAGGGCTGAGGTTCAGCCTAAAGGGGGAAACATGTGAAGCGATGAAACGGAACGCTGAAAAGCTAATCCGTGAAGCAGATGTTTCTCAGTCAACTCAACACCCGACAATTAACACCTGTCGGCAACAACCCGAGAGTTAACAGAACCAGTTAGAGCATCTTGGAGCCAGACGCAACATGCTATTTTGGAAAGGAATGAAATAGCCAAGAGCTTGGAAAAGTGTAAATTAACTGTAAATCAAGACCTGCTTCTTGAGGCGCGCGCAGCGGTAGCTGAAATCCCTGTTACGTCGACCCTTGATAACACCTATCAGTTGCCAAATAATTTAATATGACCTCTTCTCAAACCAAGCTCTTTAATTTAGGGACAAATCAGCACGCTTCATTTTGATTTCTCAGGAAATCTTCGTTAGTACCTTTGGTTCGTTCCATTCTTCCCTGAGGATGGCATAAAGGCAGTCGTCTGTCCATTTTCCTCTGGTGAAGAAATTCTTTCTTGTCACTCCTTCTTTTTTGAAACCTGCTTTTTCTAATGTCTTCTGGGAAGCCAGATTGCGAGCATCTGTGCTTGCCTGGACACGTGGGGTGTCTTTCGACAGAAACAAGTAGTCGACAATAGTTCTGATAGCTTCTGTGCCATAGCCTTTCCTTCGTTCGCTCGGAACTAAAGCATAGCCGATTTCAAGTTGCTTACCAGCTGGATGCAGAACATAGAAATGAAATATCAATCCTATTTTGTTGCCGTCTTTTTTCTCTATAACGAAATACTTCATTTCATATTGATTCTCAAGTTTTTGCTCTGCTTCCGATTTGGAAAACTGCATTAAACTGTTGTATTCACCTAAGAACTCAGGCTTGTTAACCCATTCTACATAAAGGGGCAAATCCTCTTTATCCATAGCCCTCAAATTTACAATATTGCCTTCAAGCAAATCTAACCACTTAGTCTATCTGTCTATTTCTAGTCAGCTATAACTTTTCCGCAGTATTCGCCGTTGGCGTGTTTAATCGCGCTCACTCAAAAATAATCCTTCTCAAAAATTCTGAGTACTCCGAAATATTATCTGTCCATCAAACCGGCTAAGCGGCTTGAAATCATCAAAGTCAGATGTTCGACAGAATTATAAACCTAAGACGGGTTAGACAGTAGGGGAAAACGGGTGTCACAGAGTTATCCTTACTTACTTATAATGTGTGGGTTGCCTTCTTCGGGAAAGACTACAATCAGCAAAAACGTCGCCTCCTTGCTAGAGGACAAACATGGGATATCGACCATGGTAGTCAGCTCGGACGATTTTCGGGACATGCTCTCTTATTCCTCCAAAGGATTCAAACCTGAGAGAGAAACATCGGTAAAGGCTCTTTATGATAAGGCGATTGCAACTGGTTTGGAGAATGGTTTTCTCGTCATCAGTGATGACCTAAACTACTACAAGTCGATGAGGAGCGACCTGCGGCAGATTGCTAAGCGGTCAGGATCCGACTATGACATAGTCTTTGTTGATACACCCGTTGAACAAGTTATTAAGTGGAACCAGGAACGAGGATCGCCGATACCGTCATCTCTTATTGAGGAAATCAATCAGAAATTTGACGAGCCGAAGGGTGATTACAAATGGGACACTCCTCTTGTTGTTGTCGACCCAAGCAAGCAAAGCAACGAAGAAATCGCCAGAATCATTGTTACAGCAGTTCTCAAGAGGCTTGAAAACCCGATCAGGTCCAAGCCCAAAAAGGTTGTGGAAGACGAGAAGTCGCAGAGAGCGAGAGGAATCGAGCGGGAAACCCGAAAGTCCATGATGGAGGTTATGACGCGGTACAAGAATCCGGACTTGGGCATTTCTCTTTCCAGGATCAGAAAAGACGTGGTGAAGAAGGCGCTGGCAGACGGTTCAAAGCCTGTGGATGCCGTTGAATTATTTCTCAGAGAGGCCAATGCGGTGGCAAAAAGTTACGCCATGACTGAAGGCAAGGGCCTCATCCCCGTTCATGTGGGTCTTTTCGGACATGTTGACCACGGCAAAACAATGCTCGCCCGGCAGCTAACTGAAAAGCCTTCGACAGCTGCTCTGGACAAGGCACCAGACTCCGCTAGGCGAGGAATGACACTAGACATGGGCTTCTCCGCTTTCACCTTAGGTCAGTATCTGGTCACTCTCGTCGACTTGCCTGGGCACTTCAGCTTGGTTAGGCATGCGGTGGCGGGTGCTAACATAATTGACGCAGCGGTGCTGGTTGTAGCCGCCGATGCTGGTCTCCAGGTTCAGAGTGTGGAGCATTTCTCTATAATCAAAGACGTTGGAATAAGGAATCTTGTGGTTGCTCTAAACAAGGTCGATTTGGCTTCTCGAGAGAGAATTGAGGAAGTCAAGAAGAAAATCATACTTCTTCTTAAAGGAACTCCATATGAGACCGCAAAGATTGTGGAGCTCTCAGGATTAACGGGTAAGGGAATAGATGAACTCAAGAGCGCACTGCAAGATTCCATCAATCCGCCTATTCGCCAATGGAATGGTCCGTTCAAGATGCCTATCGACCACGCGTTCACCATAGCCGGAGTAGGAACTGTCTTAACTGGTACGATACACCGTGGGAAAGTTAAGGTGAAAGATACTGTTGAAATCAAACCCATCGACAAAAAAGGTCAAGTGCGTTCGCTGCGAACATTCGGAGAGGACAAAGAGGAAGCTATCGCCGGAGAAAGGGTAGGCGTCGCAGTTAAAGACCTAAAACCTGATGACGCCCACAGAGGTTATGTAGCCATTTCTCCCGGCTCCATCAGTTCCACCAGTCGTGTTATAACCGAATTGGAAGTGGACAAATTCTATCTGCGTTCGTTGACACCGTACAGCGATGTAGACGTGTTTGTTGGGTCTTACGAAGTGCTGGGAAACGTTCTGCCCGGATTCATGGAAGACGGCAAGTTCATTGTGAAGAACTCGGTGAAGGCCCCTGAAGAATGCCTAGTTTACATTGAACTAAGACAACCAGTCGTGGCGGAAAGAGGAGACCACGTCCTCTTGATTAACCCTGGACTCCAAGCCCGTGAATTCCGAATAATCGGCGGCGGAAGAATTACCGAAACAAACAGCAAACTAGAATTCTTCTCAAAAAAGACCAAGGAAGGAACTGTAAGACAAAAAAGAGAAGCCAATGAGTACACAGTGAACGGTCTCTTCAGCACATTGGACGTTGCCTCCAAATTTGTGGGAAACCAAGTCTTTACTGCATCAGGAGTTACAGGCGAAATCAAGGCTTCACTGTCAAATGGCGAAGTCTCAGTCAAGCTCAAAGAACCAGTGCCCGAAGGCGAAAAAGTATTTCTCTATATCTATAAGAGGTTAAAAATCAAGTAGCCAGTTTCCAAGCAGATTTACTCTTTTCCTATTTTCCTTTTTAGGATTTATTTACTTTTTTAAACCAAGCCAAGCCTATTACAGCAACGGTTGTGGCTGCCAAGACTGCTACGGGGTTAATGCTTTGCAGAGTCGTGTAGCTTTCGGCTAAAAGCGTCCCTATAGTTACCATTGAAATTACGATCGCTGTGCTTATGGCGATGGTTTTGTTACTCACTTTCCCGTCACCCGCCTGCTTGAGTGTTTCTTAAGGGCGTTTTTTGATTTAATGCTACGCATTAGAACAGGGTGTTCAACAAGTAGGACAGGTTGTGACCTAAGAATTTTTGAAGCAAGAAAAATTTGATTAATATATGTTTAAAAGGGAAGTTGGGTTAGTCTTCTTCGTCACCTGTTATTCTTTCTTTTACTTTGAGCAGGTTTTCTTCTCCGCCGATAACTCTGAAATCCTCTGTGAGCTCGTGCTTGTGTAGGAACTTTTTTACTGTTACCCGAATGTATTTTTTGCTTAAAGCTTCACCTTGACCTTTAATCGTGACGATTCCTGAGGCTGTGGATACTTCTCCACCTGTTTTCTCTTTTAAGAAATCTGCCAGTTTCGGAATCAACTCTTTCTCGTCGCCTTTAAGTTCTGACGCGTCAACCTTCATTTCAACAGTTTTCGTTTCAACCATTCTTCAATTCACCTCGATTCCCATGCGCCTAAAGCCTTCAATCAGCCACCCTTTTCATAGTTACTTCACAGATAAGTTTTCCGCTCCAACGATGCAACATTTCTTAAAAAAACGATCAAAAAGTAGCTGTTTTACTCGATTTTTCGGTCTCTCGTGAAATAGGCGAAGAAAATGGCTAGCCTGTCGATCGGGTAGAAAAGCAACATGGAGTAGGTTCGGGTTTTTCGGACGATATCTAAAGCGCGGATTGGGCTGTGAACAAATATTTTGAAGCAGCCAACTTTCTGGCTTCGTGTGTAGTTGGGTAGCGACAGCATATGGATTCGCATGTCGTGCTGCACGGTTTCCGCCAGGCTGGCTCTTGTTACATGGTCCGAGACAACGTTGGACATGACGACCCACGTGTACCCGTCCTGCGCCATTTTTCTAGGGCTCCCTGACTCGTCGAAACCGAATTTCCGCACTACGTCGGTTCGGCAGAGGTTGTTGTCGACGCTGCGTTTGTCGCTTCTGCGCGCGTACTCGTAAGCGTCCAGCTTTCGCAACCTAGCATCCGTGGACAGCCTGATGCCCTGGACGACTCCGACATGCGGGTCCATCATGGTTTCGGAAGCTCTGCGCCACCAGTGGCGGCTTAAGAGGACATCGTGCTCAAAACACGCGAATGTAGGCGTTGAGACGAGGCTTAGCGCGTTCTGTTTGTTGCTCTGCAGCCCCGTGCCTCTGTTGAGGTGGACTTCCCAGCCCATCTTTCGGGCGATTTCGGCGGTTTGGTCGGTGCTGTGGTCATCGCTGATGATTTTCTTGTTTACCAATTCTGCTGGAATGACTTCGTTGATTCGTTGAAGCACTGTTGGCAGAAGCTTGGCGCTGTTGTAAGTCCACATAATCAAGTCGATTCTGCCGTTTTTTGCCATCTGCGAGAATTACCTGCCAAGGTTTCGGCTCATTTGCAAAGAACAATTTAGCAAAGGCAAAAAAGATGTATTTAATATTTGCTAATTGATCGCTGGTTCAACCATTCTGTCCGCTCCGTTCATCCTTGTTAATGTTTTCGTCAGTTCGCCCGTCGAGTCAATATCACCGCGTAAGGCTCAGCGACTCTAGTGCTCATCATCCTAAAATTGGGTAGGCGACACGGCTTAAGACTCTTGCGATGACTCAACCGGAATCACCGAAGGGGCCGGGGGAACTGCTTTTATTTTCAAATGTGAATAGTCTTTAATGGTGCATTCAGAATGTCGATGGAGATTTTTGAAGCTATAAAAAATAGGCGAAGCATAAGAGCCTACAAGAAAAAGGAGTTGCCTCTTGGCACTGTGGAGAAGCTTATTGACGCAGCAAGATGGGCTCCTTCTGCCGGCAACGTTCAGCCATGGGCGTTTGTCGTTGCCGCCTCGATAGATATGAAGCGGGCTCTGAGTTTGGCAGCTTACGGTCAGGGAGATGTTGAGGCGGCTTCGGCTGTAATTGTAGTTTGTGCCGACGAAAAACTCGCCCAAGAACGTTATGGCGAACGTGGCAAAACGATTTTTTGCTTTCAAGATACCGCCGCAGCCATTCAAAATATCCTGCTGGCGGCTTACTCGCTTGGTTTAGGTACATGCTGGGTGGGCGCTTTTAAGGAGGAGCAGGTGAGCAAGTTGATTCAGGCTCCCGAGGACATGCGTCCAGTCGCATTGATTCTTGTCGGGTACCCTGATGAAGCGCCGGAAGCAAGAGGTCGGCGTCCGATAAGCGAGATAATGCACAGCGAAACCTTTTGACGCAACAGATCCAAAAGAAAACCGGGCTGGCGGAAAAAGCATATATGACTTAAACGCCACTGTTTTCGAAGGCACTGGTGAATTAAGACGACTTCATCTGACGCTGAAGGAAACAATAACGAAATGGTTGTTACTCCGTGGGAAGTAAAAGGCAAAGTGGACTATGAACGCTTGATCCGCGAGTTCGGCACCCAACCAATCACCCCCCAACTACTTGAGCGAATAGAAAAGCACACCGACAAGCTGCACCTGCAGCTTGAGAGACGCATTTTCTTCAGCCACCGCGACTTAGAAACCGTGCTTGACCTATACGACAGGGGCATCAAATTCGTACTCTACACCGGCAGAGGACCCTCAGGCCCAGTCCACATAGGGCACCTTGTCCCCTGGATTTTCACGCTTCACATTCAACAAAAATTCAACACCCGACTCTACTTCCAGATCACAGACGACGAAAAATTCCTCATAGACGACGAAGCCAATCTTAAGGAAACAGGCAAATACGCCTACGAAAACGCCCTTGACCTTATCGCCTTGGGGTTCAAACCCGAAAACACATTTATCATTTACGACACAAAAGACATCGACTTACTCTACGACATCACGCTTGAAGTAGCCAAACGCATCACATACAGCACTGCCCGTAGTAGCTTCGGCTTCCAAGACAGCACCAACATCGGTTGGGTTTTCTGGCCAGCCGTCCAGGCCGCCCCATGCTTCATCCACAAGAAACTAACAGGAGAAAATGTCCCAGCGCTTATCCCAGCAGCTATCGACCAAGACCCATACTGGCGAGTGACCCGCGACGTTGCTCAGAAACTTGGCTACTACAAACCCGCACAAATCCACTGCCGCTTCCTACCTGGGCTAGGGCAAGGCGGAAAAATGAGTGCCAGCATGCCTGAAACCAGCATTTTCACAATGGATCCGCCCGATGTTGTCAAGAAAAAGATTTGGAACGCCTTCACAGGCGGCAAAGGAACCGCGGCCGAGCAGCGAAAAACCGGCGCTGACCCCACGGTCTGCAGCATATTCCAGTATTACTTTTACCTGTTTGAGGAAGACAGCGGCAAGCTCGCGGAGAGAGAACGCAAATGCAGAGGCGGCGAAATACTTTGCGGCGAATGCAAAAAAGACATCGCCGAAAAACTCAACAAGTTCCTTGAAGCACACAGGGAAAAACGTGAAAAAGCCAAAGACGTAATCGAACAATACCACATAAAACGCGCTTGATTTTGCTTCAAGTCGACGTAGCGTGTATCAAAAAAAGTGATCCTAAGAAAATAATCAATGCTCATGTTTAATCACAAGTTTTATACGTCGAGAATGTCAAACGAATCAAGATGCCTCGCGCGCTAGAAAAAAAATCCATGAGTTTTGATGTTTTATTGTCAAGTAACTTAACTTAACCGTGTTGTTCTAAAGAAAAGCTTATTTCGTTGCAGTATGAAAGTTATACACGGTTAAAGATTGGTAAGTGATTAAAAATGGAAAAAGAACCCGAAATTGCCGTTGTTGGAACTAAAGGCCAGATAGTTATCCCGCAACGACTTAGAAAAGAGCTAGCCATAAAACCAAATACCAAACTCGCCTTGTACAGAAAAGACGACAAACTCGTAATAGTAAAACTCAAGCTTCCAGCCTTAACTGGTCAAAAAGATCTTTTCAAAGGAATTGACGAACAAAACAAGGGAAAAGAGAAATAAGTAAACACCACCGTTATTTTTTACTGTTAGGTGGTTTATGTGTCTGCGAAAACTCAAGTAAACATAGCCTCAGCCTACAGGCTTCTACATCCGATGCACACAGTCATGGTTTCATGCGTCGGGAAAGCCGGCAAACCCAACATCACAACTCTTGCATGGGCGATGCCGACCTCAATGAATCCGCCGCTTATAGCCATCAGCCTCGCGCCAACACGGCATTCACATTTGCTGATTGAGGAGTCAGGCGAATTCGTCGTGAACATTCCGACGTTGGAGATACTTCAAGCCGTTTACGCATGCGGCTCCTTAACGGGAC
>Ga0326728_10004038_pt1 | contig 44194 bp, 31 predicted proteins | sample MB3enrmetagenome_FD_207602 | JGI IMG/M metagenome (GOLD analysis project Ga0326728, IMG submission 207602) | Lab enriched peat soil microbial communities from McLean, Ithaca, NY, United States - MB31MN | ecosystem: Environmental > Terrestrial > Soil > Wetlands > Peat | place: USA: New York...
CAGCGCTGCCTTAAGGGAGGGCCGGAATGCGCCTGCCCTTGTGTAGCAAGTGTTGTTGTTGACTCCTGCATAGCTCATCGATGGGACTGCCGCGATCGCGCAATCGAGCGAATGTGCGCGGGCTGGCATGTTCTCTGAACCTACCCGGACAAAAGAGAAATGGAGACAGATCATGAAGATCTCGCAACAAGTGGGGTTGATTCTCAGTGGAGCAGTGGCCTTTAACTCGTGGCTGCCCGCCAGAGCCCAGGACACGGAAGCAAGGCCAGGCTGGCCGACTGCGCCAGTGCACGAAGCGCCGCCGCAGTCGTGGCCCGAGCCGCCCAAGGCTCCTGCCAATGCGCCCAACGTTGTTGTCATTTTGATTGACGACGTCGGCTTTGGCGCCAGCAGCGCGTTCGGCGGCCCCATCTATACTCCGAACTTCGAGCGGCTGGCCGACACCGGCCTGCGCTACAACAGCTTTCACATGAACGCGCTCTGCTCGCCGACGCGAGCGGCGCTGCTTACCGGCCGGAATAACCACGAGGTCGGCTTCGGTTCCATCGCAGAGTGGTCGGCGCCCTTTCCGGGTTACAACACTGTGCTGCCCAAGAGCGCAGCCACGATTGCCGAAGTACTTAAAGAGAACGGCTATAGCACCTCAGCGTATGGTAAGTGGCACAACACGCCTATGTGGGAGGTCAGCCCCGCCGGCCCGTTCAATCATTGGCCCACGGGTCTCGGTTTCGAACACTTCTACGGCTTCAATCAGGCCGCCGACGATCAATACTATCCGCGCATCTTCAACGACACCACGCCGGTTGAGCCCTCGAAGACTCCCAAGGACGGCTACCACTTCACCACCGACATAGCCGACCACGCCATTCAATGGCTGCATCAACATGACGCCGTTGCCAACGACAAGCCCTTTTTCATTTACTTCGCAACCGGCGCCACCCACGAGCCGCACCAGGTTCCCCAGCAATGGGTCGAACACTACCGCGGACGCTTCGACCGCGGCTGGGATGTTGTCCGCAAGGAAACCTTCGACCGGCAGAAGGCTGAGGGCCTGATTCCTGCCAACGCCGAGTTTACGCCGCGGCCCGACGGCCTGCCGGCCTGGGACTCGCTCACCGACGATCAGAAGAAGCTACTTGCCCACCAAGCCGAAGTCTATGCGGGCTTCCTGGAGCAGACCGATTACGAAGTTGGCCGCTTGCTCGACGCCATCCGCGAAGAGGGCAAGACCGACAACACACTTGTGTTCGCCATCATCGGAGATAACGGCGCCAGCGCCGAAGGCGGCATTGAAGGCCACGACGCCCGCAATGTGAACGGCAAGCCCAAAACGATCGAAGAACGCAACGACATTGCCGAACTTCTCGGCAGCGAACTCTATATGAATCACTACGCGGCCTCATGGGCCTGGGCGCTCAACTCGCCCTTTGTCGGCACCAAGCAGGACGCTTCGCACCTGGGCGGCACAACCGACCCGCTGATTGTCAACTGGCCGGGTCATATCAAGCCCGGCTTGCGCGGTCAGTTTTCCCACGTCAACGACATCGCCCCAACCATCTACGACATTGCCGGCATCAAGTTCCCCGACGAAGTCGATGGTGTCAAGCAGATTCCCCTCGAAGGCAAGAGTCTGACTTACACCTTCGATAACCCGGACGCCCCTACTCGTCACACCTTCCAGTACTTCACCACCAGCGGCAACCGCGGCATTTACAAGGATGGATGGTGGGCCGGCAATCGCCTCCACTCAACCTGGGAGCCTGACTTCTACGCCGCCAAGTCCGACAAGGACATCGACGTCCACCCCTGGGAGCTTTATAACCTGAACGATGACTTCAGCCAGGCACATAACCTCGCCGATAAGTATCCTGAGAAACTCAAGGAGCTGATCACGGTATTCGACGAAGAGGCGACGCGCAACCACGCTTACCCGATTCTGCCTGCCCGTTCCTCGCCACTCGATGCCACCCAGCGCGACAAGACCTCGTTCGTCTTCCGCTCCGGCGACGAGAGGGTGCCTCTGCGGTTTGCGCCCGGCTTCTTCGGTCACGCCTACACCATCGATGCCGATGTGATTGTTCCTCCGGACGGCGCCGAGGGCGTTATCCTCGCCGAAGGCGGCGAGCTCGGCGGCCTCAGCCTGTTTGTCAAAAACAACCACGTTTACTACGAAGTCAACGTCTCTAACGATCACAGCGATCAACTCGTCGCTACCCAGACCCTTCGCCCCGGGCTCCAGCACATCGAACTCGTGGTCACGCCCGAGCCGGCTGCGGTCGGCGCCGCGCCGTCGGTCGGCTCTCCGGCTTTCTCCGGCCGCGGCCCGGTCTCCGGCTCGGTTCGCCTCTCGATCAACGGTGCTCCGGCCGGCCAGGCGCAGTTCTCTAGCGTTTACGCCGCCGGAGAAACCCTCGACGTGGGCAGCGATCTCGGTTCGCCTGTGAGCCTCGAATACAGATCTCCCTATCGCTTCACGGGAGAGATTGAAAAGGTGACCGTCGATCTGAAGTGAGCCGGCGCCGCCAGATCGTTTCTCGCGCTCCGGACACCATGCGGCCCGGAGCGCGATTGAGGCGGCTGGCAAGCGACTTATCAACCGAGTTATCTGAAGATGATCCAGATCAAGGAGATTTCTATGAATGAGAAACGCATTTTCAAGGCATTGACGTCAACGTTAGTCCTTGCGGTGGGCGCCAAGCTCTCACTGCATGCCCAGGAGGCAAAACCCTATCAGGGGGTCGTTGGCAGAACCCTCGCGGAGTCGAAGGAATGGTGGCCGGAGCCCGTGAAAGCGCCCGCCGGCGCGCCGAACGTTGTGTGGATTCTGATCGACGACGTTGGCTACGGCGCTGCCGGAACATTCGGCGGGCTCATCCAGACTCCCACGTTCGACGCTCTGGCCAACAATGGTTTGCGCTATATCAACTTCCATACATGCGCCATCTGCGCGCCGACCCGCTCGGCGCTGTTGACCGGCCGCAACAGCGCGTCCGTGCATGAATCTGGATTCTCGGATGTAACTTCGTCCGCCGGTTTCCCCGGCTGGGATGGCCGGGTGCCTTCGACGGCCGGCACTATCGCCGAGATCCTGCGCGACAACGGCTACAACACCTTTGCGGTGGGCAAGTATGGCATAACGCCTAACGACGAGGGGACCGACGCCGGTCCATTCGATCACTGGCCGACCGGCAAGGGCTTTGACCATTTCTTCGGATTCCTGGGATCGCAAACCGACCAATACAAGCCGGACCTGGTAGAGGATCAGGCGCACGTGACTCCCGATGGCCGTCACCTTAGCGATCAGATCACCGACAAGGCGATCTTCTATATCGATCGCCAGAAGAAGGCCGCGCCGGACAAGCCGTTCTTCCTCTATTACGCGCCTGCCGCTACGCATGCTCCGCACATGGTCGACAAATACTGGAGCGATCAATACAAGGGAAAGTTCGACGAGGGCTGGGACGTCTTTCGCGAGAAGGTCTTTGAGAATCAGAAAAAACTTGGCGTGATTCCTGCCAATGCGACACTCCCCGATCGGAACCCGAACGTCAAGGCCTGGGACTCGCTGACGCCGGACCAGAAGAACCTTTATGCGCGCTTCATGGAAGTGTATGCGGGCTATCTGACGTACACGGATTTTGAAGTCGGCCGCCTGATCGATCACCTGAAGGAGACGGGCCAGCTCGACAACACGCTAATCTTCATCTCCATCGGCGATAACGGCGCCAGCAAGGAAGGATCGGAAGAAGGCACGATCGATCGTTCCAGTATCCGGAAGCCGATAACCGAGGAAGAAAATGTCGCCTATAACCTGGCTAACATCGACAAGATCGGCACGCCCGAATCTAAGAACGGCAACTATCCGCTGGGCTGGGCGCAGGCCGCCGACACTCCGTTCAAGTACTGGAAATCCGATGCCAACAGCGAAGGCGGAACGCACAATCCGCTCATCGTCTACTGGCCGAAGGGGATCAAGGACAAGGGCGGCATTCGCACCCAATACAGCCATGTGATCGATCTACTACCCACCACGCTTGATCTGGTTGGCGTCAAGGCGCCTGAAGAGATTCGCGGCATCAAGCAGCAGCCGATTGAAGGCTTTTCCTTCGCCGACTCGATCAACGATGCCAAGGCTCCCTGGCATCACACGTTGCAGTATTACTATATCTTTGGCTCGCGGTCGATCTACGACAACGGGTGGAAGGCCGAACTCGCGTATCCCAACGACGTCGAGACCAAACACGTGCTCACCAACCCGCCACTTGATGAAAACGCTTGGGAACTCTACAACCTGAACGACGATCCGACTGAACGCATCGATTTGGCTCAAAAGTATCCGGACAAGCTGGCGCAGTTGAAGGCCGAATTCGAAGAGCAGGCCAAAGAACATCACCTCTACCCCTACATTACCTTCGACGATCTGTATGCGGGGCGAACTCACCATACTTACCTGCCCCAGTGGTATCTCGATCGGCAAAAGGAGCAGGCACAGAGCAGTACCAACAGGTGACATTGCCGCCTGGTTTTGGCTTTACCGCGTTCAGCATACTCGGCCGGCTGGTCCTCGCCGGGCTAGCCGTCCGGCGTCAGTCAAAGTATTCATCCTTCCCTTCGCCGCTTATACTGCGTCGGCAACGGAACATCGAAGGGCAGGTCAACAATTTTTATCCGAGTCGTCTCTGAATGACTTAAACCAACAGGAGAATTCAATGAAAGAGAACAGCAAAATGAAGGCGTTGACTTCGACGCTGATTCTTGCGATGAGCGCGAGACTACCTATGCAGGCTCAAGACGCGCAGCCGTATCAAGGCGTCGTTGGTAGGACCCTCGCCGAGTCAAGAGAATGGTGGCCGGAGCCCGTGAAAGCGCCTGCCGGCGCCCCGAACGTGGTGTGGATTCTGATCGATGATGTAGGCTATGGCGCTGCCGGCACATTCGGTGGGCTTATCCAGACTCCGACTTTCGACAGCCTTGCCGCCAATGGTTTGCGCTATACGAACTTCCATACGACGGCAATCTGCGCTCCCACCCGCTCCGCGCTCCTGACTGGGCGTAACAGCGCATCCGTGCACGAGTCCGGATTTTCGCACACGGTGATGTCCGCCGGCTTCCCCGGATGGGACGGCCGCGTGCCTGCCACGGCCGGTACGATCGCCGAGATCCTGCGCGACAACGGATACAACACCTTTGCGGTTGGCAAGTATGGCATAACGCCGGACGAAGAAGCGACCGACGCCGGCCCTTTCAATCATTGGCCAACCGGAAAGGGCTTCGATCACTTCTTTGGCTTCCTCGGTTCGCAGACGGACCAGTATCATCCCGACCTGGTGGAGGATCAGGCTCACGTCCGTCCTGACGGCCGTCACCTGAGCGATCAGATCACCGACAAGGCGATCTTCTACATCGACCGTCAGGAGAAGGTCGCGCCTAACAAGCCCTTCTTCCTTTACTACGCGCCCGGCGCCACCCATGCTCCGCACCAGGTGGACAAATACTGGAGCGATCAATACAAAGGCAAATTCGACGAGGGTTGGGACGTTTTCCGTGAGAAAGTCTTCCAACGCCAGAAGCAACTCGGCGTCATCCCGGCCAACGCCGTGTTGCCCGATCGTAATCCAAACATCAAGGCTTGGGATTCCCTGACGCCGGAACAACAGAAACTCTATGCGCGTTTCATGGAAGTGTATGCGGGCTATCTGACTTACACGGACTTTGAGATCGGCCGCCTAGTCAATCACCTGAAGGAGATCGGACAACTCGACAATACCCTGATCTTCATTTCGATCGGTGACAATGGAGCCAGCAAAGAAGGCACTTTGGACGGAACCGTCGATCAGAGTTTATTGGCGAGGCCCGCGTCGGAACAGGCAAATATCGACTACAACCTGAACAAGATTGGAGAGATAGGCACGCCCAATGCCACCAACGGGAATTACCCGCTGGGCTGGGCGCAGGCCTGCGACACTCCTTTCAAGTTCTGGAAGCAGGACGCCAACAGCGAAGGCGGCACGCACAATCCACTTATCGTCTTTTGGCCTAAAGGTATCAAGGACAAAGGCGGAATTCGCCCTCAGTACAGCCATGTTATCGATCTTCTTCCCACCACCCTCGATCTCGTGGGCATCAAGGCGCCTTCGGAGATCAGGGGGATCAAGCAGCAGCCCATCGAGGGTTTCTCCTTCGCCGATTCCATCAACGATGCCAACGCTCCGTGGCATCACACGGTGCAGTATTACTACATCTTCGGCTCGCGGTCGATCTACGACAACGGATGGAAGGCCGAACTGGCTTACCCAAGCAGCTTTATCACTGGAAATGCCGCCAGTGCGCAGCCATTTGATGAAAATGCCTGGGAGCTTTACAACCTGAAAGACGACCCTACCGAGCGCATCGACCTGGCCCAGAAGTACCCTGAGAAATTGACTCAACTGAAGGCTGAATTCGAGGAGCAGGCCAAAGAACACAATCTCTACCCCTACATCACATGGGACGACGTGTTCAATGGACGAATTCATCGCACCAATGGCTCTAAGTCGCTTATCGAACAATGGAGAGATGTAACCAAGGGCAGCAATAATCAATAGGTGTGCCGCGTTGGCCTCTGCTCTAACCGCGCTCGCTCCGCATGGAACAATGCCGGGCGAGCGCCGTCTCTCTCAGGAGAATGTAACTATGTTCTATAGAATTCCGGACACGCTTCAAACCGAGCTTGAAGAATTAGATTCCTACATTGCGCGCTACCAGAGAGGTGAGATCGATGCCGCATCGCTAAAAGTGCGCCGCGTTCCTTTCGGCTGCTACGAGCAGCGCCAGGACGGGACTTATATGGTACGCATTAGGACAACCGGGGGCGCGCTCACCCCGACGCAATTGCGATCTATCGCGGAGATTTCCTCGCGTTACGGGAGCGACGCAATCCATATTACGACTCGCCAGGAGTTTCAGATTCACACGGTTGCGCTGGAGAATGTCGTGACCGTCATGCGGGAACTGCTCGCGGCGGGCCTGGCTACCCGCGGGGGCGGCGGCAATACAGTGCGCAACATTCTCGTGTCTCCGGATGCGGGTGTCGGCATCGATGAAGTATTCGATCCGAGTCCATATGCTTTCGCGCTTACGAGCAGATTGATGGCAGAACCGGATTCGTGGCTGCTCCCGCGCAAGTTCAAGATCGCTTTCTCCAATTCGCCTTCCGATAGCGCATACGCCGAGTTCAATGACCTGGGGTTCGTGGCGCAGATTCGTGAGACGGAGAAAGGATTCCAAGTTTATGTTGCCGGAGGGATGGGCGCCAAGCCGGAGGTCGGGCATCATCTGCACGAATTCATTCCCGCCGAGGATGTGTATGTCGTGACCAGCGCCGTCAAGCGCTTCTTTGACAAACACGGCAACCGCAAGAATCGCCATGCAGCGCGTCTCCGGTTCTTGTGGAAGACTCTCGGCCAGAACCGCTTCCGCGATCTTTATGAGGAGGAACTACGACTGGTCCGCAGCGAACACCCGGAGCCACTGGTCATCGAGGATGTGCCGCAATCCAGCGAACTCCCGCCGTTTGTCCCGGAGCATGATTGGTCTCCGGAGTTTTATCGGTGGAAGGATCGCTATGTCGAGAATCAGAGAGATTCCGGGTTGGTCTCTATTCGGATTCCGATTCTCCTTGGCAATCTGAGCAACGCGTCTGCCCTTCGAATCGCGAATTTCCTTGAGCCCTTCAGAAGCGATGTTCTGCGCGCTAACTTCGGCCAGAACCTCCGGCTTCGCAATATCCCAAAGAGTTATCTGGCTAATGTCTATCACCTGGTTCGCGAGGTTACGGCGCTTTCTGCTGGCCCGCGCCTTGCAGGCAATTCGATCGCCTGTACCGGTGCGGATACCTGCAAGCTCGGCATCTGCCTTCCCAAGGGCGCCTTGTCCACAACCGTGGAGCGGCTGAAAAACTCAACCCTTGATCTCGACCAGATTCCCGATTTCCGGCTGAATCTGTCGGGCTGCCCGAATACCTGCGGACAACACATGCTCGCCGACCTTGGTTTCTTCGGCAATGTCGGCCGCAACGGGCAACATATGTTCCCGGCCTATATGGTTGTTGCCGGAGCGGAGATTGGCGCCGGCGAGGCGCGCCTGGCAGGACAGATCGATCGCGTGAGCGCGCGCGATCTTCCCGAGTTTGTCCATGAGGTCTTGAAGCTCTGGATCCTGAAGAAGAATGACCACCCATCCTTTGCCGCATACGTAGACGGCGAAGGTGCGAAGGATATCCGGGAGATTGCCGGCCGCTTCCGTGGTATTCCAACTTACAGTGATGACGCGAGCTACTACCACGACTGGGGATCCAAGGAGACCTTCTCGCTGGTAGGGAGGGGCGTGGGCGAGTGCTCGGCGGGACTCTTCGATCTGATCGAGGTCGATCTCAACGGCGCGAGGCAGTTGCTGGAAGAGCTTCGCTCGGGCGATTTGGAGAGCGAGGAAGCACTCTATGCCATTACGCTCCGCACTGCTCGCGCATTGCTGATTACAAGGGGCATTGAGGCGCAAACCGATGCCGCTGTATTTGAGAACTTCGCCAGGGACTTCATCCAATCTGGGCTAATCGACGGCCGCTTTGAGAAGGTGATCGCCAGTGCCCGGGAGAAGAACACAGATGCCCTTAACCAACTGGAGGCAGAAGTGGTCGCGTTGCTCAATGCTGTGGAGGCTCTCTATCGAAGCATGGACAACTCGCTCAGGTTCCCGGCAGAAGCTAAGTTACCGGTTTAGAGGCGGTTGGCCGGGGATCAGATCATTCAGCGCGGCCCCGCCGCATCTGGGAGCACTGGAGGCCAGAAGAATTAGAGGATTCCGCTCGTTTAAGTGAAGAAAAGGAGTGACCGGCGGCACAGAATCCGGGCCAATTGGCAGCTAGATTTCTTTTTGTGGACAATGTCCCATGACAAGAAGTACATTTCTGGGACAGTGAACGCTCGAGAGAATTGAGCGCGAAGCCGATGGGAAGGTCACGATGCTGACGGCCCGCCTGCTGCCAGATCGATGTTGTCACCCGGATCGATGTAGTCTTTTTGGCCGATGTCGACTGGTTGCATGCTTTCTTCTTCTCGTGCTCGTGGTTGTTCTTCCTGAGGCGCTTGCCGCGCAAGTGAAGCAAGCAGGCGAGATCGTCAGGTTCCGATTGCGCGACGGATATCTGATTGTCGTTCAAACGATGGTGAATGGCTCCGGCCCTTTCAGTTTTCTCCTGGACACGGGCACCACCCGGACCGTAATTGACCCTGAACTTGCACGGCTGTTGCAGGCTCCCGTCGTCGGCAAGGCTTCGCTCACCGGGATTCTGCATCTGCGGCTAGATGAGTTGGTGCGACTTGAGGATGTACGGTTAGGCGGGGTTTCGTCGTCCGGCCTGGGAGCAATCGTAGATAAGCTGGCGCGGCAAAAAACATTAGCCCCGGGGATTCGCGGCGTTCTTGGCGAGGATTTTCTTTCCAGATTTGACATTCTCATCGACTACAAACAACGTTCACTGCACTTCGGAGGCGCACCTCCCACAGGAGAGCGATGTCGATTCGAGACGATAGGCCAATATAACGGCTCTCCCACTACGAACCGCCTTCTTATTCCAGTCGAACTCATGGACCCGAGCGGGATGACGGTGCAGCTTCAGTTGGATACCGGTGCAAAGACACCGGAACTATTCCCCGCCGGTCATAATGCTCATCAATTCCAGCCCTGGGCGTCGCAGCCATGGAGTGGATCCGTAGCGACCACCAGCGCCGCGGACGGAGTCACCATCCTGTCCAATATCACCATTCGGGTTGGCAAGACGATGATCCCCGGCCTGGACGTGGTTCAGTCCCGGCGGACGGTCGCATTCGATTCTGTCGGCCTGCTGCCAGCCTCAATTTTCCACAGAATCTATATCAGCCATTCAGGCGGATTCGTGGTGCTGAATCCTGCCGAGTAGAGGCCAATTGCCTACAACTTTCGTATGAATAAACGCCCTCCCGTGAAAACTGTATCGCTGAATTCTTGCCTTCGATGGGCTTTGGTGCTACATTAATCCAGTGAAGACTCTTACCGCCATGAAGGCCGAAGCGTGTTGTTGCGCAGGGATGTGTTGCGTGCACATGTCTTCTGGCGTGAGGAAATGGCTGGGGTAGAGTAAGTTACAACCCGGCACCTCATTATGACCCACCGCCAGAAATTGAACTGGCAGGTGGGTTTTCTATTTTGAGTTGAAATTCGGAGACTGAAATGGGCGTTCAAGAAATACGAGTGGAAGAACTGAAGCAACGGCTCGATGCAGGCGAGAACCTTTTTCTACTCGACGTGCGCGATGAGTCCGAGTACGAGATTTCAAACATCGGCGGACAACTGATTCCGCTTCCCGAGCTTGCCAAGCGGATCGACGAGCTGGATGCAAACCGGAACATTGTCACTGTCTGCAAGATGGGGCCCCGTGGCGCCAAGGCAGCACAGGTTTTGCGCAATGCGGGCTTTACTCACGTGTGGAATCTGACCGGAGGCATTCACGCCTGGTCAGATCGCGTGGACAGGAGCGTTCGGAAGTATTGATCGGAATCTGAGGACTGAACTGCAAAGGGGATTCCAGTCTCAATCTTCCCAAACGGCCCGGCAACTAGATCCTGATTGTCCGCTCCTGTTCAATAAGCGCCAGTGGCGAAGTGGCAAACGCGCAGGTCTGCAAAACCTGTACTCGCGGGTTCAATTCCCGCCCGGCGCTCCACACTCAAGCTAGGACCCAGGGGCAGCAGTTATACTCACAAGTGTCTGCCCTCTTGCACCATCCACTTCGCGATGAATCCTCAATTTACGGAGTACGTCTGCACGGGCAATCAACAGTAGGTTTTCAAGACTAAAGGAGGCAACCAGTGCCTGAGGAAGTTATCCGCACATCGTTGCGCGAGGAATCCGCGTTTCAGTTAGCCAATGTCACCAAGACTGCTCCGCAATTCGGAGCCATCACACCGCGCTGGCTGGTTCGCCTGCTGGACTGGAAGCCGCTTGAGGCTGGAACATTCAGGGTCAATAAAGTCGATGAGACCAAAGCCATCGAGTCAACCTGCGGCCACGAAGACGAGTCGACGCTTGCTTCCACATTCGTCGAATACCAGGAAGAGCCGCGCGAATACCGCTTGAGCAGCATCAATGCGGTTCTCAACGTACACACCCGGGTCTCCGATCTCTATAGCAATCCCTACGATCAGGTCCGCGAGCAGTTGCGGCTGCTTATCGAAAGTGTGAAGGAGAAGCAAGAGAGCGAATTGCTCAACAATGCGGACTACGGCCTGCTGAATAATGTGTCCGCTTCGCAGAAGATCAAGACCCGCAAGGGCGCCCCGACACCGGACGATCTGGATGAGCTCCTGACCAAGGTATGGAAGGAGCCTTCATTTTTCCTGGCGCATCCGCGCGCTGTCGCTGCTTTTGGTCGGGAATGCACTCGCCGTGGCGTGCCCCCGCCAACGGTAACCCTGTTCGGTACGCCCTTCCTTACCTGGCGCGGAATTCCTCTCGTTCCCTCAGACAAAATCGCGATCAGAAACAAGGACCATAAGTCGAAGATTCTCTTGCTGCGGGTTGGCGAAAGGAAGCAGGGCGTAGTCGGCCTGTTCCAGCCGGGACTTCCCGGTGAACAGAGCCCCGGCCTTTCAGTTCGCTTCATGGGAATCGATCAGAGAGCACTCGCTTCTTACCTCGTGTCGTTGTACTGCTCCGCGGCCGTGCTCACGGACGATGCGATTGCCCTGCTCGAAGACGTAGACGTAGGACAATACCATGAGTACAAGTAGCCCAACGCCTGTTTCGGGAGAATCTCCTGACTCCGCTAACTGGGTCTCGGGCCTCGGCCCGGGCGCAGGGTTGCCTGCAGGTATTCCGTCTCCGGCAGAGTTAGCCCGCGTGGCCAACGAGATCTTCAATGCGTTGCCACAGGAGCTGCAATTACCTGCAGCCAAGGCAGCAGCGACAGTGTTGCCGCCGAACTCTGCCTTCACGGGGAATCCTTATGCGGCTGTGCCGAGTCCAACCGCGCCCGCAGTTCCGGGATTATTGGCCGGATTGACCGAAGCACAGCCCGCGCTGTTCGTCGCGACGCCTGACAGGAATGTCGCTCCAGACCTACGCTCTCCTGCTCCGTCTACGCCGCGCTTGGCGGTCCCGGGCGGCGGCGCCGATCCTTACGCCGGCCCACCTTTTTCATTCCTCGCGGAGGCGCGGCCCCTCTTTGTCGAACCCGGCGCAGAGACTGCGGCACCGAATTCGCCGGCGAACGCATTCGCCAGACCGGTTCCGAACGATGAGGGATTTGCGGACCTTCCGTTTTCTCTGATTACAGATGTTTCGCCTTCCCAATTCGCGCAATCGTCGCAGCCACCCGCACCAACAGTCCCAGGCGGGTTCGGTGCAGTCGATTCCTCAGCCATTCCGGCCTTCTCCTTTCTTGAGGAAGCGCGGCCGCTCTTCTCAACTCCGCCCACGATTCCCGGTCCCGTGCCGGCCGTGGCAGCCCCCCGGGGCCCGACGGCGACAGAGAAGAATGCTGCGAGCAGCGGCAATCCGTTTGCTACGCCCCTCGACCCCACTGCACCGCATCTCGCAGGGACGGTTGCACACGTGCCCGATTTTCGCGCGCCGGCTTCCCATGATCCCGATAGCCAGCCCCGGCCCCTCTATCCCGCCGGTGTCGCGCCGGTCGTCGCCCCAGGGACTGACCAGAACCCGCTTCTGGGCGATCTCGGCCTCTCGTCAACGTCCTTCGACGTAGAGACGATTCGCCGGGACTTTCCCATCCTGCGCGAAACCGTCAACGGACGTCCGCTCATCTGGCTCGACAACGGAGCAACAACGCAGAAGCCGCAGTCGGTCATCGATCGTCTCGACTACTTCTACGAACACGAGAACTCCAACGTCCATCGTGCGGCACATGAGTTAGCTGCGCGCGCTACGGATGCATACGAATCTGCGCGCGAAAAAACGCGGCGCTTTCTCAACGCCGGATCGGCGCGGGAAATTATTTTTGTTCGCGGCGCCACCGAGGCAATCAATTTGATTGCGCAGAGCTGGGGGCTTCAGAACATTCAACAGGATGACGAGATCGTCATCACCTGGCTGGAGCATCATGCCAACATCGTTCCCTGGCAAATGCTCTGTGCGAAAAAGGGAGCAAAGCTGCGTGTTGTTCCGGTGGACGATTCGGGGCAGGTGCTCCTCGATGAGTACGAAAAGCTGCTTGGGCCGAAAACGCGTTTGGTCTCCATTGCGCACGTCTCCAACGCTTTGGGCACTATCGTGCCTGTGAACGCGATGACCGAGGCCGCCCACCGTCACGGCGCACGCGTGTTGGTTGACGGCGCGCAGGCGGTTTCGCACATGCGCGTCGACGTGCAGGCCATCGGCTGCGACTTTTACGTCTTTTCAGGCCACAAAGTCTTCGCGCCAACCGGCATTGGCGCTGTCTATGGGAAGCAAGAAGTACTGGACAGTATGCCGCCATGGCAAGGCGGCGGCAACATGATCCAGGACGTGACCTTCGAAAAAACGCTTTACCAACCGCCGCCTCAGCGTTTTGAAGCGGGCACGGGGAACATTGCGGACGCCGTCGGCCTGGGCGCCGCGATCGATTATCTGGATCGAGTCGGCATCGCAAATGTGTCGCGCCACGAGCACATGCTGCTCACCTACGCTACGGCGGCACTCGAGCGCATTCCTGGTTTGCGCATCATCGGCACGGCAAAGGAGAAGGCAGGCGTTCTTTCCTTCGTGATCGATGGTTTCCGCACGGAAGAGATCGGCGACTATCTGAACCGCAAAGGCATTGCCGTGCGCGGCGGACATCACTGCGCGCAGCCGATCCTGCGCCGCTTTGGGCTGGAAAGCACCGTTCGCGCCACATTCGCGCTCTACAATACCTGCGAAGAAGTGGATGCGCTCATCGCCGCGCTGTGGGATTTGCGGCAAGGGCGCAATCCGGGTTTGGCTTGACGTCAAGTTGACGATATCAGTGAGATGTCGGTCTCCTCGAGAGGCTGACCTTTCCTTCAGTGCTTCAAATTTGACAGGCCGACCTGGGCGCGAGGCAGCGTCGCTTCGTCGGAGACGCGGATTGACATGAAGCAATACCGCCTAGTAGGCTTAGTCGCATGGTGATCGACCCTCAGAGAATCGCTTATCCGTCATGTTGTTGCGCTTGTACGGGCGCAGTGTGTCCTCTGGCGGGTCGTGGCGGGGCTTTCTCGGTATGCGGTATGAGAGCCTAGCCCCAGCTAAAGTAGTTTCTTAGCCCACCGCCGGTTGTCTGGCAGGTGGGTTTTCTATTGAATGCCCGCAAAATCACTGCCAGCCTCGGCGACACCTCCAGCCAAGCGAGTGAAAGTGAGCATGCCCGGAAAGAAACTCCTCCGGCATGTATCTGAAGCCCGCACCCCAACGATTGCAACCACAAATTAGGAGATTGTCTGCATGAAAACGATCGCTGGAAGAGTGCTCGTACTTGCCGTGGCGTTTCTGTTCTTCGTTGACTCGGCGTTTGCCACCGACGGCTACTTCTTAACCGGATACGGAACCAAGCAGCAAGGCCAGGGTGGAGCGGGCATTGCATATCCGGGTGACAGCCTGGCGGGCGCAACCAATCCCGCGGGGCTTTTTCTCGTTGGCAACCGTTTCGATATTGGGCTGACTTTGTTTCGTCCGGTGCGATTTGGGACCATCACCGGCAACCAACTGCCGGAGGGATACCCCGATGTGAATGGCACTTATGATGGCAACCGGGTCACGAACTTCGAGCTTCCCGAGCTTGGCTACAGCCTTCTTTTCCGGCCCAAGGTTGCCCTGGGCGTGGCGATCTATGGAAACGGCGGGTTGAATACTTCGTATAAACAGCCGATTCAACTGCTGGGCAGCACGCGGGGCGGCGTGGATATCGATCAGGTATTCATCTCGCCCACCTTTTCATACAAGGCTGGAGCGCACAATTATTTCGGCGTAGCTGCCAATATCGCCGTGCAGCGCTTCGCCGCGGAGGGATTGCAGTATATTGAGGCCATCTCCAGCGACCCGACGCACGTGACCAACAATGGGTACTCCTATTCGAGCGGCGCCGGCGTGCGCGTGGGCTGGCTGGGCGAGTTGAATCACGTGTTGAGCGTGGGTGCAACCTGGCAAAGCAGGACGTACGTGAGCAAATTCAGCAAGTACAGCGGGCTGTTCGCTGAACAAGGCGGATTCGATATTCCCTCCAATTTCGCCGGAGGCGCGGCCGTTAAGCTAGGGTCCAAGGCAACCGTGCTCTTCGACGAGGAGCGCATCCTCTACGGATCGGTGAAGTCGATCGCCAATGCGCTCGACAGCACTTCTCCGCTCGGCTCTGCGGCAGGTCCCGGCTTCGGATGGCACGATATCAACGTGTCGAAGGCAGGCTTTGACTACGAATTGGCCTCATCGCTGACATTGCGCGCGGGTTACAATCACGGCGGCGCTCCATTCGATGGCACGCAGACATTTTTCAACCTTCTGGCTCCGGCGGTGACCAAGGACCACCTGCATGTGGGAGGAACCTGGACCTCGAAGACGGGGAAAGAAGTGAGCTTCGCTTACATCCACGGCTTTAATGGCGCCGTGAATGGTGTGAACTCCATCCCCGCAACCTATGGCGGTGGAAACGCGAACTTGAACATGTACCAGAATTCGTTTCAGGTCGCTTTCGGATGGAACAGGAACAAGAAGTAGGGTTAGCAGAATGAGGTGAACGCCAATGACAGCCTGGCTTTACAGGGAATGGCCCTGGTATTTAGCAGGTCCTCTGATCGGATTGTTTGTTCCCGCATTGTTGCTGGTCGGAAACAAAGTCTTCGGTATCTCCGGCAACTTGAGTCATCTCTGCGCCGCTATCGCTCCAGGCAAGCTGGATTTCTTCCGCTATGACTGGCGCAAAGTTGGGCTGTGGAATCTCGTGTTCCTGCTCGGAGTGCTGATCGGAGGCTTCCTTGCTTTCCATGGAGGGCCGCCACAAACCATTGCCATCTCTGCGGAGACCAGGGCGGCGCTCGCGCGGCTGGGAATTCACGATTTTTCCGGAGTCGCGCCGCATGAGCTCTTCACCTGGCATGCACTGCTCACCCTACGCGGTTTCGTGTTGATTGTCGTCGGCGGGTTCCTGGTGGGCTTTGGCACAGCTTACGCGGCGGGCTGCACCTCGGGCCACGCCATTAGCGGCCTGGCCAACTTCGAGCTGCCATCGCTGATCGCCGTCTTCGGATTCTTTGCCGGCGGCTTGGCCGCCACGTACTTCATTTTGCCTTTTGTGCTGGGAGGGCTATGACCACGACCTCAATCTCCGAATATGAGGGATGCGGCGCGAGTAATTCCGAACCGCAAGCGGCTAGGCCCGCATTCCTGGTCGTCTATCTGCTTTTGGGCATCGCCTTTGGATTCGTTTTGAGCCGATCTGAAGTCATCTCTTGGTTCCGCATTCAGGAGATGTTCCGCTTTCAGTCGTTCCGCATGTATGGCATTATCGGTTCCGCAGTGGTCACTGCGGCCATATCGCTGGCGCTGATCAAGCGGTCTGGAATAAAGTCCGTCGCGGGTGAACCTATTTCCGTCCCTGCCAAGGAATTAGGCACCGGCATACTCTACGCGGCCGGCGGAACGATCTTCGGTCTGGGATGGGCGCTGACCGGCGCATGCCCCGGCCCGCTCGTTGCTTTGATAGGCAACGGCGTATCAGTAATGATCGCGTCGCTGATCAGTGCGCTATTCGGGACTTGGGTCTATGGATGGATGAGGCCGAAGTTTCCGCACTGAATCGGCGCGTATTCTGCTACCGGCCGGATCTTTTCTCTTTTTCTCCTTGTCGACGAGATGAACCACAGTAATCTCCCGGCTCCGCTCCTGTAACGTCAACTGTGTGGTCATGCGGACGGATAGGCTCGCCTCCGTTGCGCAGATCGCCATCGGCTCGCCGCGGGAGTTCAGTCGCGCGCGGGTCTCCCCGAAGCGGTAGAGGTAGCGGTCCAGCCCAAAACAGCTGCACGCCCTCTTAAATGCCTGGGCGTCCGCCGAAGTAGCGGCGTTTGCGCGGTCGGCCCACTCTTCGCCGGTGCCTGTGTGGCTGCCCAGACGCGTGATCGTCACGGCGGTTGCCACCAGCACCTTGCTGGTCACGATCACCTTGCCCCGCTCCGTGCGGCAGAGCGACGGCACGGTCGAGATTGTGTACTCGCGCGTCCAGCCCGACGGCGTGAAGAGTTCGTTGAGCCGGTCCGTGCAGGCGCGCGGATCGGCAAAGGGCAGGATGACGCCGCTTCGGCCATCGTCGAAAGTGCGCATCACGCGCCACTTGATCAGCGCCGGATCGAACGGCGCTTCGAGCTGCGTGAAGAGTTTTTCGCGCTCGGCTTCCGTGAACTTCGTTGCGGCCATACTTCACCTTTTCTGGCTGGGGGCCTGCATTTCCAGCCACAAAAAAACTGAAAGCGCCCCAAAGAGCGCTCTCGACAACGGCAAATTGAATTGGATTTGAAGAACTTGCCTACACTTGGCACGCTTAACCACCTAGCCTGCCGATATATTTATGGTTATGTTGGCTCGGGAAAGTTGATCTGTGATTCCTGGATACTGGCCGACTTTTCCGGAGCTACGGAAGTGGCTTCGTGATTACAGGCGCACGATCCTTTGTGGTGCTATTGTCTCGGTGAGGCAGATTCAGAACCCACTGGGCTTCCCCATACGTCGAATATCAGGGCCTTCAGTCCTAACGCCCAAACAGCGGTCAGAAAGATGCGGCGAAGCCATAGATTGCCAATGCGAATAGCAAATTGTGCCCCAACCAAAGCCCCTAAGAACATAGTTGCGCCAAGAAGCAGACCAAGTCGATAACTGACCAGTCCGTGCCACATAAACACCCCTGTGGCGACGGCGGAAGAGAAGACGTTCATCAGCTTGGTTGTAGCGATGGCCTCGACAAATGTAAACCTGAAGACCGCGACATATACGGCTGTCAGAATCGTGACGTAGCCTCCGCTGAAGAATCCACCATAGATTCCGAGCAGAAACGTCAATGCGTAGCCTGCAATTTCGGACCCGATAGATGGCGGAATCGCCGACTCCTGGATCCCAGACTTGCGATAGACCACTGAGAAGGTTGCTACTACAATAACGGCAAACGAAACAATCATGGAAACCGAGCGAGTCGGCACCCGTAAGAGCAGGAACGCACCCATCACGGAGCCGAGCAATGTCAGACCCACCAGAAGCGGAAGCCGCTTTTGGTTCGCATCCGAACTGCGTAAGAACGGCAGAGTCCCGCCAATACTCATAAACGTCAGGGCAAACATATTGGTTGCAATTGCTGTGCGCGGATCAATATGAAACTGAAGCATCGCAGGTACTGTGATGAGCGACGTGCTGCCTGTGACAACGCTGATTGCACTGGTCAGAAAGAAGATGACCACAAGCCAAAACAAATGAATACTGCCCATACCGCCATCTTAAATCTCTTTCTCCCCGTGCCAGCCACGACGGTACGCTGGGTGAAAAGGGTATCCCCTGAAGCGTCAATATCGACTGGAAGATTCTGGAATGACCGTAATTCGCCGAGTCGCATTTCGAAGCACTGCGGTTATTGAAACGTGAATCAGCCTGTGGTCGACATCTGACGTCCCAGTTTGATCGTCGAAACGGAATTTCTCGGAACTTGTGCGAGGACCTTGGATCTGGGTATGCATCTTCGCGATGCCGACATTTAGCATGACATTATGATTAGAGCTGCCGTCGCACAAGTGGGAAGCGTGTTGTTCGATACCTCGTCGACCCTGCAGAAGGTCGAGAAGCGATGCCATGAGGCAACGTCTGCCGGCGCGCAGCTGTTGGTATTCCCAGAGGCGCTCCTGGGCGGCTATCCGAAAGGATTGACCTTTGGGGCCACTGTCGGAAATCGAACCGATGAGGGACGTGAGCATTTTCGCCGCTACTCCCAGGCCGCCATCCAATGCCCTGGCCCGGAAACAGAGACGCTGGCGAGCTGGGCGAAGGAGCTCAGCCTTCATATCGTGATCGGAGTCGTCGAGCGCGCAGGCGGCACCCTCTATTGTTCATCGCTCCTCTTTTCGCCCCAGCAGGGACTCATCGCCAAGCATCGGAAGCTCATGCCGACCGGCAGCGAACGTCTGATTTGGGGATTAGGGGACGGCTCAACCATGCAAGTAGTGGATACCGAGCTGGGCCGTATCGGCATGGCAATCTGCTGGGAGAACTACATGCCTTTATACCGGCAGCACCTCTACAATCAGGGCGTTCAGCTTTGGTGTGCTCCCACCGTGGACGCGAGAGAGATATGGCAGTCGAGTATGCGTCACATTGCGTACGAAGGGCGTTGTTTTGTGCTGAGCGCCTGCCAGTTCCTGACCAAGGACGATTGGCAGCAAGATCTGAGAGAGACGGGCGGTGAGATCGATGGGAGAAGTCTCGTTGTTTCTCCGAGAGGAGAGATCATCGCTGGCCCGGCCGAAGGCGAACGACTGTTAACTGCGGACCTGGATTTGGACGATATCCCGCGGGGCAAATTCGACTTGGATGTGGCCGGCCACTATAACCGGCCCGATGTGTTTACCTTCCATACCAATTGAGTCACTCAAAAAAATGCGCGCAGAGTATTACCGTCAATGTCACGATGCGAACTGATATTTTCTGTCTAGAGGAATATGGAATGCAGATCAATGGTGTCCGGTGCACCTTCCACCACATGGGAATACCCACTACGGAAAAGAAGCCAGGCGAGCGCTATAGCAAACTCTTCGGCATGTATACCAGCGATAGTGGCTGCAGGACTCTGCGCATCCAGTGGCATCGTTTTGAGCCAGGCTCATCGCTGCATCCCCTTCTCCAAACCGTTCCTCACGTGGCATTCCGAGTGGACGACCTGGAGCGGGCGAGCGCGGGATACAACACCCTGCTCGGGCCGTATGAGCCAATCCCAGGCTTTCGGGTAGTGATCGTCGAGGACGGAGGCCAACCGATTGAACTTGTTCAGACAACATTGACTGATGAACAGCTCTGGGAACGAGCAGAAACGGACAGCGTTCTCTATGGGGCAAATCCTGAAACCTTCTAACTGTTTCAGCAATACTGTCTGCGTTGCTGCGAATCAACGCTTGGCTAGGGGCTTTAGCCTTTCACTGGCTATCCGGACATTGAGCCGTCGAATGGCGAGGCCAGCCCATTGCAAGCAATGACTGAAGACTGTTCGCAATTTTGAGGATTACTCGTCGAAAACGCACCAGGATTCAGTATTTTCAAACTTGGATTGCTTTAACGCTATCGCTGTACTCTAGTACGGCACCTCCTCCTGCGTGAACTCCGGTTCCTCGCTGAACTCAGGAGGCGCGAAGCCCTGCCCGCTGACGTAGTGCGCCTCACGCAAGCCCAGAAGAATCCAATCACTCGGCTCTGCTTTTTCTGCTTGGCGAGGGGACCGTCTTCCCAGGTGCTGCGGAAGTTCAGCAGAGTGTCCAGGTCCAGTTCATCCAGGTATTCGATCCCCTCGACGCGTGTCCAGGCAAGAAACTGCTTGCGGAAGATGGTCTCGAGTTTCTTGAGGGTCGAGGATTCAACGCTACGGCTCACGGCATCGGCCAGGTATGCGTCGACCGCTTGCGTCACCGTGACCCTTGGCCGCGGTTTCGGTACGCGTGGCTCAGGGACTTCCGTCCGGGACGTCGGCGGAGGAGGATCGACTGGAGTGGGGATTGGCGGCGCCGAACCGGCCGCCACCGCGGTGCCGAAAGGCGGCAGGCCTTTGATGAGCGCCTCCTCAAGCTTGACGCGCACCTCTTCGGCTTCAGCCCACTGTCGGGTCTTGGCGCTCTGGCGAAAGTAATACCCGTTCACCTGCCCGCCCACCCATTTGGGGCAATTGCACCTGCGGCAGGAGCGGTCGTGAAAGACGCCCCAAGATCTTACGATGCGCCTTTCAGCCGTCGAATAGATTGCAAGTAATCGATCCCAACAAAGAAACACGGCAAAAGGTGACGATAATGTCGATCATCATTCACTATTTGGGTCGGTACACGAGTGGGGATAGGCCTTGGCTGTCGACGTCGTTCAAGATCCCGGAAATGAACGAAGAAATCAATGACCTTTATGGACCGGTCGAGCAACTGCATACATCTCTGCCGCAATTCGATCGAACAGAGCATAGCGATCGTCCCCAACCACATAAACATTGAAGTGCGACCGTCCTGGTAAAAACGTGAATTGCGCCTTGCAGCCGAGTTGGTCGAGAGTGGCCTGCAGGCTGTGCGCGGCGCCATCGAGATAAAAGGTGTCATCCGTGCCAACGAACAGGTGGATCTTTCCCTGAAGGTCAGGGCCGATACTCTTCCAGTCAGTTTTCAGGTGCGGGACGATGTCGTAGTGATTGCGCCAATAAGACGCGACTGCAGGGTCTATTTCGCCTGTTGTGCGATTGAAGAGGGGCATAGGCCGGCCATCTGGACCTCTGGGCGAGAAGACCCATTCAAACGAACCAAGCTGACCACCGTAAGGACCAAGCACGGTCTCGAGGCCAGCAAGTTGCCGCATGTTGGACAGCGGGTGGCCGTGATCGCGCAAAATCGGAGTCAACGTGCCATCTGCCGCGTAATAAAAGTTTGCGCGCGGTGCATAAAGATCGATGGTACTGAAGAAACGAAAGTCGCTTGGATCAGGTGAAGTAGACCAGGTTCCGCCGAAGATCTTCGGGTACGTCGTTTGAAGCCACAGGGTCGCCCAGCCACCCGAGGAATGGCCTTGCAGGAAGCGGCCGGAGGTGCGCGCATCCATGCGATAGGAGCGCTCAATCTCGGGAATCAGTTCGGTTGTCAGTGCTGTTCCCCATGGCCCGTTGTTCACAGAGTCTGCGAATTCGTGCGTGCCAGTGGGGCTGCTCTCATCGAGCAGCACCCAGATCATCTCCGGCATCTTGCCCTGCTTCATGCGGTCGTAAAGGATGGGGGCGTAGCGGGCCCGCAATCCGTTCAACGTGCCGCCGAACCCGTGTGTAAAGTAGACCGTCGGGTAGCGAGTACTGGGATGATCGGAATAGTGGGGCGGCAACAGAACCCAGGCATGCATATGAATCTCGCGCCCCCAGAATTTTGTGAGCACCGGGCTGACGAAGTCCAGCGGCTTAAGTGCCGCGTTCACGTCTTGCCGATCGACCAGTGGATCGGGAGGTTCGGGAACGACCTGCGTGAGCGTGAGAGATGGAGTCGACGAGCTCGTGAACGGAACGCCGATCGAGATCGGCGCGCTCACTAAATCGCCCGCGGCGCGACCTAAGTAGTTATAGCTGTGATGAACGTCGAGGACAGCCTGAACTCGATAGTTCCCCGCCGGGGCTTTGGATACAGGCCCTGGGAACACTACATCGTCAGCATCGATATCGACTGACTCTCCGGGCGCCAGGATCGGAATTTCTTTCGCCGCCACATAGACGCTGGTTGGAGACATCATGTTCATGTCGACAGTGGATGGGTCGCCGGATACTGGGCCCATAAAAAGCAGCAGGCGTCCAGATGCCGAGGCTGGAAAGGACTTATCCAGCGATACGCGAAAGAAGGTATGCGTAGGGACAGCATCGACTGATTGAGCGCGCAGAGTGACGCCAGAGCACGCTGATGCCAGAAGCACGAGAAACAACGATGCAAACCGGAAGGGACCAGGTTTCGAATTTTGGGGATTTTGACAGTAGCTTCTCATTCGCGGACATATCCAATCTTTGCCATCCGGGCGCCAAAGGAATGAAACGCTTCATCAGAAACGGGCTTGACTCCGTTCGCTGACACGAAACGGTTGTAGAAGTTAAAGAGGCCGCAGGCGGCGATCGCGTAATAGACGGAGGCGTCGTCCCAGCCTTGACCGTGCAGAACGGCAACATCGGCCGCATTGATCGACGCGGATTCGAGGGTAACTTTGCGCACAAACCGCAGCATCGCCTTGTCTTTTTCGGGGAGCGCGGAGTTTTCCAGATCGCGAATGGCTCCCCAGACGAGATCTGCGTCGCCATACAAATGAATTGCAACTGCCGCATGGGCCTTCATGCAAAACTCGCAACTGTTGAGCGACGAGGTATAAGCCGCAATCAGCTCGCGCATCGCAACACTGATGGGCGCATCTTCATGCATGATCTCCTGCGAGAAGCGAACGAGATGATAGGCGGCCTTCGGCCGGAATGCGAGCAGGTTCCAGATATGCCAGTATTCCGCTCCGGATGATTTGGCCGCGGCAATCAGGTCGAAGTAAGGGCTGGGCTGCGGATTGTTCTCGACATCTTGAAGAAAAAGCGCGGCCGACTCCTGCGCTGTAGCCATCGTGTACACCTTTCTATTCCGCTTCGATCCCGACGGTGGCATCGCCTTGGCTTTCGAAGAGAGCCAGCAGTCCCTGCGATTGAAGCCCGAAAGCATTGGCGACGCGGTTGAATGTGGCGAACAGGGCTGCGACATGGACAGCCTCGGCAATCTGAGGTTGGCTCCAGCCGGCCTGGCAGAGCAAATCTACGTCGGCTTTATCGATTTCGTGCGAGTTGCTGTCGACCTTTTGCACGAACCTCAGAAGTTTCTGTTCTTCAGCCGTGAGTGAGGAAGAGGCAAGATCGTTCTTCTGGATGGCGCACAGTGCTTCCGCCGAGCCTCCATGTACACGAAGAAAATATCCATGACTGTCGGCGCAGTATGGGCATTCATTCTGCGACGAGACGAAAGTTGCGATCATCTCCTTGTGCCGGCGAGTCAAGTGGCCGTCCCCGAAGATCATGCTTTCAGACAGGGCCATCATGTGACGAAGCAGCGGCGGATGAGTGGCGAAACACTTAAGGATTCCCGGAATATCGGTACGGCCGAAGTGAGACCGGAAGTAATCATAAAGTTCGGAGACTTCGCCTTCAGCTTCATCTTCCTCAACTCCTGACAGATTCCGGGACGCGGACGATCGTGGGCGTCCCATTGATCGCGAGAGTCGCTCGTATTCCGGGACTGCCAAGTACACCTCCGGCTAAAAGTCAATGCGTGCGGCAAACTGGAAGGCTCGCGGGCCACCAGAGCCGAAGAACCCTCCCGCCGTGCTGACAGCAGAATAAAAGTTATCTTGAACCGCTTGTGCGGGAACCGGAGGCGGTCCAGGCTGCGCCGGCACATAGGGGCTGATTGAAATATTGCGTCCGGCAAAATTGGCGGTGTTTGACCCCCGAATATTGGTCTCGTTGAAAATGTTGAAGCTTTCGCCTACAAGGCTCAACTTTACGTGCTCGCCCAGGTCAATGTCCTTCTTGAGTCGCAGATCAAGTGAACTGAAGGGGCTGTAGAAGTTGATCCCCGCGGGCACATTCTGGATCGGGCCGCCGGCATTGCAGGGGAACGGCGCAGGGCAAGCCGGCAGGGCATTCCAGCGATTGATGATGGTATTCAACTGAGCGCTATTCCTGACCTCGCGAGCCAAGGCATCGCGCGGAAGCAGAGGAAGGCGCGAACCACTTGCGCCGGCATTGTTTGCCGTGCCGGGAAGGAACGTGTCGGCGGGCACTCCGGAACCATAAGTGTAGATGGGCGCGAGGGAGAACTTCCAAGGTAACTCGGCCTCGCCATAGAGCGTGAGCCGATGCCGCTCATCGGAAACCGCGTAGCCCTTTTCCAGGCGCAAGTTATTGATGCCTTCGACAAGGTCGACTTGCTCGTCGGCAGTCGCGGTTAACTGATCGTCGTCGGAGTAATCGAAGGTTTTCGACAAAGTGTAGCTGACGTTGTACTGGTAGCTGACGCGCCCAAGCTTGGCGGGACGATGTTCGACACTCACCAGCAACCCGTCGTACCACGACTTAGCCTGCGATTGAAGCAGTGTGATGTTATCTGAAATACCGCTAAGCGGATCGGTAATGCTGCACGGAACGTTGTTTCCCGGGCAGCTGATATCGGGCGACGTGGAGGTTGTGCTGCGCAGCAGGTGGCCGATAATCTGCCGTGTCGCGAAGACGTGCAGGCCGTCAGCGGAGATGATCCAATCGCTACCTGCCCGTTGTTGCACACCCAGCGAGAATTGCTGGAAAAGCGGGTGATGCGCATCCGGACCCATGGCAAGAATTCCGATGCCGCCGGTCTGGTGCGGCCCGCTGAAGGGAGCTGCTAGCGTGGGCGTTCCCGACACGAAGCTGCCTTCAGGGGCAAAACATGCATCGAGGCTGGGTGGGCCTGGCACAAAAGGCGAGGTGCATTCCGAGCCGCCATACTGCGTCACCGTGAGGGCGCGATCGTTTTGGACAAGCTCCTCCGCGCCGGCCTCAAGAATGATGCGGTCATAATAAATACCGTAGCCGCCGCGAATGACAGTATTACCTTTGGCAAATGGGCTGTAAACAAAGCCCACGCGCGGGCCGAAGTCCTTTTTATCTGGGATCTTCTTGAGATCGATAATATTCGCCATCCAGGTGCAGGATACGGTGGGCGTTGAGGTGAGGTTGGGGCAGGGATCGTGCGCACTGGAGTTGCCTGTCAGGTTTGAGTCATACTCCCAGCGCAGGCCAAGGTTCAGCGTAAGGTTGGGAAGCGCATGCCAGTCATCTTGTGCGTAGCCGGCGACGTAGCTGTCGAAGACCGTTGGAATGGGAACCGGCACCACGGGCGCCTTGCTGTGAAGGGCCACTGCGATCGGAATATCGAGGTCGTTGACCTGCCCATCGCCATTCAGATCGGCAAAGCCGAAATCGGAAGTGAGGACCACCGAGCCTGTGCCGAAGGGGTTGATCTCTCCGTGCGCGGTATAGTGCTGAAACTCGCCACCAACCTGAAGGGAGTGCTTGCCGAGCGACCACGAAAGCGCATCGCGAACTTGATTACGGTCGAGATAAGTGGCCTGGGGAAGATTGAAATTCTCGCCGTCGGCGAGGTCGGGAAAAATCAGCTCATTGGTTGAATTCAAAGCCGGATTCGTAGTCGCCGTGTTCTTCGGATACGGCGGAATGTCGTTATAGAAGTTGTCGTAATGGAATGATGCGTCATTCACCAGCGAAGAAGAAATCACCGTGGTGATGCCGGCGATTACGGAGTTGAATCGATTCAGCGAGTTCTGGCGCTCGGCAGCGGTGAATGCCGGTGTGCTCATGGATGGCGATGCTTCCGACGTGTCGGTTGAACGATTGAACGAGTAGCGCGCCATGAGTTTGTTGCGTGCGCCCAGTTGCTCGTCGAACCGGGTCGACCAGAGGGCGTCGCGCAAGGGCGCCGGTGCAGAGGTATTCAGGATCGAATCCGTCGTGAAGTCGCGCGTGCCTGTCTGCAGCGACGCGTTCTGGTCGCGGTATTCGGCCGACGAAAACCACCACGCCTTGTCTTTGTAGACGGGCCCTCCAATCGAGCCGCCGTACTGCTCGCGATCGAACGGAGGCGTAGGCAGGCTGCGGTTAAACGTCGCCGGTAGCGCCTGGAGATTGCGATTGCGTTCGAACAGGAATACCGACCCATGATAGGTGTTGGCGCCTGATTTGGTGACGATGTTGATGATGCTGTTGCCGGAACGTCCGACAGCGGCCGTGAAGCGGCCAGTCGCAATCTGAAACTCCTGAACTGAATCTTCAGGGAAGTTGGCCAATGTGCCGCCAACGACTTCGTCGTTGTTGTCGCCGCCATCCACGGTGACATTGCCGCCGCGGCCAAACCCTCCGGCGGAACTCACTTCAAGCGTGTTGGTTTTGGTGGGATCGAATGTGGGCGCCGGGCGATTTCCCGGAACAAGATACGCCAGCTCGAGAAAGTTTCTACCGTTCAAGGGAATGTTCTCGATCGTCTTCGAAGTGATTTGTCCCTGGATCATCGACTGTGTCAGGTCAATGCCCCTGCTGGATCCGCTGACATCCACGGTTGTTCCGGAGCTGGCGATTCGCAGCTTGGCGTCAACGGTCGAGCTTCGGCCCGCCTCAATCACGATGCCCTTGAATTCGCTCGTGGCAAATCCCGATTGCTCGATCTCCAGATCGTAAGTTCCGGCGGGAAGATCGGGTAAGTCATAGCGGCCACTGCCATTCGTGACCGTGCTGCGCGATACGCCCTGGGTTGTGCTCACGGCATCGACTCGCGCGCCAATTACAATCGCATCTTTTGGGTCAGTGACAATGCCGTTAACACTGCCGGTAGGAACCTGGGCGCCGGCGATGCCCGCAAGCATTGCGAGAACCGAGACCAAGGGAATAAGCCGCGCAGAAAGATATTGACTCATCGAAAAGACCCCATTCTTTTAGTTGGTAGTGATCATGCCGATGGAACACGGATAGCCGTGTCCCAGGCCCTACAGACCTTGGGAAAAGCCTGCGAATTTAAACTCTAATGAGGAGGATCGGCCCTGTCTCCGGTCAGTCGGTGGACGTAACTCTCCACCATTCGAAGGAGAGAGAATGTATTCCATCGAAGCAAGGAATCGCCGGCCCGGCCGGGCTCTCATCCTTTCGGTGGATGCACGGCGGCAAATGGCGAAATAGGATACACGACGTGGCGAGTGAGCAGAGGAAACTTGGCCTGGTGGCTGTCATAGCCCTCGTTACCGGCGAATCCATCGCGCTCGGAATCTTCCTCACACCAGCGGCAATGGCGAAATCGCTCGGATCGCCACTGTTACTCGGTCTGGTCTGGCTGGGAATGGCATTGATGGCGATGAGCGGCGCTCTCTGCTACTCCGAACTTGCCATCAGGTTCCCCCAATCCGGAGGGGAGTTCGTATACCTCCGCGCCGGATACGGCGAACAGACCGCTTTTCTCTATGGCTGGATGAGCTCTCTCGTGATGTACCCGGGAGTCGCAGCGGCGTTGGCAGTAGGTTCCGTGGCCTATGTGGCGCAGGTGTTGCCGCTCGGCAGTAGAGCGTTGGCAGTCGTTCCTGCACTCCTTCTCTGTGCATTCGCGATTGTGAATATTCTGGGCACGCGCTTAAGCGGCGCTGTCATGTCCTTTGTTAACATCCTCAAGCTCGTTGTGCTCTTCTCATTGGTAGGGTGGGCAATTGTTTCGGGTCACGCACATGTCAGCAACCTTCTTCCTCTCGCGGAACGCCGGCCTGGTTCCGACGCACTCTTTCCGGCGATAGCCGGCGGGGCGGTCAGTGCGTTTTTCAGTTTTGGGGGATGGTGGGAAGCTGGCAAAATCGCAGGGGAAATCCGCGACCCCAAACGCAACCTCCCTTTGGCCTATGTTGGCGGGGTCTCGATTGTAACTGCCGTCTATCTCCTCGTGAGTGGCGCCTTTCTCAGCGTTCTGCCCATCGACAAGCTGACGTCGAATACCGCTTTCGTTGCGCAATTTGGCCAGGCTCTCTTTGGCGCTACCGGCGCGCGCGTACTTTCCATCTGCGTACTCATTTGTGTCTGCGGCGGGATGGCGGCACTCAGCATGGCTGCCCCGCGCGTCTTCTACGCCATGGCTCAAGCCGGCTCCTTCTTCCCTGCGTTCGGCAAGCTGAGCCCGCGCTTTGGCACGCCCGCGAATGCGATCCTGCTACAGACCGGTCTTGCACTCGCCGTGCTTCTGCTTGGAGCATTCGATCGGGTCCTCGCCTACATTATCTTTTCGGCAGTTCTGTTTCTCGCGCTCACCGCGTCCACGTTGTTCAGGACGCGCGAACCTGTCAGGGGTTGGTGGTTTCCGCTCGCGCCGATCATATTCATAGCCTGTTGCCTGGTAATCACGGGCCTCATTCTCATGCATGATCCAATTCCGGCTTTTGTGGGTGTAATTATTGTGCTTTGCGGTATACCTGCGCGCAGATTTCTTACCACCCGCCAACCTGCACACCTCGCTCATGAAAGGAGCTGACAGCACCTATGCCACATATTCGTCTACCTGATGGCTTGCAGGGCATTCGCGGCCCGATGGCCTTCCGGCCCGAAACAGCGAAGCCTCTCAATGAGCTTGTGGAGGTATTGCTGCACGCTCCCAACTCTCTCACGCCCGGTGAGCGCGAGCTGACTGCGACCTATGTCTCCTCGCTCAACGACTGTTACTTTTGCCAGACGGTGCATGGCGCCATTGCCTCCGCGCATCTGAATGACGACGAAGAACTGGTGCGCCGCGTGAAGGCGGACTTCAAGCACGCCGACATTTCTGAAAAACTCAAGGCCCTGCTTGTCGTTGCGGGAAAAGTGCAAAAGGGCGGCAAGCACGTGACCGCGAGCGACGTTGAAGAGGCACGGAAGGCTGGAGCAAGCGACGTCGAAATCCACGATGCTGTGCTGATCGCAGCGGCATTCTGCATGTATAACCGCTATGTCGACGGCCTTGCGACCTGGCAGCCCAAAGACGAGGAACTCTATCGCCAGCGCGGCAAGAAGACGGCAAAAGAGGGCTATGTAACCATGAGCAAGGAATATCTGCCGCAGCAATAACCTGAAGGCCGAGGAGATCGAAGATGGCCCATATCAATTTGCCCGAAGAGTTGCCAGGAATATCCGCAGGCTTCGCTTTCCGTCCCGAAACTGCCAAGCCCATGCGCGAGCTGGCGCACATCCTGCTTCACGAACCCAATAGCCTAACGCCCGCTGAACGCGAGCTGATCGCGACCTATGTCTCATCCCTCAATGATTGTTATTTCTGCCAGACGAGCCATGGCGCTGCGGCGGCATCTCACCTCGGCGAAAGCAACACGGTCAAGCTCGTAAAGACCGGTTTCGAGACGGCGCCGATCTCAGAGAAGCTCAAGGGTCTCTTGGTTATCGCGGGAAAGGTTCAGCAAGGCGGCAAGCATGTAACGGCGCAGGACGTCGAAGCTGCGCGAAAGCTGGGCGCGACGGACAAAGAGATTCACGATACGGTGCTGATCGCAGCTGCCTTCTGTATGTACAACCGCTATGTGGACGGTCTTGGCACCTGGCAGCCGCACGACGACTCAATGTACCAGCAGATGGGGAAGCATCTCGCCACCGAGGGATACCGCACACCTTCTACCAGTGTCGCTAAGGATGACCGTCCGAGTTCTGCCCCGCCGACAGACCTCGGCTAAAAGCAGCCTAACCCGCCTTCAGGGTTGTAACGAAAGATCTCTCGTTCGGATTCCAGGCCACAAGTGACAGATTGGAGTCGGCTCGTCCTGACCTGCGCCCTAAGGTCTTCTTGTCTTCCCTTGACAAATGATTGACACTAGGTCGCCATTTCGGGGTGGATGTAGCAAAACTCTTTGCGGGCTTTCAAATCCAGTCAGTGAGTGATAAAGGACGCTATCGGCAGCATCGCGCGATCGCGTGCTCACCGCCCTTAAGTCGCATCGCTTACTGGCAATGGATATCAAAAAAGAGGATCCGCGGTTCCGACTGACAGTTCCTCCCGGATCACCAACTACTCACCAGTAACAAGTTGAGCAACAGCCGCGCATGGTTTTGGCCCTGGCGGTGCCTTGTCACTGAGGAGGTCAATGATCCACTTGTCTGTAAAGTCGGCTACGCGCCAATGTGACTTTCAACTCCTGCTCAGCTTCGGAAGTCACTTCTCACTGTAGAGCCTGTTATTAACTTCATGCGAGCAACCTGAAGAGGTTAGCGATCATGAGGCAAGCAAATGCGAGGAAGTGGAAGGCTCCGAGGGTTGACGCGAGTCTTTCGTAGTCGCGAGCCAGTCGGCGGAAGCGGGCAGCCCATGCGAAGCTTCGCTCCACCACCCATCTTCTCGGCAGCAGCACGAAGCCGCGTTTGGCCTCGGTATGCTTGACCACTTCCAGTTGGATACCATGTTTGGCTGCGGCCTCTTCAGCAGTGTCGCCTGTGTAGCCCTGATCCACGTAGGCCAACTCCACATTCTCCTCCGTGATCTGCTGCACCTGCCGGGCCAGTTCGCCAACTTGGGCGCGATCCTGTTCATCGGCCGGTGTGACATGCAAAGCCAACAAATGGCCAAGCGTATCGACTGCCGCATGCACCTTCGATCCCTTGCGCCGCTTGGCTCCATCGTAGCCGGCTCGTGCACCAGACTCCGGCGTCGATTGCAGCGTCCGACTGTCCAGAATCATCGCCGTGGGCTGCGCCTTGCGCCCCGCGAACTCGCGCAGTAGCATACGCAGATCCTCGACCATGATCTCAAAGCACTGGGCGCGTATCCAGCGCTGGGTCTGTTGATAGACCACCGGCCACGGAGGAAGATCGTTGGGCAGGTAGCGCCACTGTCCGCCGGTGCGCACGATGTAGCGCAGACCGTTGAACACCGCACGAAGGCTGTACTCCCGTTGCTCGGAATCCTCCCGGCACAGCGCCAGATACGGTGCCACAAAGGCCCACTCCTCGTCGCTTACATCGCTGGGATAGCCGATCTGACCCTTGTTTCCCATCCTTCCATCGTCAATCACCATGGGAGAATGAGGCAGCACGATGATTCCAAAGGAATAAAGTTAATAACAGGCTCTAGCCGGTTTTACGGCCAAGTGACGCGAACTCGGTCGTAACTTCCTGTTAGGCGACAATCTGACCGCAACTGGGAATCAAAACAGAACACCGTTAGAATTCAACCGCGTCGATACCAGATCCCTGGGAGATCTCCGAGATGGCGAACGGCAAAACGCCCAGGAATGCACTAGAACGCGAGGCGAGCGCTGAGCTGGATCTCGCGTCCCGGCGTTTTGACCTCGGTGATGCTGCCGAAGTTGGCCGTGTTCACGAAGCGGTTGGGGTCCCACAGTTGGCATGGTCGAGGGCGTTGAAGAATTCGGCGCGGGTTTCGAGCCTGGTCTTCGCGCGCGAGTTGGCGATTATGTGCTCACCGAAATCCGCCAATGTCGGGGAGTAAACCAGGGTTAGCGATTTTTGCCGCTGAGCGTTATGCCAGGATGGCTGGATCGATGCTTCGACCAAGAAGTATCGATCCAGTTTGCCATGTTGGCATGAGCGCCGCGTCACCGTTGTATCTTCAAAGCGAATTGAATGACACGCGGAGCTTGCGCCTCGGTGATCTGCCCGAATGCGGGCGAGTTCATGTCGAAAACGGGCGGAATAAAGTTGACGTGGTTGGAGACGTTGAAGCTCTCAGCGCGGAACTGTACTTTTGTCTTGTCGCTGAACGTGAAAGTCTTGTCGAGCGAGGCGTCGAGGCTGCCATAGGCAGGTCCATCGACGCTGTTGCGCCCCTCGTCTCCGAACTGCCCGGCGTTGGCAACCGGATCGAGCCGCTGGAACGCGGAGGGCGACACCCATTGCGAAACCTTGTGCGGTGCGCCTTGGTTCGGGTTCCCGGTCACATTCGGCCGGTCGCCGAACATGCCTGAAACACCGGGGTGCGGCGCCTGTAGGGAGACATTGGCCGAGTCGTAGACCGTGAATGGAGTGCTGGAGTTGACGGCCAGCAGGGCACTGAACTGCCAGCCGTCGAGCAGTGTGCGGGGCGCGCCCGTGAATCCGCGCGCAAACGGCATGGCGTAGGTGAGGCTTCCGGCAAAGCGCTGGCGGGAGTCAAAGAGCGAGCGCCCGTGTTCAGCGCTTAGATTCTGATTGTTCTGGGCGATGTCAAGCTCGCCAAGAACCATCCAGGGAGCCGGGCCGGACATATGAAGGCTAGACGAGTAGTCCAGATCCTTAGAGAAGGTGTAGGCCAGCGTGTAGTTCAGGTCCTGCGCGCCGCGCCGCGTCAGCGAAACCTGCGCCGAGTGGAAGGTCGAGTTGGCGTTGCCCTCAACCAGTCCGGCAGTGCCCAACGTACAGGTGCCGGTGGTCAGCGTGCAACCGGAGTAGAGCCTGCGCCGCGGGGAGTTAGCAAAGGTTGCGCCGGATTGATAGATCGCAGGATTCGCCTCGACTAGACGCGGCAGGCGGGTTCCCTTCGATCCGATGTATCCGATCGAGAGGTTCTGATTGCCCAGGCTCTGGTCGATGGTAAAGTTCCAGTCCTGCGCATAGGGCGGCAGCAGGTTGCGATCAATGGTGAAGGTGGACGCGGGTAGCGCAAACTGGCCGGGAGTAAACGGGTTGGCTACGGTACCGAGGGGGTTGGCATAGTTGATCTTCGTGTAACCGGTTAGAGTGCGCACCACCGTTTGCCCCAGTGCGCTGCTGGTGGCGCGGAACGGCATGCCCACGCCGTTCAGCAGTTCGTCGTAGAAGATTCCATAGGCTGAACGGATGACCGTGCGGCTATTCCCAAACGGGTTCCATGCGAAGCCGACACGAGGGGCGAAGTCTTTGGTAAAGATGGGGGCAATGGTGTTAGGTACACCGGAGTCGCCGGGAAACAGAAGGCCGGTTGGAGCGGTAGGGTAAACGGTGGATTGGTGGCCTGGAGCAAACTCCATCATGCGATTGTGGATGTCTCGGAACGGGGTCGTGATTTCGTAACGCATGCCGTAGTTCAGCGTAAGCGTCGAGCTGATGTGGTACTCATCCTGTGCGTAGGCGCCCAACTCCCAGCCACGCAGATCACGCGTGAAGTCGCCCCCGGCCTGAGTAAATATGTCCGGCTCACCCAGCAGGAAGTTGGCCAACGAGTTGTTGGTGTACCCCTGAGTGGTAAAGGAAAAGGTGCCCGAGGCAAAGTTTGCCTGGTACCCGTTGAGCTGGGTCCGGCGGAATTGACTACCGAAGCTGGTGACGTGTTTGCCCTGTGTATGTACCAGGTTGGCGCTGAAAGCGTAGTCGTTCTGGGTGGAATCGCGGGGGTTGATGACCGGATCACCCACGTTGGAGTAGCCCTGGGTCATGATGAGCGGCGCGCCCGTGGCCGAAGCCCATGTGGAGGCGTATCCGAAACCGAACGCCTGAGGGCTGAAGCCGGAGAATCGCTTATCCAGAATGACGTGGTTGCGGAAGAAGCTGACATTTGCAGTCAGCACCGTGTGCACGGAAAATGTGTGCGTCTCAGTGAGCCCGCCGAGGTGGGTGTTGGCGGAGTAGCCAACGGGAAACCCAGGAACATCGGCGCCGAGTTCCGAATACGGGCTTTGGAGGTCCGTCGCCGAGTAGCTGTAGCGGGCACTGAGCGTGTCAGCGCTGCGGAGCAGCCAGTCAGCTTTTGCGCCGCCCTGGTTGCCGCTGTACTGGCTCAGGTTTGTGGTTTGGGCCAGGTGCGGGTTTTCCGGCGTGTTGGGAGCGGGAAAGAACGTGAGGTATTTGGCAGTGATGGGGCTGATAAGGCCAGCCAGATTGTTGGTGTAAGGCGCTTTGGTGGAGTTGAGAAGGATGGGCGCATCGGCCGAGAAGTCGCCGGTGCGTTCCGCCACGGTCGGCACTACCACTCCATGCGTGATGTCCTGATTATCGCGGAGACCTTCGTAGTACGTGAAGAAGTAGGCATGGTTGTGCACCATGGGGCCGCCGATGGTGCCGCCGAACTGGTTCTGCTTGAGCTCTTCCTTACGCGGCGCGAAGTAGTTGTTGGCATCGAATGCGTCGTTGCGCAGGAACTCGTAGAGGGTTCCGTGAATCTGATTTGTGCCTGAGCGGGTAACGATGGTGGTAATGCCCCCGCTGGTTCCACCGAACTCGGCCGGCGCGGTCGTGGTGAGAATGCGGAACTCCGCCATCGTATCGGCTGGCGGCCGATAGGCGTATCCGCCGTCCATGCGGTTGATGTCACGCATGCCGTCCACGAGAAAGGTATTGGACTCCGGACGCATGCCGTTGACTTCATAATTCTGTCCAACTCGCCGGAAGTTGTTCTGCACCGTCAAACCCGCGGAGGTTGGACGTACTCCAGGCTGAAGAATGCCAAGTTGAGAAAAGTTGCGCCCATTGAGTGGCAGATTCGCAATCTCGGTTTCGCTCACCACCGCGCCTTGCGCAATCTCATTGGTTTGCAGTCCAGCGGCCTCAGCGCTTACCTCGACGGTTTGCTGGTCAGTTGCGGGAACAAGCTGTACTTCGATCTGCGACTGGTTCCCAACGTCGAGATGGATCCGCGCGCTGACCCACGTAGCAAAGCGGTCGGCCCGCACCTCGACCCGGTAGTCGCCGACAAACAACTCCTGAAACGAGAACTCGCCGTTACCATCCGAGCGCTGCTCATGCATCTGTGCCGTGTCATTCGAGGTGACCACAACGTCGGCATTCGGCACAACAGCGTGGGTCGCGTCGGTGACCACACCACGCAAAGAGGCGGTTGCGCTCTGACCGAAGGTTGCGTTGTGCAGAGCCGTGAAAGTCGCCGCGATAAACACATACATAAAAATGCGCTTCATCGTAAGCCTCGTGTCCAAAGTCTGAGAACCTCGTGTGCTACCTGTTCCATGCATTCCACGCATCGATAGAAAGATGGACTCGAAGACTGCGCTTCCGGTGGATTGATGCGCCCGTGCACACACAATGCCGATCTTTCGCGCAGGGCGGTGCCCCAACGTGGGCCTAATCGGTGCGCCGGACCCCTTGTTTGCGTTTCGCCGCACATAGCGCGCGGTCGAAAAGCTTCTTTGTTAGGCGATTGGATGGTTAAGCAGCGTACGACCCAATCACAGCAGCCTCTTCCTCCATTCACAACAGGCAAAGCGAAGAATTCTCTGAATTACTGCCCGAACCTTCGTAGACCTTGGTCGTAAGTCATGGTTATGGATGCCCGCGCCAAGTCCTTGCAGTTTGCAAGGAACAACAGCGAAATCACGAAGGAACATGCGGCAAGATTGACTTGGCGCGCACGCCTCTACGCAATTTGTTCGGGGAATGTATGAAGACTATGCCCTGGATTCAGAAAGCGCATCGAGACAACGATTGAGTCCGGCATCCATTGAACGGTGGAGCTGAAGAGGTGAGTTCGATCACATTAGTCTCGGCTGTCACATCCTTAGATGGCCTCAGAAATCTACGAGCCGACGAAAAACCAAGATCAAGGGGCGGCGGGTAGGGTTTCAACAAGCTCGGTTCACCGGCTACTCGTCAGGAACAAGTTAAGCAACGGCCGCGTATGGATTTGGCCCGGGCGGTGCCTTGTCTCTGAGGAAGTCAATGATCCACTTGTCTGTAAAGTCGGCTACTCGGACAAGTGACTCACAAACCTATTGCGGGCCTCCCAACTCCATCAGTGAACGATAAAGGACGTTATCTCGGACAATCTTTCCTAGACCGTACACAATAGTCCGACGTAACGCCTCAGGGGTATTCTGATCCAGAGTCAGCATCCTCCGACTCTGCCACGTTCCTGCGTTTTCCGTAGCCTGCCTGTAATCTCCTTTCTTTTCAAATTGATACGACGCATCCTCGCAGACCGAGGAAGATGCGTTTCATGCCATGAAAATACAGGAAACGAGGGAAAAAGCTTCAAAAGTTACGACAAAATGTTACGGCTACCGTGTTGCATTTTGCCATCTATTGCTTACAAATAATGTCATAATGGAACAATGACGCAGTCTGAACCAATCGAAGACGCGATGCGCCATATCCGCGAGCACGGCATCGTGCGGCCACGCGAACTGGAAGCGATCGGAGTGCCGCGCGTCTACCTTTCCCGGCTCATTCAACAAGGCAAAATCATCCGACTTGGGCGCGGCATCTATTCGCTCCCCGACGCCGCCGTTACCGAACTGCATTCCTATGCCGAGGTAGCCAAGCGCGCGCCTGACGCCGTTCTCTGCCTTCTGTCGGCACTGGCCTTCCACGGAATCACGACACAGAATCCCGCATCGGTCTGGATCGCCCTCGGCAAAGGCGCTCGCAAACCAGCCATCGCCTCACCGGCGCTCAGAGTTGTTCGTCTCACCGGTCCATCGCATACTGAAGGCATCGAGAAACATCGAGCCGAAGGGGTCGTCATCAGCGTCTATTCCGTGGCGAAGACGGTCGCCGATTGCTTCAAGTTCAGAAACAAGATCGGACTGGACATCGCCATCGAGGCGCTCAAGGACAGCCTCCGCCAAAAGAAGACCACCGCCAATGAGATCCACCGCTATGCGAAGATCTGCCGCGTGAGCAACGTCATTCGCCCGTATATGGAGGCTCTATGAGCCGGGAACCTGCCAGGAATCTTGCAGCATCCGTTCGCGCCCGCCTGCTCACGCTTGCTCAGGAGAAGGGTGAGGATTACCAGCGGATTCTGGGCAAATATGCCGTCGGTCTGCATCTCTCTGCCTTCCAATCCCATTATCCGAATATTTTCGCACCATACGAAAATATTGGCCGTTTTTCCTGGAGGCGGTTCTTCAGAGTGACGGATCGAGATTCGGATCTACTTAATTCTAAACAGCTTATGTGTGGCAATGTTCTTCGCTTTTCTTGTGCTTTTCTTCCGTAAATCATTGAAAAATAAACATGTTGCTGGTGGAGGCGGCGGGAGTCGAACGCGTGCTGAGCATTGAAAACACGCAACTTATTCATTCTAGGAATGCCCGAAATTCGCAGATTTCCATGAGTGCCAAATCTGCGTACAAATCGCGTACAAACAAATCCTAGAATTCCCGAACCTCCAACAGCTTCACCTTCCATTCTGTTCAGCGGACCATCTGAAGAGTTCTTCATCGTTTATACATCAAACCGACGATCCCGAAGATGGGCTTTCGGCGAGGATTCGGGATGGCTCCGCCGGAACCGCATCTGGATGTCGAGGCGCTGACAGCGCTGAAGTTGCAAGCTCCTCACCGGACCGCGATTCCCAGTGAGGATTCGGAGTCTGGCTTTAGCTGCCCCGCTCTTTGTCAGTGATCCTGTCCGGTCGATGGTGAATTCTGCCGTGACAGCGCTCCCATCCTCGGTTTTTCAACGACCTACTAACCGGTGGGGAACGCCTAAGACCACCGCAGTCGTGTAAGACCTGGCCGTGATGTGCGTTGCAGCCACCGGCCAATTCTGATCGATATCGCATGTAACGAATTCCCCATTTCATGACTTTGTTCTTGTGAATGCACATTCCAAGGACGTTTCTTTCCATGATTTCTCGTCTCCTTCGAGTTCTGTGCCTATCTCTCCCACTCTGTATGGGCGGAATGGTCGTCACAGCACAGGATTCTCTCACCCTGCGGCAGGCAATCAATCAGGCCCTGGGACAGAACCCCGAGGCAGCCATTGCGCGCGCAGACAATCAAGAAGCCAAATCGGCGGCCACCTTGGCGCGCACCCAGCTTCTGCCGCAACTCAACTTTACGGAAGACATCTCCCGCGGCGACGATCCGGTCTATGCCTTCGGCACGCGGCTTCGGCAGCGGCAGTTTACGCAATCTGACTTTGCGTTGAACGCGCTGAATTTTCCGCAGCCCATCGGAAACTTCTCCACGCGTTTCTCCGGTTCATGGCTGGCGTTCGACTCGCTCAAGACACAGAAGGAGATCCATCGCGCGGATTTGTACAGGCAGAGCGCTTCGTACACTGCCAAAGCCGTGGACCAGCAGATCGTGTTTCGTGTTGTGGAGGCCTACCAGCAGGTGCTCTATGCGCAGCGGGAGATCGATGTTGCCCAGCATGAGCAGGAGACGGCTGCGGCGCTTCTGACCTCTGTGGATGAGCACGTCAAGGCCGGCCTAGCGGTGGAGTCGGATCGCATGTCGGCTGAGGTGAATGTGGCTGCACGCAAAGAGGAGTTGATTGCGGCGCAGGGCGACCTGGAACTGGCGTGGGCCCAGTTGCGCGATGCGATGGGCGACCCGGAGCTGAAAGCAACCGAACTGAAGCCGATCGAGCCGCACACATTCCCGCAGAACACACTGGAAGAGGAACTGGCGACGGCCGAAAAGGCGCGGCCGGATCTGGCGGCGTTAGGGCAGGAGCAATCGGCGCAGGCGTCTGCCGTGGGAGCGGCAAAGTCGGACTTCGGCCCGCGCGTGAGCGCCTATGGAAACTGGGAAGAAGATCAATCCTCCTTTACCGGCTCGGGAGGCAACAACTGGGTGGCCGGCGTGCAGATTAACGTGGACATTCTGCCCTTAGGCAGGCGCGCCCAACTTTCGCGCGAGTCTGCTGCCAAGCAGAAGATCGATGCGCAGGTGGCTGCCCTGCAACAGCATTTGCGATTGGAAGTGAGCCAGGCGCACATTCACCGGCAGACAGCGGCACTGCAACTTGAGACGGCGCATGCCGCAATGGATCAATCGGCGGAGAGTTTGCGCATTCTGAAGAATCGTTACGGCGCGGGGCTTGCCACCATCACTGATCTGCTACGGGCCGAAGATGCTGAGCGGCAGAGCCAAGCCAATTACTGGCATGCCGTTTACGGAAATGCCATGGCCTATACCGAACTCTTATACGCGACTGGGACACTGACTCCCGATGCGGCGGAGGAATTGCAATGAAGACTGTCTTACGGGCAAGTTTGCTAGCCGTTATCGCCGCGATGGTGGCCGGATGTCATGGTATCGACTCCGCCTCCCCTGCGGTTGTCGAGACCGTGCAGGCGCGGGTTGTTGAAAGCCAAATGCAAAAGGTGCCTATGAACCTGCGATCCACGGGCACGGTTCATGCCAGGGAAACCGCAGTTCTATCCGCGCAGGTGATGGGCCGCATCCAGCAGGTGCTGGTGCACGAGGGAGACAGCGTACGGGCTGGGCAAACGCTGGTGGTGCTTGACGACGCCGCTTTGCGAGCAGCTCTGGAGCAGGCGCAGGCAGGCTTGAAGGCGGCGCAAAACGCGCAAGCTGCGGCGCAGACCAACGCCTCATTGGCGGCAAGCACGTTAAGCCGGTACAAGCAACTTGAATCCGAGAAGAGTGTGAGCCCGCAGGAGATGGATGAAGTCTCGCAACGAGCCGAGGCTGCGAAGGCGAACCTTGAGGCAGTTCGCGCGCAAACCGACGAGGCACGAGATCAGGTAAACAGCGCACACACCATGCTGGGGTATACGCGCCTGTCGGCGCCTTTCTCAGGCATCGTAACGGCGCGGATGGTCGATCCGGGGACGATGGCCGCACCAGGCGTGCCGCTACTTCAGGTGGATCAGGCTGGAGCGTTGCAACTGGACGCAACGGTGGATGAGTTGGTGATTGGCGCGGTTCACAAGGGGATGAAGGTGCAGGTGGCGATCGATGGCGCCGGTTCCACGAGTATAACCGGGACCGTTGCGGAGATCGTGCCCGCCGCCGATCCATCGAGTCATAGCTTTCTCGTCAAGATCGACTTGCCTTCTTTGACTCAGTTGCGCGCCGGCATGTATGGAACGGCCGAGTTTGCCAACGGATCGCGCAAGGCGATTCTGATTCCGCGCTCGGCGGTTGTCATGCGCGGCTCACTAGCCTGCGCCTACGTTCTAGACGGTCAAGGGATCGCGCAACTCCGTTATCTCACGCTCGGCACGGGACAAGACAATCTCATCGAGGTTCTGTCAGGCATCTCTTCCGGTGAAAAACTGGTTGACGCACCCTCCGACCGCGATCTCGCCGGCAAGCGCATCGAGGTATTGCCATGAAGCAAGACCTTGGAATCGCCGGACGCCTGGCCCGTTCATTTCTCAACTCCAAGCTGACGCCGCTCTTCATTGCCGCATCGCTGGCCATCGGAATCTTCGCGGTGGCTATCATACCGCGCGAGGAGGAGCCGCAGATACTTGTTCCCATGCTGGACATCACCACCGCCATGCCGGGTGCGTCCCCGGCGGAGGTGGAAGAGCGCGTCACACTGCCGATCGAGACGCTCGTGCATCAGATCTCCGGCGTCGAATATGTGTATTCGACGTCAGCGCCAGGGCAGAGCCTGGTGATTGTGCGTTTTCTGGTCGGCACGCCCCAGGAAGATGCACTGATCAAGGTCTACAGCAAGCTCTACTCGAACTTCGATCGCATGCCCCCGGGAGTTACGCAGCCCCTGATCAAGGCTCGCTCCATCGACGATGTGCCGATCCTGGCCATGACGCTTTGGGGTGAGCATTACAACGGCTATCAACTGCGTGCCATCGCGGACGAGATGCAACACAACATTGCGCAGATTTCCGACGTATCTGAGACGACGGTCATCGGCGGCCTTCCACGTACCATGCGCGTGGTGCTGAGTACGGAAAAGCTGAGTGCCTACGGCTTATCGCCAATGGCAATCGTTGGGCATTTGCAAGCCGCAAATGCAAGCGTGCAGGCTGGGAGCTTCTCCGATAACAACCATGAGGTTCGCGTCGACGCCGGCAATCTCTTCAACAGCCGCGAGGATCTGGAAGCTGTGGTGGTGGGCGTGGTGCGCGGGCATCCAGTGTATCTGCGCGACGTGGCTGACAAGATTGTGGATGGCGCCGCGGAGCCGTCGGACTATGTGGTCTACGGCACGACGAACGCGAGCGCCACAGCGCAGCAGGGACTGTGCCAGTATCCGGCGGTGACGATTACCGTGGCCAAGCGCAAGGGGACGAATGCAACCGATATCTCGAATGCCGTGCTCAAGCGCGTGCATGAGATGCAGGGCGTGTCGATACCCAACGACGTAACGGTGACGACGACCAGGAATTATGGAGAAACGGCAAAGGCCAAGTCGGACGAATTGCTGGAGCATCTGCTGCTGGCCACGTTGTCCGTGACTCTGCTTGTAGCGATTTTTCTCGGGTGGCGCGAGTCGGGTGTTGTCCTGCTGGCCATTCCAGTTACGCTCGCGCTCACCATGTCGGTGTTTTACTTCCTGGGCTACACCATTAATCGCGTAACGCTGTTCGCCTTGATCTTCTCGATCGGCATTCTTGTCGATGACGCCATTGTCGTGGTCGAAAACATGGTGCGCCACTTCCGGTTGCCTGAGAATCGTGGGCGGCCGATGAGTGAAGTCGCGGTCGAAGCCGTTGCAGAAGTGGGCAATCCAACCATCCTGGCCACTTTCGCCGTGATTGCCGCGGTATTGCCGATGGCCTTTGTTCGCGGTCTGATGGGGCCCTACATGCGCCCTATTCCCGTGGGCGCATCCGCGGCCATGCTCTTCTCGCTGCTGGTTGCCTTCGTGGTTTCGCCCTGGGCGGCCCTCCGCCTTGTCGGCCGCCATCTCGAGGGAGCCAAAAGACTGGAGCCGGAGGCGGAGAACTGGCGGACCAGACTCTATCGCCGCATCATGACGCCGCTGATCCAGTCCGCGCGCAATCGCGTCCTTTTTTTCATTGGAGTGGTGGTGCTGTTTCTGGTCTCGGTGGCGCTTGTGCCGCTCGGACTCGTGAAAGTAAAGATGTTGCCGTTCGATAACAAGAGCGAACTCCAGGTGGTCATCAACATGCCCGACGGCACGCCCCTTGAGCAGACAGCGCGCGTGGCCCAGGCGTTGGGAGAAGAACTCGCGCGGCAGCCGGACGTACTCAACTACCAGACGTACACCGGAACATCCGGGCCTTATAACTTCAACGGATTGGTGCGCCACTACTACATGCGCCGCCAGCCGAATCAGGCCGACATCCAGGTAAACTTGTTGCCTGCCAAGCAACGCAGCGTGCAAAGCCATGCCATTGCCAAGCGTCTTCGTCCGTTGCTCGACGCGATCGGCGACGCGTATGGCGCGCGCATTCAAGTCAGCGAGGTACCTCCGGGACCGCCGGTGGTGCAGACCCTTGTGGCCGAGGTTTATGGGCCAGATATGGCTGGTCAGACCCAGGTTGCCCAGCAGATCAAATCGATCTTTCAACATACCGACGGCGTGGTTGATACGGACTGGTACGTCGAAGACCCCGAGCCAAGACTGGTGATGCGCGTGGATGAGGTGAAGGCTGCGCAACACGGCATCGCGGTCTCCGATGTGTCCCATGCCCTGGCGTTGGCTCTCTCGGGAGGTCAGGTCGGCCTGATGCACGATCAGACAGCGCGAGAGCCTGTGCCTGCAATTGTCGAACTTGACCGCGCCGATCGCTCTTCCGAGCAGGGCTTGGACAACATCCGCCTGCCCGGTGCCGACGGCGGCATGGTTTCGCTGCGCGAGCTAGTCATCGTCGAGCACTCGACCATCGAGCCAAGCATCTATCACAAGAACTTGCGTCGCGTGGTCTATGTCACGGGAGATGTGGCCGGCGTGGTGGAGAAAGATGCGCCACATGACTGAAAATACTGGGAAACGAGGGAAAAAGCTTCAAAAGTTACGACAAAATGTTACGGCTACTGTGTTGCATTTCGCCATTCATTGCTCGCAAATGATGTCATAATGGAACAATGGCACAGGTTGAACCCATCGAAGACGCGATGCGCTATATCCGCGAGCACGGCATCGTGCGGCCACGCGAACTGGAAGCGATCGGAGTGCCGCGCGTCTACCTTTCCCGGCTCATTCAACAAGGCAAGATCATCCGGCTGGGGCGCGGCATCTATTCGCTCCCTGACGCCGCCGTTACCGAACTGCATACCTATGCCGAGGTAGCCAAGCGAGCGCCTGATGCCGTTCTCTGCCTGCTGTCAGCTCTGGCATTCCACGGAATCACGACACAGAACCCCGCATCGGTCTGGATCGCCCTCGGCAAAGGCGCTCGCAAACCGGCCATCCCCTCACCGGCGCTCAGAGTTGTTCGTCTCACCGGTCCGTCGCATACTGAAGGCATCGAGAAACATCGAGCTGAAGGGGTCGTCATAAGCGTCTATTCCGTTGCGAAAACGGTCGCCGATTGCTTCAAGTTCAGAAACAAGATCGGACTGGACATCGCCATCGAGGCGCTTAAGGACAGCCTCCGCCAAAAGAAGACCACCGCCAATGAGATCTACCGCTATGCGAAGATCTGCCGCGTGAGCAACGTCATTCGCCCGTACATGGAGGCTCTATGAGCCGTGAACCTGCCAGGAATCTTGCAGCATCCGTTCGCGCCCGCCTGCTCACGCTTGCTCAGGAGAAGGGTGAGGATTACCAGCGCATCCTCGGCAAATACACCGTAGAACGGTTCCTTTTTCGACTCGGGCGCTCAGAATACCGGGATGGGTTTGTTCTCAAAGGCGCAATGCTCTTCACGCTGCTTGCCAATATAACACTTGAAACGCACGATAACATGTGCTATGTTATCGTGCATATTCATTGTGACGGAGCCGCAGGTGCAACCCGAACTCCAGGAACTCGAGCGCTATGTTCACGACGCACTGGGCGCCACGGTGAAGACTGTGCCTTGGCGAGGAGCCGGCAATTTGCCGCCCGTCCTCAGGGAGAGGTACAAATTTGCGCAGGCGGAGCTGCTCGGACTGCGCGCCCTTCTCGTCATTGATTCCAACCCTGAGGAGCAGCCGCCGGCAACGGTACGCAAGCACATGGACATGCTCCAGGCCAGGCAGCAAGCGGACCTGATCTATGTCCGCGCGCAGGTGACGGCGTACAACAGGAAGCGGTTGATCGAACAGAAGGTTCCGTTTATTGTTCCAGGCAACCAGATGTACCTGC
>Ga0326728_10004039_pt1 | contig 44192 bp, 48 predicted proteins | sample MB3enrmetagenome_FD_207602 | JGI IMG/M metagenome (GOLD analysis project Ga0326728, IMG submission 207602) | Lab enriched peat soil microbial communities from McLean, Ithaca, NY, United States - MB31MN | ecosystem: Environmental > Terrestrial > Soil > Wetlands > Peat | place: USA: New York...
CAGAAGAATTATCAATACTCGATATTGCTAACGTTTGAGATTGGCTCAAATGTATTGGGAAGGGTTATGCGGAAGCGGATTGCTCGTCGCGTTAGCTATTTCCAGTACCGTGGAAATCGAGGCTAGGCCAATCTTGCTTCCCAACTCCGGCGGCAGCTTGACCGCGTCAAACGCCCGCAGATACGCTCGCCGTGCCTGGTCAAACTGGCCTAAGGCATAGAACGCGTCTCCCTGGATCTCGAAAACCAGGGGGCGGGCGCCGGCGTTTTTTAGGCAGCGGAGTGCTTCTTCCGGTTGTCCCGCTTTGAGATTCGCCACACCGGCAAAAAACCAGCTGACCGAGAGCTTTGGGTTGAGTTCGCAGGCACGCCGGAAAAGCCGGAGAGCCTCTTGGTACTCGTGAAAATCCTCGAATTCCAGAAGCCCCAGTTCGAAGTGAGCCTGGGCGTTTTCCGGCATTTCCAGAAGCTTCTGGCGTCCCATCTCGCGATAGAGGCGGTTCTTCTGGGCCCTTGTGTCCGGGTCCTCAACGAGGCCAAAGTGGTGAATCAATACCGGGCAAGGGCTGACCTTTCCGCCCGAGCTTTCTATCGTGGTGCCGACTGTCTCGTGAACCCGCCCCACGAAGAAAATCTCAGGCGACCGGCGGAACAGACGCACATTTTGGTGTTCAGCATAGGCGGGATATTGTTTCGCGCGTTCAAAGCTCGCGTCGTTGGGCACGGCAGGCCGGTCCCAGACGTAGTCCTGCGTGCTAAGAACGTAGTTTCTTATTGAGGTCAAATACCCCCTTACCTTCGGCTGATTCATCAAGCCCGGCAGGTAATGGGACGCAGAAGGATCCAGTTGTTCATCGGCGTCGAGAACCAGGACCCAATCCGTGTGGACTTCTTGGAGAGCTAGATTGCGGGCTTTCGCAAAATCGTTTTCCCAGGGGATGCGGATGACTCGGGCGCCCATTTCGCTGGCGACGCAGAGGGTTGAGTCGGTGGAGCCCGTGTCGGCGATCCGGATTTCATCTACGCAGCCGCGGACGCTCTCGAGACACTCACGGATGTGCTTTTCGCAGTTCCGCACAATCATGGAAAGCGCTAGAGTGGACATCGCAGCCGGTTCTCCTCCTCTGAAGTGCTTGTCAAGCCTTGCATTTCCGTGGTCCTGGACTCTGTCTCATCCAGCCCGTTCACGATCGCCTCAAGATGGTAAAACCAATAAACTTGCGTAATAGCCTTTTCAAGGAGGCTTATTATTCCCTCAGCAGAAGTCACGCCCGCGAGTTTCCCCCTGAGCAGAGTGGAGAAATCGAAGTCGTCGAGCCGTCTTACGGCGGCAAGAGCCTCCTCGACTTGCCCACGGGAATTTTGCAGGACGTTAAGGGTTCTCGCTTTCCATGCGGCGTCGAGACGGCCGAGGGGGCCTTTCCCGTCCCCGAGTAGCGACGGGTGCTTCCGAAACAACAGCAAGGTTGCCGGTCCGTAGGAACGAGCCCGTCGCACAATGTCATCGGTTTGGAAATTCAGGTGGTCGTGCGTCGCCCGCGCGGCTGGCCAGTAAAGAATCTCGTAGCCCCGAGAGGCCAGACGAGCGCCGAGTTCAGTGTCTTCCGCTATGCGAAAGCGGGAGTCGAATGAACCAGCTTCCAGGACTGCTTGGCGAGCGACGCTCAGATTGCAGGTAATAAAATAGCTGCAGCCTCGATAGAAACCCTTATTCATGGCGACTTGAGGAAACAAGAACGGACGTTTGCTAAGGAAATAAGTCAGGGCCCTTCTACTCGCAAGTGGCGGATAGACGAAATCTCCCAGCACGCCGAATTTTCTCCCTGGAAAACTCCCCTGTGCCCGCAAGTGTTCCTCGAGAAGCGATGCCGAGGCCACTGTGTCGTCATTCATAAAGAGGACGTATCTGCCGCGGGCCCTGCTTAAACCCAGGTTGCGAGCAGCACCAGCGCCGCTGTTCTTCTGCCGGCAATAACAAAACTGAAAATCAGGCGAAAGCCCTCGGCAGAATTGTTCGGTGGAATCCTCCGAGCCGTCGTCCGCTACGATAACTTCGTATTTGCTCTTGTGGAGCGACTGGTTCACCAAGGCGGCGAGACAGGAAGCCAGCACCGCGCTGCGGTTGAAGGTGGGAATGATTACGGAGATCACCGGTTGCCGGGTTGGGCCCGCGGGTCTCCTGCCTTTGGGTTTAGTGTCCGAATTCGGCCTATGGAGGCAGTCTTGCGCAGCTCTCAAATATCTATCTTTTTCTTTGCCCAAAAGTTCCTCACAGCGGGACAGATTAGTTAAGAGGCGTGCAAATAGCTCGCCCGTCGGAATTTACCCGTCCACAAAAGTCTTGCATTCACGCCCGGGACCCCCCTTCTTTCAAGATCTTGAGAATACCGCTCGCGGTCCTTGCCGGACCTGCCCAGGTAAGTGAGGGCGTGCCCTTGTTCTCTTAGTTCCCGGAGCACTTGCATGAGCCTCACATCAGATCCGCAACAGTCCGGGCGTGGCAGGGTCTCATGAATAAAAAGGATGTTGAGCCGTCGGTTTGAATCACTGAGTGCGGGGGCGCAGTCCGTATTGACGACGTTCATTAGACCTCTCTAATAATCTGTGGCGACGATTTGCGGTTGCATCGCGCGGCGCGCTTTCAGAATCTCCTCCGTTGCTGATTGCGGCAAGTTTCGCCTAACGGGCGGCAAACTTTGCCTACTTTCCACAAATAAGTCTTCTCTAATGTCTGTTTTCTTGGAATCTGCACATCCATGACCAACCTGGGGCATGATCGCGCCGGGAGCAAGGCAAACGCCCATGCTGCGGAGACTGAAGCGCCAGAGCAGCCCCGACGTTCCTGGTGAAACCGGCGGCCGTTTCCGCCCTTTAAGATTTTGTGGGTTGATGACGATTCTACAGATTAGAGGACTCTTATGGCGAAAAATCCCCTTGCTCGGCGCTCTAGTTGTGAGGAACGGCATACATGATCTATTTGACTCGTCTGAATAAGGTTCGAGTGGTCATCAATTCGGATCTGATTAAGTTCGTTGAGGACACTCCGGATACGGTCGTAACGTTGGTTTCGGGTGAAAAGCTGGTCGTGGCGGAAACCGTTGAGGAAGTCGTAGAGAAGATAATCAGATTTCGTCGCCAATTAATGCACTTTCCTGAGGCTCCTCCACCTCCGGGTGCGATAACCTCTACCTCTGCTGAGAACGGCCAGCATACGGAGGGATAGGTGGACAAAGCTACGTTTGCCGGATTGCTTTTGGCTGTTGGTGGAATTCTCACCGGCCTGACCCTCGAAGGAGGGAGAGTTGCGCAGATCCTTCAACCCACTGCGGCCATGATCGTTTTCGGGGGAACGATTGGGGCGATCATGGTGCAATTCCCGCTGCCGGTTGTTCTCAGGAGCTTTCGTGCCCTTGCAACCGTTTTCTTCGAGTCCAAAAGTGATCCTCAAGTCCTGATCCGTGAAATTGTCGGGTATGCAAACCAAGCGAGAAAAAAAGGGATCGTATCGTTGGACAGTGAGCTCCCCAACATCCGGGACCGATTCTTAAGAAAACTCTTGATGCTCGCCGTAGACGGATCCGAGCCGGAAGAACTACGGAAGATGGCGGAACTCGAGCTTGAGAATCAGGAGGCGCACGAGGAGCGAGTTCCGCAAGTTTTTGAATCCGCTGGCGGGTTCTCCCCAACCATCGGAATTATCGGAGCAGTGCTGGGGCTGATCCAAGTCATGCAACATTTGGACAACATCACCGAAGTTGGGAGAGGCATAGCCGTAGCTTTTGTGGCCACCATTTACGGCGTCGGAGCTGCCAATATTCTGTTCCTCCCCTGCGCCGGAAAGCTGAAGATCCGTATGCAAGCGACTCAACTCAACCGGGCAATGATGCTGGAAGGGGTAATTTCAATCTTGGAGGGTTTGAACCCCAGAATAATCGAGACCAAGCTGCAGGGTTTCCTTGCGGAGGGGAGTGGCGACAAAACAACGCAAAAGGGGTCGGAATCGTGAGGCGCAGAAAGAAGGCGGGTCATGCGAATCACGAACGGTGGCTAGTCTCATACGCTGATTTTATCACCCTACTATTTGCGTTTTTTGTAGTGCTTTTTTCATCATCACAGGTCGACAAGCGGAAAGTCGGACGCCTTGCCTTGGCAATTCAGGTGGCGTTTGAACATCTCGGAGTTTTTGAAAGTTCGAATTCGAAAATGCCGCTCGCCAATAGCGAACCCATGCCCTTCGATAACGTGCAGATTATTGAGAAAACGCTGAAAACAACTGACATAGCGCAACCTGTCCCTTCCGGCAAAGGCACTCAGACCGGGCCCCCGCCAAGAGGAGACCTGATGCGGCTGGTGAGCGATTTGCAGCGCACCTTCCAGTCGGAAATCAAACGGAACGACATCTCAATAAGAGTGGGACACGAAGGAATCGTCATTTCGCTGCGCGAAATTGGATTCTTTGATAGCGGCTCCGCTGATGTGAAATTGAGGTCAGAGCCAACCGTTGCCCGTATCGCCAACCGGCTTCGCGACGAGCCATTCAATATTAGGATCGAAGGTCACACGGATAATGTCCCGATCCACAATAGCCAATTCTCCTCAAACTGGGAGCTCTCCACGGCCCGTGCCGTCGGAATGACCCGTCTCTTTATTTCGAGTTATAACTTTCCTCCCGAACGCATTTCGGCTTCTGGTTATGGAGAATTCCACCCCCTCGCGACAAACCAGACGGCGGAGGGGAGATTCCTGAACCGTCGTGTGGACATTGTCATTCTGTCTAGTGACACTCTCGAACCCACGCAGCCCGATGGCGCGCGTGAGCACACGGACTCGTCCAATACGAGTTCCCGGGCGGGCGCCTCGCCTGGCAGTTAACCATCTGGGCTGCGCATCCCAGTAAAGTCTGGCAGGAGGCACTCCCGTAGAATTCTCAGCCTCTTAGAAAGCATCGATACCCCAATTAAGTCAGCTTTAGATCTTCAGAAAACACCCTGGTTGCCCTCGGACATGGTGTCTAGTTGACCTGCCTCGCTTTGCGATATAGAGTTTAGCGGGCGAATGTGTCGCTCATGCGTTGCTACAACCCAGGGAAATGGGCTGAAATAACAAATCGTAGCAGACGCGCTTTCTCGACCGATGCGAATCCTGATAGCCGAAGACGACACGCACGTGGCCAGGTACATTCAAAAGAGATTGCAGGCCGAGCATTTTGCGGTCGATGTGGTTTCAGAGGGGTTTGAAGCTCAGAAGGTCGCGCTTGAAAATGATTATGACTTGCTGATTATTGATATCGCACTGCCCGGGGCCGACGGTCTTCAGGCTGTTCGATCCGTTCGCGTCAACAAACCCCTCGTTCCTATAATTATCCTCTCAGGGTATGATACGGTTGAAGACCGTGTGCGCGGACTGGACGCTGGTGCCGATGATTATCTGACGAAGCCCTTTGCGTTTGGAGAGCTGTCGGCTAGGGTTCGCGCCTTGTTGCGCCGCGTGGAGCGACCCAAGGACTCTGTCCTACGTATTCACGATTTGGAGGTGGACCTTGGAATGCGTGTGGTTACAAGGGAAGGCAGGCGAATTGACCTGTCGGCACGAGAGTACTTGCTGTTGACCTACCTGCTGAAAAACGCGGGTCGAGTGGTTACCCGATCAATGATCATGGAGCATGTGTGGACTCTAGCTTACGACACGTCAACCAATGTCGTAGACGTTTACATAAACTATCTTCGCTCGAAAATCGACAAAGGATTTCAGCACAAGCTTATCCGGACGATCCGTGGCGTGGGCTATCAGATTGAACGTCGACTGAGCAATCAGGAAACAAGAGATTCTGGCCTTTCTGCGGCATGAGTATCGGTGGGGGCTATGCAGGGTGGCCTTTCGCACCTTTTGTGGCGCGCACCGAGATATCCCTCCGTAGCGCAGATCATTTACAAACCTTGCGGTTATTGGCCGGCTATGTGGAAGCCGCAGGGGCACCGGCCTGCCAAGCTAATTTGTTTCCTCTTATCTTTCCACCGGAACTTTAGCTTCCTCAGAAGAATTTAATGAAGAAATCTTAATCGTGGCACCCCCTTTGCTCCCTCCGCCTGTGCAACCATGGACGAGCCTTTGACATTGGCAAACAATGAAACGGGAAACTCGGTGTCACCCCAGTTGTCCCAGCCTCCGCAGAGGCTTCGGAAGTCACTCAGGCCCTGCTTCTTGGACGAATCACCAAGTGTTTCGCTTGCACACGCCTTCGAAATGTTCAGCGCGGCCGCCGGGTCCTTAGAGAATTCTTATCTTCAACTCCAGGCAGAAGTAGTACGACTCAGGCTCGAGTTATCCGAGGCAAACTCCGACTTGGCAAGAAGCCTGGAAGAGAATCGAAAGATGCGCGTCTATCTGACTCAACTATTGGACGCGCTTCCCTGCGGGGTTCTCGTACTCGATGCGGCCAGAAACGTCCATATGGTGAATCCCACGGCTCGCTCCATGCTGCAGCTCGACTCGAGTGACCAGGGATTTGCCCCATCGGTTTTCGATGAGTCATTTGTAGAGTTTACGAAATCTCTTCCGCGGAGCGTGGAAGGCAATGAATCTGACCTGGAGGTTTCTGGCCCGGGCGGCCATTCGCGTTTCATGTCCGTTTCCCTGGCGCGCCTTTCGCGAGACGAGGACGGTTCCTGTGACTTTGTATATATCCTTCGGGACACGACCGAACAGAAGCGCCTAGAACATGAAAGAGAGGCGAACCGCAACCTAGAAGCACTGGCGGAAATGGCCATGGTTTTGGCGCATGAAATACGAAACCCGCTGGCCAGTTTGGAGCTGTTTGCCGGGCTTCTCTCCGATGCAACGAAGACTCAACCCGTCATGCACCAGTGGGTTGATCACCTCCAGGCAGGCCTTCGCACGCTTTCCGCTACCGTTAACAATATTCTTCAGTTTCACAACTCTCCCCCCTCTGAATTTGTGTCGGTCAACATCGTGCGTCTGCTCAAAGAGACCCTCGAATTTCTCCAACCGCTGGCCCGCCAGAAGGGAATCGAGCTACGTTTAACGTGTTGCCATCCTGACATTTTCATACCGGCCGATCCTCACCGGCTCCAGCAGGTGTTCTTAAATCTTGCACTCAACGCGTTTCGGGCGATGGCGCGGGGTGGGGCTCTGAGCACAAAAATAAGATGGTCCGACGAAGTTCCAGATAAATTTCTAGTGATCGAGTTTCAAGACCAGGGACCGGGAATCCCGGAACAAGTTCTGGACAAGATCTTTCAAGTAGGGTTCACAACGAACGCTGGGAGCGCCGGGTTGGGGCTCGCGGTGTGCAAGAAGGTCGTCGAGCAGCACGGCGGGACTGTCCGGGTCGAGAGCCCGCCAGGAGAAGGGGCCAAGTTTCTTGTGTCCCTGCCGGCCTTCGGAGATGTCTGATGAATCGAGTTTTGGTTGTCGACGACGAACCTGCCATGCTCACAGCGCTGGAAGCAAGCTTCTCTCACAGAGGCTGGAAGGTTGAGACCGCCTCGGGAACTCATGAGGCACTGGAACGCTTTCGATCATGGCCATGCCCACTGGTGATTACAGACATGCGAATGCCGGACGGTGACGGGCTGAAAGTTATGTCGGGCATCCGCACCCTCGCGCCGGAGACGGCCGTCATATTTTTGACCGCGTACGGAAGCGTGCCAGAGGCTGTAAAGGCCATGAAAGGCGGTGCCTGCGACTATCTCGTCAAGCCGATTTCATTTGAGCAACTGCACGAGGCTGCTCAACGGGTCCTCAAAATGGACTCCCGCCGGGGAGGCGGCCAGGAGGTGAATGGCGGAATCATTGGGGATTCGGTTCCGATGCGAAGACTCATGGAGCGGGTAAAGCAGATCGCGAGGACTGATGTTGACCTGTTGCTGGAGGCGGAGAGTGGAACAGGCAAAGAACTCCTTGCCCGCATGATTCACGGGTCGAGCCGCCGCCGATCCGGGCCATTTGTGGCGGTCAACTGCCCCGCGTTCCCCGACACGTTGCTGGAAAGCGAGCTATTCGGCTACATGAAAGGTGCGTTTACGGGCGCCGCGAGTTCGCATGTGGGGAAGTTTGAGCTGGCCCACAAGGGGACACTACTTCTCGATGAGATATCTGAGATGCCATTACAGCTTCAGCCGAAACTGCTCCGGGTGCTTCAGCAGCGGGAAGTGGATCGTTTGGGCGACCGCAGTCCCACCAGCATTGATGTTCGCGTGATCGCCACGACCAATCGGGACCTTGGGTTGGCAGTCAAAGAAGGGAACTTTCGCGCCGACCTCTATTATCGGTTGAATGTTGTCGCCTTGAGTATTCCACCCTTACGGGAGAGGAAAGATGACATTCCGGCTTTGATCGAGTATTTCATTCGGAAGTATTCCGGCGCGGCCGCCCCTGTCGAATTCTCACCCGAGCTCATGGAGCATATCCTGGGGCACGACTGGCCAGGAAACGTCCGCGAGCTCGAGAACATTGTGCGGCGTATTCTTGCTCTGGCCATCGGCCCGACAGCGGGAGTAGATCTTTTGGAAGGCACAAATCTATTGAAACAGGAAGCCTTGCCGGCCCCCATCGAGCTGGTTGCTTCGTTACAAGAAATGGAAAAACAGATGTATCTGCGTGCCCTCGAAGAGACGCGCGGAAACAGGACACATGCGGCCGAACTTCTGGGAGTGAGCGTCCGGACAGTGCGGAACAAAATCCGTGAGTTCGGAATTCCCGCGCGGAGGTACGTATGAACTGGATGGAAACCCCCCTACTGCAACTCATGGAACGGTTTCTGGACGTGACGTCCCTTCGACAATCACTGATCGCGAGCAATATCGCCAACGTGGACACGCCCGGCTACCGGACACGTGACATCGATTTCGAGAAAGAAATGCAGAGAGCCGCTGCCATGCCGGACGCAATTCCTCACCCGGCCGTGCGGGAAATCAGCGGGCTGGTTGAACGGCCCGACCACAACAACGTCAGCATCGACCGGGAATCAATGCTTCTCGCCCAAACCCAGCTGCAGTTTCAGACGGGCGTTGCCCTGCTGAAGCAGGAATTCAAGCGGCTGGTAACAGCTATTACAGAAGGGAAATCCTAATGAACCTATTCGGACTTCTTGACATAAGCGGGTCCGCGCTCAACGCGGAAAGGCAACGTGCGGAGATTGTGACAAGCAATTTGGCCAATGCGGAAACCACGCACACTGCTGACGGCGGACCTTACCGGCGGCAAATGGTGGTATTCGAAACAAGCAAACCATCATCTTCATCCTTTGGACGGATGCTCAGCGGGTTGCACAAGGAGTACGCGCGCGGCGTTATTGTGCAGAGCATTGTCGCCGACAACACGCCGCCTTTGCAAAGGTTCGAACCATCTCATCCCGATGCGGACAAGCAAGGCTACGTCTCGTACCCCAGTATAAATCCCGTCGAAGAGATGGCGGAGCTGATGGAGGCTGCAAGGGCCTACCAGATGAATGTGGCAGCCGTGCAGGCTACGAAGGGGATGATCTCCGCATCGCTGGATATTCTTCGTTAGTCTTATCAAGTCGAGGTATCTGGACAATGATGAACACGATCCCGGGTGTAAGTGGTTTAGGCCAGAAAATCGGAGTGGGTGGCGGCACCACGCCGACTTCAGCGGGAGGGACGGACTTTGTCCAAACGCTGGAAGAGACGATGCAAAAGGTCGAGGCTCTTCAAACAGAGGCTGAAAAGCAAGTTGAGGGCATGGTGAGCGGCAAAGGAGTTGACCTCCATTCAGCTATGATCGCCGTCGAAAAGGCTGACCTGTCTTTTCAATTGATGATGCAAGTTCGCAACAAGATTGTGGACGCATACCAGCAGATTTCCCAGATGCCCTTTTAGCAGGTAGAGAAAAATGAGCCCCCAAGTCACGAAGGTGATTGACCAGAGCCGATCCTTTCTTTCCATGCTGAACTCAAAACAGAAAATCGTTTTGGGCGCATCCCTTTTGGCGACATTTGGCTTCTTTGGAGTCTTGGTTCATTTTATTGGATTCGGTGAACTCAAGACTCTTTACTCAGGCCTTCAGCCCGCGGAAACCCAGGAAATTTCCCGTCGTCTGGGAGCAAAAGATGTTCGTTATGAACTCTCCAAAGATGGAACATCTATTAGTGTTCCGGCGGGGCGAATCGAGGAAGTACGAATGCAACTGGCAGGAGAAGGGCTTCCTCGAAGTGGTCGCCAAGGGTACGAGATATTTGACAAACCGAATTGGGCGGGCAGTGATTTCGCCGAGAAGGTAAATTACCAGCGGGCACTTGAAGGCGAACTGGAACGGACTATCCAGACGCTGAATGAAGTGGAGGTTGCGCGGGTCCACCTGGTAATGGCGCACGATTCCCTATTTATCGACCAGGAACGCAATGCCAAGGCTTCCGTCGTCCTCAAGCTACGCACGGGACGAATCTCTGATGACAAAATCGATGCCATCACCCACCTGGTATCAAGCGCCGTTGACAACCTACAACCACAGAACGTTACGGTTGTCGATGCCGATGGGCAGGTGCCGCTGCTTTCGGGGGGAAACCGGTCCGGAGCTCAGAAGGATCTAAATGGGTTCGAAGGTTTGTTGAACGAAAAGCTGGTGGCGACCTTGACTCCAGTGGTAGGAACGGGAAAGGTGAAAGCCATAGTAAGTGTGGATTATGATCCCGGCACTTTGGAGACCACCCAGGAACTCTATGATCCGAATGCCGTTGCGGTAGTGAATTCCCAGATTTCCGAGGAGCGCCAGCGATCGGGCAGTGACGATGACGCAAGCCAGGGTGTCCCCGGGACCGCGAGCAATGTTCCCGGATCAACAGCCCAGGCCGGCGAAAAACTCTCCACTGGGGCGGAAACGGGATCTTCCGATGAGACCGTTCAGAGGACAGAGAACAAGACCTTTGCGGTCAGCAAGACCACCCGGCACATGATGGAGCCTTCAGGGATCTTGAAGAAGATCTCTGCGGCTGTGCTGGTCGACGACGCTGTGGAAGTGAATAGCGTCGGTGGGAAGAAAATTGAAGTGCGGCGGAAACGCACTCCTGAGGAGATGAAACAGATCCTGGATATTGCCACAACGGCCATCGGGATAGATGCCACCAGGGGGGACCGTATTACTGTTCAGAACCTATCCTTTGTGAGCCTTCCCAACGAGGTGGAGGTTCATCCTACATGGAGCGGACGTGTTGAGCATGTCGTGCAGGATTGGTCGCCGCTGCTGAAATATGTCGCCATTGCCGTTTTCGCGCTGATTTTATACCTCTCCTTTCTGAAGCCACTCACGAGTCGGGTCCTTACCTCGGTTTTGGAGGCCAAACCAGCACTTCCGGCAGATCGAACGTCGGTCGCTTTGCCGGGTGGTCAAGCCAAGGTCGAAGGAGAGAGTGGGTTCAACGAGCCACTTGCAGATTTCGGCCGGGAACTGGCTGATGCAGGATCTGAAGTGAAGAGAGTCGTGGCCCTGAAGCGCCAGTTGGTCGACAAGATCAAAACAGAACCCGCGGCGGCCAGCCGGCTTGTTCAGAAATGGGTTCGACAAAGTGAGGGATAAACATGGGTACCACGATTCCGACCCCCGGTCCATTAGCAACGCCCTTAACCCCAACATTGGCCCCTAAGAAGAAAGCGCCAATCAGCGGTCCGCGAAAGGCCGCAATCCTGATGGTGCTCCTGGGTGACGAAGCAGCCGTTCAGATATACCGAAACCTCAGCCCCGAAGACGTTCGCAGGCTGACCCAGGAGATCGCGGAAGTGGAGACGATCTCTCCCGAGGAAGCTCTTCGCGTGCTGGAAGAATACCATGGCTTAACGCTTAGCGAGAGGTACTCGCCGCAGGGCGGACCTGAATATGCGAGCCAGCTTGTTTTGAGGGCCTTCGGCGATGATCGTGCAAAAGGTTTGCTCGAGCAGGTGGTCCAAGCGCGGCAAACAGCTGGGGCGGAGCTAGATTTCCTTCGGAAAGCCAACCCTGGGCAACTCGTCAAATTCCTTCAGGGTGAGCAACCTCAGACGGTCGCTTTGGTTCTGGCGTACGTTGGGGTGGAATCCGCTTCCTCGGTTGTGCCACTGCTTCCCGAAAAGGTGCAAGCCGAAACGATCAAGCGACTTGCCCAGATGAAGCCGTTCTCCGGTGAAATGCTTCAAAAGGTTTCTCTGGTATTGCACAAGAGATTGGCCACATCAGCAAAAGGGGACCGGCGTTCATATGAAGGAGTTACCGTCGCGGCACGCACGTTGAATCGAATGGCCCCCAAATCCTGCAAGGTCATCCTTGAATCCCTGCGAGAGAGTGATCCGGACTTGGCAGAGACGATCCGGGACCAGATGTTCACGTTTGACGATCTAGGTTCGCTCCTGGCAGTGAGCTTGCGCGCAGTTCTTGCAGAAGTTGACAAGAAGATACTAGCCATGGCGCTTAAGGGAGCACGCGAAGAAATTCGCACCGCCTTCTACGAATGTATGTCATCGCGCGCCGCCGAAATGCTCAAGGAAGACATGGAAGCTTTGGGCCCCCTCCGCATGCAACAGGTACAGGAGGCTCAAAAAGAGATTATAACGGTGGCGCGCAAGCTTGAAGGTGAAGGCAAGATCTCGCTGAAGAGCGGTGGAGAGGATTATGTCGAGTAGCCCAGTCGAAGATCGTGCAGGGCCTAGCTCGCAACCGCGACCGTTCCGTTATCGCAGTGTGGGCTCTCTGGAAGTGGGGAACCAGGAGCAGAGCCATGGCTTAACCCTCTCCTGGGGTGCTGAGCGGCGGAAGGAAAATATCGAGGCGATACGCCGTGCGCTCGAGCCAGAGATTCAAGCTCGCGAAAAGCAAGCTCGCGAGCAGGGAATGAAGGAAGGGCAGTCCTCCGTCAGAGCGGAAGTTGATCAGATGATTGAGGCCTTCCAAGAGGCGTCAGCGCTCTCCTTGAAACAATTTGGGGCAGAGCGGGAGGACTATTTCCGCCGGGTGGAGGGTGAGGTTGTCAAGTTGTCTCTAGCGATCGCGCGCAAAATCCTTCACCGCGAAGCACAGATCGATCCGCTCTTGCTTGCAGGCGCCGTTCGGGTCGCCTTGGAAAAAGTCGCGTCCGCCACCATGGTTCGGCTGTGTGTACATCCGGATCAGATTCAAATTTGGAGAGAATTCTTGGACCGTCAGAACGACATGCGACAAAAGCCCGAAATTGTGGGCGACTCGTCGGTGGTTGAGGGACAATGTCGGATTGAATCCAGCATTGGCAGTGCTGACTTGAGCCTGGAAAACCAGATGACGGAGATCGAGCGCGGTTTTTTTGATCTGCTCGCACAACGGCCCGACTTGCCATGAAGGACACGTGCGCACAGCTTGATCCATACTTTCGGTCTGTGGCGGAGCGCAGCACGACCCGCTGGGCGGGCCGCGTGGTGAAGGCGATCGGCCACGTCGTGGAATCAGAGGGTCCCTATTCTGCTTTGGGAGAGTGTTGCGACATCGTGGGCTCGGATGGTGTTGTACATGAAGGAGAGATTGTCGGCTTCCGCGGCCCGACGGTGCTGTCTATGCCACTGACTGCACCCGACAATATTCGCTACGGCGATACCATAGTCAGTTGGGGTGAAAAGCCCAGCTTCAGGGTGGGTGCGGGACTTTTGGGCCGCGTGATTGATGGCACGGGACGTCCCATAGACTCCGGACCGGAGTACTCAGCCCACGGCCGCTGGCCTTTGCGTCACACCGGTCCCCTTCCTCTCGAGCGGCAGCTCATTACGGAACCACTCGGCTGTGGAGTCCGCGCCATTGATGGATTTCTGACCTGTGGACGCGGTCAGCGCTTGGGCATTTTCGGCGGGAGCGGAGTTGGGAAGAGCACTCTCATCGGCATGATGGCTCGCGGGAGTGCTGCTGACCTGACGGTGTTGGCGTTGGTGGGCGAGCGCGGAAGAGAAGTTCGAGACTTCCTCGAGAATGTGATCGGCGAGGAAGGCCGGCGGAAGTCTGTGGTGGTTGTTTCCACCTCTGAACAGTCCCCCCTGCTGCGGATTCGCGCCGCCCTGGGGGCCACTTCAATTGCCGAATATTTCTGCTCGCACGGGAAGGACGTCCTATTGGTAGTCGATTCCTTGACGCGTCTGGCAATGGCGCAAAGAGAACTCGGGCTAGCTGCCGGTGAACCTCCTACCTCCAAGGGGTATACACCGTCCGTGTTTACGCTTCTCGCCCAGTTAATCGAGAGGGCAGGTAGATTCAACGGCGGAAGCATCACCGCGTTCTATAGCGTTCTGATGGAGGGCGATGATCACCAGGATCCCATCGTTGATGCAGTTCGTTCCTTGTTGGACGGACATATCTTTCTGGACCGCCGGCTCGCATCACAGAATCACTACCCGCCAATCTCCATCCTGGACAGCTTGAGCCGCTTGATGCCTTCGGTGTGTTCCAAGGAACATATCTTCAAAGTTAACCGCTTACGGGCACTGCTGGCCTCTTATGCGGCTTCTGAGGACTTGGTGCGTGTGGGGGCCTATCAGAAAGGACTCGATCCTCTCCTGGACAAGGCCATCGCCACCCTCCCCGCATTTACGAATTTCCTACAACAGCGACCAGACGAAAAGCCGGAGCTGAAATCCAATATCGCTTCCCTGCTCGCTCTCCCTGAATGAGGAGTGAGGATATGGGATTTGAATTCGGCCTCCAAGGACTGCTTCGGGTTCGGGAAAGCTTCGAAAGAAAGGAAGAGCTAAAACTCGCCGTCGCCATCGGAGAACTCAAACGTTTGAAAGTGCTGCTTGCGAGTATTCGTGGAGAACTGGCGTCCACAGGGGACCGGATCAGCAACCTTTTGGCCGGCGGCACTACCGGAGCAGACCTTCATCTGTTGTGCTTTGAGAAGATGCTGCTGGAGCGTCGTGAACAAGCGTTGGCTCATATCGTGTCGACAGCTTTGAAAGAGGTACAGCAGCAGCAAATCCGCTTAAAAGAGGCCAGACAAAAACGGATGGTACTTGAAGATCTGCGTGAAAAACAACTCGCTCTTTTTCTCCTTGTTGAAGGCCGCAGAGACCAACAAAAGCTTGATGACATATTCCTGATGAGACGATTTGCAGAAGACAGTGGGAAAGGCATTGCCTAGCAAACGGCAAGGTTTGCCTATTCGGGGATGGAAAAACCCGCCTTGCGCATTTACCCTCGCTGATCATTGAAAATGTCTCATGTGTTTTCTGTAACTTACCGAGCTTTGAGCCAGTTCCTCAGAGAACCCTAATCTTTGGCCCGCCCTGTGCACTTCCCAGTGCGGTTCAAAGATGAACGCTCCACCCGTCAAGTTCGGAATTGTCACGGCGTCCGCAGTTAACCCTGCTCCCGCGAACCCCAAGACCTCTGGGGATACGTCCCTGGCTTTCGCCCTGGAACTCAACGCTTTGTGGCTGGGCGGCCCTGACGTGAGGGCGGATACTCAGGCAGGTACTTCGCTGAACACTGAAAACGCGCAGGGGCGGACAGGGAAAAAGTCATGCGCCAGCAAGCGCGAAATTGAGTCACCTTCACGGGAACCAAGTCAAAATGTGAGCCTGACAGGCAAGACTCAATGGCCAGTGGCGTACCGCCAGTTCGCCGAGGCCTCACTTGGGACTGACCAAGATGCGAAGGCACCTGTGGTTCCCTTCGCGGGGCAGGCAGAACCGGCAGAGCCGACGGCTCAACCCAACTTACAAACCACGCCCAGCCTGGTTACAAGCCCGCTTTCAAATCTTCCGGCGCAACTGAACCTGGAGGGCAGCGATCAACCCGCGAAGGCGTACGGAGAGTTCTCAGACGTCTCACCCCTCACCTCCGGCGAACCAAGGAATGGAGAACCAGGCCCGGTGAAGACGCCAGTTTCGTCCTCTTCCGCGGCAGAGGTTACTCAGCATGCGGAGTCCCAGGTCACGGCGGACTGGACCGGGCACTATTTCGATCAGCCGGATGCGGAACTTTCCGTGGCGCCTACAATGTTGCAGCCGCCATCAGCACAACCAGAGGTCTTGATGAACGGAGACGCTGATTCAACTTCCGGCAAACCGGGTTCCCCCGACCCCCCCTCCGCTGGGACGTCACCAAACTCGCTGGTTGCTGGCGCGCCTGGCGCGTTCGGCCCTGTTGTCACACACAGTGAAAACCTCCTGGGCCAAGCTCAGCCAGCCGATTCAGCAGGGCCACAGCGCAACGAGGCCCAAAATCAAGATGACGATGGACACGTCACCTTCAATCCGCTTCCCTCCGGCACGGAACTCACCTCACGTGGCGCCGGTCTAAGGGACATTGCCAACCCACACGCTGACTTATCGAGTGTCACACAGTACCGCAGTCCAGCGAGCGACAAAAGCGCAGACTCCGACCGTGCGGGAACGAGCCGGGACAACAATGAAGGCCCTTCTGGGCCCAGCAATATCGCGCCCGCGACCTCTGTTTGGACCCAGCCAGTCAGTGATCCGAATTCCGCTTCCGATACGACTTCGCAAGGATCACAGCAGGGTTACCTGGCGGACCGGACTCCCACTCCCACTCCTTCGAAGAGCGCCCCTTTCGCCAGCGCCGTCCAGAAGGCAAGCGCATCGGGTTCCGATACAAGCTCGGAAATGGCGGTTGATCCCAGGCAGGGCATGCGCTGGAATTCCGACGCGCAAAATGGGTCTGCGCCCTCTTCCGCTGACTCTTCGACAAGCCATGCCCCGACGTTTCCCAATGGGGACGGAGCAATGGAGCACTCAGTTCAAAACGTGAGCTCAGCGCGCCTGGCGGACACGACGGGCCAGTCGGAAATACAAGTCAACTTGAAGTCAGATTCCTGGGGGCCGGTCTCTGTGCACGCCACGCTAAGCAATGGCCAGGTAGGAGCTGAAATACAAGTCAGCGACCGCGACGCACACGCCGCCTTGACTGAAGCACTTCACACGCTCGAAAAGAGTCTTGGAGAAAATGGAATTCAGGTTTCGAACCTTAATGTCTCGCATGGGCTGGGCTACAGCCACGCCCAATCCCAAAACCAGCAGGAAAAGCAAGCTGGTCAGTCCACCTATGCCGCCCGGTCTTATACGCACCGCTCTGCGGTCGGCGATGACATTCCCGTGGCGTCCAAAGGTGTGAATACGATAGATGATTTCGTTCTAGGCAGAGTCAGCGTGCGCGCTTGAAGCGCACTTGACGGATTTTTTGGAAGAGCACAGGAGGTGCATGGAAATGCATATCAATCCGCTTTTACAGCAGCTCGATTCGAGCTCAAGCACAGCTTCAACTAATTCGGCTACTACCACCGGGAGTAATTCCCTCAACGGCTTGAATGGCAATTCCTTCATCACGCTGTTGACGGCAGAGCTCCAGGCTCAAGACCCAACAGAGCCGATGGATCCGACCACCATGTTGACGCAACTGGTCCAGTTTAATGAGCTTCAACAAACGATGGAAATCAATCAAACGCTCCAGACGGTCCTCGGCTCCAGCACATCGACGGCAACTCCGTCACTACAGCAAACTCAACTTATAGGAGGAATCTAATGGGTTCATTCTCAACGTCTCTTACAGGTCTTACCGCAGCGGAAAGTGCGCTAGATACGATCTCCAACAACTTGGCCAACCTCGATACAACAGGTTACAAGGAAATGACCCCGAATTTTGGGGCTCTCTTCTACCAATTGCTTTGCGATTCCGGCTCAGGCGATCCAATTCAGATCGGAGACGGAGCCGCCATTGACTCAATAACCACCAGTTTCACTCAAGGAACCAGTGAAACGACCGGTGTCGATACCGATATGGCAATACAGGGGAACGGGTTCTTTGTGGTCCAGAACAACGGCGTGCAGCAGTATACGCGCGCCGGCGACTTTACTATCAACTCTTCGGGTTATCTTGTGGATCCGAACGGCGACGAAGTTATGGGATATGCCGCACAAAACGGAGTGGTCAGCCCTTCTCCGACGCTGACGCCTATACAGATTTCAACCGGCATTACGGCTCCGGCCCAAGCAACTACCCAAGTCGGCTTTGGCCTGAATCTCGAGGCCTCCGCGTACAATGCAGCCAGCCCGGGGTCGTTTAGCCAGCCTGTTGTTGTCTATGACTCCTTGGGAGTCAGCCACACACTGACTTTTAATTTTACGCAGACAGCGAACAATCAATGGGCCTACACAGTTACGATTCCGGCGGCAGACGTCGGTAAAACGGGAGATCCCGTGACCGTTACGAGCGGCACCGGCACGCTTCAGTTCGATGGGAATGGAAATCTGACCTCTCCCACGGCCGATGTGGGCCTGAGCATCGCGGGTTTGGCCGATGGCGCCTCTACCTTGAATGTCAACTGGCAGCTATTCAACTCCCAAGGGACGTCTACCATAACGGAGTCCGGCACGGCATCCGCGGCTTCGAATATCTCCCAGAATGGGTTTTCGGGTGGAACCTTAACATCCTTTAACGTCACCTCTGACGGCGTCATCCAGGGACTTTTCTCGAACGGAGAGACGGTTACCCTCGGACAGGTCGCGTTGGCTAACTTCGCGAACCTTCAAGGTCTGGAAAATGTGGGCGGAAACAATTACGCTGCCACACTCGCCTCGGGGGCTGCGATCATTGGGGGCGCAGGATCGGGCGGGCTCGGAACCATCCAGGACGGTGCGCTGGAAGAATCAAATGTGGACATGGCGACCGAATTCGCAAACCTCATCATGGCAGAGCGCGATTACCAGGCTAACGCTAAGGCAATCACGACCGCTGACAACGTCACCCAGACGGCGATTAACCTGATTCAACCCTAACCCTCGCTGACTTGAACGGCTGGCTTGGGATTCTGCTCCCACGGTCCTCCCTCCGTGGGAGCAGAGCCAAGCCGGCATTCTTAGACCGATTTAATGTTCCGCCGGCCTGCAGTGTCAGCATTCGCGCCACTGCTGCTGGAGCCCCTGCCGATGATCGTCTGCGATGAGGCCATCCTCATTGATTTGAAACCTCTTAGAAACTGTACGCAAAAATTAGCCCATCCTTATTAGTTGGCGGCCCAGTTGCACTAATGCTCGGGTGAGTATGGCCGAACAAACAGCAACTATTAAAAACAACTCAGATAAGCGCCGCGGCGGCAAGGCGAAAGGCCTTGCGACCGGAATCGTGGCGCTTGCATTACTTGCGAGCGCCGCCTGGATCCTGAACTCAAAGAGACAAGCCAACGGGGGACAACCAGCCCCTGCGGTTCAAGACGTAATGCACCTCGAAGGCTTCGTGGTGAACCTTGCAGATCCGCCCGGCGACTGCTTTCTGCGGATCGGGATTGATCTCGGTCTGGGGCATTCGATCAATGGACACGGCAAAAACGAGAACGTCGCGGCCCCCACGGCGCGCGTTCGCGACGTCATTCTGCGAGTGCTCACGACCTATCAATCGACTGAGCTCTTAGCTCCCGAGGGAAAGATCCGCTTAAAGCAGCAGCTTCTTGGGGCCCTGCAAGCAGCGGTTCCTGAACTTGCAGTTCGAGAAGTCTACTTCACTGATTTCCTTGTCCAACGCTGAGATGACGGAAAAGAAACTTGCAGCACCGGAAGCGATTATTGACCAACCTTCAGAAGATCCGTGGAAACGGGTCTTGGGGCTGCCCTGCCACTTCCGAGTCGAGGTTCCTATCGCGGTTTTCACTGTGGCGGATTTGCTTAGCCTCTGCCCGGGTTATTTAGTGCGTTCAAACCAAAAGGAAGGTTCGCTCGTCATCGTCAAAGTGAACGGCGAGGTGATTGGCTTGGGCGACTTCGATGTGGTTGAGGACGCTCTCGCCATCCGGCTGAACGAGCTCGTGTGATAGAGACCCGCCGCGGGACTGGATTCCCGCGCGGAGGGAGGATAGGCAAAGTGCCAGAAGTGGCGATCAAGATACTGAACTTCCTTAAGGTGAGGCTGGGATTCTTGGGGGCCCGCTATATAAAGCACCAGGCCAGAAAAAAACTGCGCTTGCGCGAAACCCTATCGCTCGGAGATAAGCGCTTCCTGGCGGTCGTGGAATACCGACACCAAGAATTACTGGTCGGGGGTACAGCCAGTTCGATCACTGTTCTAGCCACATCCTCACCGTTGGGTGGGGCCCTATTGGACGAAGGATGTATTTTCAAGGATAGCTTGCAGTGATCAAAGGCATGATTGGGCGAGTGAAATTTTCTGGAGTGTTCCTCGTGCTGCTTCTGCTGGGTGCCCTCACTACGCCGGCACTTGGGGCGGACGTTAGCTCGTCAGGAATTCCGTTGCCGCAAACTCCCGGAGGTCTAAGGTCCCTTCCATGGACAATAATCATTTTGCTCACGGTCCTCGTTTTCCTCCCCGCGATCACCCTGTGCATGACTCCGTTCGTACGGCTACTGGTGGTTTTTCATTTTCTCAGGCAGGCACTTGGAACTCAGACCGTGCCCACCAATCAAACCCTCACCGGATTGGCTCTGTTTCTCACTTACTTCATCATGCAGCCGGTGGGGTCCGAGATTTACCGTACAGCGGTTCTGCCCTTGGAAAGCAACTCAGTCACGACCTTTCAGGCACTGGACCTGAGCGCCAAGCCTATCCGCACGTTTATGCTGAAGTTCGCGCGAGAACAGGACCTCGCGATGTTTGTGGACCTGGCCAAAGCGCCGCGCCCCCGCAATCCCCAAGACCTCTCAATGCGAATCGTGATCCCAGCTTATATCTTATCGGAACTGCGGGCGGGGTTCGAAGTAGGGCTGGTGTTGTTTCTCCCGTTTCTCGTGATCGACCTTGTTGTGGCTTCGATCACGACCTCCATGGGCATGCTGCAACTTCCCCCGGTTATGATTTCCACACCGTTGAAGATTCTGTTGTTCATCGTGGTGGATGGATGGAATCTGGTGGTTGGCTCGTTGATAAAAAGTTTCTACTGAGGTGTTTCCGTGTCCACAGAAGGGATTGTCGGCATCATGCGGTTAACGCTCGAGACAGCCTTATGGGTCGCGGCGCCCATCTTGATTACCGGCTCGATTGTAAGTCTGTTGGTTAGCATTGGCCAGGTACTCACCTCCATTCAGGATGCGACGCTCTCAATAGTTCCCAAGCTGGCCGCGGTCTGTATCGCAACCTTTGTTCTGTTTCCCTGGTCACTCCAGAAGCTAATCGGATTCACAGTGACTCTCTTCCAGGATTTTCACAAGTACGTGGGCTAAGAGGATCGTGTGGACTCTGTGCTGGAACAATTGATTACTCCGCTCATTATCGTGGGCATACGCCTGGGCACGTTGATGTCATTTGCTCCTTTCTTTGGGGATAAGGCGATATCGGCCCGCCTCAAGGCAGGCCTGACGATTGTGTTGACTATCCTGGTTTACCCTCTATGCGCTCCACAATTGGTTGTCGGCGGTCCAGTGAGCTTTGTGGGGATCGTCTTCGGTGAAGCGGTTATCGGGCTGGGTTTGGCCATGTGCGTTCAGTTCGTCTTTGAGGGTGTTCGACTTGCTGGCCAGCTTTTGGGATTTCAAATCGGCTTTTCGTTAGTCAACATTATCGACCCGCAGACAAACGTCGAAACCCCGGTTCTTTCGACGCTTCACGAAGCCGTGATTCTGCTCGTGTTCTTCCGTTTGAGTGTCGACCGCTGGATGCTGCGCGCTTTAGTGAAGAGCTTTGAGTACGCGCCACCAGGAAGCATCACAGTGTCATCGGTCGCTACTCGACATCTGTTGACCTCGGCCGGCACCATGTTTGCTATCGGAGCGGAAATCGCCGCACCGGTTCTCGCCGCAACTTTGCTCATCGACCTGACGCTGGGCTTAGTCGGCAAGATGGCTCCGCAGATACCGGTGCTTTTTCTTGGGTTGTCGATTAAGAGTTTGGTCGGCATGGGAGTGCTGATTGGAGCCGTAGGGTATTGGCCTAAGCTGTTTGAACGGTACTTCGAAGCAGCTTTCCGGACCGCGGAACGGCTTGTCGTATTGTTGCATTAGGTGGGTAATCGCCTTGCCCGACTCAGATCGTACAGAAAAAGCCACACCACGAAAGCGGCAGAAGGCGCGAGAGCAAGGGCAGGTTGCGCGCACTCGTGAACTGGCGCCGGCCCTGGCGCTTGTCTCCACGGTGGTGTGCTTATCTTGGATGGTGGTCCGCTGGCCTCGTGAGTGGCGCAACCTATTCTCAATGGTTCTGACGGGGGACCTGAGGAACAGTGCAGGCTTCTGGGTTTTGGCGATGCGAGGAACGGTATTGCTGGCTTTCCGCTGGGCCGGGCCGCCGGTCGCTCTCGGGTTTTTAGTGGCTTTGGCTGCAAATCTTGCTCAGGGAGGCCTTGTACTCGCTCCCAAGGCTCTGTCGTTGAAAGCTCAGAAACTCAATCCGGGGTCCAATTTACAACGCCTGTTTTCGTTGGAGGCTATTCGCAGGGTTCTGAAATCGTGTATTCCGACAGCGATACTTGTTTACCTGACTGCGGCTACTCTGGCTGACCGCTGGGACCAAATCGGGAAGCTTTCCTACCTTCCGGCAAAAGCGTCGTTTTTGTGGGTACTGGCGCTGGTGTTCGAAATCGCGTGGAAAGGCGGGCTGGTGTTTGCATTATGGTCAATCTCTGATTTCTTTCTCCAAAGATTCGACTTCGAACGGCAGTTGCGAATGAGCAAGCAGGAAGTCAAGGACGAAAGTAAAGAGACGGATGGCAACCCGGCAATTCGTGGCCGGATCCGTCGCCTGCAACGGCAGATGCGGAAACGCCGCATGATTCGCGAAGTGTCGCAAGCCACCGTCGTGGTGACCAACCCCACGCATTTCGCTGTGGCTTTACGTTATCTGCCCGAGGAAATGGCAGCGCCGATCGTGGTGGCAAAAGGCATGAATCTGTTGGCACAGATGATCCGGCAGCAGGCTATCTGGCAAAGCGTCCCTATCGTCGAGAACCCGACGCTCGCCCAGGCGCTGTACCGCATGGTGGAAGTGGGACAGACGATACCTGCGAAACTGTACACCGCAGTGGCCGAAATCCTCGCCTTTATTTATCGCATGCAAGCTAAAGAGCGCCGCAGAAAAGCGGCGGCAGAAGGCATCTCAACCTACGCGCAGGTCTAACGAATGGCAAAGGAAGCCACGGTATTACCAAAATCGAGAACGCAGGGTGGAAGCAATGACTGGATCGTCCCCGCCGCCGTGGTCTGCATGATAATGGTGATGCTCATTCCTGTCCCCAGCATCATCCTGGATCTGCTCCTTTCTATCAGCTTAACGGCATCCGTGCTGGTGCTCATTGTCTCGATGTACATTGAGCGACCAGTGCAGTTCTCTGTTTTCCCATCGTTGCTTTTGATGCTCACACTCTTTCGGCTTTCGCTGAATATCGCAAGCTCCCGCCGGATTCTGCTACACGGTGGGGAAGGCCCGGCAGCCGCCGGACGCGTTATTGAGGCGTTCGGGCAGTTTGTGGTGGGTGGAAATTACGTTGTCGGTTTCGTCATCTTTTTGGCCCTAATCGCCATTCAATACCTGGTTGTCAATCACGGCGCCGTGCGTATCGCTGAGGTGACGGCGCGGTTCACCCTAGACGCGTTGCCGGGCAAGCAAATGGCCATTGACGCGGACCTTGGGGCAGGGTTGATTGACGAGCAGCAAGCGAGGTCGAGGCGCGAGAAAATTGCGCATGAGGCTGAATTCTACGGTGCAATGGACGGCGCCGCTCGCTTCAGCCAGCGAGACGCCCTGGCCACTATCCTCATCACCATCATTAACATTGTGGCAGGATTTCTGATCGGGGTTTTTCAGCAGGGCATTCCCTTCTCGGAAGCGCTACAGAATTATACGACGCTTACCGTTGGTGACGGGCTTGTCACAATGGTGCCCTCGCTTCTCGTCTCGGTCGCGGGGGGTATGGTCGCGACTCGGGCTTCGTCGGAGTCAACCCTCGATTCAGACTTGGGTAACCAACTATTAGCTCGCAGCAAGCCCCTTTGGGTGGCGACGGGCATCATACTACTTCTGGGCCTTGTTCCCGGCCTGCCTAAGCTCTCGTTCTTCGCCGTTGGTGGATTCTTGGCATTGCTCGCCATCCGCGCCAAAAGCGCCGGGCCGCTGCGACAGGCCGAGCAGCCCGCTCCTAAAACCAAGAAGGAATTTCAGGATTCGTTACCACCGTTAGACGAGTTGGCGCTCGAGGTGGGTTATGGGCTCGTGGAATTTGTGGATGAATCTCGCGGCGGTCAACTGCTAAAGAGAATCCGCGCCCTGCGTCGGCACCTGGCCACTCAACTTGGGTTCATTATTCCGGCCGTTCACATCACGGATAACCCCCAACTGAAACCGCGGGAATACGTGTTGAAGTTGCGTGGGGTAGAACTGGCACGCTGGACACTGCATCAAGAGCACCTATTGGCCGTAAGCTCTGAGGCAAATCCGGAGCCGATCGAAGGAAAGGACACACGGGAGCCGGCATTCAACGTGCCTGCGAAGTGGATACCGCCTCAGCTTCGGGAGCAAGCTCTGGCCGCCGGCTATGCTGTGGTAGACCAGCCCTCGGTAGTGGCCACCCACGTCGCGGAAGTGGTAAAGCAACACGCCTTTGAGCTGCTCACGCGTCAAGAAACCAAACGTCTCCTGGACGGACTGGCGGAAACACAACCCAAGTTGGTTGAAGAACTGGTTCCGAAACTGCTCTCCCTGGGAGAAGTCCAACGCGTGTTGCAGCAATTGTTGCGTGAGAATGTGCCGGTGCGTGACTTGGCGACTATTCTCGAGACCCTTCTCGACGTCGCGCCCGCCTCCAAAAACCCCGTTGTTCTTGTGGAAGCAGTCCGACAAGCCCTGGGGCGGTCACTCGTTCGTCCTCTGCTTGCCGATGATGGGAAGCTCAAAGTTATCCAGGTGGACTCCAGCATCCAGGATCGGCTTAACCAAGCTTTCGACCCCCAGTCCGCCACCGCGCGCCAGACGGGATGTGAGCCTTCGATATTGCGCAGAGTTTTAGAGGGACTCAAAAGCTTGGCGGGCGAACATCTTGAATTCACTGCCCCTGTGCTTTTATGCGCAAGCCCGGCGCGGTTTCACCTGCGGCGCATTCTTGAGCCATTTCTTCCCAAGCTGGTGGTGCTGTCACCAGCGGAAGTGCCTGCGATGGTTGCAATCGAATCCATAGGAGTCCTGAAATGAGCAGCCCGGCGGTTGAGCAAATGGAAGCTGGGATCGCCAATAAACACTTGCAAGCGGCTAAGAAGGCTTATGAGAGCCAGGTGCCGATGGATGCCAATGAGCGCGAGCAGCTAATTTTGGAGCACCTGCCGCTGGTACGGCACATTGCCAAACGGATTCACAACCGTGTTCCTTCGACCATTCTGCTTGATGACTTGATCCACTCGGGCATTGTCGGCCTGATCGACGCCGTGAATAAGTTCGATCCCAACAAGTTTGTGGATCTGGGGGTATACGCGCAGCACCGGATTCGTGGCGCCATTCTGGACAGCCTGCGCGGTCTGGATTGGAGTCCCCGCTTGCTACGCAGAAAGGGAAGATCCCTGGACGAACTGCGTGAACGGTTGACGTCCAACCTCCACCGCGAGCCGACTGAAATCGAGCTTGCGGAAGCGGCCGGTTACAGTATTGAAGAACTTCGCCAGCTAGAAGAAAACCTGCTGCGGGCGGACCTGGCAACGTTACAGGAGCAATCAATCGATGAAGAACACGGGGATGGGGGTACGGATCAGCCCACCGACGACGAACAAAGCCCTTACTCCCTTTGCTATAAGAAAGAGATGCGAGAATTGCTTCGTAATTCTTTAGACCAGCTTTCCGAGCGGGAGCGTCAGGTCCTGGCTATGTACTACTACGATGAGCTCACCATGAAGGAAATCGGAATCGTTCTCGGTGTAGGCGAGGCTCGGGTGTCACAGATGCACTCCGCGGCCGTGCGGAAAGTGCGGATTTATATCGAGGAGAGAGAAACGTCCGAAGTCAAGAGCCGGCCGCGCTTGGCGAAGCGGTGAGCACGCGAGGAGATCATGGATAAGACTCTGAACCAGGAAGAATTCAACGCGCTCCTCCAGATGGTCGGGCAGAGGAGAACCCACGTTTCCGAAGAATTGGCCCATGCCGTGCCATGGGACATTAGGCGGGCGCGTACGCTCAGCAAAGAGGAAGTGCAGGCAATTCGATCGTTGCACGGTACGTTTGCGCGAACCCTCAGCGAGTCGCTGGGCTCCCGCCTTCACGGCTCCTTTGAAATTGCAGTGGCTACTGTTGAGCAGATCAGGTATTCCGAGTTTCTCCACCGCCTGCCGGAACTGACCTATGTTGCCTCGATCGACCTTCACCCCTTGCAGGCAATGGCAGCGATCGGGCTTGAACTGCGGTTAGCGTTGCCCATCATCGATATGCTGCTGGGGGGAAACGGAAATCCGGTGGCTGAAGTTCGGGAAGTAACGGAGATCGAGGAAGAGATTTTGCGGAGCGTTTTCGAGCTCATTTGCACTGGCCTAGAGGCCACCTGGCTGCCGGTGCTGAAGCTAGACTTTCGCTTTGGGCGAAGACAAGAGCGGGCCCAGCTTTCTCGACTAATGTCACCAAAGGAAAGGGCCCTCTCGCTGTCTCTCCAAGTTCGCACTGCTCAAAACGAGGGGATGCTGCACTTGGCTTTCCCAGGGATGGTCGTTAATGCTTTGCTCAAAGAGCTCGGCGAGCAAGATTCGGACCGTCCTCAAGCGGTAGGATCCTCGCTCGATAGCCATCTTCGTGATCTCTTGCAAGGCTGTCGTTTCCATGCGGAACTCATCTCCCCGGCGGCTGCAGTTTCCGCCAAAAAGTTGATGCAGCTTAAAGTCGGGGAAGTCTTGGAATTTCCGTTTACGGTGGCCGAGCCGACATTGTTTAAGGTGGAAAATCAAACACTTTTCCTTGCTAATCCTGTCGCCATTGGCGACCGGCGCGCCGCAGAGATTCAAGCCAAAGCATCGGCACCAGTACTCATCAAGGAGGAACCCAATTGATTAGCGCGGCTTCTGAACCCAATGAAAGTGTACTCAAGATGTTTCAGGAGGTATGGTCGTCTAGTATTTATAGGGTGTTGAAGCAATTAACGGGCGGGGAATTCGAGGCCCGCGTGTTGGATTCAACTTCAGTGTCGGTCAACGCGGACTCAAGCGGCGTGTGGAGCCGTTTTGCGGCAACCGGCCCGCTCACAGGTGAGTTCGCTCTCTTTGTTTCGAAACCTGACGCTCTGCTCCTCTACCAGTTGCTGAGGGGGCAGGTTTCCGAAGAGAGCACGGAGATTTCGAACGAGGTTCGCGAAACAGTTGCGGAACTGTTCCGTCGGCTCGTGGACGAGGCCTTGCCAGTTCTTAAGTCGAAAACTGGAGGGGAAGTCGAGTGCGCATTCTGCGGCTTTGAGCCCCCTGGTTGGGAGGTCTGCCTGGGATTTCCCCTGGAGATTGCCGGATCGAAGACACGGCCGCTTCAGATCTGTTTTGTCGCTGATGAGAGTTTGGCAAAAAGTGCCACCCCGGCCAGCGCGACGGTTGCAGCTCCCCGTTCCACATCGCCGAGCGAGAAGGTGATGGCCACTCCTGTTCCGGCACTTCCCGGAAAGGAAAACCTAGGATTGCTGTTGGATATTAAACTCGAGGCAATGCTGAGATTCGGCGAACGCGAGATGCTGCTCCGGGAAATCCTGAATCTGAACGCTGGCTCGGTGGTTGAACTCAATCGAAAGGTGAACGACCCTGTGGAGCTTATTGTCTGTGGCAAGGTAGTTGCTAAAGGAGATGTTGTCGTTCTCGATGGCAATTATGCCTTACAGGTAACACAGGTTGGGAGCCCGGCGGATCGGATGCCATCTCTCAGCAGTTGACCGCGGAGATTCCTTAAGATTCCCTCGAGAATGTCGATTCCTTAATCAAAGGATCATGTTTCGAGGGAGCCGGCCTTGACGCGCAAAAAGGCACCTAAAGCATCGCGTTTAATAGCCCAATCGCAACCGAATGACGTGAGGAGTGAGATCCTTTCCCGCATTTTCGATAAGGTCCTCGATCTGCCTTCATATGTCTCTGAACTCAATACCCTGCTCAGCAGCGTGCCTGTGGACCTGAAGAGGGTCGGAGAAATCATCCGTGAACATCCGAAGCTTTCAGACCACATCATGCATCTGTGTAAACTCAGGATCGCCGGCTTTGACGATCAAAACGGGAGCATCGATCATGGAGTTGTTTTTCTGGGTACGCAACAGATGCGCACGCTGATATTAGCTTGTTGCATGATCGTCGATATAGGAAGCTGTTACTCTTTAAGTCAACTCCGTTCGTTTTGGCAGCACGGTTTGCTGACCGCATCACTAAGTGAGCGGATTGCCCTCTACATTGGCTATCCCGGGCCCACGACCGCTTGGCGAGCAGGGCTTTTCCACGATGCCGGAGCGCTCGCACTGGTGCGCTGGGCTGCCGACACACGCAGCGCCGGCCCATCGGCAAATGCAATTTGCGGAGAAATGATCGAAGAGGAGCGCAAGAGCTTCGGAACGGATCATTGCTTTGTGGGCAGTCTCATCGGGCGAGAGTGGGGCTTGCCGGAGGAGATTGTTGATGTGCTTGAATTCCACCATAATCCGGATGGGTCCAAATACGATCGCGTCCTGGTAGGAATCGTTGCTGCTGCGGACAAATATTGTGTCGGGCGTGGCATAAAGTTTCAGTTGGTGAAGGAGCCGGCAAGTGAGCCCCGGGAGGATAGCTTTCAGCAGGCACTTTGCTATTTGCTCCCCGGCTTGGACAATGACTTGGCAAGAAACTTGAAAGACGTTTTAGAGATCACCTACCTTCAAAAAATCAACCACCTCGCCAGCGATTGTGGCAGTGTCTTCGGCGGCGTCGGACTACAGGTTTAGTCTCTAAGTGCACCGTAACTCGGCGTCGCGCGATCTTGTTAGCAGAGGCATGCCGAGGCGCGCACCGGGTTAACAAATCTCAAACTTCTTCGTACTTCCAGACTCACCAGACAAAGACAGCCCGGCACGTTTTGCCTAGTAGGAAAACGTTGCCGGTATCTACCCGCGAGCGAGGACACTATCGTAAGAAAAACCTAACCCGCAGATCTCCGCAAGCTTCCGAATTGTCAGTAGATAAAGGTTTTCTTTTTTTGACTTTCTTTGGTTATAAGACTGCTCTAATCTCACCGCGGGACGAACTTATGAATAGCGGCCACTATGCGGCGGTAACAGGTTTGGTGGCGAAGATGGATGCCCTCGACGTGGCGGCCACTAATCTCGCCAACGTGAGTACTACCGGATACAAAGCGCAGAAGGAGTTTTATAAAGCGCTTTCCGCAAGCCTGAATGGGATCCTACCTCGAAGCAGCGTCAACCGCGCCATCAATAACTACGGCGTGCTCGGCGGCGCGACTATAAGCCTGGATAGTGGCGCCCTCCAGAAGACAGGTAACGAGCTGGATGTAGCAGTGGAAGGGTCGGGATTTTTTGCGGTCCAGAGTTCAGCCGGGGTGCGATATACACGTAATGGCAATTTCCGCATCAATTCCCAGGGCGTTCTTACTACTTCCTCCGGTGATCCTGTACTTGGCGAAGCCGGACCCATCACTCTCACGAGCGGCAAGGTTTCCATCAGCTCGGATGGAACCATCAGCCAGAACGGCGGCGTCCTGGCGCGACTCAAACTCGTGGACCTCACCGCGAACCAAATCACTCCCCAAGGCAATTCCTTGTACGTAGCGCCGGAAGGAGCCGAAAAACCGGCCGCTAGTCGCCAAGTCCGGCAAGGAATGATTGAAGCTTCCAATATGGATCCGGTGAATGGGACTGTACAGCTCATTATGATTCAACGCAACGCGGAGATGCTGCAGAGGGCGCTTCAGATTTTCAACAACGATTTCAATAAGACGGCGGCGGAAGAGGTCGCGCGCATTTGAGAAGGAGGGAACAGAGACATGTTCCGAGCATTATACACGGCGGCGAGCGGCATGATCGCCCAGGAACTCAACCTTGACAACGTGGCCAACAATCTTGCCAACGCCAGCACAACCGGTTTTCGGAAAAGCCGGCTGCAGTTTCAAGATTTGCTCTACCAGAATATGGTGGTGCCCGGTTCCGCGGCCACTCAGCAGACGACCGTTTCTTCGGGTTTACAGGTGGGGCTGGGGACGAGAACGGCAGCTTCCGAGATCATCCAGGAGCAGGGCGATTATACTAGCACTGGAAATTCTTTGGATCTCACCATCCAAGGCGCAGGATTTTTCCAGGTCACCATGCCCGACGGCTCCATTGCCTATACGAGAGATGGGGAATTCCACCTCGACCAACAAGGAAACGTGGTGACGGCAAATGGCAACCCAGTCCAGCCGGCAATCACCATTCCCACCAATGCCACCAATGTTAGCATCGGATCGGATGGCACAGTCACCGTGACGCAGCCGGGCCAAACCCAGGCGCAGCAAGTCGGAGTCATCCAGTTAGCCAATTTCCCCAATCCTGGCGGCCTACTGGCTAACGGCAACAACCTTTTCACTCAGACAACTGCTTCCGGGAACCCCATTGTAGGCAATCCCGGAGGGTCCGATGGCCTTGGCACATTGCAGCAGGGCATGCTCGAACAGTCAAATGTGGACGTCGTCGACGAATTCGTTGCCATGATTTTGGCCCAGCGTTCATACGAAGCGAACTCTAAAGTGGTGCTGGCCGCAGACCAGATGTTTCAGGAGTTGAATAATCTCACCACGTAGGTAACGACTGTGAAGATTTCATTGATGAAGGCATTTGCAGGCTGCCCGAAAAATTGCCTTCCGCTTTTGCTCTGGTGCTTCGTGACTCTGCCCTCGCCAGCCGCGCAACCTGCGGTGAATTTGACAGGCAATCTCACCGGGGCGGGTGCCTGCGGCGATCCGGCACGTATGCCGGCCCTGAAGCAGAGAATTTTGGCGGCTATCCGCGCGGAAGTCCTGCGCCGTACCTCTCCTGAAGTGGTCACGGTCGAAGAAAGCGACCTGCAAATACAGGCCTGCCCTGCCCAGCCGTTCTTCGACTCCGACTTTGTGATCAGGCGCGCAGAGTACGATGCCGTCCGCGATGTCACGGTTTTCTTGCTAGCGCCCTTACAGGCAAACAACGTTCCTCCTCTTATCGTAGCCGTTCACAAGCAGCGAAGCATGAGCGAATTGGTGGCAAGGCATGACCTTCGTAGCGGCCAGATTGTCTCGACGGATGATCTGGCCCAAATCACCCAATCTTCGGGGAACGTTTTGTTGCCCACAGCCAGGTTGTGGGCGAAAGGTACGAACGAAGCCCGCACTGATCAGGTAACGAAAGCCGCTTCTACGGCCAACTCTCGTTCTCCTTTGCTCGTCAAGGTGGGAATGCCGTCTGAGCTCGTCTTTAGGGGAAAAAACTTTAAGGGTAGCATGACAGTGATCCCACTTGAGTCAGGCAGACTGGGCGATGAACTTCGGGTCCGTGACCCAGGGACAAAAAACATTTTGCGAGCGACCGTGTCGAGCGTCAATCAACTTGAACAGATATTTTAGAGGTGCTGAATCGTGCGAACACTCGGATGCCAAGTTGGAAAAGCCATTTTACTTCTGGTTACGCTGCTGTTTGGCGTGAGAGCGGACGCGCGCAACATACCGCGGCTTAAACAAAAGCAGGAGAAACCGAGGGACAGCTTAAGTGAATACATCGCCCGAGTGAAGGGCACGGTTCTGGCGAGCCCGGCACCAGGAAGCCTTTGGTCTCCGGATTCCCCCTTCGCGGATCTCGCGAGCGATTACAAAGCGCGAAGAGTCAATGACGTTGTCATCGTCAACATCGTGGAACAAACAAGCTCAAGCAACAATGGGGCAATCAAATCCGGAAGAACTTTTAGCGCCAGTTCTGGTCTTACCGGCTTGTTCGGACAACTCAAGGCGTCAAATGCCCTCCAGAACCTTGCTTCACCAAGTTCGACAAATAACCTCAGTGGACAAGCACAGGCAAGCTCGAGTTCCACTTTGCAGACCACTATTGCGGGAACCGTTCTCGCTGTCCTGCCGAACGGTTATCTGGTGATTGAAGCCCAGAGGAAAGAGGCAGTGGATAACCAGCAGCAGACCCTTACTCTGCGAGGTGTTATACGGCCGGGTGACCTGGCCTCTGACGGTTCCGTAAATTCCACTTCCATCAGTAATCTGGAAATCCTTCTGAACGGACATGGTGTGATTAGTGACGGCATCCGGCCGCCGAACAAAGTTATAAATACTATTCTCAAACTCCTCGAGTTCTAGACATGAGAGTTCATGGCCTATTTCGTATTGCGCTGTCCACGCTTTTTCTGGTGGTGAGCGCCTTTGTGGCGGTCGCGGGGAGCTTCGCGGCGGATCACAATTTGAGGCAGACCCGCATTCGCGACATCTCCTCGGTGGAAGGAGTTCGCGATAACCCGCTGGCAGGGTACGGTCTCGTCGTTGGGCTTAATGGAACCGGAGACCGCCAGCAAACGATGTTTCCGGTGCAGACGTTGGGGAACTTGCTATTGAAGATGGGCGTCCGTATCACGTCGCCGCAATCGATCACGGTGAAGAATATTGCAGCGGTCATGGTGACTGCAAATCTGCCACCGTTTGCGCGACCCGGGACACGCGTCGATGTGAATGTCTCTTCCGTGGGAGACGCCAGGAGCCTCGAAGGAGGTTATCTCGTCCTTGCCACCCTGCACGGGCCGGACGGGCAAGTCTATGCCACAGCTCAAGGCCCTATCGTGCTCGGCGGGTTCTCTTCAGGCGGCCAAGGGAACTCCGTTACCTTGAATCACCCAACTGCTGGGCGGGTGCCTAACGGAGGAATGGTGGAAAAAGATGCAGCGGTCGATCTCAGCCGTTTGCCTGAGCTCTCGTTACTTCTGCATGAACCGGATTACCTGACCGCACAAGAAGTGGCAGATGCGATCAACAAGACGCTGGGCAGAGACCAAGCCAAAGCTATCGATGGCCGACGGATCATAGTAAGAACGGCCCCTCAATCAGCGGAAGTAACTACCTTGCTGCTTTCAAGAATTGAGAACCTTGCCATCACGGTCCATGCCCCCGCCAGGGTGATCATGAACGAACGCAGCGGAACGGTGGTTATGGGCCATGAGGTTACCTTGAGCGCCTGCTCGGTCATGCACGGAGACCTAGCGGTGCAGATTACGACAGAGTACGAAGTCTCTCAACCAAATGCCTTATCGCAAGGCGGGCAAACGGTAGTGGTCCCACATACGACGGTCACTGCCCAAGAGGGCCCCGCCAAACGCATTGAGTTGCCAGCCGGGGCCACGGTGCAGGATCTGATTTCTGGGTTGCAGAGCATCGGGGCGACCGCGCGAGACATCATCGCGATCATTGAGGCAATCAATGCTGCCGGCGCCTTAAATGCCGAATTGCAGGTGATCTAAGAAATGTCCGACTCAACCTTACTCAAATCCATTCTCCCTGGCAATTGGTACCTCGATGAGGTCCAAAACGGGACCAAACAGATCTCCGGCAGCAAGGCGGATAAGATTCGGAAATATGCCCGTGAGTTCGAAGCGGATCTATTGGCGAAGATTTACGAAGGTATGCAACACAGTTTGGGCGCGGTGCCGGGGGAAGAAGACCCGGGCGCTGATACTCTCATGGATTTGGGGGTTCACGCTCTAACCACAGGAATTGTGGCTGGCGGCGGGATTGGAATCGCTAACTTACTAATTCGACACCTCCTGCCGCAGGGAAATCCGGACGGCGCCGCAGAGCCAAACTAGGAAAACATTAAATATCCTTAAGGTTCTCTAATGTTGGCCGATTCTCTTAAAAGGAGGACTGGCCATGCATGTGACCGACTCGATCTCGTTCCCTGAGAACCAGGACATTACTAGTAATAAGGTTGGTGGCGTCGATGCGGCCAAGGTGAAGGGGCAATCAGAAAGCATCGGTTTCACTCAGGACGAGACCGAGCTTTCGGCTGACCTGCAGAAGGTACAGGAGCTGAAGACGCAATTGGCAACGATACCCGAAGTTCGCCAGGAGAGGGTACAACAACTCCAGAAAGCCATCTCAGATGGGACTTATGAGGTCGACTCGGGCAGAATAGCCGATGCGATGATCACGGACCTCGCGGGGCAGTAACCGGAGATTTAGGAGCTCTAAGGAGGATACCCCTTGAGCGACTTTGCCTCACCACCTATCGACAGAATGTCCCTAGTCGGGAACAGCCTGCAGCCGCAAACCGTCAAGGTCTCATTGAAACGGGACCCTCCGAAAAAGAAGTCTCGCGAACCGGCCCAGGAGGAGCCGGAGGACTCCGAAGAAGGCGGCCGTCAGGTTGACATTGAGGCATGAGAGATGGAGCGAGAGATTGATCGGTACATAAACCTGCTGGAGTTGCGGCTCGATAGATTGCGGCGGCTCGCCACCCAACTTAAGGAAAGTCAGCACGCTTATACGGCAATGGACTTGGAGAGAATTACACATTACATCAATTATCAGGAGAACCTTTGCAACGAGATCCGCTCCTTTGACACCCAGATTGGAGAGTTGCAGAAGAAACTTTGCCTTGCTCTCAATGACCAGATGGATCTCGGGGTCCCAGGTACCTCCCTGTCGCACCTGGAGGAGAGCACGCAGCGGAAATTGCGGGCGGTAACCCAGGGACTTGCCAATATTCAAGCGGACGTCAAGCGCCTGAACAGGGTGCAGGCCGAATTGTTGAAGCGTTCCAAAAGGTCAGTGAATGTATTGATCAATGTGATGTCGCAATACACTTGCAGATTTGAGCTGCATCCGGAGCTCGTGTCGGCCGGAATGGCAGTAGAAGTCAAGGGATAACATGGGCACTTTGCTTGGCAGTTTGTCGATTGCAATGAGCGCCCTGCAGGCGGATCAAACCGCGGTCCAGGTAACGAGCAACAATATCGCGAATGTTAATACTCCTGGATATGACCGCCAGGTGCCGACGCTTGAGGAATCCGAGCCGATGGAGGTTGGCGGATTACTGCTCGGCGGTGGGGTAGAAGTTGCGAGCGTGCAAAGCATACGTGACAACGTGCTTAATCTGCGATTGAACTCAGAGACACAGCAGCAAAGTGCCCTCAATACCTACGTAAGCGCAATGCAGCAAGTTGAAGCGATATTCAACGAGGCTTCCGGCGTGGGCTTGTCGAGCGCAATCGATGGGTTTTTTAGCAGCATCGAGGCTCTGTCCGCGAATCCCACAGATAGTACTTTGCGCCAGTCTGTTCTTGACGCCGGGAGTACTCTTGCTCAAGCTTTCAACTCCTCCAGCGCACAACTCCAACAGGTCCAGTCGGGCATCGATCAAGAAGTTGCGCAAACAGTGCAGCAGATAAACGGCCTCGCCAGCCAAATTGCAAGCCTCAATCAAGAGATCATGTCCCTTCAGGGTACCGGCCAGCAAACCGGCGACCTGATAGGGCAGAGGGACGAAGCTCTAAGTCAGCTTTCCAATTTAGTGGGGACCTCCACGGTGGACGCGAACGACGGCAGTGTCGTCGTGACAGTAGCAGGAGGTTCCCCTTTGGTTGCTGGCAGTCAAGCTTATCAGTTGACTACCGCAATAGATCCCACAACCGGCATGACCCAGATTTACTCCCAGGGATCGAATATCACCTCAGGAATAACCGGTGGAAGTTTGGCTGGCGACATCCAAGTACGTGACCAAGAGATCCCTGCGCTACAAAGTAGTCTCGATAATCATGCCGCATGCATAATCAGCAACGTGAATTCTGCCAATGAACAGGGCTACGACCTTAACGGAAATCAAGGCGGAGATTTCTTCACTCCGTTTACTCCCTCGAGTTCGGGCTCGAACCAGGGAGCCGCGGCTTCTATGTCGATGGCGATCACCGATCCATCGCTCGTGGCGGCCAGCTCAGACGGTTCACCCGGAAGTTCCGGCAATTTGCAAAACTTCACGAACCTGCAGACTCAGAACCTCATTGATGGGCAGACCCTGGACGGTTATTACGCAAATTTCGTTGGCGCCTTGGGAAACAACATTTCCACCGCCTCGGCCTCAGCGGAAGCCGTCGGCTTGGTTGTTCAACAATTGCAGAACCAACAAGCTTCGGTCTCGGGAGTATCGTTGGACGAGGAAGCGGCAAACCTCATGAAATACCAACAGGCCTATGAGGCGGCAGCCCAGGTGGTTTCGACAGTCGACGAACTTACAAACTTCGTCATCACCTATTTGGGGGAACAGATAAGTGCTTAGAGTCGATCCGGACCTTTACCAAACCGTACTGCAGGGAATCGAACAACTCCAGCAGAGTGAGAATAACGACCTGGAGCAGATGTCGTCGGGCAGACAGTTCAATAATCTCTCCGACGATCCCGCCGCGGTGTCAGAACTTGTCCTCAACGACGCTCAAACGAGCAATGTAGACCAGTATCTACAGAATGTCTCCACGCTTCAGAATGGCTTGCAGGTGGCGGATTCAACTCTCAGCTCGGTGGTGACAGCTCTTAGCCAAGCTATTTCACTCGGGGTTCAAGGGGCGAACGGCACGTTAAATGCCTCCGACATGCAGAGCTTGGCAACCGAGGTGTCCGGAATAAAAAGCCAAATCTTGGCGCTGGCGAATACGACTTACGATGGGAATTACCTCTTCGCAGGCACGGCCGTGACCACACAGCCATTCACTGAAGACAGCAGTTCCGCATCGGGTGTCACCTACAAAGGTAATGGGTCAACGAACAGCGTGCAGATTGGGGACGGGGAATACATTCCGGTGAATCTTTCCGGTTCTCAGGTCTTTACGCCCACTGGCTCAGACGTTTTCGCGGCCTTGCAGTCGCTTGTGACTGCCCTTCAGAACGGGGGTGACGTGGCCGGCGCCACTACTCAGCTTCAGCAAGTCTTCAATCGATTCAATACCCAACGCACCTTTTACGGTGCAACCCTATCAAGGCTCCAATCCACCCAGGACTACCTGAACCAGGAGAAACTGGGGCTCGCGTCCGCTCAAGACAACATCGAGTCCGCGGACATGTCGAGCGTGATTTCGAACTACGTCCAGACCGAGACAGCCCTTGATGCAAGCTATGAAGCCGCCGGGCAAATCTCCCATATGACTCTTCTAGACTACTTGCAGTGAGAAATTCAGGGAATCGGAAGCGAACGCGCGCCAACGCGAACCTATTTGGATAGGTTTTTCAACGACTGAGACCAGCTATTGGCTGCGCCCAGGCGATCGATTGCGGCCTTGACTGACCGCAATTCTTCCTTCAATGAGGGCTCCAACTCCCCAATTGCCTTCTTCAGCAAACCTAAATTAACCACGTAAGCCGTAAGTTCTTTGTCCAGCCCCGCACTGCGCAAACCAGGAGGGCCCACGGACCCAAGGGCCTCCCCAATCTTATTGAGCTGGCGCCTCAGGCTCTCGAGTTGGAGGGAATACGACTCGGGTTTTGGGGACGCTTTTGCCACCGACAACTCGGACACAAACCGCGTGATAGACTGGTTTGCGGCTCTAAGATCTTGTAGAAGTGCAGATTCCATGGTTTAAATCCGTAGTGACCAGGACGATTCCCCTTGCTTCTAGTGCCTCGCTGCGGCGTTCCGGCTTTCGATGAATTTGGAACCTCAAGGAGTTTAACATAAGCGTGCCAGAAATTCGCCCGTAGTCGGGTGCTCAGGGCCTCGGTTCTGCATTATTTGCCGTTTTGTCGGCGCGGGCCGCGCTGAGGACTGGGAGGCCCAACCAGATCTGCCATCTCGGCTGGCGAAACAACGCAGAAGGCCCCAACACATAAAAACGAGCGACGTGTCCGGGGTTACTATATTTTTCGGACCAAGAATGCCGATTAATTCTATGTGGACTCTCTCACTGCATCCCCCGGTTCGTCTTCGGTGCCTGACGTTCCAACTCGATTCATTGCTCGGCAGCCGATTTTCGACCGCTGCGAACAAGTGTATGGTTACGAACTCCTTTACCGTTCCGGGCCGAGGAACTGGTGCACTACGGATGACCGCGACGCCGCATCGCTTGATGTGGCTGACAATTTCCTCAACGCCAGGACCAGGACGCTTACATCGGGCCGAAAGGCCTTTGTCAACTGCACCCGCCAATTCCTGGTGAACGAGTACGCCACCCTGTTTCCCAGAGAGGAAACAGTCATCGAAATTCTCGAGACCATTGAGCCGGATGCCGAAGTGCTGGCTGCTTGCCGAAGATTGAAGGACCTGGGCTACGCAATCGCCCTGGACGACTTCGTTTATGCCGAGAAATTCCAGCCTTTCATCGATCTCGCCAACATTATCAAGATCGACTTCCACCTCTCAGGACCGAGCGAAAGGCAACAGGCGGTGGCGAGATTCGCGCCGCTGGGCATCCAACTTCTGGCGGAAAAGGTTGAAACTCGCGATGAATTCGCCGAAGCACGCGGCAGCGGGTACGACTACTTTCAGGGATATTTCTTCTGCAAACCGCAGATCGTCCCCAACCGGCAGATTCCGGCCTTCAAGGCTCACTATTTGCGCCTCCTTCAAGCGATCAACAAACCAGAGTTGGACCGAAACGAGGTCGTGGCACTGATCGACTGTGAAGTCGCTCTCTGCTACAAGCTTCTACGATTTCTGAACTCACCCCTTTTTGGCTTCCTGAGCGAGATCAGTTCCACCGGGCACGCGCTGGCGCTGCTCGGAGATGAAGAGGTAAGGAAATGGGCTTCCATCGCTGCAGTCCTGGGTATAGCGGGCAATAAGCGCAACGAGCTAGTGGTGACCTCGCTCACCCGAGGCCGTTGTTGCGAATTGCTGGCTGCGAACCGGGGCGCGAAGAGGGACCGGGAGAGCATTTTTCTATTGGGGGTTTTCTCGCTAATGGACGCCATCTTGGGCCGGCCAATATCAGAAATTGTCTCTGAGATGGCTCTGCCCGATGTGGTTCGAGCCGCCCTCCTTGGAAAACCCAACCGCTACTGGAAGATCCTCGAGCTGGTGAAGGCGTTCGAAGCGGGGAGGTGGGGCGAGGTCAACGAACTCGCTGTCGCCCTCGAACAGGATGAGTTGCAACTCTCTAGCGCCTATCTGGAAGCAGTGGACTGGGCGCAGAAGGTGTTCCAGATCTAAATCGTTTTGCCATCGCCGCACCTTCCCATACCCCGCAGCGAAGCCTGTTTTCGAGCAGTGCTTTCCATTTGACTCGTCGACGCTATCAGAATGCAGGAGGCGCTGGCTCGTCTCACCTTGGCGCGCAAGATCGCGGCCATCACCTTAACCGTCTGGAAGAAAGGAGTGCCTTTCGACGCCCAATATCTGAAACCGCAAGCTGCTTGACCGTCTGAGGCCCAGAGTCCGCTCCCCTTAGGGATAATGCGGATATGGCCGAGATGGAATTCGTCACCATCATAAGGCCGTCCGGAGGTGGCCTTCCTCCGCAGTTCTTGAGCCGCGCCGGGGACCTCCTGCTGAGCTGGCGCGTACTGCCACGCTCGGAGATCCTACAGGCCCCAGCGCCGTTCTTCCGAGGCGCGAATTGTAATTGTCTTTTGGGATGCCAAGTGGGAAACCACGGCTGCCACATCATCCCTGAGGTAGTCAGGGAGAAGTGGGGGATGGGGCCCAAGGATGGTAGCGTCTGGAAATCTTCCTTCGACCTCCAACTCGTGCGACTCGGACAGTTCCCGAAAGATGACCGGAATACGAGTAATTCCCCGCTCAAGCAGCGCTAATGACCGGTGATATCCATCCTTGAGAAAGTACCTGCCCCGGTAGCACACGACCTGAACAAAGGAGGGCAGAACTGCAACGTAGAATCCGTATCCCATACCGGACAGCCCGGCTCCGAGGTTGACGGGCGCGCTGAAGTGACCCACGATGCGCGTATCCGGATGAGTGAATCGTAAGATCCAGGCATTCTTCTGCTGCTCCGGTTGCACGGCCACTTCGGCCGTGGTGATCGGCAGGGTTATTCTTGCCAGAGAAAGCACATCCTCCTGGCGTGCCCGCGGAAGAAGCTTTCTGAAATACTCGGAATAGTCCCAATGATCCACGTGCACCACCGGTTGTACCGCGCCGAGCTTGTTCAGATCCGCCACCCTGACACTGCAATCGCTTGCGATGTACTGCTTGTAGCAGGAGTGTACCCGAAGCGCAGCCAAGTAGTCATGCAACCCTTCGCCTGGGTCCGAGAGTAAGTGTGTTTGATCGAGACGGTCTGTTCTGGACTGCACGGCTCGATGTGCTTCCTTTACCTTTTGCAGGTGCTCGGCGCACGGCGTTGCCGGGACCATGGGAAATGCGAGAATCGTATGAGCGTCCTGCTCAGACATCCAATCAGGGCCCTGGCGGGCTTCGTTTTCAGACCAACCAAGTTTCCATCCCTTCGCAACTTTTCCACCAGATTATTCATTGGGCCTCCCGAGCTTGGCCATCCTCCAGTCAAGACCGTATTATCCGGGACGGGGATTACAAAAGGCAAGACCAGGAAGCTGGATGCCATCGCTCGTGCCAATCAACCAAATGGCCACAAGCCACAACGCGTCTACGGCTATCCTTGGCGCCCCGTGGCCAGATCTCAGCGGGCGAGCGGCACTGAAAGGGCCAGTAACGCCACTTTCGAAGTCGTACTTTTGTACCATTGAGTAGTCATATCTCGATGGATAGAATCCAGGTTGGTGCTGGCTGAAACCGCGTCCGGATTTCAGACGATTCGGGGTTTGAGCTTGCACGGGATGTGACGATAAGGAAATTGAGAAGGTAATGCCTTATGTCGAATAACAAAAAGAAGCGGTCAAGGATTCAGGAGGAACCATCTCGCCCGCAGCAGGTGGTGCAATGGGCAATGCGCCACCCGGGAGTCCTAATACTCAGTTCTCTCACTGTGGGGACCGTGCTGGCTTGCAAGCAGATTAGCGATCAACAACCTAGCGCCGACCGACGGGTGGAAACGGAAGCGGATATTATCGATGGCGATGTGCCATTGTTTGTCTGACGGAAGGGCTCCGAGTACTCCAATTCCATATCAGAGGTCGCGGATGAGAAGAAAGGTCACGGCCCTACTCCTATTCCAAGGTGCCGAAGCTCTCCCCCTATGGGAGGAGATATGGCCAGGACCTGCGATGAAGCTAGTCGGCCCGCCTCCCGTCGCCTCGGCTGAGGGAGGCCCGCTTGCTGCTCGCTCGCCGGGGCTTCGGCTTGCCACGTGCCGTCCGGTAGCGTGGCTTGCTCTTGCCCTGGAGATTGAGCGCCACTGCAGCGCGGAGGAGATCCTTCAAGGCCGCCTCATCGACTCTGTCGCCTTCGTGGATGTCGATGGCGCGCCTGACATTCCCTTCGAGGCTGGAGTTGAATAGACCTGAAGGGTCCTCGAGCGCAGCTCCTTTGGCAAATGTCATCTTGACGACGTTCTTGTACGTCTCTCCCGTGCAGACGATGCCGCCGTGGGACCAGACGGGAGTCCCCCTCCACTTCCACTCTTCGACGATCTCGGGGTCTGCCTCGTGTATGATTTCGCGCACTTTCGCGAGCGTCTTCCCGCGCCAGTCCCCAAGTTCCTTGATCTTCTCGTCGATGAATGCCGAGGCAGATTCCACCGCGACAGGTCTTTTCATGTACACCTCCAACTCTATTACCTAATTTAGCTGCGCTCAGCGTAACCTGCAACCTCCGCAAGTGGAAGCCTCTTCTCGTTCGATCAGGGTGAAACGGTGTCAGGTACCGTTTTCACTCTCTCAGCTGCATACAACCAGCGCCAAGTTGCACGCTGGTTTTCCTTGCGCCCTTGGCGACCGACAGCATACGCGAGACCACGCCAAAAGGCAAAAAATCAGAAACAATTTGCCCGACGAACCCGTAAAACGGCCGTACGCACTTGGAAACGGTACCTGACACTGTTTTTCCCCTACTCAAGTTTACCTGCGGCGAATGCACTCGGACTCCGCTTGGCGGCCTGAGTCTCCTTTCGCAATCTGAGGCCGCTCAGGTCGTACACGTAGTAGGCGATGAGTGCGAGACCAAACTGGTCGAAGACCTTCACCACAAGCGTAGTCGGTGGGGATTCGGGAGAGAGGTGGATCTCTCCCGGAAAGCTCATCTGATAGCGTGTAAGGGGGTGAGCGGTTGGAACTGCACTGAGGAATGCGTAAGAACCTGGCGTGAACACTGCGCCGATTTTTGTGTACTCAATCCCCTGGAAGTCGGTGAAGCGATCGCCCCCGGGGTGGACCCTGTGTCGGGGTACGAACAACACAGCCGACACGTCGCGTCCCACCATTTCACTCTGGTTCTCCACGGAAATCTCAAATCGGTAGAGGGGCAAATTATTAGGTGTAGCGGGGATTCCCCGCATGAGTAGCTCGATCTTGTAGGCCGGTCGAGAGGCCCGATTCATCGTTTGACGCACCTCATAGTCCTCCATCGGAACGGACTGAAAGTTGAAACGCTTGTAGTACCTCTTGTCAGATGCTTGGTGGGCAGTTGCACTCTCAGGAATCACAACCACAAAGGCGAAGCCTGGGCTGGGTGCGCTTTTGAGCTGGATGGGGTTGATCAGTAACCCAGGTATCCGAGGTTGGATACGAGAGTTGAGAACCTGCTCAAGCCATTCCTTCGAAATCTGTTCTGGATCGATGGGACTTAGACCAGCGGCATAATGTGGTTCGTCCTCGCTCTGCTGCATCCCATAAAGAATGGTTCCGCCAATTGAATTCGCGAAAGCTGAGACGTCCTTGCTGATCTCATTGCGTTCCCTTTCAGTGCCTTGTAGCGCGTCGGACCGCTTGTATTCGAGCTGAATACTCTCTTCGGTCTTATTCTTGATAAGCTCGAGCAGGTCGGACTCTTCCCAAATTTCTGGTTCGCGCATAGGTTCCCCAATATTTCTTCCGAATTCCGTTCTCCTCAGCCCGTATCCAGGGCCTCACTCATCACTGATTGGAACAATGTTGAATGCATGACTACCGCAAATTCAAGCTCGGCGTCAGCGGGACAATTGGTCGCACAGCCGGCCCTTCCGAACGTCTGCGAAGGTACGTTACGTCAAATCCCGCCTCACCGGCAACGCGGCGGCGGGCAACGCCTACGGGTAAACTCGAGGACAGGCGGAACGTTTTGGCTATGCTCAGTGCAACGTAACTCCCGAAACGTTCCGCCTGTCCGCGGTTTTCGTCCACTGCTACCCCTGGTCTGGATCGATCCGGTGAGATTTCGCTGAGTCATAGACGAAGATCCCACCCCTTCCGTATACCATTCTGGGCTTGACTGCGCCGCCCCCAGCGATCTCTCGGATTCGCTGAGCCAGATCACGATACGTTCCAGCCGCGATTTTTCTAACCCCGTACCAAAGATAGAGTTCACCCCAAGTGATGTGCGTGCATCCATTATGAACCGCGTCTTCGAGGCGCGTAGTGAGCGTGTCATCGTATCGCTTTTGCATTGTAAAGCCTCCTGGCCAAAGAAGCCTACAACAACAATAGTGTTTAGTCAAACAAAAAGTTTAGTTTAAACTAGCTTCCTTGTTCATTGGAAGATCCGTCCCTCCTGGCCGCGCTGCTTCGCACGCTCGAGTTTCTGTGTTTGGAAAGGCGGGGATAGACGGAACGTTTCAGGGAGGAGGGGCTAACGCCCTTGCCGTCTTCTGCGGGCGGCCTCCCTTATGCGGAGCCAGCCCGCGGTGCGCGGTCAGGCGCTCGCCGGCGTGGCCTTTAGCCGGCGCCAGAAGAAGCTCGTAGCGCGGACCGCCGCCTTTGCGGTCCGCGTCTTTTCTCGCCATGAGGTTACAAACTGTTGTAGTGTAGCGCCGTGTCAAAGTTGGGGCGTCCTTTTCTTTCGGACCGATATTTCTTCATCACCGTGCGCCTGCTTCCTCGGCATAAAAAGCAGGGTGGCGCAGACACTTGCCATTCAGAGAGTCTGCGCCTCTTCACCGGGGCACCGCCGCCGCGGGTGGCGGATCATACATTGCCGTAGATGTATGCGACCCAGGCGGTCAGGCGCTCGCCGGCGTGGCCTGCAGGCCGCGCCAGAAGAAGTACGAGAGCCCCCAGAGCATGCCGGTGGCCGCCGCCCAGCCCCACGCTTCCGGGCCATCGCCCACTGAGAGGCGGGCGATGAGCGCCGAGGCGAGGTTGATGGCGAAGCCGGCGTAGGCCCACTCCTTGAGCCGCGCCGGCACCGGCGCAAGCATCAGCACCACGCCGAGGAGCTTGGCCCACGAGAGCTCCACCCGGAAGTAGGCGGGGAAGCGGAGGTGGGTGAACGCCTGCGCCACCGGGCTGGGATTGGTACGGTGTGACCCCCGACGG
>Ga0326728_10004042_pt1 | contig 44159 bp, 38 predicted proteins | sample MB3enrmetagenome_FD_207602 | JGI IMG/M metagenome (GOLD analysis project Ga0326728, IMG submission 207602) | Lab enriched peat soil microbial communities from McLean, Ithaca, NY, United States - MB31MN | ecosystem: Environmental > Terrestrial > Soil > Wetlands > Peat | place: USA: New York...
CCACGGCGTGGTAGATTGCATTGGCGATAGCCGGCGCGGGGCCGTTGATGGGCACTTCGGAAATCGATTTCGCCCCGTACGGGCCCAGCGGTTCGTCGGTCTCCGCCAGAATGGTGGTCAGCTTCGGCATATCTTTCGCCGTGAACATCTTGTAGTCCAGGAAATTGGCGTTGCGCGGGCGGCCCAACTCGTCCAGCAGCAACTCCTCGGTGAGCGCGTACCCGAGCCCCTGGGCGACCGCGCCCTCCACCTGTCCTTCCGCCTGCATGGGGTTGATGGCTTTGCCAGGGTCCACCGCCGATACCAGGTGCACCACGCGCACCTTGCCGGTCTCGGTATCCACTTCCACTTCGGCGAAGGTGACGCAGAAGGGTGGCGGGCTGTCGGTATTGAAATGCGACGCTCCGTCCATGATCTGGAGCTTGTCCTTGTACAGGGTCTGCAGGGCGATTTCCGTCATGGTCACCGACTTTCGAGGTTCGGAGACCGTGGACACTCTATTGTCGCCGCAGACCAGGTTGTCCGGGGTGGTGTCGAGCATGCGCGCGGCCACTTCGAACACCTGCCGCCGAACCTTCTCGGCGGCCTTGCGCGCCGCGCCGCCGGAAATGATGGTGGTGCTGGAGGCGTACGCGCCCACGTCGAAGGGCGTGGTGTCGGTATCGCCCGAGGTGATCGCGATCTTGTCCAGCGTGACGCCGAGGGTCTCCGCCGCGATTTGGGAGATCACCGTGTCCGCCCCGCCGCCCACGTCGGCCGCGCCCGACTGCAGGTAGAACGATCCGTCTTCGTTCATCTTCAGAAACACCGACGCCCAATCGATGCCCGCGATTCCGCTGCCCTGCATGGTGCAGGACATGCCCACCCCGCGCTTCAAATGGCCGGGCAGTGGACGCGCTTTGCGCTTCTTCTCCCAGCCGATGGCCTTCGCGCCGCGGTCCATGCAGTCGTAGAGGCCGCAACTGCGGATCACGCGCGGCAGACCTTCGCGGCCTTCGCCGAGCTGCGCCGAGAGCTTGTCGATGTCGCCCAGGCGGATGGCGTTCTGGCGCCGGAACTCCAGGGGGTCCATCTTGAGCTCGTACGCCAGCTCGTCCACCACGCTTTCCTGCGCGAAGAAGCCCTGCGGGCAGCCGTACCCGCGGAACGCGCCGGCCACCGGAGCATTGGTGTATACCACGTGGCACTCGAAGCGCATGTGCTCCGCGCGATACAGCGGCAGCACCTTGCTTCCGGTGTTGCCCTGCACCGTGGTGGAATGGCTGCCGTAGGCTCCGGTGGTGGCCAGCACGACCATCTGGCTGGCTACGATCGTGCCGTCGCGCCTGGCCCCCATCTTCATGCGCAGGATCTGCGGATGGCGGCTGCGCGCCATGTAAAATTCCTCTTCGCGCGTGTATTCGATCTTCACCGGACGCCGCGCGGCCAGCGCCAGAGCGCCGGTGATATCCTCCAGCAACATTTCCTGTTTGCCGCCGAAACCGCCGCCGATGCGCGGCTTGATGACGTGGATGCGGCCCACCGGGATCTGCAGGATCATGGCGCACTGCCGCCGCGAGTGATAGGGCACCTGGGTGCTGGTGCGGATCACCAGCCGTCCGTCCGGATCGAGCCATGCGATGGTGATGTGCGGTTCCAGCATGCAATGCTGCTGGCGGCCGGTGCGGAATTCCCGCTCAATGACCACGTCGCATTGGCGGAAGCCGTCCTCCACGTTGCCGATTTCGCGCAGGATGTAGCCGGCGATGTTGCGCTGCTTGTCGTAGATCTTGGTGGAATCCGGCTCGTCGTGGATTACCGGCGCTCCGGGCGCCATGGCCTGTTCCATGTCCAGCACGGCGGGGAGGACTTGGTACTCCACTTCAATCAGCTTGAGCGCCCTCTCGGCGATGGCCTGCGTCTCCGCCGCCACGGCGGCCACGCGGTCGCCCACAAAGCGCACCTTGCTGTCCAACAGGTAGGTATCGTAGGGCGACGGTTCCGGCCACGCCTGGCCGGCGGTGGTGTGCGGAACGCGCGGCACATCCTTATAAGTGAGGACCGCGTGCACACCCGGGAGCGCCTTCGCCTTGGTGGTATCGATGCGCGCGATGCGCGCGTGCGCGTACGGGCTGGGCAGGATCTTGCCGCAGAGCATGCCCGGCAGGTGGATATCGTCGGTGAACGCCGGCCGGCCGGTCACCAGCTTGACGCCATCCACTTTGCGGAGGTTCTGGCCGACAACGTTGGTGCTCATCGCGCCCTCCGTGATGCGGCTTTGCGCGTGGCTTTGGCGGCCGCGAGCACCGCTTCCACCGGCTTCACGTAGCCGGTGCACCGGCAGTAGTTGCCGGTCATGACCTCGCGGACCTGGTCTTCGCTGGGGTTGGGATTCTTGTTGAGCAGCGCCTTGGCGTTCAGGATCATGCCGGGGATGCAGTATCCGCACTGCACCGAGCCGTTATCGAGGAAGGCTTCCTGCAGCGGATCGAGCGTGTCGCCGTGCGCCAGCCCTTCGATGGTCAGCACCTCGCGCCCATCGGCCTGGGCCGCGAACATCAGGCACGAATTGATGGGCGTGCCATCCACCAGCACCGTGCAGGCGCCGCATTCGCCCTTTTCGCAGCCGCGCTTCGCGCCCATGTAGCCTTCGCGCCGCAAGACGTCCAGCAGCAGGTCGCCCGGAGCGATTTCCCACTGCTTGGATTCGGCGTTCACCATAAGGCGGATCGTCATCTTCTTCATAGCGTCACCCCCGCCTGTTGCGCGCAGTCCCGAAGCGCGCGCCCCACCAGCACTTGGGCCATTTCGCGGCGATATTCCGCCGGCGCACGCACGTCGCCGATGGGATTCACATCGCGCGCCACGCGCTGGCAGGCCTGCGCGACGCGCTCGGCCGTCAACGCCTGCCCCGCCAGAACGGCTTCCGCGCCGGCGGCCCGCACCGGAGTCGGCGCCACCGCGCCCAGGGCAATGCGCACCGATTTGCAGGCGCCGCGCGCATCCACTTGCAGACCGGCCGCCGCGCTGACCAGCGAGATATCGCTCTCGGTGCGCCCGAGTTTGAGGAACGACCAGCCCCAGCGTCCGCCCCGCGACGGCACGGGCACCAGGATCTCCACCAGCAGTTCTTTGCCGAGCACCGTCTTGCCGGGCGCCGAGAAGAATTCCGCCAGTGGCAGGGTCCGCCGCTTGGTCGCTCCCGCGAGGACCACGCTGGCGTCCAGAGCCAGCAGCGGCACCGCGGTATCCGCCGCCGGCGACGCATTGGCCAGATTGCCGCCGAGGGTCGCCATGTTGCGCAGTTGCACCGACCCGCAGGCCGCCGCGGCCTTCGCCAGGATTCCCCCGGCCAGCTCGCAAATGGCTTTCGAGTCTTCCACCCCCGCCATGGTGGTGGTGGCTCCGATGGCCCACGAATTTCCCACTTTGCGGATGTAGCTCAGCCCCAACTGCGTGATATCTACCAGGGAACGGATGGATGGGTCGGCCTGGACGATGACGTCCGTGCCGCCCGCGACAACTCGCGCCCGGCTGCCTCCGGCGTGAAGCAAGCGAATTGCTTCGCGGATGCTGCGGGGCCGATGATACGAATCTACTTGGTCGAACATCGGTTTTTGGAACGGTGCTGGACCGTTGACCTCCTCGAAGATGTGAATTGATTGTATCAGGGGCTGTAGGATTTTACCACCTGTACTCCTATCATGACTTCTGGTCGCCCGGCCTGGCCCCAGCGGAGATGTGCTCAAGCTGACCCTGTGCAGGCTCGAATCATGCAGAGCCGGGAGCGTTTGACCGCGATCATCGAACGAGAGGATGACGCCTGTGTGGCGCTGTGCCCGGAGCTCGATATCGCGAGTCAGGGCGTTTCGATCAAAGAGGCGCGGGCAAACCTGGTTGAGGCGCTCACGCTGTTTTTCGAGACGGCGGACGCGGCTGAAGTGGCGCGGCCCGATCCCCCGCCCCGGCGATTAGCGCCGGAAGCTGGCTCGCGACGGTAGCGGAGGGAACGACCGATGGAACGGCCGTCACGTAGTATCCCAGGGATTGAGAAGAACCAGACCGAGACCGGCGAAGTCTTTCATGTTCCGTGTGACGAGTGTCAGACCGTGTTCAAGGACCGTTGCGGGAATCATGCCGTCGGCAATGTTCAGCGGCCTGCCGGCAAGTTGCCTCTCCCCATCGAGCACACCCCATCGCTCCGCGATCGTCCTTGTAACCGGCAAGATACGGTCGTGGAACCAGGACGGAACCTTCTCCTGAATCATCCGCTCAAGCTCCGCCCGTCGCGAACTCCGCTCGGTGAGGAGTGTGATTCCCCGGCGCAACTCACCCATCGTCACGACGCTGACAAACAGCGTGTCGTTTGCCTGCCGCTTAAGCCAGGCCGCGACGCTTGCGTCCGGACGGGGCCGCAGCATTTCGGAAGGAATGTTGGTATCGAGGAGAAACCCGCTCATGATAGGTCGATGGGACGGCCAGTGGAGGGATTGCGGCCGAAATCAAGTTCGCCGTCCGCAAACAACCCGCGAACAGGCGCGGAAAGTTCAACAAGGTCATTTGCCTCTGCCGGGGCGCCCGGTTTGACCGACGCGACCGGAACATGAGCCGCCTCTTCGAGCAAGCTGGCAGCATGAGCTTCCAGTGCGCGGCCACAAGCGGCGGCCTGACGCGCGAGTTCCGCCTCCACTTCAGGGCGGACGTCAATGGTGATTGTCATGGGCACCCTCCACAGCTTTACGGTACCGCCGCCCTTCGTTCCGGTCAACAAATTGGCCCCTCCGTATACACGGCTTTATTCGCGCTACTACTACTTCTTCTCCATCTGCGCCACGAATTGCCGTGGCGTCAGAATTCTGGTGCTTCTGAATGCCGGCGGGAAGTCCTTGATGTTGCCGGTCACGAGATAGCGGGCACCGGCCGCCGCCGCGCATTCGAGGAACCGGTTGTCGGCCTCATCCGGGGACTCTTTGAGCGTCTGCGTTGGTGTTATAAGAACTCCCTCAAGCCTTGCCAGGTCGAGGAGCCAACGCACCCGTTCCGGATCGAGGCGCAGCTTGGGACGAAGCAACACGCCTTCATATTCGGCGAGGATGGGCCGAGAGACGCAGAGGGTCACCCGGTGGGCTGCCACCAAATCTAACACCGCGGCCGGAGCACCCCGGCGGGTGATCGCGGCCGAGACGACGATGTTCGTGTCGATCACAACCCGCGGAATCATCTTCAGGCGGAGCGCTTCAATTTCTTTCTTGCCTGTTGGCGCCGGTAGGCCGCGATCTCGGCATTGATCTCTTTCTGTGTGAGCCGATTGGCGCCCTTCAGTCGGGCATCCTCGCGGACGAGCCGCAGCGCCTCCGCGAACGTCGCCGGTTGCGATGGAGGCTGCACGTAGCGCCGAAACGCCTCGCGCAGGAGCTCGCTCATGGTGCGGTTTTCTCTTTTTGCCGTTCGTTCCATCTCCTTGAGCTGATTCGGCGGCAAGGAGACGGAGATGGTTCTGGTGGTTCTCATGGGTATTGCTTAGCAGTGCTCAGTATTAACCTGTTGGTAGTCTAGCAAATGGGTGGATGGTGTCAAGCCCCACGATCTGTTGAGCGAGCAGATAACGAGGGCCCGAATTGACCGATCAGGGCCCTTTTGCCACGGGCTGCTAAGCCAGCGCTTCCGTCCCCACCATCCGCGCCGCCATCCGCCGGTGCCGTTTCAGCACCGGGGCTAGGTTCGCCGTCTGCAAGGCGTGACCCTCCACCACAACCCGCCCCTCGACCACCAGCGTTTCCACCGTCGCCGGTGCGCACAGCAGCAGCGCCGACACGGCGTCCGTCGCGCCGCTGTACCCGGCCTCGCGCAGATCGAATAACGCCAAGTCCGCGCGCTTGCCGGGTTCCAGGCTCCCGATGTCGTCCCTGCCCAGGCAGCGCGCGCCTTCTACCGTAGCCATACGCAACGCCCCGAGAACAGTCAGCGACGCCGCGCCGCGGGCCAGGCGGTACAGCAGCAACGCCTGCCGGGCCTCCGCCAGCATGTGCGAGCTGTCGTTGGACGCGCTGCCATCCACCCCCAAACCTACCGGACTTCCGGCGCGCCGCAGCGCCAGCACCGGCGCAATTCCCGACCCCAGGCGCATGTTCGACGTGGGGCAGTGCGCCACGCTTACGCCGGCGCGGCCCAAGCGCGCTACTTCCGGGCGCTTGAAATAGATGCCGTGCGCCAGCCAGGTCCGGTCGCCGAGCCACCCCGAGTCGCTCAGGAAATCCAGAGGACGCCGGCCGTAACACTTCTGGCAATACGCGTCTTCATCGCGCGTCTCGGCCAGGTGGGTGTGCAAGCGGACGCCACGCCGCTCCGCCAGGTCCGCGGTCGCGCGCATCAATTCTTCCGACACCGAAAACGGCGAGCACGGGGCGAGCGCCACGCGCAGCATCGACCCCGGCTTCGGGTCGTGATACTTGGCGATCACCCGCTCGCAGTCTGAGAGAATGCGGTCCTCGCTTTGCACCACCGAGTCCGGCGGCAAGCCGCCGCGGCTCCGCCCCACGCTCATGCTTCCCCGCGTGGGATGGAAGCGGATGCCGATGCGCCGCGCCGCCTCGATCTCCGCGTCGATCATCTTCGCCTGCCCGCGCGGGAACACATAATGATGGTCGGTGGTGGTGGTGCAGCCCGAGAGCATCAGCTCCGCCATGCCCACCAGCGCCGCCACGTGCAGCGCCTCTTCGTCCAGCCGCGCCCAGAGCGGATACAGAATTTTGAGCCAGTCGAACAGTTCCACGTCGGCCGCCGCGCGGCAGGCGCGCGTCAGCGTCTGGTACAGGTGGTGGTGGGTGTTCACCAGGCCGGGAATCGCGATGGCGTACGGCGCGCGGATGGTCCGCTGCGCCCGCAAACCCGCCGGCAGGCGCGTGCCCAGCTTGCGGATTTCGCCGTCTTCGGCGTAGAGGAAGGCGCCGCGCAGGACGGTGTCCCGCGCATCCATCGTCACCAGGGTGTGAATGTCGCGGATGAGAAGCGAGTGGACCACGCTCACCCCGCCAGTTTCTGGCGCCGCAGAATGGCGCTCAGCCCCGCGCCCTTCGGGCCTATCTCAAAGGGCTCTCCCACGGCGACCCGCGCCGATTGCGTATCCTTCAGCCCGTTGCCGGTAATCATCGCCAGCGTAGTCGAGCGCCGATCGATCACGCCCCTCGCAACCGCGCGGCGAATCCCCGCTACCGAGGCCGCCGCCGCCGGTTCCGCGAACACGCCCGCCAGCCGCCCGGTGTAGCGCATGGCGTCCAGAATCTCGTCGTCCGTGACGTTGATCATGTACCCTTCGGATTCCCAGATCGCCAGCAGCGCCTTCCGCCAATTGCGCGGCACCCCCACCGCGATGCTATCGGCGATGGATTGCGGCTCCATCGGCGCCACGTCCTTCCCCGTGCGAAACGCCTTCGTAACCGGCGCCGCGCCTTCCGCCTGCACGCCCAGCATGCGCGGCGTCCGCTCGATCAGCCCCAGCGTATGCATCTCGCGGAAGCCTTTCCAGATTCCCGCGATGGTGCACCCGTCGCCCACCGAGACCGCGACCCAATCCGGCACGTCCCAGCCGAGCTGCTCGCAGACCTCCAGCCCCGCCGTCTTCTTGCCTTCCACCAGGTACGGATTGATGGCGCAGTTGCGGTTGTACCAGGCCATGTCTTGGCAGGCCTGCTGGCACAGCCGAAAGGCGTCCTCGTAGCCGCCGCGCACGCGCAGCACGGTGGCGCCGAAGATCAGCAATTGCGTGACTTTGGGCTCCGGCGCGCGTTGCGGTACGAAGATCACGCTGCGCAGCCCCATGGACGCCGCCATGCCCGCGCAGGACGAGGCCGCATTTCCGGTACTGGCGCAAGCGATGATCTTCTTCCCTTTCTCGCGCGCCTTGACCACGCCGACCGAACTGGCGCGGTCCTTGAGCGACCCCGAGGGATTCCGCCCGTCGTCCTTCAGATGCAGCGTTCGCACGCCTATGTGTTTGGCCAGAGACCGGGCCGCTATGATCGGCGTCCACCCCACCGGCACCGCCGGCAGCGCGGCGTCCTCGCGAATCGGCAGCAGCTCGCGATATCGCCAGTGATTCTGTTCGGGACGCGCGGCCAGATTCCCGCGCGTCAGGCGCCGGGCGATGGCCTTATAGTCGTATTCGACGTCCAGGATCCCTTCAATGCCGCAAACGGGGCAGGTATACGGGACGCGAGTCGAGTAGGCCGCATTGCAGCAGACACATCGAAGCGCGCGCACAAACTGCATCATGTGACCACGATTGTACCTATTTCGACGACAGGCTACATAATCTCGAAATTCGCGTTACCCTCGACGTTGTGAACACGATCATCGAGCCCTTCCGCATCAAGAGCGTCGAGCCCCTGCGCCAGACCACGCCCGAAGAACGCGAGCGCTACCTAGAACAGGCCGGGTACAACCTCTTTCTGATCGAAGCCCGCAACATTCTGATCGACCTTCTCACCGACTCCGGCACCAGCGCCATGTCCACCGAGCAGTGGGCCGCGGTGATGCGCGGCGACGAGTCCTACGCCGGCAGCGAAAGCTTCATCCGCCTCAAACGCGTCGCCAGCGAGCTCACCGGCTTCCGCCACATCATCCCCTGCCACCAGGGCCGCGCCGCCGAACGCATCCTCTTCAGCGTGGTCTGCAAGCCGGGCCATGTGGTCCCTTCGAACACGCATTTCGACACCACCCGCGCCAACATCGAATTCACCGGCGCGCGCGCCGTCGATCTGCCCATCCCAGAAGCCGCCGACACCCAGGTCCGCCTGGATTTCAAAGGCAACATGGATGTCGCCGCGCTGGAATCGCTGATCGCCGCCGAGGGCGCCGAGCGCATCCCGCTCGCGATGCTCACCATCACCAACAATTCCGGTGGCGGCCAGCCCGTTTCCATGGCCAACATCGAGGCCGTCAAGCGAGTCTGCGCGCGGCACGGCATTCCGTTCTACCTGGACGCCTGCCGTTTCGCCGAGAACGCCTGGTTCATCCGCGAGCGCGAGCCCGGGTACGCCGACTGGTCGCCGAAACGCATCGCGCAGAAAATGTTCTCGCTCGCCGATGGCTGCACCTTCTCCGCCAAGAAGGACGCCTTCGCCAACATCGGCGGCCTGCTCTGCACCAACGACGACCGCGTGGCGCAGCTCGAAACCAACCTGTTGATCCTGACCGAAGGCTTTCCCACTTACGGCGGACTGGCCGGCCGCGACCTGGAAGCCATCGCCGTGGGCCTCGCTGAAATCCTCGACCCCGACTATCTGCGCTACCGCATCATCTCGACCGGCTATCTGGGCCGCCACATTGCCGATAAGGGCGTGCCGATCGTCGAGCCGCCCGGCGGCCACGCCATCTATATTGACGCCGCCCGCATGCTCCCGCACATTCCGCCGCACCAGTTCCCGGGACAGGCCCTGGCCGTCGAACTGTATCGGCACGCCGGCATCCGCTCGGTGGAGATCGGCTCGGTGATGTTCGGCGCCGCCGCGCGCCACGAGCTGCTGCGCCTAGCGATCCCGCGGCGCGTCTACACGCAGAGCCATATCGATTACGTGGTGGAGGCCATCCTGGAAGTGAACGCGCGCAAGCGGGAGATCCGCGGCATGGAGATCGTGGAGGCGCCGCCGTTCCTGCGCCATTTCAGCGCGCGGTTCCGGCCGTTGGGATTCGGGGGCTGAACTCATGGACGCACTGGCCCAAAGCGTAAGTGTAAGCGACGATGCTCTGGTCGCGGACCTTGCGGATGGCAGGACGATCGCTGCGCCACTCGCCTGGTTCCCGCGTTTGGCGCACGGGACGCCGGCGGAGCGGGCCAACTGGCGTCTCATCGCCGGCCGACAGCGCGGAACCTGGCCGCGCCCGCCGCGTTCCGGCACACGGACACCGAGATTCGTGTTAAATGTCGATCAGCAAGCATAGGGGGTCGCAGCGGTCGGAACCCACAAGGCGGGCGTGGTTGCACGCATCGGTTGTTTCCTCGTCCTTCTGTCGCCTTCCTGTGGACCGCGGGCGCCGTCGAAACCACTCACCGATATCTCGGCAGTCCGTCGACTCAGCATGGCTCAGGCTGCGCGCGGCTATCCGGTATCCCTCGTGGGCCGCGTCACCTTTCTGGACGACCTCAGCCGCCTCATCGTGATCGAAGATGACCGGGCTGCCATCCGCATAGACCTGGGAAGTCCGGTTCCTCCGTTGCGGGTTGGCGACCAGGTCTCGGTCGGGGGAATCACGGCGGCGGGCGACCTACGGCCGCAAATCCTCGGCGCCGACCTGAAGGTGCTGGATACCGGGTTGCAATTGCCCCCTCCCCAGCCACTCACCGCGGCTGGCATCCGTTCCGGCGCGCTCGACTATCGCCGCGTCGCCGTCGTGGGCGTGCAACGCAAACGGTGGGTCAATCGTGCCGGGAGGGTTATCGTCGAAGTTGAAACTCCCGCCGGGCTGGTGCAGACCACCAGTTTTGCCGAAGCGCAGGACGTCGCTCCCCCCTGGCTGGGCCGCCGTCTCAAGTTTACCGGCGTCCTGCGTATCTCCCGCGAAGCGACCGGCGAAGGGCTCCGCGCCGAGGTCTGGGTAGGGGATTGGCAGCAGATTGAACTGGCTGAGCCGGCTCCTCCGAGACCGGCACAGGCAAGCGGCCTGCCGGTGCTTCAGACCGTGGCCGAGATCCGCCGCCTGAACTCCGCCGAAACGCCGAGGGGCTACCCCGTCTCCTTACGGTGCATCGTCACGGACCTGTCCCGGCTGGGACCCAACATCTTCGTGCAGGATTCCACCGGCGGCATCTACGCGCGCGACCTTCCCTCAGGCGTGCCGCTCCGTCCGGGCGACCGGATCGACCTTCAGGCGCACACCGTTAGGGGGAGCTTCCTCACCGACGTCGAGATCGAGCACATCCGCATCATCGGGCACGGCCCCATGCCGGCTCCCGCCAACGCCAGCCTGCGAGACATAGTGGAAGGACGCCGCCGCGTCGAGTGGGTGGCGATTGAGGGCACCGTGCAATCGGTGCGGCCGGGGACTGGCAACTCCGCCGCGCGCTCACGCGAGTCCGTCTCCATTGAACTGCTGGCGGATGGCGTACGCATCCCCGTCAGTCTGTATTATCCGATGGCCGGGTTGCCGTTGCAGTGGGTGGCCGCGCGGGTTCGCGCTTTAGGCGTGTGCGCCTCGGATTACAACGCGCGCCGCCAGTTTCTTGGCATTCGTCTCAACGTGCCCGGTCCGGAATTCATCACCGTTCTCGAGCCCGCGCCCGCCGCTCCTCCTCCGGAGCGGCAGGTGGCGCAACTGTTGCGCCCTCGGCCCGGTGAAGCGCCGGACGTGCGCGTCCGGGTGCGCGGTATCGTCACCCATCCTCCGCTATCCGATTTGGGCGGATTCTATCTACAGGACGAAACCGGAGGCGTGTTCGTGCGCGCGAGCTCCGGTGAAACTCTGGCCGCCGGGGACGAGGTGGAAGCCACTGGATTTCCGGAATTGGGCAAGGTGCTGCCGGTGCTGCAAGCCACGGGTTACCGCAAGACTGGCAGGACGATGGCGCTGGCGCCCATAGCCGTGCTCCCCGAGGAGGCGATGCGCGGAGACTACGATTCCCAGTTGATCCGCATCCGCGGCTCGCTTTCCACGCATGTGGTGGGGCCACGGAATGAGGAGTTCACGTTGCAGCGGGGCAACACGGTGTTCAGCGCCAGCCTCGACCGTCTTATGGCGGCCCCGGCGATGGACGAGATCCGGCCCGGCAGCCTGATCGAAGTGACTGGCGTCTGCATGGTCGAGGCGGATCGCAACCGGGTTCCGGAATCGTTTAGCATTCTGCTGCGTTCGCCGCGCGATGTCGTCACCATAGAGCAGGCTCCCTGGTTGAACCGGGAGCGCGCCCTCACCGCCCTCGCCCTCATCGCCGTTGTGGCCATTGGCGTGTTCGCCTGGGTACTGCTGCTGCGCAAACGGGTGCGCGAACAGACGGCCGCCATTGCCATCGAAAAGGAACGCTACCGCTCGCTGGTGGACCACGCCCCGGATATCGTCTTCGGGTCCGACTTGGACGGCAACCTGACGTCGGTGAATCCCGCCGCCGAACTCCTCTTGGGCTATACCCAAAGCGAACTGGTGGGACGGAACCTCTGGGACCTGCTCCCCGCCGCTCAGCGGGAGGCGGCCAGGGAACACTCGCGGCGCCTGAGTTCGGGCGAGTCTCCCGGACCGTGGGAATGCAACTTCCAGGTTAAGGGGGGCGGGATGCTGGCCGTCGAGGTCAACGCTGGCATCGTGCACAAGGACGGCCACCCGGTGGCCGTACACGGAATCCTGCGGGATGTCACGGAGCGCCACCTCCTGGAAGAACAACTGCGGCAGGCGCAGAAAATGGAAGCCATTGGACGCCTGGCCGGCGGCGTCGCCCACGATTTCAACAACCTGCTCACCGTCATTATGGGCAACGCACTGATGCTGCAGCAGGGTATTCGCGGGCATGGCCTGAGCCAATCCGAGGAACTCGAAGCTGTGGTCAAGGCCAGTGAAACCGCCGCCGACCTCACCCGCCAACTTTTGTACTACAGCGGCAAAGGACAGTTCCTGGTCGAGCCAGTCGATATCTCGGGTTGCATCCGCGGCATCGGACCGTTGCTGCGCGCGGCGGTGTCGAAAAACGTGGAGATCCGCCTGGAACTGGCTCCCGATCTACCCTGCGTGGAATCCGATCGGGGTCAAATCAAGCAGATCGTGACCAACCTCGTGCTCAACTCCGCCGAAGCGATCGGCAAGGAGAATCCCGGCGTTATCCGCGTGACCACCCGGTTTCGCCAGTTGACCGCCTCGGAGGCGAGGGATCGTATCACCGGCGAACGCCTGCCCGCCGGCGCCTATGTCGCGGTCGAAGTTTCCGATACCGGATGCGGTATGGATGCCCCGACAACGTCGCGAATCTTCGATCCGTTTTTCACCACCAAGTTCACCGGACGCGGGCTTGGCCTGCCGGCGGTCGCGGGCGCGGTGAAGGCCCACCGCGGCGGGATTGAACTGGAAACCACTCCCGGCGCCGGCTCCCGCTTCTGCATCCTGCTTCCAGCCTCTTCGCTGCGCGTGGATCCCCCGGCGATCGTGCCGGAAGGCGGTTCGGGGAGCGGCGCCATTCTGGTGGTGGACGATGAGCTTCCGGTGCGCAACCTCGCCGCCCAGGCTCTATCCAAATTCGGCTATGAAGTTTTCGTCGCCAAGGACGGGAGCGAGGCCATCCAGGTTTTCGACGCTCACGCCGATCGCATCGATGCCGTGCTGCTGGACATTTCCATGCCGGTCCTCGGCGGCAAACAGACACTCGCGGCCATGAGAGCGCGCCGCCCTTCGGTCCCGGTGGTGTTAATGAGCGGATACAGCGAGGACGAAGTGCTGGGCGATTTAGCCCGCGGCCCGCGACTGGTTTTCCTGCATAAGCCGTTCGGCATCGCCGAACTCTCAGAGGCGGTCCGCTCCGTGATGCCGGCGCGCGCCGGGGACGCTGCGCCCGATCCCGATTGAGTTTGATCGCGGCGGAGGGAGCTATCCGATCGCCGGCAACCACGCAGTCACGCCCCGGCGCGACGCGCTGCCGCAGGACGATCTACTTACCCCACCTTCCTCTTCGCCCTCGATCCAGCCAGCCGCTCTTCGCTCAGCGCCCTCCCAAGCAGGGTTTTTATTACGGCTTGCCGGCTGACGTTGAGACGCGCGGCCCGCGCATCCAGTTCGCGCAACATGCCTTGCGTCAAATCGACGTTGACGCGGCGAACCGGCCTGACCACCGTAAACTTGTTGGTGAAGTAGGCGGAAACATCTTCACCCCGTGACGCCATCTCCGCGATCTCGCCGGCGCTGCGTGTGGTCCTAGACGTTTTCGGCCTAGTCTTCTCCATCTCACGCGCAGACATCATCAGACCTTCGGCAACCACGCCGTAACGTCCCGGCGCGACAGCGGAGCGGACATCCAGGAGGTATCCGGCTCCGGAAGCTTCAACGCTTCCCGCACGGTAAGCCAGCCATTCCGGAGAGGCATGGAACTCCTGGCGCCTTTGCGCGTGATCCACTCCAGTTTCCGGCGCTCCTCGCAAGCCCGCGCGAGCTGCATGGTGGTTCGCACGTCCTGCGCGACATACTCGAGAACCTCTTGGAAGTTACCCTGCGCCCAAAGCTTGGGAGCCTTGACCCCGCTCATGCCGGGCGGCTTTCCCGGCAAACCCATACCCTGTGCGGCTTTGTCCAGACCTACGGGGTAACCCAACGAGCACAGCACCTGAAACATCATGTCCACATGGCCGAGGGCGCATTCTCCGCATTCCGCGGCCGCGCCGGACTCTTCCGCGAGAATGTCGAAATCAAAGCCCAGCCCATTCCAGGTGAGGATGGTGAAACCATCGGCCGCCATCTTCGACAGGTACTGGACCAATCCCCGAGCGTCCTCCCGGCTCATCTGCTTGTCGGGCAACCCGTCCGATGTCTTGCCATGCCAAAGGAGCGGCTGGTCCGTGTCGCTCGTCAGCGTGGCGGCGCAGGAAATGCCCAGCGGCCGATGCGGACGCCAGTTGAAATCGTCACCCGGAACGTCCTTCGCGGTTTCAATGTCAAATGCCAGATATCGACGCGTCATTTAGCTGTCTCCACCACCGTCACCCCCACGACCCCGCACAGCACCTCATTACTCAAACACTCCACCTCCACCGATTCCACCGGCGCGCTCCGCCCCAGATCCACATCCACAATGTGCCCGTGCGTTCCCGGCCCAAACGGCTGCGTCTGTCCGCCCAGCGCGAACGGCTCCATCAGCCAGTCGTCGATGTTTTCCGGATTCACCAGCGCCAGCAGGCGGCGTCCGCCGGCGTGATTCACCGTGACGCGCGCATTCTCGATGCGGCTCTGCATCTGGTTGGTCGACACCGCTAGCAGGAAGTAGATCTTGCGCGCCTCGCGCCCCAACGGGATCGTCAACCTCCGCGGAAAGTTCTCGTACATCGACACGAAGCAGGCGTTCGGCCCCGTCTCGGCGATGTCGAACGGCACGCCGATCGCCGACACCAGACGCCCTTTCGCGGCCTTCAGCGCGTCCAGCCGCACCTCCGGCTTCCTGGCGCGATTCAACCACCACGGCCGGCCGTTCGCCTCCACCGTCATGGTGTAGTTGGGCGTCGCCGGCGCCACGTACCGCTGGTCGTGCAGCGTCGCCAGGTCCTGGTTGTACAAACCCGCCAGAGGCACTGTGTGCGCCGCACCGGGAGCCAGCGGCGCTTTCCAATCCACCAGCGCTCCCGTCACTACGCCGCGAAACGAAATCCCGGTCAGCGCGATGGCGTTCGTCCCGGGCGTCCGGTCCGCGGCGTCGATCTCCACCGGCGCGCTGCCCAGCGCGGGGACGGTGACTTCCACCGTCTTCTCCGCCCGCCCCAGCGCGATCTTGCCGCGCACCCAACGCGGCGCCTGCGAATTGTTACGGATGGCGCACGTGCACCGGTCTCCCGCCAGCCGCGCCTCGACAACCTCCAACGGCGGCCGTAATTCGAAATCCACGGGCAGCCACACCTTGCCCGAGAGGATGAAGAACGTGTGCCAGCCCGGCTCGCCGCGCAACTCCGCCGCGCACCGCGCGCCCTCGATCCGCGGCTGCGATAGCACGCGCTGCGGATCGCGCACCCCCGCGATGGCGCCGTGCTCCACGCTCGCCGAAAACTCCTCGCCCACCGCGCCCACCGATGGCGCATGCAGCACCGGCAGCGGCGCCGCACCGTAGCGTACCACGATCTCAGCGCGATCGGTCTCCGCCACGTCGCACACCACCCACGCCGACGCCACGCCTTCCTCGAAACGAAACTCCGCGCGCTTCCCGTTCACCGTCACCGATTGCACGTCCGCGCTGCGCGCCCGCAGCCTCACCCGGTATTTCAGCTTGCGCGCCGTGCTCACCGCCAGGCGCTCGCTGGCCCCGGTTCGCGCGTACTCCACCGACGCCACCGGCCCCTTCATCGAAGCCTTTTCCCAATCGCGCGGAAACGCCGGCTGAACCGTCACCATTCCCTCGGGCGCGTTCATGCGCACGCCGAACAGTCCCTCCACCATGGTCCGCTGGAACATCGATGTCACGTCGCTGAACCAGATGTGTCCGCCCGCCGTGCCGTCGGGATTCTCCAGGACGCCGATGTTCCCCGGACACGGCCCCATGAACGGACCCGATTCCAGCCCCTTCAGCAGCTCGTACGCCTGGTCCGCCAACCCCAGCCGGAAGTAGCACAGCATGGTGTGGATGGTCTCGTTGGGATACAGCCCATGCGTGGAATACAGCGGCGGCAGCCAGTTCGACGACCACAGCAGCTTCCCGCCGCGCGCCAGCCCGCGCACATTGGGGATGGCATACTCCGTGAAGCGCAGCATCTGGTACGCCTGGAAGTCGTCGCAGAAACCCACGTCGATGGGCGTGTAGACGCTGGATTGGTCGGGCGCTTCGTGCAACCGTTGATGGCCCAGCCGGTCCTTATACTCCGCGAACAGGCCCTTGGACGCGATCCACAACTGCTCGCCGCACGCCTTGCGAATCTTCGTGGCGCGCTCTCCGAAGGGCCGCGCGTCGCGCCCCAGCCGCCGCGCCACTTCCGCCATCGTCTGGCTGGCGCGCCAGGTGTACGCGCTGGAGATGATGCACCCGCCCCCGTTGTGCCACTTCGAATCGGTATTCCACGCGTTCAGCCAGTTCTCGTAGAGCCCGTCGCCGTCCGCGTCCAGGCAGCGGTCCTGCCACGTCAGCTTGTCGGCTATTGAGTCGAAGCTCCGCGCCATGAAGTCCAGATCGCCGGTCCACAGCCAGTCGTACATCACCATGTCGAGCAGCACTTCGCCCATGTTGTAGAAGTACGATTTGCGCGTCAGGTATCCGGGAATCGCGCCGCGGCATGCCGGCGCCTCGCCGAACACCTGCCGCTCCGGCGGCACGCGCGGGGGCAGTTCCGGCGTCTTCACCTGCACGTCGAAAAAGCTCCTGGCGTGCGCCTGCACGCGGTCGTGCCAGCCCAGCACCGTATTCCCGTAAAGCGAGCGCCAGCCCGCCAGCGCCACGTGCCAACTGAATACGCCGTGCATCATGGTGACTTCGTGCCACGCGCGGTCCAGCGCCAGGTTCTGCTCCGCCACCACGGCGTCCAGGTACGGGTCCGGCGTGCGCACCTCCAGCCGGCGCGAAAGCTCCGCCAGTTGCTGCACGCACTGGTCGTAGACGCGTCCCGGCGATTCCGCGCACTCGCGCACTTCCCCCGAGTCCGGCTGGTCGGACGCGATCCACAGATACACCGTGCTCTCGGGCCTGGACGGGCTGGCGCGCAGCCAGCCGCCCTCTTGCCGGAACTCCAGCGGCGCGCTCGACGCCCCGTAGAGTTCCCGCTTCACCGTCTCGCCTTTCAGATAGAACCCGCCCGCTTCCGTCGGCGTGGCGCCCGGCGAGATCTCGAAGAAGAACTTCACTCCGGGGGGCAGCTCGGCCTTCACGATCAGCCCCTCGAAGTTCACCGCGGGCACGATGCCCAGCCGCAGCTTGCAGCCGCCATACGGCGCCTCGTACTCGTACGCTCCACTCTTGTACCGCGCCTTGACGTTGCGGAACTCCGTCAGCCGTTGGTCCCCCATCCCGAACCGCAGGTCGGCGAAGTTGGCCGCGCGCGTGGCCACGACCGAAAAGCGGAGCTCCGGCCGGTCGCCCGCCCACACCACCAGCCGCTCCGACCGGCTGATCTTGTCGCGCGACCGCGACGGCGGAAGCGGCCGGTTGAACGCTCCATCGCCGTCGACGATCTCCCACCCGCCGTCCACCAGCGTGTATCGATAGGTTTGATCGGCCGCCGCCTGTCCCAGCACGCGCATCGGTACGGCCGCCAGCGCCGCCGATTCCAGAAACCGCCTGCGGTCGATCATGGTTTTCGCCATACCAGAGAATAGCGCCACAGCAGGCGCCTCCGAATTACCGCGCCCGGCAGAATCGGCAGGCAAGCCCGCCGCACTTCTTCCACCGTGAGATAGCGGTCCGCCTTGGCATGCTCGTTCCACGCATGCCGAGCCCGCGTCTCCCGCATCACCCGCCCTTCGCGAATGAAGCGCAGCAACGCGCTGGTGGGCATCGCCACCAAGTTCAACAGCAGCCATTCCGCGAAGGTCGCCGTGCGCCGCAGGTCCAGTACCAGCAGAACGCCTCCGGGACGCAAGGCCGCCTTGATCCTTTGCAGAATTGGCGCCAGCGGCAAGTGGTGCAGGGTTGCGATGGACGCCACACAGTCGAACCGCTCCTCCGGCCAGTCCCACGTCATGGCGTCCGCCTGGCGGAACTCGATATTCGGCTCGCCCGCCGACCGCTCGCGGGCAGCCGCGATCATGTTGGCGGAGAAATCCAGCGCCAGCACCCGGGTCGCGCGGGCCGCCAGCAGCCGGGCAAATTCGCCGGTCCCGCAGCCCAGATCCAGCGCTTCGTCCAACTTCCGCGGCGCCCATCGCAACAGCCACCGGTGATAGTGCGCGTTGTGGTCGAACCCGCCCGGCGGCAGCAACGCGATTCGGTCGAAATCCGCCTGCAAGTGTCCCGGCATATCTATCGCTTTCCGTACCGGCGCTTCCGCTCCGCCGTCCTCACTTGCAGTTCATTCATCCCGAAATAATGCGCTACCTCGTGCCACACCGTGTCCCACACCATCTCCGCCAGGTGCTCCGGGCTCCGCGCCAGCCGCTCGTGCGGACCCTGGAAAATAGTGATCCGGTCGGGCATGGCGAACCCCTCGAACACGCTCCGCCCGGTCAGCGGACGCCCCTCATACAGCCCCAGCAGCGTTCCCCCGCGCGGCACTCGGGCGCGCGCCAGTTGTCCGGGCGCCGGCTCCGGCTCCACCATCACCGCGATGTTCTTCATGCGCTTTCGAAAGCGCGCGGGAATCCGCTCGACGGCGGCGGCCACCAGGCGGTCGAATTCGGCAGGCAGCACGGCAGGTCCTCAGTGCGTCGCGATGTTTGGCGCCAACCTAAACGCCGGGCTTCTTCAGCTTGTCCAGCGCCTTCTTGACCTTCTCCGCCAGCGCTTTGGAATCCTTGGTCTCGGGGATTTCCTTCAGAGCTTCCAGCGCCTGCTCCGCCATCAGGATGAACCGGTTCGGCTGGTCCAGCTTGTTGGGCGCATAGAGCTGCGACTCCTGCTCCAGCATCTTGGCCGCCGCCCAGAGGAACGCGTTGCGGGGCACCTGGGCCTCGCCGGTCTTCAGTTTCTCGGCCGCTTTCGCCGCGTTGTCCGCGCTGTCCAGCGCCTTGCAGACCGCTTGCGACACCCCTCGCTGCAACATGGACGTCTGTAGCAGGTCGCGCTCGGAGTCCTGCACCAGCATGCCGCTCGCGATTTTGCTCAACCCTCCGGGCTGCGCCAGCGAGCCCGCCGGATACGCGAACGCCAGCACCACGTTCGGATCCTTGTTCTGGGCGATGAATTTGTGGACGCCCTCGGCGAACTCGATGGCCGCGCTGCTGGCGTAACTCCGCAGGGTAGTCACCTGCTTCCGGAACGGCGTCGGATTGGCCCGGTTCATGCGCGCTCCGGCCTCGAAGGCGTCGGCCATTTCCATATAACCTTGCGCCAGGCCCGCCGAGATCACGATATCCCATGCCCGCGCGCGCGCCACAAACTCGTTGCCGGTGGCATTGTCGGTGGCAAGGATGCGCTGCAATTGTTCATCCGTCCTCACAAAGTCGCCGGTACGATAGCTTTCCTTCGCGCTCCCCCAAAAGAAAGCCGGCGTGCCGGGTTGCGGCGGCTGCGGCCCGCTCTCACAGGACGCGCTCCCGAGCGCCAGGGCCAGGGCGCCGAACAAGAGCAACCAAGCCTGCAACTGCCGTCGATTACGCGTAAGATTACCGTACTTGCCTGACATCATTTACCTCCGGCACGCTCATGCGGTGCCACAGTTCCGTCATCCTGTTCGAGATTCCGGTGTTTCAGCTCCCGGACGAGAGCCTCTTGCGCAACCGCGATGTACGACCGCTTGTTGGCCGCGATCTTCAGCAGTTCCGCGTCTGTCAGAGAGGCATAGTAGGTTCGGAACGCCAGTTCCTGTACCGTCATAGGACTCGACGCCTCCTCTCCGCGGGTGGCGGATCGGCAACCGACCAGATCGTCGCGGCATGAATGAGGCACCGCCGCTCATCGCGCTGCGCGGAAGTGGGGAAAACTCTCCGTGTCGTTTGTAGCGCTTCGCAGCCCCGTTGTCAACGCGATTGGGGAGGCGATTGGGCAGGCGATGGGCGAGGCGTGCCGGAAGGCGGCGGAGTGGCCACCGCCGGCCCCGCCGGTTCGATGATCGTCCCGTTCGGCCCGTGGACCGTAATCACCACCCGGTCCTCCTCCAGGATCGACTGGTGCTGGCTTCGATACAGCTCCCAGCAGCAGTACACCAGCGCCACGAAACAGAGGGCCGCCGGGAGATTCGCTTTCACCTTTCCATTCTATCCAGCCATCGAATTGGCTACTCCACGCGGCGGATCTTGGCGCCCACCTGGGCCAGCTTGGCTTCGATGCGCTCGTAGCCGCGGTCGATATGGTAGACCCGGTCGATGACCGTCTCGCCCTTGGCCACCAGCGCGCCCAAAACCAGCGAGGCGCTGGCGCGCAGGTCGGAAGCGATGACGCCGGCGCCGCTCAGGGCGCGCGGGCCGGCCACGATGGCCTGCTTGCCGTCCAGCCGGATGTTGGCGCCCATGCGGGCCAGCTCCTGGGCGTGCATGAAGCGGTTCTCGAAAATCGTCTCGACAATCATGGCGATGCCTTCGGCCTGCGTCATGAGAGCCATGTACTGAGCCTGGAGGTCGGTGGCGAATCCGGGGTATTCCTCGGTGGTCATGTCGACGGAGCGGAGACGTCCGCCGCTTCGGACGCGCAGAGACGTGGGGCTGGGTTGTGTCACCTCCACCCCGGTTTGTAGCAGCTTGGACACGAGCGCGCCGACGTGCTCCGGGTCGCAGCCGGTCACCGTGACGTCCCCGCCGGTGATGGCGCCGGCAATCAGGTAAGTGCCGGTTTCGATGCGGTCGGGGATGATGGTGTGCTCGGCGCCGGAGAGCCGCTCCACCCCCTGTACGCGGATGAGGGACGAGCCCGCGCCTTCGATGCGCGCTCCCATGCGGATAAGCAGGTTCGCCAGATCCACGACTTCGGGCTCGCGGGCGGCATTGCGCAGCAGGGTTTCGCCTTTGGCGAGCACCGCGGCCATGAGAATATCCTCGGTGCCGGTGACCGTGATGCGGTCGAAATGGACGATCGCGCCGCGCAGGCCGCCGGGAGCCTCCGCTTCGATATAGCCGTGGGACTGTTGGATGCGCGCGCCAAGCTGTTCCAGGCCCAGAATGTGGAGATTGACCGGCCGGGCCCCGATCGCGCAGCCGCCCGGCAGGGATACCCGCGCGCGGCCGCAGCGCGCCACCAGGGGGCCCAGAGCGAGGCTGGAAGCGCGCATGGTCTTGACCAGTTCGTAGGGGGCTTCGGGGCTGACGATGCGGGGTGTGGAGAGGCGCACGGTCTCGCCATCCACGTCCACCTTGGCGCCGATATCCACCAGCAGCCGCTGCATGGTGCGGGTGTCGCGAACCCGCGGAATGCGGTGCAGCGTCACCGGTTCTTCGGTGAGCAAAGCCGCCGCCAGCGCCGGTAAGGCTGCGTTCTTGGAGCCGCTGGCCGGAATTTCGCCCTGAAGGGCGGAGCCGCCCGCAATTACGAACTTATCCATTTTCGATTTCCTTCGCCGCCGCTCACCGGCCCAGCGCCCGGCGGATGCGTCCGCCCGATTCGGTAAGCCGGCGCTCCGCTTCTTCCCGGCCGATCCCCAATTTGCCCATCAGAATCGCCGTGCCGACCTTGTCGCCAGCCGCCGCCAGCAGTTCGGCCGCCCGCTCGTAAGGGACGCCGGCCTTGCGCGCCACAATGCCGCGCGCCCGGTCCACCAGCTTGGCGTTCTTCGGTTGGACATTCACCATCAGGTTGCCGTAAACATATCCCAGCCGGATGAACGCCCCTGTAGAAAGCATGTTGAGTACCATCTTCTGGGCCGTGCCGGCCTTCATCCGGGTGGAACCGGCAACCACTTCCGGGCCAACCAGCGGCGTGATGGGAATCCGGACGGCGCGAGCCAGCTCCGAATCGGGAGTGCAACTGATACCCACGGTGACGGCGCCCAGCCGGTTGGCTTCGCCGATGGCCCCGAGGACGTAGGGCGTGCGGCCGCTGGCCGCCAAGCCCACCAGAACGTCGCGCGACTGGAAGCCGTGGGCGGCCAGATCGCGCACCCCGGTCGAAGGATCGTCTTCGGTGGTTTCGGTGGCGTGGCTGAGGGCCGTCTCGCCGCCCGCGATGATGCCCTGAATCATGTCGGGCGGAGCGCCGAAAGTCGGCTGGCATTCGGAAGCGTCCAGCACGCCCAGCCGTCCGCTGGTGCCGGCGCCGATGTAGAACAGGCGTCCGCCATGCTCGAAGGCGGCGACGATCGCGTCCACGGCGCGGGCGATGGTGGGGATTTCCCGCTCCACGGCCCGGGCCACTTTGCGATCCTCGGCATTGATGATGCGAAGGACGCCTTCGGTAGGCAGCGCGTCGATGGACGCGGAAGCCGGATTGGATTGTTCGGTAAGCAGCGTTTCGAGCCGCGGCATTCGCTTCATCTTAACAAGGTGACACGGCGATCGACGAAGATCGGTCCGCGCCCGCAACCCGGTCTGTGAGAAAATCGATCATCTTATGACACACAGCCCCGGCTTCCTGAAGCTGGTGAACGACGCCAAGGCGCGCGTTCCCGAAATCGATATCGAGACCTACTGCAAGATGGTGGCATCGGGAGAACCTCACCTGCTGGTGGATGTTCGCGAGGAGAGCGAATATGCCGCCGGCCATGTCGCCGGCGCCCTCCACCTGGGTAAAGGAATCATCGAGCGCGACATCGAAGTCAAAGTGCCCGACCCGGCGGCCAAGCTGGTCCTGTACTGCGGCGGCGGCTTCCGTTCCGCTCTGGTCGCCGACAACTTGAAGAAGATGGGCTACACCCAGGCCATCTCGCTCGATGGCGGCTGGCGCGCTCTCAAGGAATCCGGCCTTCCGCTGGAGCCGTAGGCGGCGCCGCCAAGCGCCGGCGCTTGTCGCGTCCCGGCTCGTCGCGTCCCGGCGCGCCCTACTGGAATGTCAGAGTGACCGTGTTCGAGGACTGAAGGTCGGCGGTGACGATCACGGGCACCGAGCCGGCGCCTTGCAGGGTGGCGGGGAGCGCCACGTTGACCTGGTCGAGGCCCGCGAAAGAGCCTTGCGCGCCGGAGTAGAGCACCGGCAGGAGGTGGCTTCCGATCGTGCAAGTCACGTTGGCGTTGTCGGAGCGGTTGCGGATGCCGGTCCCGTAGAGCACCAGGTATAAGGAGTCGGAGCCGAAACTGATGGGCGCGGCCACCCACTGCTTGCCGGTGGCATCCAGGCTGACGACCGGCTCGACGGTCTGCGATTGATCGGGATGGACGCGGACAATCTGGGCGGCCGCCGGCCCCGTGCCTCCGCCATTGGCGGCAAACAGGCCGGGGGCCACGCGCGTAATGGGGATCGGTTTCGAAAACGTCGTGCCGGAGGATGGCGCCACCGTCACCGTCGCCAGGCCCAGAGCCGTGTTCGAGGGAATCACCATGTTGATCTGGGACGGCGATGTCAGCAGCAGCGTGGGAGTGAGGGTAGCTCCGGAGCTGTCGGTGATCTCGACCGGCGAAGCCAGTCCGCTGCCGAAAACGCTGGCGATTTCGTTGGGCGCCACGCTGGCCGTGCCGTAGCCGGCGGCGTCGGCGACGGTGAGCAAGGTCGCGGCGTCCGACGTGCTGGCGGCGAAATTGGCGTCGCCGGAATAGGCCGCCACGATCGCCGAAGTCTTCGCCGGGAATCTCGCGGTGGCGGATCCGGTGGCCCCCAGCGCCGCGGTGGCCAGCACCGCGTTGGTCGCGGCGTCGAGCACCTGGACCGTCCCGGTAGGTACGCCGGTCACGGACGTCTGAACCGTCGCCACGGCCACCAGGTTGCCGGAGTTGGGATCGGTCCCTATCGCGGTCCACCTGGTGGTGGTCGGGGCTTTGGAAATGGACAATGCCACCGGAACGGAACCGACCGATTCCCAATTGCCGTCGCCGCTGTAGGTTCCCACGATTAGCAAGGCGCCCACCGGAAGATTCGAAACCGTGAGAGTCGCGGCGCCATTGGCTAACGGGGCGGTGCCGATTGCCGCCTGAGTGCCAAAACCGCCAAACACACCGCAAAGGCATCCGGTAAAGAATTGCACCGTCCCGGTGGGGCTCGCCACACCGGCGATGGTTTGCGTCTTGAGCTGCGCGGTGAAGGTGACCGATTGGCCGTAGCCCGCGGAGGACGCGCTGGCGGTCACGGTCAGCGAGCCGGGCAGCGTGTAGACGTACTCGCCCATGGCGTTGCTGGATGGCAGGTAGTTGACGTCGCCGCTGTAGACGGCCGACACGGCGTGCGATCCTGCCGTGAGGGTTGCGGTGACGGTGGCCTGCGAACCGGCGACGTTGGCGGTCCCCAGCGGAGTCAGGCTGTCGAGGAAGAACTGCACAGTGCCGGTGGGCGGGATGGTGGAGGCGCCGGTATCGATGGTGGCGATGAAGGTGATCGGCTGGACAATGGTGGGGGAATTGGGGGTCGAGTCGAGGCTCAGGTTGGTGCCGAGAGACGCCGGGGGTGTGCCCTGGGCGCTACCGGCGGCGTCCAGTGCCGGCATGGCCAGCGCCGCGAGAGCCAGAATCGGGACGAGAGGACCGCGCATGAGCACCTCCGGGACCGGATCTGACTTCGATGATACTGAATGCGCGTGCGGACAACAAGGTCCGCCGCCGGCAGCGTGGCGCGAACTTACCCCCTGCTGCCTTTAGCTTGACGGAACCGCCGCGGCCGCGCGGGAGCCGTGGCCTGCCGGAATCGCTTCTCTGCGTCCGCCGGCTTGCCAGGACCATGTTGGTCGAATTATTCTAAATTTAGACTGTGTCTAACATTCTTGCCGGGGAGCTCCGTGAGGCTTTCCGCGGAGTTGCTCTGCGGCCGACGGCGCAGCGGTTTGCGGTGCTGGAGTACCTGGCGCGGCGTCCGGTACACGCCACCGCCGAGGAGATTTATCGCGCTGTGAATCGCACCAATCCGCGGGCTTCGCGCGCCACCGTTTATAACAATCTGCGGGATTTGGCGCGGAGCGGGTTGGTGCGGGAGTTGGTGTCCCAAAGCCGGGCCTCGCGTTTCGACGCCAACCTTCGCCACCACCATCACTTTGTGTGCGAGGAGTGCGGAGCGATCGAGGATATTGCTTGGTTCGATCTCCCTCCGGCCGCGGGGAAGAAGATGCTGGAAGGCCGCATGGTTCGCCAGTACGAGATCGTTTATCGCGGCTTGTGTGCGAAATGTGCGCGTTGAAATCCGAAAACAGGAGAGAAATGATGAGCTTGGCCGAGAAACACTGCGTACCCTGCCGCGGGGGAGTACCCGCATTGCAGGGCGAAGAGTTGGAAAAGATGAGGGCAGAGGTCCCGGAGTGGCAGGTAGTGGACCGGCATCATCTATGGAAATCCTTTACTTTCCCCGATTTTCGGACTGCTCTGAATTTTGTGAACCGGGTGGGAGAAACGGCCGAAGCCGAAGGACACCATCCGGATGTATTCCTGGCGTGGGGGAAGGTCGATATAAAGATCTGGACCCATAAGGTCGATGGATTGACTGAGAGCGACTTCGTCCTGGCGGCCAAAATCGATGGCTTGCGGAACTGAACCGGTTCCGCAATCGGTGAAGCGCGGCGCGGGCTTCGGACCGCGCACAACCTCGGTATTTTACGAACTTCAAATGAACTGATGGAGAGTCATAACATGTTAGGAGTAGGACATCGATTTCCGGCTTTTTCCGTGCAAGCGACGGTAAGCACCGAAAAGGGCAAGGCCTTTCAAACCGTGACGGACGAGGACTTCAAGGAGAAGTGGAAGGTCTACTTCTTCTGGCCCAAGGATTTCACCTTCGTTTGCCCCACCGAGATTGCGGCTTTCGGCAAGCTCAACCGCGAGTTCCGGGAACGCGACGCGCAGGTTCTCGGTGGCAGTACCGATTCGGAGTTCGTCCACCTGGCTTGGCGCCAGCACCACGAGGACCTCAAGGACCTGCCGTTACCCATGCTGGCCGACGTGAAGCGCGAATTGTGCCAGGCCCTGGGCATTCTGGATCCGCAGGAAGGCGTGGCGCAACGCGCGACCTTCGTAGTGGATCCCCACAACGTGATCCGGTTCGTCTCGGTGAACGATCTTTCGGTGGGACGCAATCCGGAGGAAGTGCTGCGCGTGCTGGATGCCCTGCAGACCGACGAACTTTGCCCGTGCAATTGGCACAAGGGCGACGCCGTCCTCAAGCCGGCGGTTTAATACGCTCATGGACCTGGAGAAATTACTGGAATCCGTCCCGGAGTACGCCTAAGACCTGCGCATCAACCTGGGAAACGTACTCAGGCAGCCCGAACTGTCGGAACAACAGGCCTGGGGCACGGCGGTGTGCTGCGCGTGGACGGCGCGCCAGGCGTCCGTTATAGAAGCCGTGGCGGCGGAGGCCGCACGGCGCCTGGACGAAAAAGCCTTGTTGGGCGCCAAGACCGCGGCCGCGCTGATGGGGATGAACAACATCTTCTACCGCTTCCGGCACCTGTCGAGCAATCCGGAATACGGCGAATTTCGAGCTCTGGTGCCTGGCGGCGTCGGCCATCACCGGTTGCGGCATGTGCGTGGACGCCCACGAAAAAACGTTGCGGGAGAAAGGCGTCCTCGCGGAGACGGTCATGGCGGCGGTACGGATCGCGGCCGTGATTCACGGCCTGGCGGTGGCTTTGGCGGATCCCGGCCAAGCCGGTTGAGAGCCGGCGCGCGCCACACGGCTTGCCGGCGAATGATCTGGCTATTTCCCGGCGCGCCCTAATTGTCGCTCTTGCGGTATTGCTGGTCGATCTTCTTGACGTACAGAATGGTCTCGTTGTACGGCGGAATACCGTTGTACTTGTCGACCGCCGCCGGCCCGGCATTATAGGCCGCCAGTGCGTGCCACAGCAGGCCATCGTATTTTTGCAACAGGTCGCGGAGGTAGCGGGCGCCCGCATCCACGTTCTGCACCGGGTCGGCGGGGTCCACCCCAAGGGCCTGTGCGGTCCCCGGCATCAACTGCATCAGACCGATCGCCCCTTTGGGCGAAACCGCTTGTGGCTGGGAGCCGGATTCGGCCTGCATCACCAGGCGGACCAGTTTCCGTGGTATACCATACTTGTCGGCGGCAGCGTCGGCAAGCTCCTGCGGAGACGGCGCAACGTGTGGCGCCGTGGGCGCGGCAACTGTGGGAACCGGTACCGGATCGGCCGCTGGCGGGGCCGGCGACGGGTCGTCCTCGGCCGGCTCAAATCGTTGAATCCTCGATAGATCCAACTCAATACAGCCGTCGCCGTCATACAGACGCACTTTGCTCCCCAGGGTCTCATGGCGGTCGATGCGCAGCCGCGCACCGCTCGCGAAGACGGCGTATTCCGCAGCCGCGGCGGAGACCGCCGAAACGGCCGCCAGTAAGATGAGTCCCAGAAAGCGCATTGGGTCCGTACGCTTATTATGACGCCTCGCGGTCTCCGGACGTGGAAGGTAAAACGGGGGGGAATCACTTGCCCGGTTGGGGGCTGTGATGTGGCGGCGGGATAACGCCGATCTGTTATCTTGGAGGAGGCTCTCTGCTATGCCCTTTCATATTCAGCCCTTACGGGAGTTCCTGGTGCGGCCCGCGCTGCCGGCTTCCTTGTCTCGCATGGGAGAATTGGCATACAACCTGTTGTGGAGTTGGGAACCGGCCATCCGCTCGGTGTTCCGCCGGCTGGACCAGGGGCTGTGGAGAGATTGCGGATACAACCCGGTCCTCATGCTCGGCCGGGTGTCGCAGGCGTCTCTGGAGAAGGCCGCGGCCGATCCGCGATTCGTCGCGGTCTACCAGACCGCTTGCGGCATTTACGATGCGCGCGTGCGCAAAACCTCCCAACGCGCGGACGGCAAGCTGGTAGCCTACTTCTCCGCCGAGTATGGGCTCACCGAGTGCCTGCCGGTATATTCCGGCGGCCTGGGAATCCTGTCGGGCGACCATTTGAAATCGTCGAGCAACCAGAATTATCCGTTGATCGGGCTGGGCCTGCTGTACCAGCAGGGGTATTTCCGGCAGATGCTGAATCCCGACGGCTGGCAGCAGGAACGCTATCCCACCAACGACTTCTACACGTTGCCCCTGATGACCGTGAAGGACGCCCACGGAAGCGATTTGAAGGTCTCGCTCAAGCTGCCGACCGGCGACGTGCATATCCAGGTGTGGAAGCTGGACGTGGGCTGCATCACGCTGTACCTGCTGGACACCAACATTCCGGAGAACGAGCTCCCTCAGGACCGCGACATCACCGATTCGCTGTACGGCGGCGATATCGATACCCGCATCCGGCAGGAGATCGTGCTCGGTATCGGCGGCATGCGGGCGCTAGAGGCCATGGGCCTGCAGCCGACCGTGTTCCACATGAACGAGGGCCACTCCGCGTTCCTGGTTCTGGAACAGATTCGCGGATACATGCGGGACCACAAGCTGAGTTTCGACGAAGCCCTGGCGGCGGGACGGACCAGCAATGTCTTCACCACGCATACGCCGGTTCCGGCGGGAATCGATTTGTTCGAACCGGGACTCATGTACCACTATTTCTCGGGCTACTGCGCCGAAGTGGGCATCGACTTCCAGCAACTGATGGCCCTCGGCCGGCGCAATGCCAACGACCGCGACGAGCGGTTTTCCATGGCGGTGCTGGCGCTGAATACCTCGGTGTACCGCAACGCCGTGAGCCGGCTGCACCGCCAGGTGTCGCAGGAGATGTTCCACGAGCTGTGGCCGCAACTGCCGGTTTGGGAGGTGCCGATCACCTCCATCACCAACGGCGTTCACGTACCCAGTTGGCTGAACGGCGACCTGGCGCTGCTCTACGACCAGTACCTGGAGCCGGATTGGCGGCAGCGCTTCAACGACAGCGGCATTTGGGACCATGTCAACGACATCCCCGACGAGGAACTGCTGGAAGTGCATCGGCGGCGCAAACGCCGGCTGGTCAGTTTCGTGCGGGCGCGCCAGCATTCCGCGGCGTTGCGCCGGCAGGCGTCCGCGGCGGAAGTGCGAAGATCCTCGGAAGTGCTGGATCCCAACGCGTTCACCATCGGGTTCGCGCGGCGGTTCGCCACCTACAAGCGCGCCACGCTGCTGTTCCGCGACGTGGAAAGGCTGAAGCGGATCATCCTCAACAAAGAGATGCCGGTGCAGATCGTGATCGCCGGCAAGGCCCATCCCAAGGACCAGCCGGGGAAGAGCTATATCCGCGAGATCGTGCAGCTTTCGCGCGACGCGGAGCTGTGGAAGTACGTGGTCTTCGTGGAAGACTACGACATGAAGGTGGCGCGCGAACTGGTGCAGGGCGTGGACCTGTGGCTCAACAATCCGCGGCGCGGCGAAGAAGCCTGTGGCACCAGCGGCATGAAAGCGGCCATCAACGGCGTGTTGAACCTCAGCATTCTGGACGGCTGGTTCGACGAAGCCTACGAGCACTCCGGCGGCTGGGCCATCGGCGAACGCGATCAGTACTCCGAAGATCAGGATGCGCTGCACGCCAGCGCCATCTATTACCTGCTGGAAAACGAGATCGTGCCCATGTTCTACGACCGCAAGGAACAAACCCCGCGGGAGTGGATGCGGCGCATGAAGCAGTCGTTGATCTACATCACGGCGCACTTCGACTGCCGTCACATGGTGCGCGAGTACATGACCGAGCTCTACGATCCGGCCCACGAACAACACATGCGGATGCTGAGCGGAGATTACGCCCTGTTGCGCCAGAAGGTGGCGTGGGACAAAAAGATCCGCGCGGCCTGGGACAAGGTGAAGTTCGTGGAAGCCGGACCGGGACCGGCGGGGTCCGTATTCAGCGGGCGGCCCGTGCCGGTGCGGGCGGCCATCGACCTGGCGGGCCTGGATCCCAGCGACGTGCGCGTCGAAGTGGTGATCGGCGGCGTGGACAACAACGGTCACCTGGAAGACACCGAAGTGGTGGTGCTCCCTCCGGTAGAGCAACACGAACGGGTGGTGGTGTTCGGCCGCGACATTGTGCCCGAGCGCACCGGCCGGCTGGGGTATGCCCTGCGCGTGAGTCCCAATCATTTCGACGATCCGCTGGCAAGGCCGTGCAGCAGTCTGTTGAAGTGGAGCTCGGTTGGATAGGGCCGCGGCGCTCTTCCGCGCATCTCCGTGCCCCGCGCTTCCGCCGCCATCGAACTCCTCGATGATGGCGCCTGCCGCGCGTCCCAAACCGCAGCAGAAGAAGCCGTCGCTGCAAGACCAGGTACCGAGCCTGCAAGACCGCTTCCGCACGATCCGGCAGGCGGGCGGAATACGGCAGTATAGAAGGATACGGCAACTCTTGACTTCTGCCGCCCTTCCCACTAGAATAAAACCATGGAAACCTACTCAGCACGCCTCGAAAGATCCGGCCGGATCCTGATCCCGGCCTCAGTCCGGCACCGTCTGGGTCTTGCGGAAGGCTCGGCGGTGGTGGTGAGAGTGGAGGAGTCCTCCGGGGCCATCGAGATCGTCTCCCGATCCCAGGCTCTGGCCAAGGCGCGTAAAGACCTCCGGAAGCTCATCCCGCCCGGCCGCGATCTGGTGGAGGAATTGATCCGCGACCGCCGGAGGGAAGTCGAGACTGACGACGCAGCGGCTGCGCGCAAGTGAAAGAGAAGTTCGTGCTGGATGCCTCGGCCCTGCTGAGCTTCCTGCTCGATGAGCCTGGTCAAGCCCGCGTGAATGAGATCGTGGACCGCGCGCAAATCCACGCCGTGAACCTGGCGGAAGTGATTGGCCGCCTGGTGCGGGCGGGGATGCCGCCGGAGAAAGCCGTCGAGATCCTGGGCGGGCTATATCTGGACGTGGACGAGGAATTCGGGACGGCGCAAGCCGAATTCTGCGGCACTCTGCTGGGCACTCGCCGCGATCTCGGGTTATCGCTCGGAGACTGCGTGTGTCTGACCGCAGCGGCGCTGTCGGGGGCCGTAGCGGTCACGGCGGACCGCCGCTGGAAGGAGCTCGACGGCACGATGATACGGGACGCGGCCATCCGGATTGAGCTCGTCCGGTGATCGGGGCGGCCAGCCGCTCTGGGCGCCCCGCCCGAACCCCCCTACGCCAGCCCCGATCTCACCAGCAGCGCCCGCGGATCGGGCTCCCTGCCCATAAAGTCGCGGTAGAGGACGGCGGGGTCCTCGCTGTCGCCCTTCGCCAGAATCCGCTCGCGGAATTGCCCGCCCACTTCCCGGCTAAAAATACCTTCGTCGCGGAAACGCGTGAACGCGTCGGCATCCAGAACCTCGGCCCATTTGTAGGAGTAATACGCCGCGCCGTAGCCGACGGGGCTCGCAAACAGGTGGGTGAAGGCGGCGATCATGGCGTGCCGCGGCGGCAGCGGCGCGGGGCTGAATTCCTGGAGCAGGCCCCGGCTGTAAGCGATCGGGTCGCCATCGCGCTCGGGCGCGTAGCGCGCGTGCAGCAGCAGGTCGATGAACCCGAAGCCCAGTTGGCGCATCTGGGCGTTGGCCGCGCGGAAGGTGCGCGCACGCTTCATTTTCTGGAACAGGAGTTCGGGCAGGGGCTCGCCGGTTTCCCAGTGGGCCGCGAAAAGATCCAGCGCCTCGCGTTCCCAGCACCAGTTCTCCATGATCTGCGAGGGCAGCTCGACGAAGTCCCAAGCCACGTTGGTCCCTGCCAGGCTGCGCGTCTCCACGCGGCTGAGCAGATGGTGCAGCAGGTGCCCGAACTCGTGGAAGATGGTCTCCACCTCGCGATGCGTCAGCAGGGCCGGCCGGCCGGCGATGGGCGGCGTGAGATTGCCGCAAATCAGTCCCAGGTGCGGGCGGAATTCGGCGGCGGCCGGACCGCCGGTGATCAGCCCGTCCATCCAGGCGCCGCCCCGCTTGTTCTCGCGCGGGTGCCAGTCGGCGTAAAAACCGCCGAGGAACACGCCATCCGCGTCATGGACGTTGTAGTAGCGCACCTGCGAGTCCCAGGCGGGAACTCCGGCTTCCTGCGTCACCCGAATGCCGTATAGCCGGTGCACAAATTCGAAAAGGCCGTCGACCACGCGCTCCAGGGGAAAGTACGGGCGCAGGGCTTCTTCGTCGAAATCGTAGAGCGAGGCGCGCTGCTTTTCGGCGTAGTAAGCGACGTCCCAAGGCTCCAGCTCGGGCGCCGCGGAGCCTTCGAGGGAACGCCGGAACTCCAGCAATTCCCGGTTCTCGGCGTGGAAGCGGGCTTCGGTTTTGGCTTTGAGATCTTCCAGGAAGGCCATGGCTCGGGCGCCGTCGTGGGCCATGCGGTCTTCCAGCACCAGGTCGGCGAAATCGCGGAACCCCAGAAGGCCCGCCTTGGCGCGGCGCAACTCCAGAATGCGCGCGACCGCCGGCCGGTTATCGCGCTCCGGCTCGGTGGCGCGGACGCAATAGGCCTCGTAAAACTCGCGGCGGATGGCGGCATTGTCCAGGTAGGTCATGACCGCGAAATAGTCGGGCGCCTGCAGCGTGAAGCGCCAGCCCTCCAGGTTCTTGCCGGCGGCGCTTTGGCGCGCCGAAGCGACCGCGGTGGGAGGCAGGCCGGCCAGGTCGGCCTCGCTCGTGAGCACGCGTTCGAAGGCGTTGGTGGAATCCAGCACGTTCTCGCCGAATTTGGTGGTGATCGTGGTGAGCTCCACGTCGATCTCCTCCAGCCGCTTCTTGCGGACCGGGTCGAGGTCCGCGCCCGCGCGGCGGAACGCCTCCATGGTCTTGACCAGGTAGCGCCGGCGCTCTCCGGCCAGGGCCGCGCTTTCGGGCGTGGCCGCGTAGGCCTTGATCGCTCGCCACAGGCCGGCATGGAGCGCGATTCCGGAATAGAACGCGCTGACCTCGGGTTGAACCGCGTTCAACGCGGCGCGCAGCTCCGGGTACGTGGCTACCGATTCGAGGTGGCGAATGACGCCCATGGCGTAATCCAGCGGCTCGGTGAGAGCGTCGAGCGCGCGCATGGTGTTGTCCCAGGTGCGCTCTCCGCCCTGCGCGGCGATGGCTTCCAGGCGCGCGCGGGCGTCGCCGAGCAGGCTGGCCGCGGCCGGTTCGACGTCGGCCGCGCGAATGCGATCGAAGGGGATGCGGAAGCGGATCTCTAGAAGCGGATTGGTGTCGGCGGAACCCATTCATCTGAGGGTATCAGGCGCGGAGGCGCCGGTGCGGGAGGCGCCGCGCGGGAGGGGACCGCGCAACCCCCGGCCCGCTTCGATATTCAGGTGAGCGGGCGGCCGGGAAACCGCTACCATAGAGATGGATGGCTTCAGACCTGAACGGGATGCGGTGCGGGATTCCGGCCGAGGAACTTCTCAACGTATTCGCGCTGGTAATTTACATACCCGAACCGCTGGGACTGTTTCTGGACGATCTCCGCCGGGAGCTGGTTCCGCACTGCAATCCGCACGCCCACGTCAGCGTACTGCCGCCGCGGCCTCTGGCAATGGGGTGGCGGTCTGCGTCCCAGGAGGCCGAGGCGCTGATTGGAAACTGGGCGCCGTTTGACATCGAACTGACCCAGGTGACCGTTTTCCCGGTAACCGGAGTGGTCTACATCGAGATCGGCAAAGGCGGCGACGAACTGCGCCGTATGCATGCCGCCATGAACACCACCGCGCTCGCGTTTCAGGATCCGTTCGCCTACCATCCCCACATCACCCTGGCGCAGGAACTGCCCATCGGGACCGTCGCCGAGGTCCGCGATATGGCCGCGCGGCGTTGGAGAGACTACACCGGCAGCCGCGCCTTTCGCGCCGAACGCGCCGTCCTGGTGCAGGGCACCTTGAGCAATTGTTGGATCGACCTGGTGGAGTATTCGCTGGGCGTGGCCATCACCCGTTAGGGGCCGTTCTGAAATAGTGTTTTCGCCCCGTCCGACCGTGTTTTCCCCCCAATACTTGAGATGTCTGGTTTCGGGTGCCACTACTTAATTTCAGGTTACCTGCCGATAGAACTAAAGTGAGGACGCCGCGTGGGCTTGAGTGGATCCGTGGAAACTATTACGGTGTGTGATACGGAACCGGTTGCCATCGAGGGGCTTCGCAGTTTGCTGGAGCAGGCGGAGGGGCTGCGGGTTATCGCCGCCGAAACCTCGCTGATCGATGGCATGGATTCGGTGCGCGACTTGCAGCCCTCCATGCTGGTTGTGGACAAGGCATTCGGCGCGCACGCGATCGTCGATTGGATGGCCACCTTGCGATCCATTGGGCCGAAGGTCTCGGTGATCGTATGGAGCAGCGCGATGTCGCAAGCCGAAGCGTTGCGCTTCCTCCAGGCGGGTGCCGCGGGAGTGGTCCGCAAGACCGCGCCCCTGGAGACCATCGTCAAGTGCCTGCGGACGGTGCAGTCGGGCAACAACTGGATGGAAGAGGACATGCTGCGCGAGGTCGACCGGCCGGTGCGGTCCGGCCACTCGCCGCTCACCTCCCGCGAATCCCAGGTGATGGAGCTGATCGAGCGCGGATTCAAGAACAAAGACATCGGCGCCAGCCTTGGCATCCGCACCGGCACCGTGAAGATTCACCTGAAGCACATCTTTGAAAAGACCGGGATCCGCGGCCGCTACGGCCTGGCGATCTCGGGCCTCAAAGAGAAGGGTCTGCTGGCCTGCGTGGCCCCGGACTAATCCAGGAATCTCACGGCCGTGGCGCTACGCGGTCGCGAAGATCCGCGAAAACGCGGTGAGGAGATACCCGAACCGTTCGCCAAGGTCTTTTCCGTGGCATGAGCCGCTGTAGCGAGCGCCGGCACGCCACGCGCGAAGGAGACCGGGAGTACCGGCGGCATCAACGGTCGAACTGGCGACCTTCCGTCGCAGCGGCCGGCTCGGCGCTTAGGGCCTATCTAGAAATAACAGTTCCATACGCCCAGCGCGGAGAACCCGCGAAATGCAGGCGGGCCCTGCGCGCTTATGTGGGGCAGGATGGCATCCTGCGGCCGAGTGGCACTCGGCCTGGTCGGCCTTGAGCGTGCGTCCGAGGGCGTGCTGCCGGGGTACCCTCTGGGTCCGCCGCAGGTTGCCAACCTGCCCCACATAAGCACCTTCCACCACGGCGCTCGAATTGGAATGGTCATTTCGTGACGAGCCCTTAGGTGCCAGTCTCCGAACGCGATCGACCAGCTATACGTCGATGCCGTATTGTCATAAACGCGATCGCCGGGATCGTGAGCCTGCCGGGATACGAATCCCAGGTACCGGCGCTCCTAAACCAGGAAGAGCGGATGGCCATGGAGTTCTTCATCGCCTGCGCGCCGGAAGGTCACCCCCTCATCCTGGGCGCCGGTGGTTTCCGCAATGCTGGCTGGGCTCAACTGGGCAAGGGGAAGAGCGGCGGCATGCGGGTGGTTTATTTCTTCCTGTCCAGACCGGCGCGGATCTACATGGCCTCAATTTATGCCAAGTCGCGAAAGCAGACTCTTTCGGCGGCCGATCGGAACGTGCTCACAAGACTCGCTTCACAGATCGAGAAAGCAGCCGAGGGAGGACGGCGATCATGAGTGTACGCGCTCGGAACACGGGAGCCAAGCGGCGAACCAAGCTCGGGTTGGCGTTGGAAGAGAGCGCCAAGGAGATTCTAGCTCACGTGAGGGGCGAGACGAGACTGCCTAGACGGCAAATCGTGCTGCCGGAGGGAGTCGACGTGAAACGTATCCGCAGCCAGGCGGGAATGTCGCAAGCCGAAATTGCGCGCGCGTTTTGCATCAACCCAAGGACGCTCCAGGAATGGGAGCACGGGCGCAGAAAACCGATGCAACCACCCGCGCATACCTCGCAGTCATCGCCAGGAATCGCGGGGCGGTGTTAGACGCTCTAGAGCCGTGACCGCCAGCGGCACTAGCCCGGATGCGCCGGCTATGCCGCCAAGTGGTTTGGATCCGCGGCCACCACCTGCCGTGACGGAGGTGTTACGAGATCGACCGGCATGTTGGACGGAAGGGCTGTTGTCGCCAGGAGTCGGCGCGGGCCGGGGGCCGCGGTTGTCCGAGCCGTCCACTCCGCGCCAAGGTGGATCGCGGAACCCTGGCGCGATTATCGTTCCCAATCCTTTCATGGCCGGAGACATCGGGGGATCTACGGCGGGCGGTGACCTGTGTACGTCGACCCGTTTTTCAATATTGACATAAGGACTTGTTTTTGTTCGTGTTGCGCGTGATACCATGCAGTTTGGAGGCGAGTGGATGACGTCAGAAGGCAAGTTGCTGCCCCAATCCAGACCGCGTCGCCACCCTGGTGGACTGCATGGCCGACATCAGTAAGGTTCTCCAAAAGACGGGCACTCCCAAGACGACGATCCCCGTCAAGATTAGCTACCGCATCATCGAGCTGTTTTCGGCCGGTCTTTATTCGAGCCCAAACAAGGCTGCAGAGGAGTTGGTGGCCAATTCCTACGATGCGCTGGCGCAATACGTACACGTTGTCGTCCCAGACGACCTGCAAGCGGAAGACTCGGTGATCTGGATCGTGGACAACGGTACTGGCATGGACGAGGCGGGTCTAATGGGATTGTGGCAAATTGCCGCCAGCCAAAAGCGAGACCCAGAGCGGGAGTCGACGGAGCGGCCACCGATTGGACGGTTCGGCATCGGTAAACTCGCGAGCTATGTGCTCGCGAACCAACTGACTCACATCACGAAGGTCGACGGGGTTTATCGCGCCGTCACGATGGACTTTCACGAGGTGGAAAAGGACAAGACCACAGAACAGCAAACGCTGGAGTTGCCCATGCGCCAGTTGACGGAGACAGAAGCGAAAACCCTCCTAGCTCCGCTGCTGGCTAAAATGGGCGCAGCAGGCGCGGTGCTTCGGCTGTTCGGCAAGGACGCCTCGCCGACGTGGACCGCCGCCGCAATGAGTGACTTCAAGCCCCTGGGGTTCTCGATGAAGTTGGGTCTGCTCAAGCGCGTGCTCGCCACTGCGCTCCCGATGTCACCACAGTTTCAACTGTTCGTCAACGGCAGTCGCCTGAAGTCGCCTAAAGAGAGTGTTCCGCCGCTGAAAATGTGGACCATCGGTGACGAGGACGAGGTTGCGGACAAGCAGAGACTCGAGGTCGTCAAGGATCCATTAGGGGTGGAGATTCCAGGTCTTGGACGGATATCCGGTTTCGCAGAAATATACTCTGATCCGCTTACTGGGGGGAAGGCGGAGAAATGGGGGCATAGCAACGGCATCTTCGTGACAGTGCGCGGGCGCGTGATTAATCTGCACGAGCCGCTGTTCGGGCTCCCGGCGCTCTCGCACGGTCCCTTTTCGCGGTTCAGAATGGTGGTCGCAGCGGACGGTCTCGACAACGTGCTCCGGGCCACCCGCGAGGCGGTCATCACGACGCCCGGGGTACTTGCGTTGCGTGAGTACATTCAGGCCAAGTTCAACGAGGCTCGCCTCTTTTACATTGATTGGCTGAGGGACCAAGAAGACGCTACGCGACTGAGCACGCGCGTTGGGCAGACACCGCAGAGTTTATCTCGTCGCCCCCTTGTAAACGCCATTCGAAGGGTACTTGAGGGTCGGATCCCGGGACTCACGCTGACGGACGTTCCGCGGTTTGTGAACCCCGATGATCGCGAAGCCTTGATCGATCGCCTCGAGGCCGAGATAGACTCGGAGCGAGGTGTCATTCAGGAGATCAAGCTAGCTAGCATCGGCGTGGAGAAGGGGCTGGCGGTTTTTCATCCGACTGACGGAACGGTGTATGTAAACGCACTACACCCGTTCTATGCCAACTATGCCGAACACTTTTCAAACTCGGAGCCCTTCGAACTACTTGCCGTCGCCGAAGTCCTGACGGAAGGGTATCTGATCGAAGAAGGCCTTGACATTGAGATGGTACAGCGGATACTGCACCGTCGCGACCGGTTCCTCCGAGAGCTCGTGTACAGCCAGCGGCTAGCGGCGCCGCTCGTGGCGGAGCTGCTGAAGGACAGCGTGAGCAGCAAGAAGGAATTGGAGGATGCGGTCGGGCGGGCGCTATCGACGCTCGGGTTCGAGGTGTCCCCCATGGGCGGCAATGGAGAGCCGGATGGCATCGCGTTGGCAACAATAGGCGTGCGTGACCGCCATGCCGGCCGCGGCGATTACTCTATCGCTTACGATGCAAAGAGCACGGGCAAGCCCACGGTAAAAGCGAAGGACCTAAATATCTCTGGGGTTGCGCGCCATCGTGTGAACGAAAGAGCGACCTTTTCGCTCATTGTCGCGCCGGGGTTTGAAGGCGAGGACGACCCCGAAGGAGCTGCGAACGTTGAAGCGCGGAGCCATAACATCACCTTGATGACCGTCAAGGACCTAGTCAATTTGGTGCTAGTGGCCTCGACACAGCGGCTCGCCTTTTTGGAATTAAAAAACCTCTTCGAAAAGTGTCACACGCCTGGCGAGGCGCGGGCGTGGATTGAAAGCGCGAAGAACAAACCGGCGACTGACTGGCCAATACCGGAGATACTCAGTGCCATCTGGGATTTGCAACGCGACACGATGCTCCGAGAGCCAGTGCAACTCGCAGCCGTAAGGATGCAGACGCCACAGATGAAGCGATTTACCGCGCACGAGCTGCAGGAGTGGATTTTCAGCGTCAAGCGATTTGCGCCACAGTACGTGACGCTGGATGGCGACGTCGTCTACCTAGAGGTGTCTCCGGATCGGATCATCCGGGAGGTCAGAGGGCACATGCAAAAACTGCCTGTTGAGTACAGACCGGCATCGGTCGTAAGAGAGCTAAAACAAGCTGCAGACAACGACGAGCCGACCCTCGGTGAGCCAAAGCCGAAGGTAGGGACGATGATTGACGGGAAGGCAAAGAATAGGCCCTAATGGACATCCCAAAACCCATTCATCCGTTTCCGGCGCGCATGGCCGCATCCATTCCCTGGAGCGTTCTTGAGAACCACGGGGCGGTTGGTCCGCTGCGAGTACTCGACCCTATGGCGGGTTCGGGCACAACACTCGTGGTGGCCAGGAAGCTAGGCCATGAAGCCCTCGGGTTCGACACCGACCCGTTGGCGGCCTTGATCGCGTCAGCCTGGTGCACCGACGTAGACGAAGGCCAGGTACTGCGCGTGTCACAGCGTGTCGAGGTTGATGCGACCGAGGAATGGCGCTCGATACACCCGAGTGACGCCTATCCTCCTGGAGCGGACCCCGAGACCCGCGACTTTGTCGAATACTGGTACGACCTCAGGAACCGCCAACAACTGGCAGCACTGGCGCGCAGAATCACAGAAGTGAAGCCCCGTTCGATGCGGCAGCTGCTTTGGTGCGCCTTCTCGCGCCTAATCGTGGTGAAGCAGGCCGGAGCATCGCTCGCGATGGACGTCGCGCACAGCCGACCGCATCGCAAGTACGACCGGGCACCGATTGAACCTGTAGGGGTTTTTCTCAGGTCTGCACAGCGTGTCCTGGCAGCCTCGCCGTTCAAAATCACCGCCGAGTCCGAAGCGCCGCCGATCGCGAACATGCGGGTTGGAGATGCGCGTGACTTGCCACTCGAGCGACGGACCATCGACATGGTCGTTACTTCACCGCCTTACCTCAACGCGATCGATTACCTGCGAGGTCACAAGCTCTCTCTGGTCTGGATGCGACACTCGATCAGCGCGTTGCGTGAGTTACGCTCCACCAACATCGGTACCGAAGCGGGCGCGGGACGGTCCCTCGCCCCTGACAGGGCCCTCCAGGGCGCCTTTCATGCTGGCCTTCGCGAAGGCGAACTCCCGAGGTCCCAGGCAGGCATGTTTACACGATATCTTGACGACATGCGGACCGTTCTGGTTGAGATCCGACGTGTACTGAAGGATAATGGGCAAGCGGTGATCGTAGTGGGTGACTGCACGGTTCGCGGCACATTCGTCAAGAACTCGGCCGCGATCAAGAGCTTGGCTGCGGAGACGGGACTGAGGCCGGTGGCAGAAAGAACTCGGTCGCTCCCTGCGAACCGACGCTACCTTCCGCCACCGCAGGCGAAGGATGCTGGTCACAAGCTCGCGAAGCGAATGCGGAAGGAAGTCGTTCTTACGTTTGCCGCCGCTTGAAAAGGCGTAAATAGCGCGGGAGCGTCGCTACTGATCCAGTCGGAGCCGAAAGCAAATACAGCGACGGCATGCAACTTTCCTCCGTCCTCGGTGACGCTCATCAACAGAAACAGATACCCCCCAAGTCGCCCCCGGTCCGGTGACCCAACCTCGTGACCCCCAAGTCGTCGTCCAACGCTCGCCCCGCAAAAGTGGCGCCGAAGGAACGCCCGCCCGGCCTCCGCGGGCGTTTGGGGGGACAGCCAAGCCTTACGCCAGCCTGATTTCAGGAAACCTTCCGCAACTCCTCGCGGATGACGCGCCGCAAAGTCTCTTCCAGTCCGAGCGCCGACTTCTTGCCCTCCATGTAACCGCGCAACACGCGGTTGATGACGGTCTGGTAATTGCCACCGCCCGCGCGCTCCACTTGATCGCGGAAGTAATCGAGGATGTCGCAATCCAGCCGGATGGTGATGCGCCCCTTCCCCGGCGGCGCCGGAACCACCGCGCCTCGTTTGCCCTTGCTGAAGTCGTACGTTTTCATTGCTTTTCGTATTCCTACCGTTCGTGAGGCTCGGCACGCCGGGCGGAGTTCAGCCGGATGTCATCGCCGCGTCAGGTGTAGACCACCACCGGTATTCGCCCAGCGGCGTCGGCTCCCACAGTGACAAAACGCCGCTCCAAGGGGTCCGATTCGTCATCCGCGACGGTGATGGCCACCGGATCTTCGAACACCAGGGCTGCCTCGGCAAAACGAACTCCATGCTTGCCGATGTTGCTTGCCGATGCCGCCTGGCAATGCCGCTTGCCAATGTTGCTTGCCGATCTCCCGGGATCCCAAACGGCCGCCCCGGCTCAGTGTCCAAAAATACGTACACCGGGCGCAATTCCCGGCGCCGCGCGAATGGCCCCTCGCCGCGCGAGTCCGCGGCATTGTACAAGATGGCTCACGCCGCCGAAGAGGCCGGCGTGAAGGGCATCCGCAGCCAGGCGGGAATGTCGCCAGCCGGGTTTGCGCGCGCGTTTCGCGTCAACCTAAGGACGCTCCAGGAACCGGCAGCCCGGGGAAAGTCGGCTCCCAGCCAACCACCGGCCGAAAGATCGGTCGTGGCTCACCTTCCATTCCCACAGTCTCGCCTTGCCATCTGCCGTTATGGGATGATGTTCCCATGACAGCAGGCAAGAGCAAGCAGCCGCGCGGTCTGACCCAGCTAGCCAAGCGGATTGTATCGATTCGTTGTGGGCCGATGCTGGCGTGCATGGTGCTCGCGTCCGGCTATTCCTGGGCACAGACGTCCGGCAACATCGGGTACTCGCAGAACGGCGGGAAGACCAAGGCGGAGCAAAGCGAGCGGAGTCAGCGCGTGCTCACCGCGCAGGACCTGCCTCCGACAATCACCAGTATGTTCATCGACGCCGATGTGCTGATGAACGTCAAGGCGGATGAATTCGTCGCGGTCTTCGGTATCTCGCAGGAAGGCGCGTCGGTGCAGGAATGCAACGACAAGATGGACGCCGCCGTCAAGGGATTCACCGACGCCCTCAAAGCCCTTCACGTCCCCGAGAGTGACATCTTTGTCGATTTCATTACTCAACCGAAAATCTATGGATACGATCTGGCGGGTGACGTGGCCCAGGAGAAACTGGCCGGCTTCGAGGTGAAGAAGAACGTCTCTGTCCATTACACCGATCGCGGCCTGCTCGACAAGTTGGTGGCCACCGCGGCGAAAACGCAGATCTACGATCTGATCAAAGTCGACTACGTCGTCAAGGATATTAATGCCGTCCAGGACAAGCTGATGGCCGAGGCGTCGGCGGTCGTCAAACAGAAGGTCGCCCGTTATGAAAAACTCCTGGGCATCAAAGTCGAGCCTCCCGCGGAGGTGTACGCCGAGCGGCCCGCCATTCACTACCCGGCGGACATGTATGACTCATACACGGCTGCCTCGTCCGAATCGATCACCCTGCCCCTGCAGAAGTACACCGTCCAACAGGCCCGCAAGGGGCAGACATTCTTCTTTAATGGGTTGGATGGAAGTGGATTTGACAAGGTGATCAACCCCGTCATCGTCGAGCCCGTCGTCCAGTTCACGCTGTACCTGAAAGTCAAGTATGAGGTAGCCCGGTGACGACTCGCTGCATGCAAGTGGCGCCTCTGCTGCGGCTCATGAAAATGATATCCGCCCCGGCGCAGCCCTGTCGAAGAGCGAACTAACTCACCCACTACGGGATTTCAAACTGGCCCACTGCCCAAAGCCCGGGCCGGCCCAAGAGACGGTTTCCCGCCCAGTCCTATCCATTTCACTCCACCAATCCTCCGGCCATCGAATCGCTGTGAACTTCGGACCGGCCGACAGCCCCGTGCTTGCGGTTCTTCGCCGTGTCCTTCGGGATTCTCGTGAGGCTGCGCGAAAAGAGGGAACCGCCATTCGGGTACGGCTGGATTTGCAGAAGCTCGAATAGGGCCGCGGTTAGTGGGCATCGAGACGTCTCAGGTCTGTGCGCCCGGCCAGCGTCCCGACGCAGCGTCAAGCTGCCGATATCCCGAAATGACGCCGTCTACAGGCCGATCGCCATCCGCTTTCCACCGGCCACTCTCCGAGTGCGCGCCATAATTAGGAGCTAACGGGGCCAGCCCGAAGGCCACGGCGTGAGAGCGAGTCGAGACCAACGCTCCACAGAACGGTGTCTATTCGACGCGGCAAAGGGCCTCGGCGCCGTATCCGAGTCTTTCGAGCGGGTCCGCCCTGTGCTGATTATCGTAAAGACATGCTGAAACACGCACTCTTCTACTGTTGGCCGGCATCGAGGATCAAAAAACAAGGGTTCCTCAACCAAGAGTATTGGAGCGCCCGGTGACAGTGTTTCGGAGCGGCGCCCGCTGAGCGGGCGGGAAGATCGGCCACACCACAGCCAAACGCTCGATGTGCCAGACCGCACCAATTCTAGCCGCGGTCGGCCGGCCGCAGGCCGCCGCGCCTCCGGAGTTGCAGCGCGCCTACGGCAGCGATCACCGCCACCAGCAGCGCGACGCCCCAGGTGGGCAGCACAGGTACAGGCATCGGAATGGAGGCCCGGCCGATCTTGTTGGCGTTATACTCCGTGAACCACATGGCCCCGTCCGGCCCCGCCGCGATAAAGTAGGGGAGACTGTTCGCCGTCGGTACGGGGTACTCGGCAAATCCGCCGACGGTCGTGATCCGCCCGATTTTGTTGCTGCCGCGCTCTGCAAACCACAGCGCCCCATCCGGCCCCGCTGCGATACCTTCGGGGAAGCTGAGAAAGGGTATCGTGTATTCGGTAAATCCCCCGCCGGTGGTGATCAGCCCGATTTTGTAGCTTTCGTTCTCCGTGAACCACAGCGCCCCATCCGGCCCCGCCGCGATACCAGCGGGCCCGCTGTACTCCGAGGGTACCGTGTATTCGGTAAATATGCCGCCGGTGGTGATCCGCCCGATCTTGTAGCTGTCGCCCTCCGTGAACCACAGCGCCCCATCCGGCCCCGCTGCGATACCTTCGGGGAGGCTGTTCGCCGTGGGTATCGGGTATTCGGTAAATCCCCCGCCGGTGGTGATGCGCCCGATCTTGGTGCTATATTCCTCCGTGAACCACAGCGCCCCGTCCGGCCCCGCCGCGATTCCATCGGGGCCGCTGTTCGCCGTCGGTACCGGGTATTCGGTGAACACACCGCCGGTGGTGATCCGCCCGATCCTGTTGCCATCTGTCTCGGTGAACCACAGCGCCCCGTCCGGCCCCGCCGCGATACCCCAGGGAAAGCTGTTCCCGGTGGGCACCGTGTATTCGGCAAACACGCCAGTGGTGGTGATGCGCCCAATTCCGCTGCCGAAGGCCTCCGTGAACCACAGGGCCCCGTCCGGCCCCGCCGCGATACCGGCGGGCCCTCGGCCCGCAGTTGGTATGGGATATTCGGTGAGCGAGACTTG
>Ga0326728_10004044_pt1 | contig 44153 bp, 51 predicted proteins | sample MB3enrmetagenome_FD_207602 | JGI IMG/M metagenome (GOLD analysis project Ga0326728, IMG submission 207602) | Lab enriched peat soil microbial communities from McLean, Ithaca, NY, United States - MB31MN | ecosystem: Environmental > Terrestrial > Soil > Wetlands > Peat | place: USA: New York...
GAACTCCCCTTTACTCCGTTCAACGCCGCTGCCAAAGGTTCGCGGACGGTTTCCCATGCCGTCATTTCGGATTCGTAGGCTCGGCGTCGAACATCTGCGTCAGGATGATGACTCAGGTTTTGAAGGACGGTTATTGGCATAGTCTGAGTCTTTCCGTCGAGTTCGAAACTAACGGTTAATTGAGAACAGACGGTCCCTTGGAGTTTGCTCCAAGCGTTTGATCCGCTTAGTTCAAGCTCGGATGCTAAGGCTTCCTCGAGTTCACTCATGAGATAACGGCTTTGTTCGGCTGTTTCCCGTAGGTAGAACGCGTGATCCTTCGCCGCTCCTCCCGCCTCCAGAATCGATGGCAAAGCGTCTTTGATTGTACCGACCCAGCCTCTGAATCGAACCTCTTGTTTCTGCAGTCGAACCCCGACCATTTCGAGTTCTGACTCAAGCCGCTTTGCGGTCGTATTGTAGGAGTCTGTTGTAACGAATGAAGACACGTAGGCGTTGATGGTTGAGTAGAGGCGCAATACTCTGTTTGTTCGATCTAAGTAGCCATCGATGAGCGGTTTAGCCTGACTACCGGGTTGGCTGGGAACTGGATTGGCTACCCTAGATATCCTATGGCGATCAAGGTACTCATCTAAAGCGTCAACCTGAACTCCCAAATCCGAAACAGCCTTTCGAAGAGAATCAGTCTCAAGGCCGGCGTACACATTGGAAAGATCCCATCGTGGCAATTGACCTAGGGCACTACTAGCCAACGAGTTAACCTTCGGCGGCTTAGTCGTCGATTTGGCTATTAAAGGGAAAAGTCTGAACCTAGAGAAGGCTTAGTGGCGGGCTCGGGCCCGGTGAGCCCGCGGTTCCTGCCTTTCCTGCAAGCCGCCAGGAACGAATCGGATTACGTTTCGATTCCATCGTAAATACGATTCAGCCGCCATGTGAAAGCCTTGAGTAGAGGGACTGATTGGTAACACCCTAATTCTCTTTGGGGGGCATGCTCATGACGTATACAGTCTTTCTTGTTGGGATGGCTGGTTCTGGAAAGTCAGCGCTCGCCGCTGCGTATTCACAATGGCTTAGGGGGACGGACCAGGACGTCCTCGTTGCGAATCTGGACCCGGGGGCTATCGCGTTACCCTACAACCCGGATATCGACGCTCGCCAATACGTAGACGTAGAGAAGTTGATGTTGGACTACCGACTTGGACCGAACGGGGCGCTTATCATGGCCTCTGACCTCCTTGCAGATCACTTGGAGGAGATTCGGTCAGAGATAGATTCAGCTAACCCGGACATTCTGCTTGCTGACACCCCTGGCCAGATAGAATTGTTCGCGTTCAGAGAGGGAGGACGGTTCATTGCAACCCAGTTGACCGAAGGCGATCAAGCAGTCATTTATCTAATGGACGCGCCCTTCACGAAATACCCGCTTAACTTCGCATCTAACATGTTCCTCTCAGCCGCTGTATACACTCGGATTCAACAGCCTCAAATCCTAACGTTATCTAAAGCAGATTTGATTAGTGAACAAGATATCGACATGATAGTGTCTTGGGCAACTGAGCCCGACGCTTTCGATCAATCACTGCAGACGATCAAAGAAGAAAATTTCTCATTGATTTCCAGAAACCTAGCAAACGCGATCTTCGAAACCGGGCTACTATCCGAACCCATCCCCGTCTCAGCAAGAAACAACTCTGGATTTTTGGAACTTAACGCTGCAGTGACCCGAATATTCACGGAGGGTGAAGAGGCATCCACATAGAAGGTGGCGGGAAACCGGCCACGAGAGATTCGTTCATACCCCATACCACAAGGAGTTAGGGAGCAACCACCATCTGATGAAGTCGCAATAACTGGTATCCTTCAGGCTACTTCAAGGATGTTGCTTGAGAATCCAAAGATACAGCAGATAGACCTCAATTCCCTCATGGTGCACGGAAAGGGTGCCACGGTCGTCGACGCCAGAATTGTCCTAACCAATCATTAACCCCCATCCAACTAATTATATATGTGCGACTAGGTGTTTCCCACACCCCTCAGACAGCGGTTTAAATTGAAAGCCTCCTACGCCAAAGCTGCTTTCTCACCGACTATCCCAGCAAATACCCCCAGCGTTCACTCCATTATGGCACAACGGGGTGAATGGATGCCTGCGGTGGCAACTAACGAATTGCAGCCTTGCTCCCCCGTAGCCGATCATCTCATTATCTCGAACCTTAGTGTTCCATTTCGCTTGGCAGGGCGTCGCTGAATGGATTCCGAAGTAATCCAGACATCTCTCGACAGCCTTTACCGTGAACTCGATGACCTGAGAGCTAAGAATGCTGCCAGGAAAGCTGACATTGCGAATCTTCGAAAACGAATAGATGAGTCCGTTGACGAGCGAGACGAGCTAAATGCGGAAGTCAAACGGTTATCTGACGAGGTAAGGAAGCTTAAGTCTCAGCGCGACGCGTTAAATGGATGCGTTAAGGAACTAAAGCTGAAACGTGACGAACTCAGAACTCAAGCTGCCGAGAAACGCGAAACTCTCACAAAACTCTTGGATCAAACACAACAGATGTCTGAGCAAATCAGAGGTAGCGTATCAGAGCTCTACCACCAGATCAACAGCCTCGAATGGTACATTCAAACGAATCCTTTGGCCCCGAAAACTGAGAGGAACATAATTGCCAAGATTAGCGCCTTAGAACTCAATTTGGCGAAACATAAGGGACTCAGAAACGTTAAAGACAAATTAGTGCAGTTGCGAGTCGAAGTTGGGGCCCTGAGAATCCAAGCGCAAGCAACGCACGCGGAGCTTACTAAAACAGCTGAGGAAAGCGAGAAAGTTCACAAATCAATGTATGAACTAGCGAAGAAACTCATCGAAAAGAAGAAAGATGCAGATTCGAAACACGCCCGATTCCTAGAGCTTAACCAGGAACGTCGCGAGGCGGTAAGCAAACTTAGGGAAAGTCTGGAACGCGTCGATCAGCTCCGTACCAAAATAGGGGAAGCGAAAGAGTCACAGTCCCCGAGACTGAAGGGAGAGAAAGTGAAGTCAAAGTACAAAGAGGCAGCGACCGAAAAAATGCGAACAGGTGGAAAGTTGTCATTTGAAGAATTCCAGGCGTTAATGGAGGACCAGGTTTCAGATACCGACGAAGACTAGAAATTCGTGTAACAACATTGCCAAGAATCGCGATCATCGGCGGCAGCGGCCTCGAAGACCTCCTACAAGGATCAAAGACAGTTCGCCTCGAAACACCATACGGCACACCGCCCCCAATCTCCGTTGGAGTAATCGGGCGAGAGGAGGTGGCCTTTCTGCCCCGACATGGGCCGAAGCATGACCTTCCGCCGCACAAAATAAACTACAGAGCAAACATCTACTCGCTTAAGCAAGTCGGCGTAGAACGAATCATAGCGACAAACGCCGTGGGCGCAATTAACGCCACTTACAACCCTGGCGAATTGGTCATCCCATCCGACATTTTGGACATGACGAAGTCCCGAAATGGCACCTATTTTGATGCAGCCCCGGTTACCCACATAGATGTAACGGAGCCTTACTGTCCCGAACTCTGCAGCGTCTTGACTGAATGTTGCAAGGCTACAAGAGTTGACTCCCGGGCCAAAGCTATCCTTGCTGCGACCGAAGGACCGCGGTATGAGACACCAGCCGAAATCCGAATGCTCGGCAAACTCGGAGCGGATATAGTGGGTATGACTGGCGCACCGGAAGTCTTCCTGGCTAGGGAACTTGAGATCTGCTACTCAGCTCTCTGCTTCATCTCGAACAAGGCAGCTGGAATGCAGGAGCGGTTGTCAGCAGTCGAAGTTATGAACGTAGGTAAACGCATTATGCCATCAATGCTGAAAGTCATACGAATAGCAGTCGAGAAAATCCCCACGGAGAGAACCTGCATGTGCGCCAAGGCCACGCACCAAGCCAAAGTGTAACCCATGCTGCCAACTCTCCTCAAAGCGATCGGTGCTTACGGTTTCTATGAAAGATGGCTGCAAGATGAGGTGAGCTCCGATCGAATGCCAGAGCACGTCGGAATAATACTTGATGGCAACAGACGATGGGGATTCGAAAAATACGGGGCCAAACTCAACGGCCACCTATACGGAGCACGAAGGGGAGAGGATTTTCTTGAATGGTGCCTTGATTTGGGGATTAAGACCGTCACACTTTATGTTTTCTCGACAGAAAACTTCCGCAGGCCGAAAGATGAGATCAGCACAATATTAAAACTGATTGAAAACGAATCCCGCAAGCTCGTAACCGATAAGCGAATTCATGAAAACAGAGTACATGTGAAAGCGATAGGGCGGCTAGAATTGCTCCCAGACACACTGAAGAGTGCGTTGGCGGAAGTTGAGAAAGTGACGGCTGACTACGACGAGCACTACTTGAACATCGCCGTAGCTTACGGAGGCAGAGCGGAAATCGTCGATGCTGCCAAACGAATAATTGACGAGGTCAAAAGCGGCACGCTAAATGAGAACCTAGTCGACGAGGACACGTTCAGAAAGTACCTGTACACATCACATCTACCAAACCCCTACCCTGAACTCATAATTCGAACGTCAGGCGAGGAAAGATTGAGCGGCTTCCTTCTCTGGCAGGCAGCCTACAGCGAGTTCGTCTTCCTGGACGTCTACTGGCCTGAATTTCGCAAGATCGACCTATTGAGAGCAGTAAGAACATACCAACGCCGAAAGAGAAGGTTTGGTGCGTAAACCTACCCCACTTCGGCCTCCGTCCATCCCATAGGACCACATCCATAGAGAACCCCGTATGGTGGATATTCCAATTTGTTCCCCCGGTAACAAACTTCCCACGCACAGAAACTTGCTCCCCCAGGAACAAATTCACTTCAACGAGCCGCGATTTGCCTAGTAGGCTGGCTATGAGTACGCCTCCCTGGCTTGCCCGGTGGGTGAGGATGAACTGTTTCATAGCCCTGTCCAGGCGGGAAAAATCAGGGTGACGGGTCACCCCGGCTTGTGTCTGTGCCAACACTCAGCGACCCCCCCTATAGGGGGGGTAGCGCCACAACGATCATAGCAACGCCGTATGCTGAATCCTTCTCGTTTACCCGAACTTGTCTGTTTCACGCTGGATTTCAACGGCAGCGCCATGCCAAAGTTGACACGGCCTTATCTATTCTACTGAATAATATGACTCAGATTCTTGAAACGCCAAGAAATGAGCCGTTTCAAGACGGATTTGCGGAAGCTACGCAAAGCGTGTACCACCTTTTCAGAAAGTGTGTATCACCTTTCCATGCATAGTGCCTGAACTGGGCGCCAGTTCGCTGCAACTGGATCCCAGTTGAACGCGCCTAGTCATGGCGGTGCTGATAGAACTCGCGCCTGGTGTGGCCAGGGTGCAATATGTTTCCGCGCGGAAACCTAGTTGCGCACGCGCAAGTCAGCTCGTAGCTGATGCCACGATCTTCCGAAGCAACTGGTCGACAGTGATTCCCTGTTCTTTCGCAGTCTCGTTGAGGCGCTTGGAAAGTTCCTTGCTTACTGGAATCTCAACCAAATCGTTTTCACTCATGCGACTCACCACCCGTTTGTGGCTGGCCGCAATTCTCGCAGAACTTCGCTGTGGGGCTGACGTTGCCATGGCATTGGGAGCATCTGCGCCCATTCAAACCGTGAAGGTACAGATCTTTCTCGTCCACGTCGCGGGCGCTTAGATGCGCGTAGACTCCCACCATCTCCGCCCGATTCCACCCATACCGGATCATCATCTCCCGGTCCGTGAACTTCTTCACATCCTCGGTCGCAGCGGTATGCCTGAAGCCGTGCGGGTAAACGGTTCGTCGGAGAGCTCTCCCGCCGAGTCTACGGACGATCTTGTAAATGCCCTGATACTCCAACGGCCGATTGTACCTGTTCAACCAAAACTTTGCCTCAGGGTTCTTCCTGTCCGGATGCAGACTCAAATACGCGATGAGGTCCGGCCCCGCGTGAAAGACGCGCCTGCTACGGACTCCGGTCTTACCTCTCAGGTATAGGATTGGCGACTTCTGGTCGAATTGAACATCCTTCAAACGCATATTGTAGATCTCTCCGCGCCTAGCCCCCGTTTCGATTAGAATTTCAATCAGCAAACGATCGCGTAGGGTGTCGCATCCCTTGAGAATCTCCTCGACATCTCCAGGCGAATAGACGACAACTCTCGGTTCTCCATGTTTAGGCAGGGGAATCTTAGCTGCATCCTCCTCTCGGTCCAGTTCTCTGAGAACTCCCTTCGCCGTGACAGCGATATGCCGGAGTCCTCCCGTAGAATATTTGGATGATAGCTCGCCGATTCTATGCCTGATCTCGGCTAGAGTGGCTTTGGATAGGTCAAGGTTCAGATTTTTCAGATCGTAGCTGTAGCGAACAAGTGACCCAAGGGCTAGGCCTGAGGCGCGTTTTGTGTCGAACCAAGTCTGAGCCCACTTTGGAATTGGCTGAATCTTGCTGCCTTCCGGGGTTCTCTCGCTCAAGGAATCCCCTGCTTGGCTTCTCCTGCCTCGAACCAGAAACCACAGTGTTCGCAGCGGTGCTTGTAGCCCGGCGGAGATTGACAGGCGTGGTCCTTGCCGCAACTGGGACATTGGAGCACGCGAACTTTGCAGCCACTCAAGGAAAATCACTCCAAAGACAGGAGTGTCTTCCGGGCTTGGTGAGTTTCGATCTCAAGAAAGTCTAGTCGTTCCCGGGCTGCTGCCAATTGAATTTCCGTCGCTATGAGTTGAAGTTCTCGGGCGACTCGCTTGGGGTTCTTGTACTTGCTGAGCAGGAGAACCGCTACACCAAGCCCTTCGATGAATCCTTCGGCTCTGTCTTTCATGCTGCTATCACCTCTTTCACGGCCTGTTTGATGAGGCCGATGACTTTGCCTTGGACTAGCAGGAAGACGATCTCGAGATCCTTCTGGTCCAGTAACGGTTTGAAGTTGATCTCCCAGGATAGCCCCGGTTGCGCTGTGGAGATGATTGTTTTCTTCGCGTCGTCCGGGTGGCCCAGGATGATCATGTGCTCCCGGACCTCTTCGGACTTGAGGAACTGGTCGACTTCCTGGGCGGATCCTGCCAGCCAAATTACGTCGCTAGGATTCAGAGGCTTCATTAGAGCTCAAACTCCATCTCAACGACCGGATGGCCCTCAACGGAAGTGTACTTTACCCAAACCCGGCGATGCAGATGCGTCGTGTCGCCTGAGTTTTCTAGGCCGAGGCGCTTCGCAACTATCTTAGCTTCTTCACCATAGAACTTCGGGGCAACTGTTAGAGTCATTGTTGTGCTACCTTCCTTAGAATATCCGGCATTGTCTTGGCCATGTTCTTGATAGCGCGGTCGATCATAGCGGCTTTCTCAGGTTTCATTTTCCCACAGTGAGGGCATTCCTCCGCGCCATTCGCCCATTCAATCTCGCATTTCGGACAGCCAGCTTCAGAGTCAAGGATCCGGAGAGCTTGTTCCTTGATTAGTTCCGGGGGGATGGGTATGAATGGGGTTCCTGGCGGTATGCCTTTCCAAGAATCGTCGCAGACTTTCGCAAACAGGCTTGTGTCGGTTTTCTTTTCGCTCTCTAGGCATTTGATGGCTACGGCTGAACAGGTCTTAGCTTCAACTTGGGAGTGGCTGTTCCAGGGGCGACCGCATATGTCACGTACTCTTTCAGTCGTTTCGGCTAGGTCGAATCGTGCCATCCTTATCGCTGTGTCTAGTATAGGGACACAAGATATATAACGCTTGTGTCTATAACAGGGACTTGGTAATCTATGTTCACAAGGATCCTAACGGACCTGGAACGCCGGCGGATCAACGCCTACCTTCGCCAGGATGGCGAGAAGGAAGCCCCAATACGCAAGATAGCGAACCGGGCTAGAAACCATCTTCCAAAGATCAAGGCTGACCTCGAGCTCCTGGAGAAGCTACTGCAGACCTACCAGAAAGCCAAGTAGAGATATCTCACACAGACGCCATAGCTCCCAGGGACCTGTTCGACGATCTCGAGATGATTAGCAAGTTGTTGAAATTGGTGAGATTGCTTACGGGTGATACCGGGCGGCAATTGTTCCCCTCTGGTAACAATTGATGGGTTGCCAGCCGTCACGGTCTGCTTGAGTAGTTCACCCATCCGAGCCGCGGCCCTCAGCCTCTTCTCAGCGGAAAGAAAGAAGGCACTTGGGGCGCTGTGACTTGAGCTCCGGGAAGCGAGTTCCCGCAAGGGAACCTGCTATTCTCAGGCTTCATGACCGGTGCACTATTGGGTCCGATAGCAGGGGGTGAGAAGTAAGCTATGCCTGAGATGTTCAGGAGAATTGAAGACTTCATCCTCTTCCTACGTCTGAAAGGGGTACTTTACCAAGTAAGAGCGATACAGGGTGAAATGCGGGCTGGCCTAGGTAGTTACCTCTTCAAATGCCAAGGGAAGGACGGAGAGGAGAAACAATTCAACCTCCATGCGACGGGCCTCCTAACTGTCTTTGATGAAGTAGTCGAGAAAGGGCAGAGAACAGGTTCGAAAATGTTCGTACTCATGAATGCTGATAGGCACACATTCAACGTAGTCAATTTGAATCAGGTAAAAGAGAAGTTTCCAGGCATCGCCGAGCTCTTGAAACGGATGGAAGAAAAGAAATACATTACCTAGGAAGTGGCCAAGTCGACGCGGCTAGGAACCGCCGATTTTTGTTCAAGCCAGATTATGCGTCTCTCTAATGCTTCCAGTCTACGTTCGAGTTGCTCACACCGTTTCTCAAGAGTACGCGCGGGTGGAGAAGGAGGATATTGACTCATGGCAGAGGCTTCCAGGCTTGAACCGTATTATAGTAACCGCCCTGCTTCGTCGCGGTCGTGGTTGATTGGCGAATCAGCAAAGTTTCACCCTCCACTTCGAACGTGTGGGCCACTTGCAGATCAGGACGGCCGAAGATTTGGTAGGTCACATAGGACTGAGGCTCGGCCTGTTGGGCTGCGTAGTAACAGGCGCGGAGTTGCGCGAATTGGTAATTCGTTACCGTCGTATCCGTCACAATCGCGCTGTGAACGCTATCCGTCGGGGCCGGGATGCTTTGAGCAACAAGGGGTTTCGTGAAGCAGAGATTCCCAATATCGATCTCTAAATCCTCATTGGTTTGAATACCTATGAGCGATGCCAAGCCGAGAGCGTTCTGAGTGATATTGTAACCCGGCATGAAATAGAAAGTCATGTGTGTGATATTGGCCCAATCAAAGAATTTTTTCCCCCATCCGTTGATAGTGGTAGGACAGAGGCTACCACCCGCGTTCGGCCCTATTGGAAACGTCAGGTTCGCCCATGGTATCAAGCTCGGATAGACTAACCCTAGAGAACTGTTCATCAACACGATTTTCCCAGCGCAGGGAACAGTCACAACCATCGCCATAGGGTCAGGGTCTTGCCCGTCAACCAAGGCGACGGCAACGTTCATCGCTTGAATCACCGGGATGCTGTTCGGGTTCACGCTGATGTTCACTGCGCTGATTTCTCCCATGCTTTCATCCATCACGTCGTTGTTATACCAATTCAAATGGCCGCCCGGGCCTCGACCGAAAATATCGAAGGCGTGAGCATCGCCAGTCGGCAGCCCTGAAGGCTTGAACGGCATCGGTATATCCAAAGCCACATACGGGGGAACGTAGATGTATCCGAAACTGGCGTAAGGGGCGCCAGTCCAGCTGAGGCTTCCGATCGGAGGGAATGCTTCATCATCCCCGGGCGTTCGTATGAACATTTGAAGTTGAAAAGTTTGGATGAAGCTCGTAGCGTGAAGATGAAGCATTCTTCCGGCGGGGGAATTGGAAGTGTTCGTTTTCGTTGTTAAACTGAGACTTTGGAAAAGGCCGGGCGATAGCGTCGGTTGAAAATATGGATAGGGGTTACTGAGATCATCCAGCCAAGGGTCATGTGCAGGCAGTTGGTTATGAACCGTAGACCAAAACGTGTCCCATTGAAGCGGGAGAACCCCGTCTTGGCCGCCTCCCCAAAACCACACACTGTTCTTAATCGGCAAGCCGTCAAGCGTCCAATCACTCGTCTTAATCCAGTCACCCCCGTACCCTCCGATCGGAGGATCCAGGGTGAGGGCGAGCTCACCGGTCTGCGTTATGTGAAGGACATCGTTTTCGTCAACCCAGAAATCCAGAAAGAAGGTGGATCCAGCAGCCGCGTAGGTTCCTTCAATGTCCTCGCAAATTTCTTCGAGCGCCTGCCAGAAACTTACCCGGTCCCAGTTTTTCCCGTAGGGGCTGAGGGATTTCGCTTCGAAGGCCGCTGACATATCCACGGTGAGAGCTGGATCTAAGGTTCCTTTTAGGGAAGGGTACACGTTCGTTATGAGGTCGGTTAGAATGTCTTTCGAAGTGTGGATCGGCCCGAGGCTGTCGTAGTTTTTGCTGAAAGTTATGTCTTGAAGTGGCCCTGCATCGTCGCGGCCTGTGACAGTGGTTAGGTAGCCGTCCTGCCCCTTGTCGTAGTGCTGCAGGATTTTGTCGATGCGGCCCTTGAAGATTCGAGTACCATCGATCGAAATGATGACTGGTTGCCAGCGGGCAAGATTCTTCCCCCACTTCTCGAACTGCCAATCATCCAAGCTAACCGAGAACGTGCCAAGTTGCTGACGAACGAAACGATTGGTCGTAAGCGTTGTAAAATAATCCTCGGCGTGTATGCCGTTTAGTAGAATCTCGTAGGATGGGGAATCTTCGGACTGCCCTCTCATTCCGTTCGGGAAGGCTCTGAGTAGTTCCTTGGGTGTCACATAGTATTTCGGCGTCGGCGCCAATCTGCGCACGATAGGCTTTGGAAGTTTCATTCTTCATCACTCATGGTTCATCACGTGACCGCGACTACGCTAGGCTGGCCGCAGATCGTACATTTCTCGCCGCTGACTGTTCGGGTAACAGGTGTGCCAAGGGTTACGGCGGGGAGGTAGAGAGTGCTACTTAGCGTAGTTTCAACTAATGTGTTGCCGCATTTCTGGCAAATAGCCATCTTTCAAATCACCTCGAGATTTTGGAAGAGAGAGGGGGCGGGCCCCCAGACGAAAAGGCCCGCCAGTCTGACAACGGACGGAAGACTTGGGGAAGAAGAACCGATAGACCCAAGCCTTCCGCAAGGTTGCCGCGCCTGGGACTCCCGGGAGATGCCAAGCCGCTGGTTGAAGAGGACGGCCTGGAAACCATGAAAGGAGCTCATGGCGCATTGACACCTTAGTCTGGGATTTTGATGCCTAGCTTCGCAAGGACATCAGGCCTAGTACCCGGAATCATACGCTGCGTATAGAGCTGACCGCATTCTTCGCACCGTTCGCGAATCATGACGAATCTTTTCTCAGGCGGAATGGCCGCCTTAGCTCCGGATGTGTCGATCTCTTGCTTCAGTTTGAGCGGATGATAGTATTTCTCTTTCGTGATGGGATTCGTTTCGTAGTTGAAGCATTTCTCAACTTTCTTGATGAGATGGGCTACCGATTCCTCGGAGACGCGGTCCATCGTGGCGTGGTCGACGCCGTATGTGAAATTGACTTCATGAAACTCTCTGTGCCCACATTTCGGGCACTTGTCAGGCTTCGGTCCTGTCTCAGTGTACCAGCCGCAGACAACACATTGAAAACCAATTTTCGCTTGGGGTTGACGCAAGAATCATTCACCTGGCAACGCGGTTCATTACTCGTTCGAAGCTGCCGCTGGTAACGTCGCTCTCTCTGAGCTTCTCGAACTTCTCAAGCTGGTCCTTTTGGATACTTGCAGCTTTCTCAGACCTCAGCCGAAGGCGCCCCGCTCTGGTCTTCGCAATTGGCAGAAGCCCCTCGAGCTCCTCGACTTTCTTCGCGAACTCTTCGCTGAGGAATTTGAAATGAGATACCTGCGCCTCGGCTTCTTTCCCTGCTTGGCGGCCGGTTGGATCATTGGGGATTTGGGAGATTTGGGAGGGTTCGGGTAGATTGTCTGATTTCAGCAACTCGAAGAACTCTTCCCAGGACATGCCTTCACTCATGCGGCAACACCTGTGTACCTTTCTCGTTTCGCTTGATCACTGGCGGCCTCTTCGCTGCGTCGCTGACCGGCTGCTCAAGATGCTGTCGAAGCAACGATTCAAACCCTGAGTCCAGAGGCTTCTCAGGAGACTTGACTACGGGGCCTTCGCTTGGGTTCTCAATTGCATGTTCAGGCGTGTTCTGTTGTGATGCGTACTGACGTGTTGGTGCGTTGCTGGATGCCTCGGCGAACTTATGCATCTCATCCTTCGGAAGGTCGGCGGGTTCATCTAAGACACGTTTCTTCCTATCAATTTCTTCACTCAAATTGATTATCCCCCCTCGAGGAATTTGTCGACTGCTTCACGGGCGAGCCCACTAACTGATCGCCCAGTCTCGTGGGCCATCTCGCGGAGTTTCAGGATTTGGCCGGGTTCAAGACCGAGACTGACGGGGATTTTTCTTTCAGCTAAGATTTGTTCGGTTGGCATGGTTAATTGTTAAAGATGGAGATTCTTTTCTAGGCTTTCACTAAACATGGGATGTTATGGTACGTTGAGGGAAGATAGCACACGTTCACCCTTCCCTTCATTCTCTATGGTTTTGATTCCTTTCTTGAGAATCATTTCGAGAATTGCCGTCCTCGTTCTTTCAGGACGATCATTGTTCCGGTCGTCCTGTAATTGTGCTGTGATTATTCTTTCGAGGTGAAGCGCGGTTTCTCTGGTCACGTTGAAGTCAAACCGTTGCTTTCCTTGCGACCCCTCTTCAAGAACGGTGCGACTCATTTCTTGAATGCCTCCGGATAGTAGCGTACCAGTTGCTTGGTTAGTTCAAGTGAGGACTTGAGGAAGGCGGTTAGGATGTCGGATATGGTCATGTTAGGGCAGAGTTTGTGGATTGCTTGAAATTCCTCGAACAGTGCCGCAGGCATGGTCACCAAGACCTGAACCTTATCAGGATACGGCATTCAGATTCGCCTGTTTAGAAGCTGCAAGGACTTTCCTAACTACCGCCTGTTGTGGTTGCGGTCTGTTTGCAAGCCAGGCTTCATCCTCAGGAGTCTTGCCTAATTTCTGTGCGTCAACGATGACGTCGACAAGGGTTTCCTGTTCGTCTTTTGTGAGGCTGTTTATGATCACATGAAGCCGTCCATTCTCTGTATTGGTTGGGGGGGTGGGTTCTAGGGCTTTGATGCGGTCGCGTAATCGTTCCCATTTCATTTCTTGCCACGCTCCGCTTCTATCCGTTCGATTCTTTCCTCCAGGAATTTGCGTCTATATTCTTCCCAGCCTGGATCTTTGTCTGCGCGTTCTTGCGCCTTCGCCGTGATTGAGTAGACTGCATCCAACTCCGCTTCAGTTGCCTGCCCAGGGCGAAGTTTGTCGAGGCGCTGAAATGCTTCGATTAATTCATCTTCCTCACTCTGGGTCAAGTGGTCTACTATCCAGGAGTTGCGTGCTTGCAGTTCGTAGCTTACTTCTGGTTTGACGGATCCCGAAAGTCTGTCTAATCGGTCTTTCAATGATTTTGTTCTCAACGTTGCTTTCCTCGTTCGGCTTCCATTTGTTCGATTCGTTTTTCGAGTTCTGGTAATTCGACGAGTTCGAAGATGAGGCGGAGAGAACCGTTGAGGCTGCTGGCCGCCCTGGTGCCAAGTCGACCTTCCCAGACAGCTTTGATCACTTCCACCAGGAACCGACGGATCCCTTCTGGCTTGCTGAGATCGTAGGTATCCTCCCAAACCAGCGCCTTCAGGGCGTTCTGATTCCCAAGTTGGCCGCCTCGTGCTTTCGCGGCAGCCGTCAAAGCCCTGAGAAGCTGAGGACCACTAACCCGCAAAGCTCCAGAGGATTCGTTTTGTGTACGTGAGGCCTTCCGAGGACGAAGCTTACTCATGATTTACGCTTCCTTGTTTGTTGGTTCTGTCGTTTCTGTCATTTCTGGCGTTTCTGACGTTTTAGGGGGGACAGAGGCTGCTTGTGCTTGCGGTATGTTCTGACGGGGTGGCTGTACCCCCACTTTAACGACAGAAACGGCCGGATTGGCAGAAATGGCAGAGAGCGCCGGCTTGTACGTCCTATCCAAAACCTCTAGCAGTTTCCCATCGAACTGAATGGCACGCGTCGCAGCCGTGTCTCCAAGCCTTGTCTTCTTGAAGCCTAACCGTTTCAGCGCCCAACCCAAGCTGCGAGCCTTGATCTTCTCCTTCTCAGTCCGGCCCTTGTTGAATGCCGCGAGAATGTTCGCTATCGTGAGTTTGCCGTCCACAACGAGAGGTTCAGCTTCATGTATGGCTTCCACAACATCAGCGTCGAAGCCTTGAGCGTCCTCTTCAATTTCCTCACTATAGATGCCTCTAGCGAAATCCGCGATTCTCTGGGCGACCTCCTCGTTCGGCGCCACTGTCAAGAGGGGATAGAAGATTTCGCCAACCCTGGAATACCGGTTCGTTAGAGATTCATCCCTTTGCAGTGGTTCTTCGAAATGTTTGAACCGGTACGCGAGAAGTTTCGCCCGCAATTCCGCCGCCCATTTCTCGTCAGGGAACATGGGAAGAGATTCCATTGAGCGCGTGGTTCGGATGTGAATGCAACGCGAATCCAAAGCGTCCGACAGCACTCGCGTCCCACTAACGCCTTTCGCGCAGAACACCTTGTAGACCTGTAACTCATTCGACCCTTGATCGTCTTTCGGCCGTCTCGGAACAACGGCGCCCCCCCTATAGCCTGCGTTGAACAACCCATCTAACTCAACACGACTTTCCTTGCTCCAAAATTCGTAATTATCAGCCAGCAGCGTGGGGGCGTATCGGTCGACCACATAGAAGACGCTGGCGGGAGACGGATGTGTGATCAACCAGCCTCTGAAGCAAAGCAACGCAAGGAGTTCCATCAACCTGGTTTTGCCAGTGCCCTTCGGCCCTAGAACATTCACGTATGGTGTGATGGTGAACTCGAGCAAGCGGTAGCTTAGAAATACGAACGCCGCCAGGATCTCGTACGCGTTCGGGTCCCGGAGTGCCTCATGCTTTCTGAAGTAATCGATCAGTTCATTGAACAGGGTGGATTCTTCGCCGTAGTCAACCGGCGTGCCGGCCGCGGGCCACAGTAGTCTTTGCATCGGAACGAAAACGCCTTTGCCACGTGGGTCAGGAAACTCAGGGAACTCTACCATTCGCCATGAGTTATCGGGCATCTTCTCATGTACCGCGAACATGCCTGACGCTACCTGTTCGGCTATGATCATTCCGTTGAGTGTGAAGCCTGGTGTTCGGATTCGTTCCGGTTTACTTTCCTTTGAGTCGCTCATGGAAGCCACGCCTCCGGAAATTCGATCAAGTGACCAGTATGAAATTGCCCAGAATCGCTAACCCAGCGCTCGAGGGCCCTAGAGAAGTGGACGATTCGATTACAATCCAAGTCGCGGGCGAAGCGCTTCGAGAACTCATTCTCGAGAGGCCGCGGGTCGTCAGCGCTTCCGGCCACGAAAACCTTAAGCTTTTGTTGCTCAGTTACTTCCATTGGCTAATGCTCCATGTTCGTCGCGTGGGGTTTAGTCGGGCTGCGAATGTCGGGGCGGGTCTCGAGCTCGCCCATCTTTCTTTCTCACATCTCGCATTCATTTTTGAGGCGAGCTCCACTTTTGCAAAAATATGCTGCCGTCGTCAGTCTCGCTGAGTTTGTAGGCGACATGCCCGACCTCCCAGCTCTTGTTCGCTGCCGCCTTCAACCGTTCAAACAGTAGCCGCGCGATTTCGATCTGAAGCAGTTCAGGGGTCACTTTGGCCGTGGCCAGCTGCGGCAATTTGTTGGACTGATACCACGTCACCGCCCCCGCGATCGCTTCGTTAGTAAGAGCAGTCGCGGATCCTGGTGATGACGGTTGCTCTGTTGGTGGCTTAGAGATCTCGTTCCGTTGGCTGCCTTCCGAAAGGACCTCCTCGGCAGAAACCTCGCCGCCCCCAACAAGGTCACTAATACAGCGGTTTATCGCCCTGGTGGCTGCTTTGGTTGAAATGTTGTGGAGCGTCGGGTCCATGTTGGACTTTGTGACTTCGCTGCTCGAGCATGAAGCGATTTCTTCGCAGGTACGACCGTTTGGTGCAATCGCTTCGGCTTTGACGCTTATTCTGATCTCACCCTTCTCCAGGAGCTCTTTCTCTACGGAAACGATCTTTGTGCTGATGCCGAAACTGAGCGCGATCTTTCTCCAACCGGACCGCTTGATGTACTTCTTCTTGCCGATCATCACCACGTCCTCGTCATCCAATAGGTCGGACTTCAACCGTTGGAAGAGTCGCATCGAAGCCACGGCCTTCTCAACATTAGGCGTCAGCGGTTCAAAGGGTACGAGCGCCGTGGCCATCACTTCCTCTCCCGCGGGGGCGGTTCACAGGTCCATCCTGCTTCTCGTAGAGTTTTGATGATGCTGGCAAGAATCGAGGCGTCCACAGTTAGGATCATCCTACGAGCTTGCCGAGGTCGACGCCATTCTTGATCGCTTGCTGAAGAATTAGGACGATGAGTTTGTTACGTGATAGTGGACCTTTGTTACTGTCTAGGTCTTCGACAAGTTGACCTGGGAAGTAAAGGCTGAGTTGTCTCCTTTCCGTCGTCATTTCAATTCAAGCTAAAATCATATTACCAACATAGTATATTGTTACAGTGTGTAACGGTTGACTACCCTAACCGATAGGCAATTCCGGATTCTTGGCGCCGTGTTCGCTCAAGAAACTCCGAACCTTCGTGCGATAGCTGACGAACTGGGCTCCCCGAACCGACTCAAGGCCAACCTAGATGAACTCGTTCAGAAAGGCCTTCTGAACCAGAGCCGCAAGGGAAAACAGGAGTTTATCTACACAATCACGAAGGCCGGCATCAGACTGCTTCAGAAGTACGAGGTCGATAACTTCACAGCTTCGGTTGACAGGCTCACTAGCATATTTCTTGACAGCCCAGATGCAGAAGCAAAATTCAATCAACTAGCCAGGATGGTTATGGAAAAATTCCGGTACAAGTCTATAGAAAATCCGAAAATCGGCCAACTCCATATACGTTATGATTTTCATCCCATCATAGAAGTGGCTGAAATGAAGGAGAACCCAGCGAAGTTGGAGCGGTTCCTTCAAACATACGCGACGGCTATCAATCAAGGGCTCATTACTCCGGAAAAGTTGAACGCGTACGTGAGAAGTTACATCGAACCAAATTGTGTCGGTTGACTGCTAGCTCTCTTTCGCTAGTTCCCTGAGTAGTTCGGGGCCTTGTTCCTTGAGGATTCTACGAACCTCTTCCCGGATAGCTTCAGCACTTGTACTCTTCTGAACCTGTTGCTCCATTTGTCGCAGTTGGCGTCTGAGTTCTTGGTTTTCTTTTGCGATGTCTTCAAGTTCATGGCTTGTTGGCCCGTAGGCTTTGCGGATTTCACCCCAAACATAGGTTAAGTCCTCTGGTGTTGGTTTGCCGGTTTCACCCATGCATTTCTCGTAGCCTAACGGGTCAACCTTATGCCCCATGCAGAACTGTTTGATCTCCTGAATTACTCCTGACTTCGTGCAATGTGTCTGAAACGTGTCTCTGAACTCGTGCGGGGATGGAATGACATCGAACTTGATCGCTGCTCTAGTAATGGCGTTTTTGAAGGCGGATTCTATCAGGACTACGCTTGAATGGTAGTTTGTGAGGTCTAGGGGTTTGCCGCGGGTTGTGGTTAAGGGGAATTGGGTGTTAGCGTCGAAGATCTCTTTCAGAACAAACGTGGGGATTAGGGTGTACCAGGGTTTCTCGTTGCTCTTTCGGTTCGCAAACCCGAATCGGAAATATTCCTTGCCCTCCATGACTGCGTTCTTGGCTCGAGTCCAGTTCTCAGCTTTCTCGTTGAACTTCAAGAACTCACCTATACCCCAACCGCAGTATGCTTGAAGTCGGAATATCCAACGGTAGGGCGGCCCTGCCGAGTCACAGATCTTGAGTGCCTGCTCCCAGGTCATGTAAGGCGTCTCTTTGGATTTGGGTGCTTTGGGGATCTTGTCGTTAGGCGGGAAAACGTCGCAGTACCGCATGAAGTGGCGAAAGGCGCATAGGGTGATCTCGCGACCTTTCGCCGTGAAGACAGGATCTAAGGTTACTTTCTTGGCTTCCCTCCAAGGATCCCCGGCGCTCTCCTTGAGGCGCCCCTTCATTTCTTCCGCGGTTACATTCATCTTGTCAAAGAGCTTGTTCAGATACGGTCCGTAACCGTTTCTTGTGTTTACCTTCTCAATGGACTCTAACCATTCGTCGAAGAGGTCTTTTCTCGCGTCCAACCCATCCACCACATAAATCTAGGTGCTATAAGTCATATAGGAGCGTATAATAACCTTATCCATACAAATCATCATGAAAATGTAACCAAGCCTTATCTTCGCACCTTCTTAGCAGCCGAGGTAACACGAGAGTCGCCAAAGTAGCAAAATTCCGCGCATCCGCCGCGGCGAGTCGAACAACCATTGGTATACATAAAAAGGATCGACCTTAGAGGCTTCAAGACGTTCGGAAAGAAGGCGACCGTTCACCTCGAACGCGGACTTACAATAGTGACCGGACCTAATGGATGCGGAAAGTCCAACATTCTAGACTCCGTAAAGTTTGCCTTAGGTGAACTTAGCCCAAAGGAGCTTAGAGGGGAAACCATAGGCGACCTGATCCACAAAGGTGCCCAAGCAGCCACTACACGCTCAGCATGGGTCGCGGTGCAATTTGACAACCATGACAGGCGCATACCTATCGACGCCGAAGCCGTGACGATCTCTCGAGAGTTCAGACGGGGCGGAGAGGGGATCTACCGGCTGAATGGAAGGAAGATCTCTAGAAAACAGCTGACTGACATTCTCTCTTCAGCTGACATCCAAGTCTCGGGCTACAATATCGTTCCACAACACGCCATAACCAGGCTTGCTGAGGTGACCGCCGAAGAACGCCGCAAGATAATTGAAGACATGATTGGGATAGCCGTATATGATGTAAAGAAGGCCTCAGCCCAAGGGGAATTGCAAAAGGCCGACGTCAACCTTCAAGTCGCATCCGCAAAGATCGAGGAAGTTCGGCTTCGGGTTGAATCCCTTGAAAAGGAACGCAACGATTACCTGAAGTTTGCCCAAATAAGAAACGAGCTGAACGAACTTCAAGCCAAAGCGATCTCGCATAAGATCCTGAAAGCCAAGCAAGAGGCCGCGGACCTAGAAGAGCAAATAACCCAAAGCCAACAACAGATACAAGACCTCAAGACCAAACGAGACCAACTAATCCAACAAAAAGGAAAGCTCGAATCCGAAAAGAGGGAATATGAAGACTCTGTGGGAGAGAAAGGCAGCAGCAAGCTGCTTGAAGTTCAACGAGCAATGGGCGACGTAAATGCCACAATCGCCAGACTTCGAGCCCAAGCTGACGCCATACAGTCCAACACAAAATTATTGCACACCCAGAGACTTGAACTCGAACAGAACTCAACAGAAATAGACAAGAAAATCGCCAATTCGAGGAAGGAACTGCAACAGCTCGAAACACAGCACGCATCCATACTGAAAGAGTTAGAGTCCAAGCAGGCGTTAGTTGATGCGTCCTTCAAAGCACTCACAGGATTAAGAGAGAACCTTGGAGAGAGGAACAAGGAAGCCGAGGATCTAGAACGAACGATAGGTGAGTTAAACAGCCGAATCCTCAGGTTCAACGCCCAAATCAAAGCCAGCGCAACAAAAATTGAGCTCCTCAACAGCCATCTCCAAACGCTTAGGTCACGGAAGGACGAGTATGAGACCGTCCTGCAAAGTATTACCAATCGGCTTGATGACCTGAAGGTAGCCAAGCAGAACGAGGAGAAGAGAGCGTCAGAGGCTGAGAACAAGGTCGCTGACTACACTGTACTAAAGGAGCAACGCTCGAAAGAGATTGAGAACGCAAATGAAGTTGCCAAGCGAGCAGCCGTTGCATTAGCAGAAATCGACACACAGAGGACGATCGCTCAGAATTTCGCATCAGACGACAAAGCCCTGCGATTAATCGAAGAAATGGCAAAAGCAGGCACCGTCACCGGCGTATACGGCAGACTCGCAGACCTCATCAAAGTGAAGAGGGCCTATCTGAAACCAGTCGAAGCTGCGGCCGCCGGCTGGCTCAAGGCAATAGTAGTTAAGGACATGGAAACAGCGATCTACTGCATTGAAGTACTGAAAAAGACCAAGGTCGGACGTGTCAAACTAATTCCTCTAAAGGGCCTTCAAAAGCCTAAGAAGACGCAAATCCCTACCCAAATTCAAGAAATCATCGGACCCATGACGGAACAGATGGAGTTTGATGAACAGATCCGGCCCGCGATCGAATATGTCTTCGGCGACACTGTACTAACAACCACGCAGAAATCCGCCTTCCTTGCCTCTCTCAAGGGTATTCGAGCGGTAGCCGCAACTGGCGACCTATACGAGCCAGGAGGTGCTATGGAGACCGGTTACTTTAGACAGCCACTCGACATGTCGAAACTCCTGCTTAACAGCCAGACGGTCGGCGAACTGAGAAACACCCTCTCTTCCCTAGAAAAACTCGCCCTCAAAGCCAAAGAAGAAATCACGAGAATTGACCAAGAAGTACTTGACCAAAGCAAGAACAAGGCCCAGAGCCTCAACCTAACACGCCTAACAGAAAGAGAAATTGAAACAGTCAACGAAAACCTAGAGCGAGCACACAAAATAGTCGACGAAACTACCGTTAGAATCGAGCAAATAAACCGCGAAATAGCAACCGAACAGACGGTCCTTGAAGCTAGCAAGTCGAGAAAAGACAAACTGCAGGCCCCACTGTCTTCGTATGAGCATACCAGAGATTCCATGCGTATACGCTCACACTCCACAACCCTCCTCGAAAGAGAGACTGAACATGCGAGACTAACAAGCGAAGCAAACGAACTACTTCGACAAAACATCGAGACTGAAGGACGCATGCAAGCTCTATCATCAACGATTATTGCAATTGAACCAACAACCGACCAGACGAAGATACAGATCGCAGGCATCGACGCGCAACTGAGAAAATTGAGCAACGAACTCCTCCAAACAGAGGCTGAACTTCCTAAGTTCGAAGACCATCTCAAAGAGGCCAACGCAACCCGCGATCAGCTTTCTGAAGAATTAGCGGGAGTGAAAAAGAAACGTGACGAGTACGACCAGCAGCTCAGGGAATTAGAGAGAGAAATCACGGAAATCCTTGATGAACTTGACCCAGCAAATAGCAAGTTCGCCGATGCAACAGCCTCAAACAAGCACATGCAAATGCAGATTGACTTTCACTTAAGCGAATTGAAGGAATTGGGTCACACAGAAGTAACCGAGGTCTCAGATGCCGAGATCGAAAGAGCGGAGAAGACCCTTCCCGTTCTCAAGAAGGAATTAGCGTCAAAAGGCGGCGTTAACGAACTTGCCTCATCACAGTACGACGAAGTCAAGGAAAACTACAAGCACCTCGCCTCAAGGATCTATGACTTAGAGAAAGAGAAACTGTCCATCGTGCAGTTCATGAATGAATTGGACCGGCAGAAACTAGAGGCATTCATGAAGGCCTTCAACCAGGTCAGCACGTCATTCAATGAAATCTTCTCCACGGTCACAAGCGGAGCTGGACGCTTATTCCTCGAGAACCCTGAAAAACCGTTCGAGGGGGGGGCGGACATTAGGCTTCAATTCCCAGGCAAGACTGAGATGACGATCGGAAGCGCGAGTGGCGGAGAAAAATCTGTCAGCACAGTCTGCTTCATACTAGCGCTTCAAGCCATTCATCCGATGCCGTTCTACATGATGGATGAAATTGACGCCCATCTGGACGTAGTTAATTCTCAGAGGCTTGCCGAGCTTTTGAAATCGAAGTCGAAAGGTTCACAATTCATAATCGTTTCACTGAAAGACGTAACAATCGCTCGCGCCGACGCAGTCTACGGGGTGTTCATCCAAGAGGGAGTATCTCAGGTCGTCGGATTACCAATGCAAGAGGTGAGGACAGCTGGAAGAGCTAAGTAAGCCATTCTGGCTACGGCCACCTTACCTGATCCTGTTCGACCTGCTCAGGCTTCACCGCATCAAACCCTGGGACGTGGACATCACAGCACTTCTAAACTCCTTCCTAGGGGAGATGAAGAAGAACGGCTATATTGACTTCTCCGCCTCCGGAACCGCCCTACTCTCATCGTCAGTCGTTCACCGCATGAAATCGGAAATCGTTCTGAAGATGGAAGAACCACCGAAACCCCCGATACCCAAGCCAAACGAGGAAGTACCACCGCCGCTACCATTTCCTCTACGTTTCGAATACACCTCTACATCAGTCGCAGAAATCCTACGCACGCTTCAAGAAGTGCTGGCAAATGAAAAGGCGGTCCTGGCGAAGAAACCTTTCATTCTGAGCCCACCATCAGTCTTTGAACAGTTCGACGAGTTCCTAGCCAATATTGAAGAGAATATCGAAACCTACTACGGCCACTTGATTAAGCTCAGCATCAGGGGATTACCGCTCTCCTTCAGGAAGGTGGTAGAGGGCCAAACGTTCTTGGAAGCGGTAAGGGTGTTCATCATGCTCCTTTTTCTTGCTAATCAAAAGAAGATTATCTTGGCGCAGAACGAGGGCGACTCTGACTTGTACATAAGATTAGGCGAGGTCTCGCCCCCAATTGTCTGAACCCACGCCCCCACCAGAACCTAAGCTTTCAATCCCGAAAGCTAGAACGAAAGTCGCTTTGATCGAAGCGGCGCTCTATGTCACTGGAAAGCCCTTGGACCTGAAGACACTGGGCTCGGTGGTAGGATTTAGATCGGAAGACAAACTCAGGGAACTAGCTCGGTATCTCAAGGCAAAGTATGGGGCAGACGGTAGCTGCCTTGAAGTTTTGGAGTTGAGCGACGGAAGGTTCGTAATGCAACTCAAACCGCAATATGTTCGCCATGTCAAGCGCCTTGCCACAAGGCAACTGCTCACACCGGGCCCGATGAAGACGCTATCCTTCATCGCTTACCGGCAACCAGTCACTCAGTCTTACGTAGCGAAGGTCCGTGGAAACCTAGCCTACTCGCACGTGAAACAGCTTCGTGAGATAGGTCTTATCGCTGAGGAGAAATTGGGGCGAACGAAGATTCTTCGCACGACCCCAAACTTTGCGGACTACTTCAACCTAAGCCATGAACCCCAAGCCCAGAAGAAGCAGCTGGAACGCCTCTTCGACAACATCAAGATACAGAGAGGGCCAAAGAAAGCCCAGATATCAAACCCCGTGCCAAACTGAAGAAGCCGAATTCATCGCCAACCAGAAAAAGCGTGTATAGACTATGTTATACACGCCCAAAGCATTGCCTATCTTAGATACTAACGATTGTCTCGTTTCCCCCGTGTCCTTCAACTCGCGTTCGGAATTCGGTCGGGAAACAGGTTGTGGAGCGGCCCAGCCTCACAATGCTTAAATGAACCGCGCAATGCCTCTGATCAAAATCGCGATCAGGAGTTACTTTGAATGCCCCAATGGCATGGAGATCTTCACAAGAGAAAGAAGACTGGCGGCAAGAAGCATATCTTCCGTGGTAAGCGCGCGTTTGAGATGGGCAGCGACCCAGCGCAAACCATTGTCGGGGAGAAACGGTTTTCGGTAAAGAGGGGCCGCGGTGGGAGAATAAAACTGGCCGCTCTGGCAATTAACACTGTCAGCATAACCGACCCGGCAACCGGTAAGAGTCAAAAGACAGAGATTCAACGAGTCGTGAAGAACCCAGCCAACGTCGACTATCAGCGCCGTGGCGTTATCACGAAAGGCGCAGTTCTCGACACCCCTCTTGGTCAGGCTATTGTCACTTCGAGACCTGGACAACATGGGGTTGTAAACGCGATCCTCATACAGAGCACTCAAAAGTGAGCGTTCGCGCCGTGCTCGAGGCGTGAGGCTTGAAACTTCATGGAAAGACTGTGATTTGGCCTGCAAATCTTGATTCAACGAAATCCAGGAAAGGGGGACGAAAACTCGCGAAGGGCTCCGCTCTGCAAACTCCTAGGCTGGAAGAATTAAGAGAAGCAGCCAACCAGCTCTCCATTGAGCATGAACTCGTAGCGGGAAAATCAAGACCTAGTTCCTGGTGGGAGAAGGGAGGCTACCTTATTGTTCCAAAAGCAACTCCTCAATCCAAGCTCCTGCGGTCGCTCGCATCTGAGATCCGAAAGCAGAGAGCCACGAAGGAGAAAGACAAAAAGAGCTAGCCGATCAAATATCACCCGTTAAGCTAACGTCCACCTCTTCACCCGCCTCAATAGCCCCAACAGATTCGGGAATCGTCACGATCCCATTGGCGTCCACCATGCTTGTCAACGACGACGAACGCTGAACTTTCAATGGCCAGGCCAGAAAACCTGCCTGGACTCTCTCGACTTTAACCCGAACAAACGTTCGTAGATTCGGCCCACCAGGGATCCTCTCCTTAAGGACCGCCCTTATGGAACGCTCGGCCGGCATCGGAAATCCAGACAATTTAGCCAGAAGCGGGCGGACGAAGATCTTGAAGGCGACTATCGCTGAGACTGGAAAACCAGGCAATGAGACTATAGGCTTACGGTTTACAACCGCCAATCCGGTTGGCATCGCCGGCCGCATCGCGATCCCATGCACCAACATGCCGGGCCTTCCAAGGCTGTTGATGCAACTGGGGACGAGGTCCCTCTTGCCCACCGAAGAACCCGCCGTGACCAGAACCACATCTGAGCTCCGTAAACCCTTAGTGAGTGCTTGTCTTATTTCTCGTACCTCGTCTCTCGCGATGCCTAGGTCTACGGGTTCGGCCCCTAGTTCTTTCACCATGGCTGAAATGATGGGACGATTTATGTCGACAATCTTAGCACTCTTGGATGTTTGTTGCGAGTTGACGAGCTCGTTGCCTGTTGATAGAACTCCAACACGAATTCTTCTTACAACTAAGGCCTTCGATAAGCCCAATGCCTTGAGTGCTCCGATATCCTCAGGCCGTAACCATCTCCCTTTGCGAAGGACTCGTCGACCTGGTGCAAAGTCTGTCCCTTTCTGTGTCACCCCCTCTCCTAGAGTCGCAGCTGAATGAACCTCGATCACGTTCTCCCGTAGCCTGCTAGCGTGTTCAACCATCACAACGGCATCGGCTCCCTTTGGCATGCAGCTTCCCGTGGCAACCACGACCGCTTGTCCCGACGCAATCTTCAAGTGACAAGGCTCGCCGAGTCTACTTTCCTCAACGATCCTTAACACCACGCGACTCGTTTGTGAAGCGTCTCTAAGGTCATTTGATCGAACTGCGTACCCATCCAATGCTGATAGATCAGTTGAGGGAAGGTAACTTTGAGCAAATACATCTCGTGCGAGAATCCTCCCGACGGCATCCTGAATCGGAATGCTTTCAACTGTTATTTTCGGTTTCCCAACGGCTTCCAAAAAGACACGGATCGCGTCCTCTATCTTGGTGAGCTGCCGGAATCCTTCGGTGTGCATAGGCTCCAATTGTACACGTTCCTAAGCGAAGAGATTATCCGAAGCCCTATGTAACACAAACTGACGCTTATGCAATTGCCCCCAACCCTGACTGTCGCAATTCTCACTATTGCGACAGTGGTAGCCCTTTTGTTGGGCCGAGCTTGGTGGACTAGAAAGCTTCGCCAGAAAGCAACTGAGCCAATTATAGAGCCTGAGAGGCTGATAAATTGCAAATCGTGCGGATCGCTAATACCTGCAGGTGTACGCAAATGCGCGTTTTGCGGTTCATGGCAGCAACAGCAGCCGATTCCGGAGAACAAATAAAGAGCTAACGGGAAATGGCGCGAACGCCGCCGAACGGACACACGAGCCGCCGTATGCAAAGATTGCGCAGACGACAGCTCAGTGGTGGAGCAGCGGATCCTTCGCAAGAAGGGGCTGAAGCTGTTAAACGGGCAGACACCCGTTGGTCGCAGGTTCGAGCCCTGCCGGCGGCGCTAACAATATACAGAATCCTAGATGACTGGATTGTCGAAAGTTCAGATTCAAGAATTTCAGATTAACGATTACGACGTGGTTTTTGAGTTATGGAAGGAAGCGGGCTTAGTCATTAGGCCGGGCGACGACATGAATGGAGTCCGTATGAAATTGCTGCGAGACCCTGACCTATTCCTTCTTGCGCGGCTAGAAGGTGAAATTGTAGGGTGCGTTATTGGTGGGTGGGATGGGAGGCGCGGGTGGATTTACCACTTAGCCGTGAAGCCTTCGTACCAGAGGCAAGGGATAGCCACCGCTCTCCTAAGCGAGGTTGAGAAACGGCTGGGTGAGAAGGGAGCGAAGAAAATTAATGCTCAAATCTACCAGTCGAATACGAAGTCTCTGAAATTCTTTAAGGCACGCGGTTATGAGACCCATCTGGACCTGATAATGGTTGGCAAGAATCTGAAGAATTAGAGATCAGCGCAGGTCAATTGGCTCGAGTTTCAGGGATGGGTAGGTACTCACATATTGGCGAGGGTTTCTCTAAGATGCGGTTGATGGTCACCTCCCCAATCATTCGGCAATATTTCGTTATTTGACCTAGGTTCCAGACCACAATCCTCAGGCTAGCTGCGATGGCTGCGTCCTTCACGTAGGCGAGAACCTTCTGGGTCAACTTTCTCTCGTCGCTTTCCGCGGACTCGACCATCTCCACCGCATCGTTGGCTAATGCGATGTCTCCTGTAAGAAGGGCTTTGATTGTCTGTTCTGAGATCTTTGTTGTCTGGGTTCCGAATTTTGCTATCTCGTTCAGTACGGCGTCGCTGTTGATTTCTCGGTCATTCAAGGCTAGGACCTCGTTTGCGATATTCTCTGCTGAGTCAGCCATTTCTTCAAGTGTCTTAGCGACAACTCTGTTCCCTGCGATATGGATTGGGGATTCGATTCCTATCTTGGTGCCTACGCTTCGGTCGCGTATGGCGAGCAGCAACTGCCGCACAATGAGCCAATATATTCTATCTGACTCCTCCTCCATGTGGGTGACTTCAGACGCGAGCTCCGGCCGCCTCTCAACCAAGGCCTTGATTGAAACGTCGACCATTGATGTGATGATAATGTGCAGGCGGCGAATAAGCCCATAGATTGGAAAGCGTGTGGGGTCGACGAAACTCTGCAGAGTTATCTGTTTGATTGTTTGCTCCACTACACTAAGTCCAGTTAGGCGTTGTGTGGTTGCTCGTATCTCGGCCAAATGGTTCTTCTTCAATTCATCCTTTGCGATAATCTGGATGGTGTCGTGACCGAGAATGTAGTTGGCGGTTATGACGCGGGTCAGGAGGTGGTTTGAGTTGCAAAGGTCAGCGTTTACGATGCAATTCCTGATCTCGTCCCGTTTGTGTTCGGTGCCGGGGACGAGCTTCAGCGATCCATCGTCCTCTCGTTTAATGGAAACGATATCGCCGGCCTTGAGTTTGACGTCTTCAACCCAGTCCCGAGGTAATGAGACTGTGAGGGTGGAGTACCCAACACGTTGCACTTTGCGAGCTTCCAAAATCCCGCACCCGAGCATATAGTGTAAAGAGTAGAATATATGCTTCTATAATGCTTTTCAGAGTCTAAACTAACCTAAGTCAACTATAGAGAATCCCTTACTTTACCGGGGAAACACCCCGCTTGCGGTAATGATTGCTCTCTCTACTCCGCCAGGGAGAAGGCGTAGGAGAAAACATATTCTCCGATCCGTTTCATTCCGAGATCTATTCTCTCCTCGGGTTCACTGACAAATGTCAGCCTGAGATGTCCTGCCCCCTTGTCTCCAAAGTACGAGCCAGGTATAGCAACGACTCCCTTCCGCTTCCGTAAACGGTCGCAGAACTCGTCGTCAGTGCGTTCCATGGCAGCCAGATACTTCCTCATATCGACGAAAAAGTAGAACGCACCATCTGGCCGAACCGTGGTCGCATCAGGTAAATACTTGAGGATAGCTTTTTCCATGAAATCTCTTCGCGTCGCATACGTTGGAATGACAATCTCTCGCAGATATTTCTCTTTGACATCCCCCGTCAAGAAACGCACCATTGCACGTTGGCTCAACGTGTTCGGTGCCAACGTCGTGTATTGCCTTATTTTCTCTATGGCGTCAATCGCATCTGACGGTCCTAAAGCGTAACCTAGCCTTAATCCCGGCACGGAAGCTTCCTTCGAAAAGCTCCCAACTGAGATCACGCGCTCGTGTGCTCCGGGCAAGGAGGTCAGTTTGGGTTGAATGTTCTCGCCGTAGACTATGTCTCGGTATGTTGCGTCGTAGATGACCCAGAAATCGTTGTCAACGGCAAGATCTAACAAGCCTTTCACAAAGGGGAGACGAACAATCCTCCCTGTCGGGTTGTCGGGGCTGAGCAAAACGACAGCTTTAGTCCGCCGAGATACCAGCGACTTCAGCACTTCCAGGCTCGGTTGGTATTGGTCTTCGACGGAAGCCGGGAGCCATGCGATTCGTCCCCCGGCAAGCTGTGCTGATGCCTCTAAGTAACCGAGGTAGGTCGGGTCCCCCAGGATCACTTCATCGTTCTTGTTCAATATTGAATGGAAAGCAGCGAAGATAGCCTCCGTGGCACCTTCGCTCATTATAACTTCGGTTTCGGGATCATATGTTTCGCCTTGGTTGCGAGCCCAATCGTCCGCGACAAGCCTTCTAAGATCTAGGTAACCCTTAGTTCCTGAGTAAGCGGTCGTTCCCTGAGGATCCTCAGACATCATTCGAATGATTTCCTCTGACACTTCTATCGGTGGGGGAAGGCTTGGGCCGCCGCCTCCGAACGAGATCATCTCTTTCCGTTGGTTTGCTTCTGCGAGAAGTGCGGTCACGCGACGGATAGGGGAAATATGCAGTGCTGTAACGCGGTCGGAGAGGGTTACCATCTCTCGATGCCTGCCATCTCACGCTTGGTTTCTAGGGCTGGTTGGACCCTTTCGAACTTAAGGTATATGCAGTGTGATAATCCCCCAACTTTGATAACCAGCGGGTATTACCAGTAGAAAGCGTCAGAAGATCTGGGTCGATGGTAGAGTTAAAGTCGGGTGCAGAGCTCTGTGTCTAAATTTTGTTGAGGGTGGTGGGTGTCACCTATTCGGTGGAAAATGCGTCCTAGGCGAGCGCGGAGCCGCTGCTAAGAATTCTGATAGGGAATGCGAATTTCATGGAGGGTTCGACGTCTGGCTAACCGAACAAGACGACTTGCTCATTACTGATATGGGACTTCCATCTGATGAACCTAAGCGATGTCTGGCTCTCGGAGTCGGAGAGAGCATCGCTCGAACTGTCGCGATGAAGGAATCCGAGAAGCTCGGAACAAAGATCATGACGAGCAAGAGGAGATGTGTTCGATGCGGGACTCTTTATTGGATATCTCATCACAACCGAGCTTCGGGCCTAGTCGAAACGGGACTGAACAACTTCTGCCCGGAATGCATCAACTGCCTAACAGATCAGGAGAGAGAAAAGAGGCTGGGCGCTCAGCGTTATTGGTGTGGGTAAGGCTGTCTATTGGTCAGCCCAAGCTGGGATGCAGTGGGATGGCCATTTTGCGCTGGATTCGGGTATTGGGTTTGCCTTAACGAATTCCCTGCCCTTCTTCAGGGCGAGATAGTTTAGACCAATCAGGTCTTCTTTCTTACCCAAAAGGAAGTATTTCAAAGATTCCTTGATGAGCCCGTCCTCAATCTCTGGGGTACATAGCCCGATAAAGGCACCAAACATCACTGCGTTTGCGAACATTTTTGTGTCATTGATTCCTTTCGCTTGGATCTCGTCCTTCAGTTGGTCGGCTATTTCAGTTGCTGGAATCCCGAGGCTCTTTACGTCATCGCGGTCAACTCCGGTGTCGACAAGCGATGCATTGTAGAGGACTAGCCCATTGGGACGGAGGTAGTTTAGAAATTCCATTGAAGGTTGATTCATGATTATTTCGACATCGGGCTCCTCTACGATTGGGTTGTCAACTTCTTCATCTGAAATTACCACGTAGCATTTTGCTTTGCCACCGCGTGTTTCCGGCCCATATGACGGCGTATACGCGACATGTTTCCCTTCCAACATTGCGGCGTAGGCTATGTAGTCGCTTAGTAAAAGGACACCTTGGCCGCCATGGCCTGCCACCAGCACTTGGGTCTTGGTCATTCTTTCTCAACTCCGAAGCTGTCTTTGTATAATCCCAACGGGAATTTCTTCACCATCCGATCGTAAACGAACCGTTTGGAGTCAAGCACTGACATCTTCCAGTTGATTGAGCATGTGCTAAGAAGTTCCACGAATGCGAACCCGCCGCGGGCTTGAACCTTAAGTGCGTTCTCCACCGATTTCTTTGCTTCAAGTAGGTGCTTGATTGTGTACACTTTGCCTCTTTGGCTGGAAAGCTCTTGAACGGCAAGGCTTGTCCGTTTCACGTAGGCGGCGCCATCTAAGCTCGCAATTAGCTTTGATGCATCTAGTTCGGTTCCCGTCAAATGGGCGTCCCTACCAAATGGAGTGGTAGTTGTAACTTGGCCCTCCAGCGTCGTGGGGGCCATTTGGCCGCCCGTCATTCCATAGATCGCGTTGTTGACTAGGAAGATTGTTATCGGCGTTGCCCTCTTCGCCGCGTAGACGAGCTCTAGCAGTCCAATAGATGCCGCGTCGCCGTCACCCTGCACTGTGAACACCGTTAGGTCGGGTCGAACCCGTTTCAGTCCGGCGGCAACTGCAGGTGCCCTCCCATGTGCGGATACTATATGGTCGAAATTGAGGTAGTTGTAGGCGAGAACGCTGCACCCGACCGAGTCTATCATTACAGTTTTCTCACGTATGCCTAAGTCATCGATCGCCGCCGCGATCAGCCTCGTAAGCGTGCCATGTTCGCAGCCTGCACAGTAATGCGTCGGGGTTTCGGTTAACGACTCAAGTTTTCCAACTTTAACTCTAAGCGCGAGTTGACTCATAAAGCGACCACCTCCAATCTTCTTAGCTTACTCTCTATCTCCACTTCAGTCGGTACGATACCTCCCCATTTACCCAGGAAATCGACCGTAACACCATCGCCGACGGCGAGCTTGACATCTTCGAGCATTTGACCTGTGTTTAACTCGACGACCAGGAACCGCCTTCCTTCTGAGGCAAGCTTCTTGAGTCGTGCTTTCGGAAACGGCCACAGGGTTATCGGACGGAAAAGCCCGACCCTCATTCCTCTGGAGCGTAGCTTGTTAACAACGCCTTTCGCTATTCTGGAGACGATTCCGAAAGAAACTATGATTGTCTCGGCGTCTTCGGTTCGGTATTCTTCGAACCTAACATCATTTGCCTCAGCATTCCTGTATTTCTCGAACATTCTCCCAATGTGTTTGAATTGCTTCTGGTAGTCCAGTTCTAGGGAATTGATTATGTGGGGAGTTCGCCCCTTAGCGCCTGTAGTTGCCCATGATGACGTGTCGTACTGATCAGGCGTGAATTCTGGGAATTCTACATCTTCCTTAAGCTGTCCCGTAAAGGCGTCGCCGAGGATTAGGACGGGATTACGGTACTTGAAAGCTAAATCGAATCCAATTCGCGGGAAGAGTGCCATCTCTTGGACAGTGGCAGGTGCAAGAACGAGAAGGTGGTAGTCGCCATGGCCACCGCCTTTTGTCGCCTGAAAATAGTCACTCTGTTCAGGGCCAAGGTTCCCTAGCCCTGGTCCCGCTCTGCATATGTCGGCGATTAAGAAGGGAAGCTCCATCCCAGCCGCATAGGAAAGGCCTTCCTGTTTCAAACTGAATCCCGGACTCGATGTGGCGGTCATCGCTCGAGCACCGCCTGAGGCGGCACCGATCACCATGTTAATCGCTTCTAGTTCGCTTGCGGCTTGGAGGAAGAACCTGTAATCCGGATACTTCTTGCTACCAAACTCTTTTGCCAATGTTTCCGGGATTTCACTTGAGGGCGTAATTGGGTACGCGAAGTAGGCGTTGAGCCCAGCCTCCAAGGCCCCGTAGGCGAGGGCTTCGTTTCCTTTTAGGTAAACTCGTTTCTTGACCATCTAGCCTTTCACCTGGATTTCACTTATGGCGAAATCGGGGCAGACCCAGTAGCAGATTGCGCAACCCGTGCATTCTCCCTTTGATCCTCGGTAAGAGAACTCAGCTGGGTGGAAACCGGCATGATTCAGCTTTGTTGATAGCTTCAGGTTGCCCTGTGGGCAAGTAACGACGCAGAGCTCGCATGCTTTGCATCGCTCTTCAAGAATCTTAACGTCGGCTCTGGGCTGAAGAATCGTTGTTGCCTGACTCAAACTTCCAAAACCTCTTTCTTATCGACAAAACTTTCCAAGAGGTAACGAAGCATGGCGTAATGCTGCTCTTCATCTAACGCCAGCATTGTCAGCATTGTCTTCAGATGTGGATCCCGAACCTGCGATGAGGCGGATGTGAAGAGCCGCAGAGCCTTCTCCTCCATGTCCATGAGCTCCAGAATATCCTCTCGGGTTTCATTGATCGGGGCTAACGTTTCCCATTGGTCGGCGGATAGGTAGCTGATAGCGCAGTGGATGACATCCGCGTGCTGCATCGAATCTCGCATCAATTTTGCGTACAGAAGCTTTGCGACGCTATGCTTGGTTTCTCTTACCTTTCTGGCGTATACTTCGGTCTCATGTTCCTCATGATCGAGTTGATCTTTTAGCATATCCGCGAGTTTTTGGTTCAGCATAAGCCCGTCGCGAGGGACAGGCTGGTAATTACCCTTAGAAGTTCTGTTGGTATTCTACATATAATATTGACCTACCCGTAATGCGCGCTCATCCCGCCTTCAAGGGGGGCGCGCCCATTCTGACAAGGTAGTCTGAGATAACTCCCCAACGAAAACAACTGTAACAACTGCCGTTACCAACGGTAGGGTCGCGAAGACCCTTGCGTTAAGAACTGTGAACTTCTGCTCTCGAACAAGGTAGGTTGGCAACCAGAGATTGAAGTAGTAGGCCACATAGCCTTGACCAAAACTCGCTAGTGCTAGGCCGAGTCCTAGTGGGCTAACCACTATCGGAAGACTCTCGCGGAAATTTGACCGCTCTCGCTGGGCCTTTTTCGGCTGGGCCTTCGGGTTCTCGTTGAATCAAATACATCACACAACGCACCACAAGATTCCGATGATACCTGTTGTAAAGAATACCCAGGGCCAGCCGTAGCTGACTTCCAGCCACGCTTCGAGAGGAAACGCCAACACAGGCCCTAGGCGTCTGCCTGCAATCCACATCGAGGTAGCGCGTCCGTTCTTCTTTCTCGTACCATCCCGAAGCGGTCACTTTGGCCCCGGAAACGAAATTCGGTGCTTGAGTTACCCGATCAATTCTCTAACCGCAAAGAGCGATAGGGAGGAATTGGTGAACCCCGTCAGGATCAGACATCAATCCATAGCCTCAACGCTATTGCGGAACAGGGACGGCATTTGCAAGCACCATGTCCGAGAGAGTGTACTTCCTGAGGTTCGTGACCTGTGTGGGAGTTAGAATCGTACAAGCGAATCCCCAATGAAACGAAACCCAATCTCCCGCCTTCGCACCTTCCACGAAACTCTTCCCCTGAAACTGAGCTAGAACCTTGGTAGGAGCAGGCTTCCCCAAGTACAATTTTCCCTTCAAACGTCGCACCGGTTCATATTCGACAATCAAATTCCCATTCTCGTCAGCCTCGAGAACCCTGCCCCAAGCGATACGGCACTTATCCATCAAGCTGCCAACCATCTCATCAGGTCCCGCCCCACTTGCGAATGATTCCGGCACGGTTCCCATTGTGGAAAACGCGTTGAACACATGAAGCGCATGGTGCGGGAAGGGAGCAAAGGTCTGGGCTTCAAAGAGTTTCTTGATGTGCTCCTTAGGAAATTTCGCTTTGAATCGGGCCTTCAAGTGGTCATAGAAGTCTCCAGGGGAAATCTTCTGGAGGAAATCGTTGCCGATCCAATAAGCCTCAACTGCTCGGTAATCCAAAGGATCCTCAGCCCCAATTGATTCTGCGATGAATCGCAGATATGGATATGCAGCTTGGAAGCCCCTGAGTGCATCAACGAGTTGCTCGCTACGCTTGTTGCTTATGCAAGAGTCGAATAACACGTCATTGTTCTCTGGGCCGCAGTATCCCAAATGGTTCGGCATGAAGCTGTGCCGCGCCGCGAGAATTGCGCCATCGACCACCTTAGAACTCACTTGCAAACCCAGCTATACCTCTTCAGAGTCGAGTTCACGAATCATCTTCCACAACTCCAAGGACTCCACCGCTTCTTTCTTGGAGAGCAATTTGACGGCGAAACCACTTTGCACTAGGACGTAGCTGCCTAAGCTTGCCTTTACGAGAGAAATATTGACGTTATTCCTTATCCCATCCTGGCCATAGTCCACTGATGCGAATTCCCCGTTTATCGCCACAACCCTTCCTGGGAAAGTGAGGCACATAGTGGACCGTCTAGCATAGGAGTCTTGTCTGCGACCTATATCTTTGTAATGCGGTTCTCAAAGCTGAATCCAATATTGCCGTCAGAAGGCTTCTGATAATGAAAAACCAACAGGCACTTTCTTAACCCGAAGGTCTCAGAATGGTAGCAGTTGGAATTAGCTTGGCGAAACCAGTCGAAGTAGTGACTTCCGCAGAAGGGGAGGTTTTCGACGTGGAACTCGAAGTCAATATACTCAGAGAAAATGAACGATTAGCGGAAGAGAACAAGCGTAGATTGGAGTCAAAAGGGGTTCATGCAGTAGATGTTATGGGTTCTGTGGGGTCAGGTAAGACTTCTCTGATTAAATCGATGATTTCACAACTCAAGAAAGACCTCCGAATTGCCGTAATTGAGGGGGATGTCACAACCACGATTGACTCGGACATTATCTCCTCAGAGGGAGTACCTACAGTTCAAGTTAACACGGGCAAAGAATGCCACCTAGATGCGAACCTCATTAGAAAGGCGTTGGATAGAATCCCCCTCGATAGGCTTGACTTGATTTTCATTGAGAATGTGGGAAATCTGATTTGCCCAGCCGAGTTTCCACTGGGATCAGACAGACGGTTGGTCGTCATTAGCGTAACTGAGGGGCCCTACATGGTCGTCAAGCATCCGATGATGTTCCTGGACGCTAAGGTGGTTGCGATCAACAAAATCGATGTTGCGGCAGCCATGGGGGTCGACCCAAACAAGCTTAGCGCCGATGTCGCCCGACTAAACCCTAAAGCAGCTACAGTTCACACGAGCTGCAGGAACGGGACCGGCATTAACGACGTAATTGAGAAGCTTGGGTTGAAGAATAGATAGCAGGTCCCCCACGTGCATGAGCTTGCGATCGCAACTTCACTGGTTGAGTCACTTCTCGAACTAGTCAAAAAGCAGTCTGCAAGTAAGGTCTTAGAGGTTCACCTCAGTGTCGGGAAACTCAGGGTTCTATCAATTGACCAATTGAAGTTCTCCTACGAGATTCTGTCCAAAGGCACAGCACTCGAAGGATCACTTTTGGATGTTGAAGAGACGCCGGGATATGCTAGGTGCACAAACTGCCACTACGCGGAAAAACTCGAAATTGACGACCTCTCATTCCACTTTAGCCTACCACAAATGACCTGCCCGCAATGTGGGGCGAATCTTATCCTAGAAGGCGGAGATGAATTGCTCATAACAAGGGTCCGTATGCTGGCTCCCTCAGATGGGTCCGCGGTGCCGACGAATGAACTTGTCTAGGAGAGCGACTCCCGACGTGCAGACAGTTCTCTATATACAATTACGGCGAAATATATAACAAAGCTTCAGCGAGACCTTCCATGCGTTCTCCACGCCTCCAAGAAGCACAAATAAGTTTGAGGCAAGGAATTTGGAAATCAGAAAGGTTCAACGGGTCGGGCACTCAACCCTAACGGTCTCACTCCCCCGGGATTGGGTAAGACAAGTTGGACTTAGGCGAGGCGGAGTAGTTACACTTCGACTCTCTGAATTCGGAGAGCTAATCGTCAGTCCAGGTAGCGAGATCGAATCCGACGAAATGACAATTTGCAGGATCAATGCCGACGTTTGCAGAGACGGCGAGCTTCTTGCCAGAATGATTACAGGCAACTACATACTAGGACGCGACACAACGATCGTTTCCTCAAGTACAGAGCTTACTCTTGAACAACTCAATGCAATCCGCAACTCAACTAGGCGACTAAGCGGGTTAGGCATCGTCGAACAGACCCCGAAGGAGACAATGATCCAATGCTTTCTCGACCCGTCAAAGTTTCCTATCACCGGCCTCCTCTCACGCCTCCACAAGGTCGCCGTTTCAATGTTGGAAACAGCCCTCCAGGCACTAATGGACCGCAAGTTCTCTCTCGCGTTAGAAGTCCTGGAGCTTGAGAACGAAGCCGACCGATTGTACTGGTTGATATTACGCCAAATCTTTCGCGCCATCTCTAGGATACCATTGTCAAGGCATGTTGGCATTGAATCTGCCACACATGCCGTCGGTTACAGAGCCGTATCAAAATATTTGGAGGAAACGGCCGATTGCAGCGAGTCAATTGCCAACCAAATAATAACTATGGCTGAAGAGAAGTACACCGAGTATTCGTCAATGATTGACGAAGTGTGTAAGTTCGGAGTCGAGACACTTGCGATTTCCAATGATGCAATGAATTCCTTCAGCATGATGGACGTAGAGCTCGCAAACCAGACCATCGAACGCTCTAAGAGAATTGAAGAGACGCAGAAGAAACTCACTGAACTCGTTATCTCATCCGTACAGGACCGGAAACTTTGCTTGGTGCTCAGAGGAATTGTTTGGGACCTCGCTCAAATCTCCCGCCTATCACAGATGGTTTCCGAAGTAGCTTTGAACCGGTATCTTGAAAGCAACACCGAAGTCTGTCAATTCTGGAAAGAGCGCAAAAGCGGGGGAGACGTTCAATATCTGAAGAAGCTAGCAACCTAAATTCATTTTTTGAACCAAAATCGTTAGCTATCATCGGCGCCTCTGCAACTCCGAGTAGAGAAGACCCTAAGATCGGAGGGCTCGTTGCCATAACCCTTCACCACGCGCCCACCATACTCGACGACTCAGTCGACAAGATCGCTAAGATCATTCCGAAATATGGAAAACCTGTCATGATGTGCCACATTGGAGCGACGGAGATGGCACAGACAATGAGGATGTCATTTGAGAAGCACGGCCTACCATCATACTCGGTACGAGAAAGAGCTGTGCGCGCCCTTTGGGCTCTGAGCTACTATGGAATTTATTTGCTAGAGCATGGTGCCGTAGGGAAACCAGAAGAAATCAAGGTTTAGGATAGTTCAACCTCTTGTCCGTTACTGCGCTACCGAAATATCTCGACGAGCTAAAGACACGAACGACGGACAATCTAGTTACGCCGCTAGTCGAGTCCCCCCCAGATGCCACGCTTTCCAAAATCTTAGGTTTGTTCCTGGATCGAGGAGTCTACCAAGTCTTTTTCCCGGAAGGAACCCGATGCGGAATGATTTCGGAGAGGGAACTCCTGAAGGCGACAAGTATCGAAGCGACAAAACCATCAGCCTTAGTTTCATATATTCCCGTTCCCCGCAAGGAAGCGCTGGTTGGGGAAGTTGCTAGGTTGATGGCAGACTACAGAATTAGGGCAACTCCGATCTCGGATGGTCGGAAGATCGTTGGCCAAGTGAACTGCACGACTCTTCTCCATGAGCTCAGAGGAAGAATTGGGGAGGACCTCAAGATTACGTCATTGGCGACTGAAAACCCAATCATAATCGAAGAGGACGATTCCGTAGCGAAGGCTAGGGAACTTCTACTTAGAAAACGCATTGATCACTTGCCAGTGATCAAGGACAAACGGATCGTAGGACTGCTTACCTCATCTCATATCGTTTCGCGATTGAAGCCGCCCGAACGCGTTGGTAGTAAATCCATTAGACCTGACACTAAGAGCAGTTTAGACTTTCGTGTCGGAGATACCATGAATATGACTCCGCTAACCTGTCCCCCCGATGCAACCGCGGAGCAAGCCCTTGAGTCCATCCTGAAGAATAACAACACCTGCATTTTGGTCACCCAATGGGAGGAACTCCAAGCAATTTCCACGCAGCGGGACTTCATGACCCTCCTAGCCGAAGTTGAACCCCCACCCGAGTTCCCAGTATTCATCGTCGGCCTTCCCGAGGATCCATTCGAGGCCGAAGCGACGAAAGCTAAGTTCAAACGAGCCGTCAATCAATTATCCAGAGTCTTTCCGGACATTCTCGAAGCGAGGTCTGTTATCAAATCGAAATTCAAGGCTGGAAGGGATAGAGGTCGCTACGAAGTGACGGTTCAAATCCGAACTCCAGTGGATTCTTTCAGTTACTCCGATGAAGGCTGGGAACTCCCAGCGCTATACGACCTTATAACGGACAGGCTTAAACGGCTGATGACTAACAAGCAGAAACCGCGACGAGCCCGCCAGAGGGAAAATCTAGAAACCTAATCAGACATCCGAAGACTCAGGAGACACGATTTCTTGTTATTACCCACTAGGATGAGACGCGTCGAGATAATTGTACCGAAGAGAAATTTCGAAGACGTGATGCTCTACCTCCGAGAGCAGAATGCGATCGAGCTACTCGACGTTAAGGAAATGATCAAAGGATATGGAGGGGGCGTTACTTCTACTACCGTTTCAGATAGACTCTACCGCCTAACGACCCTGGAATCAAAGACCAATTCCGTAATCACAGCCCTCGGAATCAACGGAACTCGCGCCAAACCAGTTCCCGTTGAACGCCGAATCTCCGACGAAAATCTGACCGATGTTGAAAAGAAAGTATCGGATTTAGAACAACAAGTAACCACTCTCGCGAATGAAGCACAATCGCTCGAAGCGCTCATCACCTACGCGGAAGGTCAACTCAAACAGAGCATAGAAGAAATAACAAAAATTGACGACGTAAACTCCCCCGAAGGCCGACACAAACTAGAGGAGATCGTGGCCGGCATTTTCCAGACCCTGAAACCTGCAGAACTCAAGGGGGCAGACGTTGCCGAAGAGAAAGCGATGGAAGACGCGGTTGTCAAGGATATTTCAGACAACGTCGCCCAGATTATGGCGTCGAAACGGGACCCCGCCGCCATCGCTGACACGATCACCAGCACATTAGGCCTGAAGCTGAAATCAATTTCACGGAAAAAACGCCTCGAATACGACGCGACAAGTAGGATCGAAGCAGCGCGAACGCGCGTGAAGGAACTGAAAGGAAAACTTGCTGAGATCAACCGGAAAGATGGAGAATACCTGCTAGTGCAGAGAGAAGTAATTGGCGCGGAAAAATCGCTAGAACAGGCGAAGGGCTACTGCGGAAAGACCGAATCGACATCCATGATCGAAGGATGGATGCCATCCTCAAAGGTAAACAAGATTAGGAATGACCTCAAATCGATATGCTCAGACGAGGTAATTGTCAAGGACTGGCCTGCCAAAAACGCGCCAACACAACTCCAAAACCCAAAGGGCCCAATCCTAGCTACATTTGAGAAACTAACACTCGGCTTTGGAGTACCAAAGAGCGAAGAGATTGACCCCACCGTTCTTTGGCTCGTCACCTACCCAATCTTCTTCGGGTTCATGTTCGGCGATGTCGGCAACGGGCTTGTAGTGATGATAGCTTCTAGCATCATCTACCTGTACAAAAGAAAGGGACTCAAGATACCCGATAACGCATTTGGCGGTCTTGGCGGTGTCTTCAGCATGGTAATCCAAGGCTCACCACTGCTCATTCTGAGCGGCCTTTCAGCCCTCGTCGTCGGATTCCTATACGGAACGGTCTTCGGAAATGTCGCATGGTTCAGATTGGTGACCGGACTACCTGGCCCCCTATGGTTCGAACCGTTTGACAACATCCGACTGATGCTACGACTGTCGATAACTATCGGCGTGATCCACATAATGTCTGGGTTGATTCTGAAAATAATCAACGACCTATACGTGCGAGACTACCACGACCTCGTATCGGGACCCCTGGTGTGGCTCTGGTTCTACGCAGCGTTTGGTATCACTTTGCTAGAATACGGGTTGCGTTTCCCCAACTACCTCTTCAACCCGAGCAATGGCATGGATATATTCTTGCGAATGGGAGTCCCAGTCATAGCGATGCTGGGGGCCAAGGTCTGGGCTGAAGGGCCGATGGGTTTGATGGACGCTTTTGAAGCGTTACTCGCATCCCTATCTCACACAATCTCCTATGTTCGAATACTCGCAATGAAACTAATCGACGATGTATTCCTGCGCCTCTTCCTAGGAGTCCTGGTCTTCTTCATGGCTTGGGGAAACATCGCTGGCACTATGCTGGGATGGATACTATTCGCGGCACTGACAACAGTCCTTATACTGATCTTGGAGACCGCGTTCGTTTTCATGCAGTCTCTTCGACTTCACTGGGTAGAATGGTTCCTCAAATTCTACGCAGGAAGCGGCATCGCATTCAAACCCTACGGGATCATCAGAACCTACACCCGAGTGCGAACTGACCTCCCCTAGTACACAGTCGAACTAACATACAACACCCCAGGCGCTATTCCTACGTTCAACCCTGTGCTTGCCTAGATAGCCTGACACTTGAAAGGAAAAAATCTAAGGTGTCTTACACCCCCCATGCGAGTGTCTGATACACGGCCCCGTGCAATGGATGGGCGCCAAGGCAACTAACGGCCACTCTAATTTGCGGTCGAACATCGAACCGATGCGGCTCCTGTTTATATTTCCGTGTCGCTGGCGTACCAGACACAGCGATAAGGTGAACGCTCCACGGGTACATCAAGCTCAATTCAAGTCCAGGCGATAAGCGACATTGTCGCGGAACTACAGGAATACGGATTGACCCGAAACGAGGCCAGGGTACTGGTTTTCCTGGCGAAGACTGGACCATCAAAGGCCAGCGAAGTCGCGCGTGCCGTCCTGATCAACCGGACGGAAACCTACCGCACCATAAGGAACCTTCAGAGGCGTGGCCTTGTGGAGGCGACACTTGAGAGGCCTGTACGGTTGCAATCTGTGCCCTTTGACAGGTGCTTGAGCATTCTTATCGAGGAACGAAAGGCAAGGCTGAGAATTCTCGAACAGCGCGGGGAAGCGTTACGCCGCCAATTTGAGGTTGTCCGTGTGGAACCGGTCACGCACGAAGTGGAGCGGTTTCAAGTAGTTGAGGGCAGACTTCGGATCGAGCAGAGACTGCAGGGTATGTGCTCACAGGCCCAGAAATCAGTCATGACAGTTCTCTCTCCTTCGGAGATGGTGAGAGCCGATACTGCCGGCCTCTTTGACATGCTAAGCCACGCTGTGAAAGGAGGGTTACGTGTTAGGGTGATCACCTCGATCGTTCAACCGAACCTGGAAATCGTCGAAAAACTGCGACAACACGTTGAGATCAGACACCTAGACCTGAAAGCCAAGCCGATTCCGAGAGTGTCGATTATTGACGACAACGAGGCTCTATTTGAGATAAGCACGGCCGATGAATCACCCAGAATGGAAGAGGAAGTCGCCCTCTGGATCAATAGTCGTGCCTTCGTGCGGAACCTCCAAGCCTACTTTGACGAGATGTGGACTTCCGCGACGCCATCAGAAGCGCGCGTTGAAGCGTTGCGAAAGGGCATACCTCCCGATGAACTAAAAATCTTCAAAGGACGAAACGAGGTTAGCGGAAAGCTCAACCAAATGATCGAATCGGCGGACAAGAGCGTGGAAATCTGGACGACAATGAGGGGAATACAGGCTCTCGCAGATTTCCATTTCGGTCAATTGAAGGAGGCGAAGGGACGCGGGGCAAAGATCCGGATAATAGCGCCGATCACAAGTGAGAACACAGAAGGAGCCAGGAAACTAGTCCCAGTTTCCGAGTTACGTTACTCTGAAGCACTCGGGCCGACAGGAATGGCTATCGTCAATCAAAGAGAGCTAATGCTCTACGAAAGGCTGCCAGACGACAACAGCCCAGATGTAGGAGCCGATGTGGGATTTTGGACTAACAGCAACCGGTTCACAGAAACTATGAGTAAAGCGTACGACGCGATGTGGAAAGGAGTGTTTACGATCTACACGCCAAAGCGACGTGGCGCGCAGAATAGATAGATGCGACGTAGGCATCCCGCTGGTTTACATAGGCGCTTCATTTGCCGCGCCCTAAGTTCGGCTGCCAGCTTCCCCAGGATATTCCCGATCCGGAACATCTCATAGAGATTGCGAAAGAATGCGAGAGCCTCGGGTATGATAGTGTTTGGGCATATGACCACCTTTCGCCTTACTGGCTTCGCTCGGGCAGAGCCTTGGAATCTTGGATCCTACTCTCGGCAGTCGCAGCACGAACGTCGAAGATTAGGGTTGGAAGCCTCGTCACGAATGTAAACCTACGCAACCCGGCATTACTTGCAAAGATGACGAGCACGGTCGACTGCATTAGCGGGGGGAGACTGATCGTTGGACTAGGAACGGGTGATAGAATGAGTGTCCGTGAAATGCAAGCTCACGGTTATCATTTTCCGTCTCTAGACGAGAGGATAGATCGCTTAAGGGAAACGATCCTTATTCTGAGAGCCCTGTGGACGGGGGAGAAGGTTTCAGTGAGAGGCAAAACATTTGAGGTATCGAACGCACTGAGCTTGCCGAAGCCGAAACAAAAACCGGGACCGCCCATTTGGATCGGGGGCAAACACAAACTGATCTTAGATATTGTCGCCGAGCTAGCTGACGGATGGAACTATTGGGGCCTGGATAAGAAGGTTCTAGGTGAACGAGAGAAGTATCTGTTTGCAAAATGTGCTGAGTTAGGTCGCCCCCACATGGACCTGGTCAAGTCGTGGACTGGAAAGGTCAATAGAACAGGACAATGTTCCAGCAGTCTCACGATAGTCGAAGACATGAAGAGACAGTTGTTGTCAAAGACAAGCGAACACACTGACTACTTCATAGCTTCGTTTGGGTCCGATTCGGACCGCAAGGCTTACGAAGCATTTGCAGAGGCAGTAAACTCATTCGCCTAGTGGGTTGCGGGTTGTGAAAGTGTCTAAGTCGCGTACGACGAGGACTCGACAGATCACGTTAGCAGCCGTATTCGCAATTGTTTACTTGATTCTACGCGTCGTGCCCACGTTTTCAATGATTGGAATCTCTGCACAGTTTACGGCGGGAGACTTTCTGCTAACCTCGATTGCCCTAATAGCAGGACTTTGGAGCGGCACAATCTCAGTTTTAATCGGAACTATAATCGCTTATCCAATAAGACCACCCACCTTTCTCGGTTTGGACTTTCTCCCTGGCGTAGCGAACGTATTCATCGCTGGGCTTCTACTAGCGGGGAAGCGCAGAATAGCACAAGTAAGTTTCATCGTTATCCTAGTTGCATTTCTTGCAAGTCCTTACAGCCTTCTGTATGGGTATGATCACATACCCTACGTTTGGCTTCACGTAATTGCACTTGCAATCTTGTTATCCCCTGTGGCCTCGCGAATACCATCCTGGTCTAAGAAGGGTGGATATCTAGGGGTTGCAGCGATCGCAATCTTAGCGTTTGTAGGAACGATGGCGCAACACCTCGTCGGAGGGCTTCTTTTCGAATTGGTGGTCGGGTATGTGGGAGGGGTTACCCCTACGAAGTTCGCAGACATCTGGCGGGTAATATTCTTCCTTTATCCGGAAGAGAGAGCTATCATAGTGGCAATGTCGACCATTCTAGCCGTCGCCATATTCAATGCGTATGAACGATGGGCTCCCCAGTCCCAAGTTGGAATAGGAAAGCGGTAGATTACTTGAACGCAGATCTGGTCAAGGTAGCCTTTGACGCACAGTCTGTCATTTCGCTTGGGCCCTTCTAACCATATTAGAGTAGGGTCCGAAAACCTTTCCTCTCGCTTAAGGTACGATTAAGCACCCCTCAGGTGGGAAGACACATAGCAAAACGCCCGATGAAACTCTTCGAACGTTTGCTGGACACTGATGTAAAAGCAGACATTCTCACGCTCTTCCATAACAACGCCAACCTGTCTGAGACGCCTGAGGAATTAGCAAAGAAGGTTGACCGTAACCCAACTGAAGTCCAACGAGAACTCGAAGACTTAGTAGAACTTGGAATTCTGAAAAAAGTTGAAGTTTACTCGTTTGGGATGGACCGAGATAAGGAAATACAAGACGCGATTTCAAAGCA